>Ga0307507_10000877_pt1 | contig 66823 bp, 28 predicted proteins | sample 7_EM_MG_FD_207223 | JGI IMG/M metagenome (GOLD analysis project Ga0307507, IMG submission 207223) | Populus trichocarpa ectomycorrhiza microbial communities from riparian zone in the Pacific Northwest, United States - 7_EM | ecosystem: Host-associated > Plants > Roots > Unclassified | place... | reverse complement strand
TAGAAGGTTTATATAGGAAGCTAGTTCTCCTCTAGAGAAGAACCAGCGATTAGTCTCTAAATGGAAGTGGTTAGAAGCATTTGTCCTTTAATACGTGAAACTTATTCTACCTTTAACTTACCTTTAACTTACCTTCTACTTACTTATAACACTGTCGATTAGATAATTATATGTTCCGGTTAGGCTAGCCTCTTATAATTCTAATTACTTACAATCCGTTAGGAACGTACGGCTATTAATTAACAATAACGGGCCATACTCCTTTACCCCACAAAGCAACGCCCTTACCTTAAGAGGCTCAGAGAGTCTCTCCAAAGGAGCGCATTCCCTCTACTTATAAAGGAGTAGACTAGGAAGCCACGGCTAGTCCATCTAACCTTTTAAGACCCTTAGGAACGATCACCGCTAGGGAGTTATTGGAGCGGTCGCTACGCGAGACCCTATAAAAGACAAAGGAGTTGGAGATATAATTAAGATAAGTACATTAAGACTACTAAGGACAATTATAAGAACAATTGGGAGAAGCACAGACACCCTAGACATAAAGCGGACTTAGAGGGGCAACGCTATACTATACTATAACATTAGATAAACCTAAATTCCGCATAAAGGAACCTAATAAGTATAATGGTGATAGTCTTAGGAACTGCAATCATTTTATCCGTTAATACGAAACCAAGTTTTGGCTGGATCCGAAACGTTACTCTAATGAGTATAATTAGACACTAATTGCTTCTACCTTCCTGCGTGGCACCGTTGAGAGTTTATGGACACACTATAAGAAGAAACTTACTACACCCCTTAAATTTAGCGAACTTAAGTCCTGGTTGGTTAATCAGGTCCAAGACCCTACTAATTAAGGGATGGATTACAACCAGCGATACTATAATGCAAAACAGCGAGAAGGCTAGAGTGTAGTCCAGTTTATAAACTACTTAGAAGAGCTAGAAGACAATATACCCTACTTAGACTTATAGGACGACGCTATATAACTCTATTAGCTACTTGCCAAGTTACAACCTAAGATTTGACAGGCTATATAGGAGAAGGGGGAAATTCCTACCTCTTAAGAAAAGCTTATCTCTAAAGCTACTTGGATTAAGAACGCTAAAAGAGACTATTTAAAAAAGTGAAAGGAACGAGACGCTAATAATAAAGAGCGTAGAACTAGACCTAGCTTTAATAAAAGGGGCAGATCCTAACCTAACTACTCTATAGAAGGATAATGTAAGCAGGCTTCGCAACCCTAGAGCAACGCTAGTTAACCCCAGAATAATAATAGGTAGAAACTGTGGAACCAAGAGTTACGCAGCTGTTATAACTGCGGTAAGAAAGGCTATATACAGCGCTTCTGCCGATAGAAGAAGCAAGAGGATGCTTAATTAGGAAAAGAGAGAGCCTAGTAAATCTTCACTCCCTTATATTAGGCCAGTAAGAGAAAGAGGGAGTAAGCTGCCGCATGGTTATTCCCGTCTCTATTTAAGTCAATAATAAATGGGTAACGCGAGACTGCCTTATAGACAGCGGCGCGACCATAGGGTTTATTTCTTAATTACTAGTAAAGGAATTGGATTTGGACCTTAGTGGCTTATAGGTACGCACCATTTAAAGTATTAAAGGCCACCAGATTCTGTGCTATAGGGAATAAACTTTTTCCGTAGCCAGCCAGGACCGCGATGGTCTATAGGACATATAGGAGATGCGCTTCTACGCCGCAGAAATTAAGGGGTATAACCTTGTTTTAGGATACCTATGGCTTTAATAGGTCAATCTAGATATTAATTGGCCTTTAGCCTTATATTAACACTAGAAGTCTTAACCGCGCATTATAGTTAAAGATTAAAAGACTTTCTTAAACTATATGTAAGAGGAAGGGTGGGCGTATGCTATATATGCCACTCTTAACACCAAAAATAGGGACGCGGAGTATTTATTTTCAGATATCCGGCTATACGCAGTTAAGGAACTAGAGATTTTACAGGAATATGCGGACCTAAAGGATGTTGCTAATAAGGAAGCTGCGCACACCTTACCTAACCCTATATTGGTAGAGCATAAGATAGATATAGGAGATAAGAAACCTTCTTTTGGACTACTATACAACCTATTAGAAAATAAGCTGGCAGTATTATGTTAGTATATAGTGGATAATCTTTAGAGAGGATGGATTCAGCCTTCTATAAGCTAGGCAGGGGCACCAATTATATTTATACTAAAGAAGGACAAGACCCTTTGCCTCTATATTAACTATTAGGCGCTAAATAAGATTACTGTAAAGAATCGCTACCCGCTACCCTTAATAGGGGAGTTTATTAATAGGCTGTTAGGCGTAAAGATATTTACAAAATTAGATCTAAAAGATGTATACCATTAAATCCGGATTAAAGCCGGCGATAAATAGAAAACGGCGTTCTAAATATAGTACGGCCACTTTAAGTACCTGGTAATACCATTTAGGCTTACTAACGCACCGGCAACATTTCAGGCCTATATTAATAAGGCATTATTGGGCCTGTTGGATATAATATATGTGGTCTACCTTAATAATATTATAGTCTACTCTAATAACTATGAAGCATATACACACTATATGCAAATGGTACTAGAAAGACTGCGGGAATATAAGCTCTATATAAACCTAAAAAAATGCTTATTCTATATTACTAGCATTAATTTTCTGGGCTTTATTATTAGCGTCAACGGAGTGTTAATAGAGAAAAGCTGGGTAGACGCTATTAGGGAATGGCTATACCCTATAATATTTAGGGAAGTATAGGTTTTTATAGGCACAGCGAACTTCTACTAAAGGTTTATTGTTTATTACTTGTAAGTGATGCTCCTAATTACTAATCTACTAAAGGGATCTAAGGATAGCAAGAAGTTAGGACCCTTTATATTTAGGAAAGCTGCTAAGTAGGCTATAGACTAGTTAAAGGATTTATTTATATCGGCGCCTATCCTAATACACTTCTACTAGGAGCTATATATACACCTTAAAACAGATACATCCGGCTTCACCCTAGGGGCAATTATATCTTAATTAAAAGACGGAGAATAGCATCCTATAGCGTTTTGGTTAAGAAAAATAACCCCTATAAAGTAGTGTTATATAACGCATAACCAGAAGCTACTCGCGATAGTCGCAGCAATAAAGCACTGGCGATATTATTATATGGGAAGCAATTATCCTATTAAAGTCCTTACAGACCACAACAACCTAGAATACTTTATAACTATAAAGGTATTAAGCGGTCAATAAGCCAGATAGGCGGAGGCACTATTATAGTACAACTTTAAAATTATGTACTGCCTAGAAAAGACAAATCCTGCTAATAGGTTATTAAGATGTCTGGATTATAAGACTAGGAGAATCTAGGATAGCATAGGGGAAATAATTCCTACATTGCAAAATTTGCTTAGAAAGAAAGAAGAGTCTTTCCCTAAAACTACAAAATTCTATAGTAGGGCAGAGGTCCTAGCAATATAGCTACGAAGCACCATAATAATGGAGCTATAGGATATGGTTATGGACCAGGTTATAGACCAAGCAGATGTTACAAAGTTAGCGTACCCTAGAATTAGCAAGAATTCTGTGGGATATACTAGGGGTGTCACAGCACCTTTAACTTAACGGCGTACTAGCTGCGAGTTTCCGGATCTAGAGGGGATAGGCGAGATACCTATCCGCAGTATAGCATACTGTATAACAGTAGGAGAATCTGCTAGCACTAATAGTTTAAAACGTCTCGTGCCACGCCTAGAGTCCATAATGGCGGTGGGCGAAACAGAAATAAGTAATCTATATAAAACCTTTCCAGATCTTCTTCTTTAAGTATAATAAAGGGACGCCTTCGTTTCTAGGAAGAGGTAGAAAGACATAGTAGAGACTAACTTGGCTAGAGTTACTAAGAAGCTATAGCAATAAGACCAAAAGGGTCTGTTACGCTTTAAGGGTGCTGTATATATCCCAAAGGACCAAACAATTTAAGATGAAATTCTAAAGGTCTTTTATAACAACCCTCTTAGGGGTTACTACGGTGCCAATAGGACCCTTAAGGCCGTTTAAAGGAAATACTTTTGGGATAGAATATCTAAAGAAGTTAAGGACTATATATTAAGATATAATACGTACCAAAGGGTATAGATACCCAGGCATTGCCTATATAGCGAGTTATTAGTGCTTCCTATTCTATAGGGACCCATATTAGAATTAATAATGGATTTTATAACAGGCTTACCCCCTACTAAAATAAAAACTGGAGAGGTTGCTAACACTATCCTAGTAATTATTAATAGATATATAAAGTTTTTAGGGTACTTTGCTGTTTTAATAATAATTATAGTAGTAGAACTGGCAGACCTATTTTTAGAGCGGTGGCTCCTGTTTAGTACGCTAAAGGGAATTATATCCGATAGAGGTACCATATTTAACAGCGTATTTTGGTCTTCATTTTATCTCTTATTAAAGATACGGCGAAGGATAAGCACTGCCTTCTACCCATAAACAGATGGGCAAACAGAGCGTCTAAATGCGTTATTAGAACACTACCTCCGCTACTATATCAATTATTAACAGGATAATTGGCCATTATAGTTAGCTTTAGCGCAATATATATATAACACAAGCATCCACAGCAGCATAAAAATGACCCCTTATAAAGCACTGTTTGGGGTAAAAGCAAATAACCCCTAGAATGTTAAGGACATTGTTCCTAAAAGAGAGGCACTAGCGGCGTCCAAGAGAATTAAGTAAATAAGAATTTGTAGAGAAGAACTTAAAAAGCACTTACTAGACGCCTAGGCTATATAAAAAAGGTACTATAACAAGGGATATATGCCTAAAGAATTTAAAATAGGAGACGAAGTCTTACTATTTATAAAAAATATCTAGACGAAACGTATTAAGAAGAAGCTGGACTATAGGTAGCTCGGACCCTTTAAGGTAGTTAGGAAAACTAAAGGAAATTAAGCCTATAAATTGGAATTACTAAAATCATATCTAATATATCCCACATTTTATGTTTCCTTATTAGAGTTATACTAGAGAAGAGATGGTGTGGAACCACCCCCACCTAGCGAAATTAATAGGGAACTAGAATGGAATGTAGAAGACATTCTTAATTAAAGATGGTGTCAAAAAAAACGCGAATTTTTAATTCATTAAAAAGGATACTCTTAGGTATATAACAGTTGGGAACCTAAGGAGCACCTTCAGCCAGGATGTAATATGGCAATTAAAACTTTCCTAAAGACTACAAATTAGGATTCAGCAACGGTTCCGGATATGCTATAGGCAAGATAATAGGGAAGACCCCACAAATCAAAACCATAAGGTTAAGTATAGGCATTAGAAATAGGAACGTTTTGCTATTATAACAGGGATCCTAGAATCCTGTAAAAGAAAGCTATAGGGATCCATATAAGAACCACTAGGGATGCTATCCAAAGAAGACGCTATTTAAGAATAAGTAGTAGTACTAGAAGAAGGGGCCCTAGGGACTTAGAAGGATTCCCTAGGGATAAAAGGAGAGTATCCAGTCTGACACTGGAGATACGCAGTAGAGTTAATAATACAAAGAGGACCAAAAAGACATAGAGTAAAGATTTAGAAATTTTAAGAAATTATAAAGCACCTATAAGAACACCACCCGTTCATCATATACGGAGATTATAGCGGTATGCTGCTTTCACATAGACTGTTACTAAAAATAAGAATAGAGGTATCCCCAAAGTATAAAGTTAATTCCCAGTACTAGGGTATCCTAGAGGTACCAGAGAGGCACCCTACAAAGCTATCCTATAAGAAGAAAGAAAGAATAAGATAATAACTTAAACACTAAAAGTAGCAACAGGAGCCTCCTCCTCCATCTCAATATTATTATTGGCAGTATTATCAACACTCCTATTCCCGGAAGTATTAGCATTCTTACTAACATTCTTCTTAGAGCGGCAAGAACTAGACGGACTACTATAACCAGGGGACTAGCGGGGAGAACATTTATCTTTATTACTATCCTTAGTGTCATCCCTAGGCTCCAAATCGGCATCTAGGCTAGGATCAGAAAGTTAACAACTAAAGAGTTAGCATAGTTCCTAAACATATCACTAAAGAGACTCACCTAGCTAGAAAGGCCTGTGTAAGAATATAAATATTATCATTTATAAAAACAAGCTGCTTATATATACGCTCCTAGACACTATGTGTCTAAGATTACTATATCTCTATAGTAGTAGAAACCCTCATTGAATTAAAAAGGCTATAAGTAATAGAAGACACCTTCTATCCCTATCTATTACTATTCTAATATAGACGGAAATCCCTAATGGCGCGTTAGAGCCGGCGAGCCTTATGTATATAAACAGCGGGGATCTAATATAGTTAGTAAAGTCCAGAATAGGATAGAATAGGAAATACTAGAATATAGGTCTTTTTCTAGCTACAATAGTAGGAACACTTGGATCTGTTCTCGCTAGAGCGCGGCATCTTATAGGCATGGGATGGGTCCAACGTAAGTACGTAAACACAACGACGGCAGCACTTTAGAGAAACCACCATAGGAGCAATAGAAGTGGTCTATAATACCAATAGAGTAGGGACAACGCCGCCGCCAGTCTAGGGACGCGCAGCACAATTATAAGCCATTGCGAGAGAACACTATGGGAAGTTAGTATTATTAAGGAGATAAAATGGGGATCCTGTTACCTATAGACGCGTTATAAGAAGAGAACAGAGTAGTAGAAGAAAGAATAGCTAGAGATGCGAAAGCTAAAAGCTAAGATATAATAAAAAACGGTCTGCTAAAAGGCGAGACGAATGGTATTGTTAATAAAAAGACGCGTAAGAGACGATAGCTTATAAACTAAAAGAAATTAACATTAAGACGTTATTATTAAGACCCATTTTAGGTAAATGGGGATAGTGGCTAGTTAATACGTCGCATAGGACAACCCCCGGATCAGCTTATAACAAATTCTCATAATAAGGAAGGTAAATCCTATCTAATTTTTATTATTATTATTAAAGTTCCATCATGAAGGCACTATAAGAGCTATAGTAGAAGAAGAGCGGAGGAATAGAAAGATAAAGTAAGGTTCCACGCTAGTAAAGAACCGGCAATAAGCCGCATTATAGAGTACCTTTCTACTAAAGAATTTCCCCAGTGGTTTTAGCCAGAACTCTATAAGAGATTATTAAGAGGCGAAGTCTTAGAGGACCAAGACCCTTAAAGGGGAGGTAATTATAACGGAATCCCCCAGGAGGTACATATCAGATAAGACAGTAGGAGGTTTTATTAATATCCTACCTATATCCCATGTATGTTCTAGAAGAGACATAGTTAGATAGATAGGGGCGAAAGGTTTTACTAGTGTCTTAGAAGGTTTATATAGGAAGCTGGTTCTCCTCTAGAGAAGAACCAGCGATTAGTCTCTAAATAGAAGTGGTCAGAAGCATTTATCCTTTAATACGTGAAACTCATTCTACCTTTAACTTACCTTCGACTCACCTTCTACTTACTTGTAACACTGTCGATTAGATAATCATATATTCCGGTTAGGCTGGCCTCTTACAATTACTTAAATATTAACTGCTTATAAGCTAATTGTATGTGTAGAGTGCTGGAACTCCTATATAATGAGCCTTTAACTAAGCCCACCTCTATATATAGCTATAAATATTATTAGCTTTTGAGCCGCTGATACGCCTTCTTGCCCGCTTAGATTATATTCGTTAATGAGCCTATTAAGAAGTAATATAAATAGCTCTTAATTAAGCCGGGTTAATGTCTTAATCGCCTATAGAGGCCTAAGTAGTAGTTCTACTGTCCTTGCCTTGCCGTGTAGAGGGTTAACAATTTGCTAGCGTCTATAACTAGGTGCAGGAAGACTTTTCGCATAATCTATAAGCATCTGGATTAATGCTAGGAGCGCTAGAAGGCTTGTGGATACTGCCATTAATATTTAGGGCTTCATATTCGGAGGTTATATAATGGCGATACTTATATAAAAATCATTAAAAATATGGTTAAGTTAATTGACCTGGCCGGACAGGCAGTTGGATAGTACCCCCCCCGTAGAAGTGGAGGTACTGGTAAGATTAGGCGCTTTTAACCTGCTAGGTGGGCGATTTTTACCAAAATCGCGCAGTCTATTCTACTTTTGGCTGTATAATTGCGGCTGACGCGAGGACTCCACCTGGCTAGATAGGGGCTCGACATTTAGCTGCCAAGACCATCCACCTGCCCAAAATCCACCTGGGCTACCAAACGGACGACTCCTACCAGGTGGATATTGATCTAGGTGGCCCGTGAGCCACCAGGTGGGCCCAGGTGGGCCCAGGTGGGTTTTTTGACCACCCACCTGGTTGATTTGACCTGGCCAAAAAAAGTTACCAAACAAGCCCTAAACCGAACCAATCCAAAGAGTAACCGAACCATTGACATCACTGCCTTTGCCATGTATTTCGTGTATATAGTCTACCTGATTTCCATAGATTTAGAATCAAGTCATTCACTCAATTCTCCCACACTGCAAAGCTTATATAAGGTATGGTAGTAAGGCAAAATTAAGGCAAAATTGTGATAAAACTAGACCAACGAGTTTTGGATAAAATGCGACCAACCGCCTATATCTAATATTTTATATAGTATAGCTACGACGTTACTATTTAATATAATAGATAGAGAAGCTATAGAGCTCCTACCTTATAGTATTTTTATAATAGCTGGACGTTATTGAAGGGTCGAGATACGGCAGTGAAAAAGGTAATTTTTGGTGTATTTTTAACGCCTCGTTACCACCAAAGCTGCGACCCTCGGTGGAAAATTGGTTGGTTAATAAGGAGCAGTATGCCCACACGTGCGCGTAGTGCGCGTACCAACGTTCCACCGGGGGTCTGATTCATGAGATAACTACAACCCAACTTTGTCCACATACCATATATCGACACTGGAGCTCCGAAGCGCTCCTGGTGTCAAATCGTTATTTTGGTGGATGGAGTGGATTTGCCTTCAGATCCGCTCCACTCCGATCCAAATAGATCACCGCTTTGATCTACCTTGGATCGACACATATTTCTTATTACGGAGCCTTGATCTTGTTGATTCTATTGGTTGGCTCTTATAGATAACAGTAGGACTAAATCCACCGTTGCAAGGGATAGTTTATTGTACATTATAAACAAACAGCTAGATCCCACCACTAGAATACTTCGTTCATTCGCTTCCACATGGCATGTCTATTACCCGTCCACCATGATGTATACTCAATTTAGAATCATAGACATGGTATAAAACCTCCGATACAGCAAAAGGCCGGTTGCAAATGTTGTCATTGGGAGCAGCCGTGGCCAATCACGATTCAGGGCCACGTTGGACTCTCACGGCAGCCTCCTCATAATCAATATTCTGGCAAATCGGACATTGTTGATCCGAGAGAATATCCCACTTCGGGTGGTTATCATCTGCCAATATCTCTTCGGCTGTAGGTTTAGGTCCCGTGTTGGTACAAGGCTTTCCTCTGTTGTGCTTCAAAGCGCAATACACTTGTGCAATTAATACATGTGCTTCTAAATTGCTTGCCCCTATGGTGTGAGCACATCGCTCGCCTACCAAAGCTCGCCACCCTTCACACATTATTGGTTTTCAAGTTCAGTAATTTGGGGACTATAGTGTTTTAGTTAATAATATCTACCTTCTCGGCGTGTCAATTAGGTTTACTGTACCGTATATGTAAGTTGATCGTGGCTGTGAGTGGTTTCCTAAGCCGTTTGCTGGATATTTTTAGAATGAAATTTAAATTTGTAGTATCTTGACGAGTTATTGATGAATTTTGGCATAGACGGAGAAGTAGTTGAGCTCAACCGATGTTAGGCTGTTGGATTGAAAGTATTGAGTGGCTGAGGCTCAAAGTTGGTCAGCAGATAAAGAGTTTATTGAATGGTGTGGACGGTTAAAGATCGTGTTTAGTTACTGGTACGCTATTAATGGAGGGCAGATTGTGGCAAAGAAGATAGGAAAGTATCCCTACGGGTACAGGTTCGGCTACAGTAGCCTCCAAATAAGGCTCTTGCAGCCCTTTTTGCTTAAAAAGAGCTATCAAAGCCCTAATTAAGAGGGCTAGATTTGATCTTTATAGTCGATTATATAGTATTAGCTTTAATAGTTCCTTTTAGTTTATAAAAAGATATACTTTTTTTTCCTACTAAATTTAGTAACTTTTCTCTTGTTATAGTAAACGTTATGTATATATCCTTTACCTTCGTGCCTTTATACCTTCCTTTTTTTCTTTCTTTTTTTCTTTCTCTCTTCCCTCCTCCCTTTTTTCTCCCTTTATCTCTCCTTCTTCCCTTTTCCCTTCCGTTTTCCCCTCTCCCTACTTACCTATTTGTTTTAGGAATCTATAGCTAATATAGTAATAGATAGAATCGCGTTATAAATCGATATATAAAAAGAAGGTAGAGGTAGAGGTAGAGGTAGAGAGGCTGAGAAGTAGGAGGCTGAGAAGTAGAGAGGCAGGGAGGCAGAGAGGCAGAGGCGTACAAGGGACAAGGTGATGAGATGGTGACGGAGTGGTGACGGAGTGGTGATGAAGTCGTCGGAGTTGTCGGCGGTATCGGAGGTGGTAGAAAAGGAGGTCTCGAGACGAGGTAGTAAATATATACTAGACTAGTTTAGTATTTCTACTATATTACGTATTTAGGGGCCGTTCGGTTTCAACGCTAAACCCAATCTAGAGGCTCCAGAATATAACCAATCTGGGGCTCGTACCTGAATCTGATGCGATCGTTCGGTAGAACTGACGACTTTCTGATCTGAAGACCCTACAGATCCGCAACCGCGTCAATTTTGTAAGCTAAACCGTATATAGTAGTTAAAATAAGGTTCTTAGCGTTAGATTAAAAGGAGCTCCAAGCTCCTAATTTAGAAATTAGATTAATCTAGAGCTCTCGCATTAGTCCGGTACGAAATGAATTGGAATCCTTGGCATGCAGATCCCCAATTTTACACCCAAACTTAGGTGTGCGTGTAAATCGTAAGATAATCTATTTCTACATTAAATGCGCCTTATTGTCGATATAACGTCCCTATTGTCAGTTAGTAAGTTAAAGCCGACTTCACCCTCAGTGTGTCCAGCAGTCAGCCTAGCTGCGAGCTTGAGCAAAATAGCTGACTGACTGCGTCAATTGGATCGCTCGCTGTCCGCTGACTGTTGGATAACGTACGCTGACTGTCACGCTGTCAGCTAGCTGTCCTATTCAGGTAAGAAGTATAGACTTTACAGTGTTTTATTGCGGATTTTTAGTAGCACCTCTCTAATACTAGTATATATTATATACGTAGATAATATATATAAAATATATAAGGTACTAAAGGTAAAAAAAAATAAGAAGTACTTAATAAGAATATTTTAGGTGCTAGATAAAAGAAAGTATAGAAATACTAAGTTTATATACGGATAGTATTTAGTAGAAATCTAAGGAGAAGATCTAGTACTTTAGCTAGGAAGATTCCTTATGGAAAAATACTTAGAGAATACTTATCTATAGTATATTAAGAAAAGAATAAAATATTAGCTAAAGGTAGACTAATTGTCGAACTGAATCGGATTTCCTTACCACTATCTTACTACTGTCTTCAAGACTAGAACCTTGTCTCACTACCCCGCTACTTACCATCGTATGTCTCATCGAATGTCTCATCGAATGTCTCATTACCTATTTCCATTACTAATTACTGACTGAATGACGGCTACATCGTCATTCTATTTGCCACCTATTTTATATATATAGAGAGCTTCTAGAGCCCTCTTTAATAGACAGAGTTCTTATTCCTGATCGTCCGTTCAACACTAATTATAATTAAGCTAAGAGTTTAGAAAAGAGAAGGCCTATAAAACTAAAGAGAGCTAGTGGTAGACCCTTAGACCCTTAAAGAAATTTAGGGATAGCATCTAAATTTATAAGTTAAATAGTAAGATTAAAAGTTTAAAGTATTAATAGATAGTAGAGTAACGTAAAACTATATATTATTAGTAGTAGTTAAATAAATAGGACTACTCTATAGATAAAAGAAGAACTTATACTTATTAGTAATAATTTTAGAAAATCTAATAGCCTATAGAGAAGATATAATCGACCTAAAAATAGAACTAATTTGGATAACTATTAAAATCTTTTAATATCCTCCTATTAAGAAAGAAGGAAGCAGTTTTAAAAATACCCTAGTTATAGAAACATAATCTAAAGATTAATTAAATAACTAGTTAAGTTAAAATTTATAATACGCGAAGGCGTAAGATATAATGGGCGACTAAGTTAAAGTAACCTACGAAGAGATTAAATAAGATCTAAGTTATATACTAAAGAGGTACTATAAGTATAGAAAATAATTATAGAGTCTAGAAAGCGAGAAACTAATAGAATATATAGTATAGGACTATAAGATCGAATTAGAACTAGAAACTAGTCTAAAGTTTTTTCTAATCTATAAATTAACGGAAGAGAAGTTAAGAGTACTTAAGGAGTTTATCTAAAAAAAACTTATAAAAGGGATATATTTAACCATTATAGTTATTAACAGGATATCTAGTACTATTTATACTGAGGAAAAATAGAAAACTTGAGCTATATATTAACTATTAATAATTAAGTAGCATTACTAAAAAGGAGAAATATCCTTTACTATTAATTAATAAGAATTAGAATAAAATTAGTAATATATAGATCTAAAATAACTATATTATTAAATTAGGACTCTAGGAATTATTTCCTATAATTAATCCATCCCCTACTCTTATTGATTCGAGTTAAATAGACCGCGAAGGCTTTATCTAACCTTGCAGGCACCAGAACCTCCATGGGCTTCAATGAAGACAGCTGACGTGGATACGAAATGCGAATATCTCTACACTTGGCTTGCGTTACCCCGTTTCGCCTCGGTCGTTCTTTGTCAGCCTCTTCTCCCATTTCCGCGCTCACGAAGGTACTGGTTCCTTCTTAGAGCCTCCCTCCCTTTACCGCGGCAAATCAATCCGGCCCCTCTGCATTTCAAGCCGCTCCTCCCACGCCTCAGCTCCGTACTTCTCCTTGAAGGCTAGGGCAGACGAGCTAGAGCAGAAGATCGCTACTAAAGATGCGACACCGATGAACGAATTTGGCGACATTCCGAAAACAGGGGAGCGAGTGGTCGGGTTTGAGAAGCATAACGAAGCGTTGGAGCAGCACAACAAAGAGCTGGAGAAGCGGAATAGAGAAATGGAATGGCGGATGAAAGCGCTAGAGCAAGAATTGGCAACGGCAAACACAGACGCTGCCGAACTACCAAGGTAGCTCGACAAAGTACTGGAACATCGAAACCAGGACTTGAAGCACCACCAGGATATCCTCTGCTTAGAGATCGATTCTTTCAAGAATAGCTTCGCGTCGAAGGAGTGGTGTCAAAAGCAGTTCAGGAATAGGGACAAGTGGTTCAGTCGCGTTGGCAAAGCAGTCAAGGAAATTAGAGAGATCAAATTCCTTGTTAAAGGGATGGTAGAGTATCTAACGGAGTACAAGGCCGAGGAGTTTATCCCCTAGGATCAAGATTTTCCCGAGCAGAAGACCCTCCAGGAGGACGACATAACTCCACAAATCGAACCGCTCTTGCGACGAGTTTGTGGTATTCCCGATTCGCGGAGCCCAGGATGTTTGAGCATATCGGAATACTTTAAAGACGGCTCTAGTCGGCCACCCAACGCTCTCATTATTGCATCGCTATTCGTGGCTAGTGTACTAGAATGGTGCTTCCAAACAAGCTTCCAGACCGACGCCTGGAGTCTAAGAAGCTAGACCAGATTTTCAAAACAATCGCATACTTGGTGGGCCGCAGCAGGTTCGCGACCACGATAGGTATTCCATAATCCAGCGAATTAGGCAAGAGTATTTCAAGGATAAGGAGATACCTCGCTTGGCCGCTGAGCGAGTACAGGCATTTTTGGGCGAATTCAAAGAATACCTCCCACCCGAGGATCTTAAAGAAACTATGCAGAAAAAGAAAAAGTGGTTGGAGATCTTGATGAAAACAAAGTGCGATCTCCTTGTTGCCGATCTCCAGCGCAAGTTGGTCTTTATCCCGCCGGGAGCTGCGTTCAACCTAGACTCGATGCATGCGCAAGATGGCGAAGGCTCCGACATAACAATACGACGTTCAACAACCTCACAATATCACCTCACAATATCGCCTCAAACTGTGCACGCGGTCAGCGCTCGTCGGAGTCGAAGATTATCCACTATTCAATTAACTGGGGTCGTACGAGTATCGAAAAAGGTTGCTGGAGTACAGATCCTTCTTCCTAGACACACCAGGTCAAATAAAGGACTGGACGGGTTGATGTCCTGGACTTTCAGCAAGGCAATCGTGGTGGTTGAGAAGGTGGCAGGGTCTGAGGAGGACGAGACACTTTGAACGGGCGTTCGGCACAGGTAAACAACTTGGTGGAGAACCGCAATCGGAAGCTTGAGTCTTCGACTCGCCCCTGCTGGAGTTAGAATTGGCCCGCTCTCTGACAATTGCGTTGTTCTCGCCAGGTATGTTCGCCTCTAGATAGGTCAGTCTGATAAGCTTTTGGTACGTTTGTGGAGTGAGTTAGCGGCTGGATAAGGGTAAGCGGTAAACGCAGTGAAATGTGGTCGGAGGAAGCCTTTTGAAGGAGTGCTGGATATGGTGTGGTCTCTCAGGTTGGGGCTGCCAGGTATGGCTTAATCAATATTATGCTCGATTCTACGGTTTTCGGTGAGTCGGATAGGGATGGATAGGTGCAATGCAGAAGTCCAAGTTTGATGCCTTTAATCATAACACAGCTGCCGTCTTGAAATGCTCCTGACACATCTCTAGTGGCCTGATCACATTCTTGATGATCTCGCCTCGCCATGATTGATTCGCATTATTCGCGCCCGTAAAGCACCACTTCGCAGCGGAAGCGTAATCATCACCGCCTTCATCACCCACACTTTGGGACCACTTCAGCGCGGCCATGAGATCGAAGGCTTGCTTTGCTTCTCCAGCCCCAGCTAAATGCCTTTTGCGGAGAGGGTGGTCTTCTAGTCGTCGACCGAAGCAGAGCTCCAGAAGGAGGATGCCAAGCGAGTAGAAGTTGCAGTCGTTGGCTTCGGTGTTTGAGGTCACAGGATGGTGGAGTGGAAAGCCTTGGCGGATGAAGGGTTCGTGGTATGGTACGCTGCAGTCATCATCCTCGCATGGAAAGAAGAGAACGTCTTCTTTCGTGAGACCAGTTCTGAGCCATGGAGTGAACTGGAGCTGGGCGACCGAGGAAGCGAGAAGCAGCGCGATAGAGTAGCGTTGACGTCGGGTGAGGTGCCCTTCGAAGCTGCTGGAGAGGATATGATCCAATGTTAGCGGGCCACTATCATCGGGTTGTTTCCTCTTCGTGAACGGGTGGAGGTGGTATGTTTCGTCGTCATAGCCAATGATGCCCATGCACTTGCCATATTCTTCGTCACCCAGAAGCTGGCAGAGCTTGACGCTTGGGTCGACCAGGATGTCCAACTCGATCTTTGGTACGGTCGAGGCGGGTGTTGTGAAGGCCACCTTCTTTCGCCTTGCTGATGTTAGTGGTAGCGCCGGCGCCAGAGCGCAATTGGGCGGACACGGTGATGACTGAGGTACGGTGGAAGGCTTTACGAGTTTTTGCGGAAAGGAGCAGTCGATCATTTGTCCACACTGCAGCTCTTTCCATGACCATGGAGTATTCGCCTGAGATGATGGAGCAACGAACATGAGAATGACCTCGAAGTATATCTCCGGAAGTGTGCGATGCTCGAGCCGAAGGTTGGCGAAATGGTACCGCTGACAAGAGCACTGCCATGCCTTTTGCAGGGCTTTGAAGAGGAGGTCTGACTTCTTCCAGGCCTTTTTGAACGCCGTCTCTAGAGCGGATGTCTGCTTCTTGTTGGCAGGAGCAGCGTTCTGGAGCGCGGATACCTTGTCGCTCGTATTGAGGAGCTTCTCCAATCGTCCATTGCATTCCTTTAGTTGATCGAGAAGCTCGTTTCTCACTGGCTCGTTGAAGCTGAACTTGAGCCGGAATGTCTCGTAGTCCCACTTCGATTTTGCTGACGCAAGTTTGGAGGGCTTGCTCGGCGGCTGTGGGCTCGACGGTCGCCGCTGCTTCTTCGGCTCTGGCGGAGCTAGCTTGTTTTGAACAGTCGCCTCGTCGAGAGATAACTCCTTCCTCAACTCCTCGGCTGTCTCGTTCATATCGCGGATGATTTCCATGTACAAGCCGTACGACTCCTGAAGCCGCCCCTCCAAACGCTCCTGCAGAGCTTTGCTGCTCCAGTCTTTGCCACCTGGGTCACCCACCAGACGAGCCACCTCATCTGCATCATTCACAATCGGCAGCAGAAGCTCTTTTAGATTCCGCTTATACAAGATCTCATGAAACTGCACGTCGCTGCGGCATTTGGTGTACTCCTTCCGCACCCGCCAGAAGAAACCGCCGACCTTGGCGACATCGCGCCAGTGCTCGAGGCCGGAGATGATCAGGGGAAAGGCCCCGAGGAGAATGCCTGCGATTTCGAGGCCGCTCATCAGGATGCATTAGAAAGTGGAGAACGACGAGAGGGAAGATTGAGCGAAGCGCGGTGTGGTGTTGCCGTGAGGCGAGGTGCGGGGCGAAGTGTGGGGTGAAGTGTGGGCTTGGCTGAAGGCTGAGGGAAGGAACGACCGTTTGGCCACGCGCCCCGCCCCGGCACTCTTCAGCCTCGCCCTGCAGCCCGACGAGGTGCCGCACTTGTCTCGCAAGTCTCAGCGGCAAGAATGAGCGATTTCCGTTACGATAGTTGATGACCGTGTATTGCGAGAGACATGCCACCGGAGCACCCATCCCAAATGACGCCTGAGCACCTTCCTCATTGATGATCCGCATAAGGCTGAAATTCAAGTAGCCGCCAAGCTGTACGTCGCAGCTACATAGCCTAAAAGCCTCAACTCTGGGCCGCGATGGTTGCATCTGTGTCGGAACAATGTCGGGCCTGCATCACAACCCTAAAGACCATTGTCTCATCCCTCTCCAACCCAGACAGGCAGAGGAGCCAAGTCCACCATGAGCAGGTTAGCGATGAGCTGGAGAGGTTCAGCCTATGGATGGGCAACATTGGCGCCCTGCATCGGCCAGAGTCTTCTATATCTCTTGAGTCGCGTCTTCGCGAGGCCAACAATGTTTTGACCCATATTCTGGAATTGCTAGATGATCTGAACGAGGTCGCCGGAGAACGTGGGTCTGCTGCTTCATCCATGCCTGTGAACTAGCTGACATGATCTAGTTTTGGAGATCGTCTCCGGAGAGCGCGAAGGGGAGATAGCTTCTGCACCTCATGATAACGGCGACGAGAAAGACCAAAACGAAGAAACGGAACTTCTCGAGGAAATTGGGGCCTCCATCACACGTCTCTTCAGAGTATCCAGCCTCATCCGCCAGGCTGCACCCACAGATCTCTTCGCTAAAGCTCTCAGCCGGAAGCGCTATCGATTCAATGACCAGTTCGACATTGCTCACGTGGGTGAGAAGTACCCGAAGCTCGCCACGGAGGAACTTGCGTGGCTCCAGAAGCGGCTCGGTCGAGCCATCACCCAACGCCGACACTACCTGAGCTACATCCAAGACCACCGCGAGAAGCTTGAGGGCATGCTCACTCGTGAGGAAACACCTGAGCCTGTAACACCCAAATCGCAAGCTCCCACCAAGCAGCTTCAAGCCATGAAACTACTACCCGACTCTTCCAGCCAGCCATCCACGTTCTTCACGAAAGCTTCAAGTCTGACACCGGGCCACATCACACCCCAGATACTCGCCGCGGAAGAAGAATCAGATCCCGAGAACGATGCGAGGTCATATACGACCATATCTCGTTCTATCGACGGTGATCTTGATTCCTCAACCACTGTCAGAATTCCGAAGCTCGACGAGCTGCAAACAGGATCCAAGAAGGAAGTGGAATGCCCGTTCTGCTTTCGAATGGAGAAATTCAAGAACGAGCGAGTGTGGCGACGACATGTTTTCTCCGACCTCCGCTCCTACGTTTGCACATTTCCGGACTGCGACGCCCCGTACTTTGGCGATATTAACGAATGGTTTCGTCACGAGATGCAGAGCCACCGCGTCAGCTACACCTGCCGACTCTGCCAGAAGACCTTCCAGCTCAGAGAGCGTTACCTTGCCCATGTTCGGAAACAACATCCCGACATGTTGGAAGACGGCGAACAACAACCCGTTCTTGATATTGCCCGAAAGCCACTCGATCAGATACCTGCTCAGGAATGCCCATGCTGCTCGGAGTGGGTGGATCGTCTCAAGGAGCGGGCAGTCGCCAGTATACCTTCTGACGCATCCGATCACATCCTTGGTGTCGTCCCAACCGTCTTCAAACGCCACCTCGCTTCTCACTTGGAGCAGTTGGCGTTGTTCGCAATTCCCATTGGTTCAGCTGCCGAGGGCGACGTCGATTCAAATGTCGCCGTCGAAGAGGGTGTGGGTGCACTTTCGGGGGGTTCGGATCTCTCAATCCTCACCTTTGACAGTTCCAGGCCATCATCTCCTGCAAGCAAAGGGCAGTCATCTGATGACGTCCCAATCACAGAAGGGGTGGTTAAGGCAGCGGCAGGGAATGAAGGGAGTGAAAGAGAAGTGATGACACCTCTACCACCTATTGTCTATTGCAGCGCTTCGTACGGTATTATTGTCAACGAACTGTATGATAAGAGGAAACATGAATTGCAGCGACATCTTGAAAAGCGTGAAAACAAGGTCGACGGAAAATCGTATGCTGTCGGTCAAATCCACTGGCTTATACTTAAGGGTACATCCATCAGTCCTCATGAGCCAGTCAACCACATGTTCCACCGCGTCGTTGACGTTGATACACCCAAGTTGACCTGGAAGGACGCCGTCGCCATCTCCAAGCTTGATCCTTCCCGTCTTCCGCAAAATATCTACGAAGGAGATGCCAAGAAGCTCTGTGAGATTACATCATTATTAAATGTGCGTGCGCTTGGGCCAAACTCTAAAGGAGTAAGAAGGAGGCGCAGGCCTGTGTGGAAGACACCCCAGGAATACTTTGAAATTGAGCAGAAAGTTTTGGTGAACATCGGCTCCGTGGACTTGAAATTTGCTGTTCAATTCCAGGAGACTATTATTGGGACGCAAGACGCAATCCCAGTGAGATGGATGTATATGGATAGCCACAGGGGCAGAGAAGACGATTTCGAAGAGGGCCAACAGGTGGACTACGCAGATGACAGCTGGCAACATGGCTTGTTCGCGAGCTAACATAGGAGTGCGAAGGATAAAAACTTCTAGGACTAAGCTAGACACGAGAAGGTCACTCTTTGAGTCCTACAGCATTGGAAATTGTTGGACTTGGATGCCCTAATGCAATCCTTGATCGAAGAAGGGGCGACGTCCTGATCACAGAAGAGGTAGTTAGGCAGCGGCAGGGCATGAGAAGAGTGGAAAAGAAGTGATGACGCTTCTGCTCGATCGAAGAGCGGCCGACGTTCTGATCACAGAAGGAGCAGACCGTGTCAGAATTAGCGATGAGGTGCTGACTAAGCTCTGGACACATTACGGAGGTTAAAATCCGCATGCAATCTAGATAGACATGAACCGCATTTACTGCATCAAAAATCAATCAATATTCATCGTCTGCGTTATCTCTATCATCAATTTAACCCTTAAGAGACCTCCGCTGTGACCTGATAACCTTATAATTCCAACAGGTTATGAGCCCGGGTAGCAACACTTCTCCTGACTTAAAAATCGACCCCTAGAAATGACCTCCTCTACCTTAACCTCAATAACACCTATATATAATTATAAGGCCGGTAAAATCGTTATTTTTAATAGAGACAACTTTGTAGACTAGGAGCGCACCTGTAAGGCAGCCCTAATTATAGCAGAAGGATGGGATTTTATTATTAGTATAGAAAACCTAGCTTAAGCAATTTAGCCAATAGGAGAAGAAGATGAGGGGAAGTAAATAAGATTATTTATAATTTGATAGGAGACGACTGTTAGGAAAAGATGTGTACAATAATAAAGGAGTATAATATCTAGGGAATATGGGAAGGAATAAAGAAGTTTAATAAGGCTAAAGATAAGGTCTATATCTCTAGACTTTATAGGGAGTTTTATAGCACTATATTTAACTCTATAAAGACATAAATTATTAAGTTTATTTATATACTAAATTAATTTAAGATTAATCTAGCCTTAATACCTTAAGCACTTACTAATAATAATATTAAAAAGTAACTCCTTTTAGCCCTACTAAGCGATATTATATAGCAGAATATAAAGACCTAGTGTTTACAAAATAAATAAGACCTTAAGAGTTATATTACCCTTCTTTAGGAGTAAGAAACTGCTCTCCCTATATAAGTATAAAATGCAGCACTTATATATAAAAGGAAAAATAAACCTAGGGGGAGAAGGGGAAACTAAGGTTAAGGTTAAATAAGGGGTAAAGGTTGTGCTAGTAGATTTAATTATTTCTTATTGCGTTATTGCCATAGCTTATTATCTTAAGTAAGTAAAGAGCCAAGATAACTAAAAAGAGATAAGTGTAGAGTATATTATTAGAAAGGTTGTAAGCTTTGCAATGTGATGATTTAAATGAGCGACTTGATTGTAAATCTATGGAAATCAGGTGTACTATATACACGAAATACGTGGCAAAGGTTGACGGAGACGCCGACGATGATTTATAACTGTTACCTAATTGGCCACCAGGTCGACATTGCCACTTAGTCGGTAATAGGTAATGAATAGGTAATAGAAATAAGTAGTGAGACATGCGATAACAAAAAGGCATGGTAGTGAGTCATAAGATGACATCTGACATGGTAGCGGTAGTCGGTTACAAAGGTCACTATTAGAAAGACTGTCCCCTACTTAAACAATTCCAATTTAATAACACTAAAAAGAAAGATTAAGGCGCTTCTAAGGCAGAGGAAGTAGGGAATATAGTAATAGCTAAGGAAGAATTTAACAGCGATTTAATCTACCTTAACCCTAACCTTAAACATACTATACTTATAACAACACCTCTAGCTTAGGTCTTAACTTAGGTGTAACTAAGCACTTTATTAGTAACTAATTAGACCTAATATATTTAAAGAGATGGAATACGCTATAATAGGTCCGCACTATAAATAGGACTATTATTCCTACTATAGGCTATGGTTAAGTTTAAATCGGTAGCCTAAGGCTAAAAGACGTCTAGCTTATACCTTTATTTAAGACAATTAAGCTAATCTTAGTAAGGACTCCTACTTAGAAAGGCTACTTAATTACTTTTAATATGGATAATTAAGCTACTGGCGAGCATAAATTAGAAGTATTATTTAAGGCTATTATAAGGAATTGTCACGGAGTGAGTACAAGTGGTGATAATATATAGCGAAGTAGATATTATTAAGCTATGTACATGAACTATGTAATGAAGTTAAGACGTTGCGTAAGGAGAGAAGGTAAGGAAACGGGAAGAAAGGGTATATATCGCTAGTTTGGTTGCTTGGTCGACACGTATACGGAGCAGAATAGGATTTGAGTAGCGGTCCTAGCAGAACTTGGCAGGATTTAGTGGACTTGGCAGAATATAGCAGAATGCGGCAGATTGCTGTTAGATTACCGTAGATTACCGTCAGATTGCTATCTCATAGTTGGTCTCTTCTTGCTGCGTAGGTGGAAACAGGTGGACGTGTATAAGGTGTTATGGAGGAGTCCCGTAACAATACCCCCCCTTTAAACTCGAGCTTCTGCAAGATGGGGCTGAGGTAGTTCTAGGTAGAGTTTGTAAAAGTCTTCTGCAGCTTGTGTAAGTCCTATAGAGTTAACGGGTTCCTATAAGGGCTTAGTAAAGCCTCTCCATTTTATAAGATACATATATTTGCGTTTTCGTTTGTTATACTTAATGTCGTTAACTCTTTTAACGAGGTATTTATCCTTACCATCTACTTTAACTAGTGGGGGAGGGTCTTAGATCTGTCCAGGTAGGGCGTCTGATATAGGGGCGGCAGGGCGGAGGACTAATATATAGAATACAGGGTGGATTTTAACCGTATTAGGGAGCTTTAGTTGGTAGGTATAAGGAGAGACAACTTTTTCAACCTTATAAGGGCCGGCGTTCTTCTAGTTAAGTTTCTTAGTAGGTTATTTTGTGTTTAGATTTCTTGCGTCTAGCCAGACGAAGTCACTAATTTGGTAAGCTGGTACTAGGGTTCGGTTCTTATTTGCTATAGCTTTATAGACAGACTGGGCCCATGTTATTTTGTTAGTAAGAAACTCTTATAGTTCTTCCATCTTCTTTATAAATTCGTTTGCTTCTGCAACTTATAAGGCCTAATAAGCTAGGCAAGGAATATTACTAAAGGGTTTAAAACCTATTTGTGGGTACTGGCCGTAATTAGCTAAAAATGGGGAGACCTTTGTGGTTTCTAAGACGGAGTTATTTGTAGTAAATTTAGTAAATATAAGCTAGTCTATCTAGTCGTCCTATAAATATGACGTGTATATCCAAATATACTATTCCATTATAGCATTTGCACGTTCTGTTTAACCGTCCGTTTCTGGGTAATATGCCATAGACAATAGCGCTTTAATGCGGAGTTAGGTAGTTAGTTCTTCCTAAAACACTAAGATAAACTAGCGGCCTCTATTAGAGACGATTATTTTGGGAAGTCTATGGAGTTTCTATATATGATCCAGGAACAGTTGGGCGACAGTAGGTGTTAATATATTAGGGCAGGCGATTAAGTGTCTTATTTTGGATAGTCGGTTTATAACTACCATAATATTCACATAGCCTTTACTTATGGGGAGATTAACAACGAAGTTAATTAAGATATCCTTCTATCTTTGGTCCGGAACAGGCAGTAGCTTTAGAAAGCCGTTGTACTTCTTATATAAGGCTTTAGCTCGTCGGCAGGTGTAATAGCTAGAGACGTACCTTTATATTATATTGTGTATATTTAGCCAGTAGTACTTCCGTTAGAGCAGCTCTAGGGTTTTTCCTTGGCCTAGGTGGCCGGCTACTAGTAAATTATGTACATGTTTAAGGAGCTTAAGCTTAAGTTTGTTATGGTTAGGTACAACTAGGCGGTTCTAGTAGTACAAGCGTTCTCTACGAGCTTTATATTTACTTAGAGAGATCTTTTTGGAGCGTCTAACGCTATCTTAAATTAACTTGAGTGTCTCTTGGATAAACTCGTTATTTAGGTATTTGTTAACTATAATCTACTCAATTAATTAATTAGTTATTTTAAGGACGTGTACCGTAAGGTCTTTAGCTAGGGGATTAAATAATTTGGGGCGAAGCAGCGTTTAATTGCGGTAAGCGCGCGCTTCTTCCTATACTGTTATGTCTTGTGAACGTCGAGTTAGGGTATTAGGTTTTTGACCTTGAACGCCTAGGTGGTACGTGATTGAGAATTGGAAATAAGACAGATATTCTAACCAGCGGGCTTAACAATAACTTAGCTGTTTTATGGTTGTGAAGTACTGTAGATTCTTATAGTTACTAAGAACCTTAATCAGAAATCCGGCGCCTTTTAGTTTGGGTCGCTATTGTTTAAAACATCTAATAATGGCTAATAATTCCTTATTATAGATCTTATAGTTACATTCGGCTAGACTTAATTATTTTAAGAAGTATGCTACTGGATACAGTACTCCTTCCTTATTATACTGAGACAGAATGCCTTTAGTAACGTAGTTAGATAAATCAGCTTCTATAACACTCTTTTAGTTTAGGTCAAAGTGTTAGAGTATAGGTGCGGTAGTAAACATAACTTTTAGATAGGTAAAGGCCTTCTTGCATTCCTTGTTAAAGATAAAGGCTTTGTCCTTTTGTGTTAGAGCTATAAGAGGTAAAACTAGGGCGGAGAAGTTATTAATAAACCGTTAGTAGAAATTAGCAAATCCTATAAAGGCTCTTATATCCTTAATATTCTTGGGTTCTTGCCAGTTTATAATTACTTTGATCTTCTTTAGGTCTATTTATATGCCGTTTATAGAGATGATAAGTCCGAGGTATAGAACTTCTGTTTTATAGAACTTGTATTTATCTATATTTAATTATAGTCTAGCTCCACGTAGGGCTTCTAAGACAAGGTTAACGTGTTTCTTGTATTTAGCCAGGTTATTGCTATATACTAGGATATTGTCGATATAAGCAGTACAGAAAACATCCAGGTAAGGTCGTAAGGTATTATTTATAAAGTATTAGAATGAACTTGGGGCATTTATAAGGCCGAACGGCATTACTAAGTATTTAAATAGTCTATATCTAGTACGGAATGCGGTAAGCTATTCATCTCCTTTTACAATACGGAGGCGGTTAAATGCGTGGATAAGGTTAAGTTTTGTATAGTAGCAAGCCTTACTTAATCGGTTTAGTGTCTCTTAAATTAACGGGAGCGGGTACCGATTCTTAATGGTAATAGCGTTAAGAGCTTGGTAGTCTATATAGAAGCGCAGACCGCTGCTAGGTTTCTTAACGAAGATTATAGGTATAGCTATAGGCGAAGAGCTTGCTCTAATAAATCCTTTACTTAGGTATTCGTCCAAGTACTTCCGTAGCACTTAGAGTTTGTTTTAGGATATTTTATATAAAGGTCTAAATCCTGGCTGTTTTCCTTCTTTAAGTACGATCTTATGGTCATATAGTTAGTATTCTGCTAGTTTATTAGCTTCCTTTTATAAAAATACTTCTAGGTTGTTATAGTGGCATACTAGTACTTTTATGGCAGGGTTAGTGTGTTTCTTTGGTGCTAAGGCCTTTTTAATATCGGCCATTATAACAGCGAAGATCGTATATTTAGGTTTCTTGGTAAGTTGTGCTAATAGGGTAGCTCTAATTATGTGGATATCTAAGGTGTTAAGTAAACTCGGATTATTCTTAGTTTCTTATATAGTTTCTTATTTAGGTTTAAGTTCAGTATTAGGTATAGAGTTAGTGTTAGATTTAGGTTTGGGTTCTTTAAGTATTCTTTTTATAGTAGAGTACTAGTTCTTTTAGTACTTTTATATATTAAGCTTAAGCTTCTGCTTGGTTTAGGGTGTAGCAGTTAGAGTTAGTTCGTATAGTTATGTGTTATTTCCGGGTTCTTAGTAGATATTAGTAGAAATCTTAGACTGGTGGATCTTGGTGGATTTTCTAGATTTCGGTTTAGGGTCTAAGTAGTAGGTTATAAGACACTTCTGCTTATAACGGGAGGCGGTAAATAGAAGCTTAAGGTTGTCCTAATTAATAGTTACCTTATATAGCTTTATCTAGGGTTGTTTAAGGATTACTAAGTAACCTAGGGTAGTAATAAAAAGCCTAATTAGTTCTTTGTGGTTTAGGTATTGGAGTCTTAGGAATACTACGTGGGTAATACGGCCTAAGACAGTGCGTTTACCATTAAATCTAAATACGTTAATATGCCGGTTAAGGGGGGTTAGAGTAAAACTATTATCTTATATAAAGATCTTATTAATAAATCCTATGCCGCTAGCTCCTGTATTAATTAGGACTTAAGCATTAACCTATTAATTATTCTGCCAAAGATAATAGTTAATGGTTATGCTGTAATTCTAAGAGTTAGAGTTTATGATATCTAAAGTATTTAATGAGATCCTGAGGCAGCGCCGTCCTAAAGAGCGACTTAGCTCCGGGACCTTCCTTTTAGAGGCGATTGGGGTGGAGTTCTTATAGTATATTGGTTGTAGCTTTGTCCTCGTAAGTGGTGCTTACTAGATGCGGGGCTGGAACCAAGTGGAGATTAGGGACGGTAACTAGAGGATTAATACGGTGAACGGCTGCTAGTATTGGCCGTTTATAATTCGCGTTGGGGTAAGGGGACGGAGCAGTGGTTAGAGAGGTAGAAGCTACTTCTATACTTAAAACAGAGGCCTAGCTTAGTACGTTGTTCTTATTTAAAGGACCCTAGTGGGGCGTATCCTAGGGTTCCAGTGTCGATATCTATGGCGTTAGGGTGCTTAGGCTGAGATAATAGCTTAGTAGACGTTTATGGGGTTGTTATATTATATTAAGGAGCAGACTTCAGTGTTAGACGTAGTATATTATTGTACTATTTATTAATAACGTTTGCGCAGGCGTTGAGGGCTCTTGGTAGGTCTATACCTATTAGGGAGGTTTTTAGTTTAGGACTTAGGGATTTAATAAGGCTGTTAATTAGTATAGAGTTGTTCTAGCCTGTTTCTTTTATATAATAGTTGAATTTGGAGAAGTATACTAGAAAGCTTTTTATTTCTTAAGTTATGTAGTTTATCTTTCTCTAAGCAGTAGCTTGGCGGTTTGGGTTACTATATATGGCTTTAAGAAGTACAATTAGGCTTAGTACTAAGTTTGGTTAAAGAGGTTTAATAAGGTTAGCTACATCTCCTTCTAGTTAACTTAGGGCATAATAGAGTCGGTTAGCTTTAGTTAGGTAGCGGTTGGCGTTACCAGTTAGCTTATTTTTAAGCCGGCTTAGGAATAATTGGAGTTCTTATTATTTACTAGTAAATATTAGAGGGTCTAGTAATCGTTTAGATCGTTATAGTGCAGTAGTTAGTTTTACCGGTGGGATAACTATTGCTGGTTTAAGGCTTGCGTTCCGTGTATTAGCTTCTAGTAATAGCAACCGGTCTTAAGGGCTTAGCGTAGATATCTTAAGGGTGCGGATTTCTTCTTAGAGGGCCTTAATTGTTTTCTAGTGCTATACTTCTTGTTTGGCTTGCTATTAAGCTATAGCAGCTTGGTTTTGTGCGAGGGCGTCTATAAAGGACTTTTATATATCTGCTAATTGTTCCTGGAGTGCGGACATAATGTCGGCGGCCGTTATAGGGGCTTTAAGGTCGTTCTGTATTTTAAACGGGGCGGGGCGGAGTATAGGTTTTAACGTAATGTAGTGTTATGGAGTGAGTATAAGTGGTAATAATATATAGCGAAGTAGATATTATTAAGCTATGTATATAAACTATGTGATAAAGTCAAGACGTTACATAAGAAGAGAAGGTAAGGAAATGGGAAGAAAGGGTATATATCGCTAGTTTAGTTGCTTAGTTAACACGTGCATAGAGCAGAATAGGATTTGAGTAGCGGTCCTGGCAGAACTTGGCAGGATTTGGTGGACTTGGCAGAATATGGCAGAATGCGGCAGATTGCCGTCAGATTGCCGTAGATTACCATTAGATTGCCATCTTGTGGTCGGTCTCTTCTTGCTGCGTAGGTGGAAACAGGTGGACGTGTGTAAGGTGTTACGGAGGAGTCCCGTGACAGGAATAACCTCTATATACTATAAGAGCATTAAAAAGTATTTAATATAATAGCAGAAGTATACAATTTATAACTAAATATTAGTGAAATAGATGCTAAGCTATAATACCGCCGAACTAAATATATAAATTATAGTAACCTATTTAAGCTATAGCACTCTTTACTAGGTATAAAGCTTAGGAAGAGAGTAGTATTAGTTGGTAAGAGTATATACAAAGCTTATCTAGCTAGGAAGATATAAAAAATACTTAGTAAGAAGATAAGTAAGTGTAAGAAGATACCTAGTTAAGGGCTATACTTTAATACTACGGGATAAATTAGTATATTAATTAGAGGTTATAACTACTACCTCCTAGCCCTAAACAACGCTATACGCTATACTTAGGTTATTCCTCTTAAAACCCTTTAAACTAAAAAAGTACTACCATATTTTAAAGAGATTATTATAAGGGTAGAGAGACTTACTAGTAATAAAGCTGTCTGGATTTTATAACAGTGCCAGAGCGCGTTATCTACCATATTCTGCTATATTCTGCTACCTAGCATACTGTCTAATACTGTCTGACACTGTCTGGTACTGTTTCTTACTGTTTGCTTGCCTACTATTGGCTCGTCTACTGTTAGCGCCTTAGCGGCCCGCGCTACCTATTTGTTTACACAAGCCCTTGCGGCCACCTTTCCTCCTCCTTAGCTTAGTATCTTTATTAGATAGCAATCCACAAGCTTTAGTTTAGAGGCATTTATACAAGCCGTTATATTATACTAAGCTCTCCCTACACTGCCTAGGAAGGCCTTAATAATATCCCATCCTAAAAGAAGACCTTTATCTGCAACAACGCGTTAACACATTATACTTAGACACCAAGAAACTTATACTACTACGCCTGGGAAGGCCCTAACAATATCCCATTTTTAGAGGCCAGACTGTACTTAACCTACACCCCTAAAAGAACCCTAGAATTAAAACTAAATCACACAATTCTAATAATCCTTAGGAAGCTAATAATGGCATCTAAAGTAAGCTTATCTAAAAGATCTACCTCTATATAAGAGGAACACGAGATCTAGTTAGGATTAGAAATTAAAGACAATAACAATATTATAAATATATATAAGCAGATTCGTGCCCTTACAGCTAATTAAAAGGTTAATTGTCTTTAAGCCTAAAGCATATAAGAGACTCTAAAGGAAATCCTAAAAAGCCTTACTGCTATATAAAACAGCCCAGCCTCCCCTTTATAAAGCCTTAGTTAACCTATTTACTTAACCAAATATAATATACTAGAGAGTACGGATATAATAACAAAATAATTAAAGTCCATTAAGCTCCCTAACCCTTAACTACTATCTAATAGGATAGACCCTACTTTTAAAAATTAGAGGATCTAAGTACAAGGAAAGCTCCATGTTAGCCACAATTATTTTACCTCTAAAGAGGCCAAAATGCTCTACCTCTTTAGTTGAACTATTGGAGATACCTAGCAACATCTCTAGGCCAAGTTTAAGGACAAGTTACCTATTTAGTTTATATCTATTAATAAGATAATATAGCATCTGGCTACTATCTATGTTAATTTAAATAAAGTGCAGGATGCCTGTTATAACTATAACCGCCTAATAATAAAACCGAATTAATCCTTTACCAAGTTTTAGACCTAATTTTTACACCTAGCAGGCGAAGGCCAGGTTCCCCTTAAGAACTACTATTTGGACCTATACAATAAGCTAACAGTCCAACTATAAGAGAAGATTATGGTAGCCTTAGATAACCTACTAACCTACTAAAGACTTACAACCTAATGTTTATTGCTAGATTTAGAACTAAAACAAATTAATGCTTATTCTGATTAACTAAAGAAGTCCCATAATAACCAGAACCTATCCACTATACCAACGGGAACTGGCGTTAGAAGATAAACCACAACCACCCTTATACTAAAAGCGGTTATAACTACCTACCCACAAGCCTTATCTAAATCGCTATATACCACACCTTTAGCTAATGCTTGTTGCAATACCCTAATTAACCCTGCTATAGTTACGTGCTTTAATTGTGGAAAGGATGACTACTTTACCTTATTCTACCCAGAGCTAAAGAATATAGGTAATATTAAGGAGATAAAGGAAGAAGAAATATCTAATAAGTTAGGCAAAAAAGAACCCTAAGGAAAGACTCCTCCCTAGGGTACCCTATTAATCTTAAGGAGATTAATCTAAGTTAGCTAATAGGTGGAAAACACTTTATAGTTCTATATATAGTATCTTAAAATAGATATAGAGTTAATATAACTGCTCTTATTAACACTAGAGTAAATAGCTTTACCTTTATAAATACTGCTTATATAAATAACATTGCTAGGTTCTTAAATGTAAAAGCTACCCAACTAGAGAAGCCTGTTTAAGTAAAAGGTTATAATAGCTAAGCTAGTAAGCCAGTTACCCATATCTTAAAGCTATATATTGCTATTAATAGACGACGCTAATTTAGTATCCCCTTCTGTATCCTAGACCTAGGGTCCCACGATATAATCCTTAGCCGGAAATAGATGTCCTACTTTAATATTTAGTTAAATATTTAATGAAGACAGTTTATCTAGCTAGAGAATAGACCAAAACTGCCTTCCTTTATTAGAGAAATCCGGACTAACTGCAAGGCACTAGCCGCGAGGGTTGACCCTGTCTATTAGTAGGATGTTAGAGACCGCGACCTAGCCTTCGCCCAAAAAGATGCCCACTGTAAGGCTAGTAGGAACTCTATACCGATAAAGATACTCTCCCAAAGCGATATATTTAAAGAGGACTCCATATATAGAAGTGGGATAGAAAGCGGCGTAGATATTATCCAAATTGTGCAGATTTAATTAGTATGGAAAAGAATGTACTAATAGGATATAAGGGATAATCTTTAAAAGATGCAATAGGAGCTAGAGGGAGTAATAATAACGCTAGGACCCTAGAAGCCCCTAAGGCTATATACGCCCCTATTATCTAGTAACCCCCCCATAGTAGACATCGCGGTAATTAGTGCCATAGGTTTCCACTTTAATATATATTAAAAGGATAATAAGGTCTTTATAACTAGCTTATATAAAATTAACTAGATTATTAATAAGAAGGAAGAGGGGCTAGTAAAGGAAACTAATAAGGAGCTAGTTAAGCGCCTCCTCCTTACTTACCTCTTAGACTGCAGAGACGCGTTCTTAAAAGCAGCTTTAGATATACTACCCCCCTATTAAACCTATAATTATAAGATTTAGCTAGAAGCCAATAACTGTGACGACTCGCATAAATGCCTCTAAACTAAAGCTTGTGGATTGCTATCTAATGAAGATACTAAGCTAAGGAGAAGAAAAGAAGGGGGTCGCAAGGACTATAGTAAACATATATAAAGGGGCAGCCGCCAAGGCGCTAGTGGTAAGCGAGCTAACCGTAGGTTGGCAGAATATAGCAGTAGTATAGCAGAATTTGGCAGGTGACGCGCTCTAGCACCGTCACATTACCCCTCCCTCCTAAAAAAGCCTGCCCTTAGGCGTTGTCCAAGCTCCTTATTATCATCCAAATTGTTATAATTATCTAACCCTTCTTTCTAGCATTTAATCCAGTTGTTTAATTTACGTGGTGGTTTAGGAAGGTTAGGGTGGGCTAAGTAGAAGTCCTGTAACTTATAGGGGGAGTACTTAAAATCAGATGCGGGGTACCACTCTAGGTCATCATTATAGCCTACCCAGCTTGCACGGTATTTTAAGACATTATGGACCTTTTTTACTGCTAGGATTTCTTTAACTTCCTATTCTTCGTCCTTAGTAATCTGGATTAGCGGTAGGGGGTCGTTATACTATCCAGGTAGTGGATTATCTATAGCCTTTTATAGCCGGTCCGGAGAGAAGACGGGGTGGATCCTTATTAACTCTAGTAGCTTAACCTTAAAAGAGTGTCCTACCTTTTAAAGAGTCTTATATAGGCCAGCCATTTGGTGGTCTAACTTGCGGCTCGGCCTCTAGGTTTTTTAGTTCTTTATTAACACCTATACCTTATCTCCTACTTAGAAGTCTTCCTCGCGATAATATCGGTTTATATTAGACTCCTTTTTTTCTTGCGCCTTTCTTATAATTGTTTAAGCGGTCTCCTAGGCTCTATATATTCTCTTAGTAAATACCCGGGCCTCTTTATAACTAAGGCGTTCGCAGGCCGTAGTGGGTTTAGTAGGCTTATCCTAATTAAAGGACGTTTGTGGTGTATACCTGTAGAGCAGTTTGAATAGGGACATCCCTATACTATTATAGGGGAGTGTAAGCTACGCGTAGTCTATTATAGGCAGTAATTCTAACTAGTTGTCCTAATAGTAGTCTATAAAGGGCCGTAGTTGCTAGTTAAGGTACTAGTTCATAATCTCAGTTTGGCTGTTAGTCTAAGGGTGGAATATAGTAGAGAGCTTAATCTTAATCCTAAGAATACAGCAGAGTTTATTCCAGAAATCTAATATAAACTGGGGGCCATAGTTAGAGATAATTAATTCGGGGGCGCTGTAGAATCGATAAATGTTATTAACGTAGAGGCAGGCTATATCCTTCGCAGTCGTGGTCTTAAAATAAGGGAGGGAGATAGATTACTTATATAGTCAGTCAACCACTATAAAGGCTGCATCGTGGCCGTAGGCGTCCTTTAGAAATAACTTAAAGTCCATAGTAATATATTGCTAAGGGCGTTTTAGAACTAGCAGTGGTTATAGCTACCCAGGAGTTTAATCCCTAGGGGCATTTGCGTATTTATAGGCGTAGTAGTTTCTAACAAATCGATCTATATTAGATAGAAGTCCTCGCTAGTAGTAACGGGGCGCTAGTAGTTAGTAGGTTTTATTATAACTAGGGTATACCGTAGAGACTTAACAGTGGGCTTTGCGGATTAACTCTATTTATAGGTTGTTAATATCTGGAACTATAAGCCGTTCTTGGTATAGAAGCAGTCCTTCTTCTATTTCTAAATTAGGGTCCTCCTTTACGGCTTAATCGCGGAGGGCTTTTAGGGAGTTAGCCATGCGGTTTACAGTTAGGATGCAGTTAACTAGCCCTATTAGTTTATCTAAGACTGCTCCCTCTAAGGGTGCTAGCTCATTTTATTCGGAGTCTAGTTCTTTAAGAATTTGCAGGTTAAGCTATTTAGGATAGAAAAGGGCGCGTGTCCAGTATTAGGTCTTTAGCTTATCCTAGGGTCCTACATCTTGTTCCCTTTGGGTTAGTATATTAGCTTTAGTGTTTTGCTTGCCAAAACGATACATAATTATAAAGAAGAATTTAGAGAGTATTTTGGCCTAGTAGGCTTATTGTCTAGTAAGCTACTTTGTAGTTATAAAGTACTCTAGGGCTTTATAATCCGTATATATCTTAATCCGGGAGTTCGTGCCTTTAAGCTCTGCGCGCTATTGGGATAACAATTAGATAATAGCTAGCATTTCTTTATTATATACCTTATAGTTATACTTAGCTAGGTCTATTGTTTTTAAGAAGAAGGTAATAGGGTACTATTCGCTATCTAGATATAGCTATAATAGAATTCCCGCTATAACTCCGTTAGAAGCGTCCGTCTCTAGCATTAATTTAAGGTCTAGGTTATAGTGACAAAGGATTAGAGAAGAGATAAGCCGATCTTTTAACTCTCTAAAGGCTTCTATACAGTCATTATTAAAGATAAAAGGCGTGTCTTTCCGGGTAAGTTGTATAAGAGGCATTGCTATAACTCCATAGTTACGGATAAATTAGTAGTAGAAATTACAAAAACCTAGGAAGAACTAGATCCCCTTTATAGTATAAGGGGGCTGCTAGTTATGGATTATATTAACCTTCTTAGGGTTAACTTTAATCCTATCTATACTTACTATAAACCTAAGGGCACGTTCGATAACTTTTTTTGGCCAGGTCGACTCCACCAGGTGGGCGCAGCCAGGTCGACGATTTTAAGGCCCACCTGGGCGCAATCTTCGGGATGCAAGCGCCTCTTCTAGACGCCAAAGCAGGGGTGCTTTCCACCTGGTGGAAGGCGTTCGTTCGGCAGGCGATTCGCCAGAAAGGAGCGTCCCCAGATAATAAGGCTGATAGTTATATAATCCGCCTAGTTAGAGCCTGTCGATATTATAGCGAATATATAAGACTTCATGGTTAGCGTTAAATTGGATCACGTAATAGGGAGAATGGGTCAAAAAATTCACGAAGGAGGGCAGAATCGATTAACCAGGTCGTGTCAGTGTTCCACCTGGACCCCCCTTCAAAACAGCAGGTCCAGATGGAATTCGCCCAGGTGGGCTGCCCAGGTGGCTTAAATTGCTGACAAAACTCGCTGCTATACTAGATTTGGGAGTGCAATCGCGGTTGGCGCGAACGCCTCCACCTGGCCAGGTGGAACCTCCTTTTCAGTTGCCAAGACGGCCAATCTGCCCAAAATCCACCTGGGGTGTCGAACGGACAGCATCCACCAGGTGGATATCGATATCGGTGGCCCGTTCGCGACCAGGTGGGCCCAGGTGGACCCAGGTGGCTTTTTTAGAGCACCCACCTGGTGGAGTCCAACTGGCCAAAAAAAGTTATCGAACATGCCCTAAGGTACTTTGTGCGTTTTACTCCAAATTTATATTTTTTAATATTAACTTATAAGCCTACGTTCCGTAATCTCTCTAGGACCTTCTTAATATAAACTTAGTACTTAAGTTTGTTATCCAAGTATATAAGGATGTCGTCTAGGTATGCCGTGTAGAATTCGTCAAGGTAATTAAAAAGAACGTCATTTATATACCTTTAGTACGTAGCCGGTCCGTTTGTTAGTCTAAAAGGAAGAACTTTGCATTTATAGGACCTATAACGGGTACAGAATGTTATTAAATTTTTAGATGCAGGGTCTATCCTAATTTAGTAGAAAGCTTGGCGGATATTAAGTTTAGTAAAGATCTTTACCCAGCTTAGACATGCGAGGGTTTCATTAATTAAAGGAATAAGATACCGATCCTTTTAAGTAATAGCATTTAGCTTCTAATAGTTGATATAAAAACAAAGGCCTTTATTAGGCTTTTTTATAAATAGAATAGGGGAAGTAAAAGGGGCTTAACTTAGCTCGATAAACCCTTTATTAAGGTTATTAATTAAGTACTACTTTGTTGCTTTTAGCTTGTCCGTTAATTATTAGTAGAGGGGGCTATAGCCTAGCAAGTTATTAGCTTCTAATTAAATCTTATAATCGTATGTCTGGTAAGGGGGTAACTTGTCCAAAGCCGCCCTTAAAAATGTGTCTTTATACTTAGCATAGATAGTAGAAAGGAGACGTTTAACTAGTTCCTTATTAGTTTCCTTAATTAGCTTTTCTTCCCTCTTATTAATAATCCGGTTAATCTTATATAGGCTTGTTATAAAGACCCTATTGTCCTTCTAGTACATATTAAAGTGGAACGCTATAGCGCTAATTGCGGCGATGTCTACTATAGGGGGGTTATATAACACTAGGGGCGTGCGTAACCTTAGGGCCCTCTAGGGTATTAGCGTTGTTGTTACTCCTTTTAACTCCTATCGCATCTTTCGGAGGTTATCCCTTATATCTTATTAGTACGTTCTTTTCCACACCAGTTAGATCTACGCGATTTAGATATTATCTATATTACTATCTATCCCGCTTCCATATATAGAGTCCTCCTCAAATGTAGCGCTTTAGGAGAGTATCTTTATCAGTACAGAGTTCTTTCTAGCTTTACGGCGGGCGTCTTCTTAGGCAAAGGCTAGATTATAGGCCCGGACATCCTACTAGTATATAGGGTTAGACTTCGCGGCTAGTGTCTTACAGTCGGTTCAGATTTCTCTAATAAAGGAGGGTAATTTCGGCCTATCCTCCGGCTAGATAAACTATCTTTATTATACATTTAGCCAAATATTAAAGTAGGACATCTATTTTCGGCTAAGAATTATATTATGGGACCCTAGGTCTAAGATGCAGAAGGGGATACCATATTAACATTATCCATTAAGGGAGATATGTAACTTTAGGACGTAGGTAACCGGCTTACTAGCTTAGCCGTTATAGCCTTTTACCTAGACAGGCTTCTCTAGTAGGGTAGCTTTTATATTTAGAAACTTAGCAACGTTAATTATATAGGCAGTATTTATAAAGGCAAAGCCATTTACTCTAGTGTTAATAAGGGCAGTTAAGTTAACTCTATATCCATTTTAAGATACTATACATAGAACCATAAAGTGTTTTCCACCTATTAACTAACTTAGATTAATCTCTTTAAGATTAATAGGATACCCTAGGGGGGAGTCTTTCCCTAGGGTTCTTCTTTTCCTAACTTGTTAGATATTTCTCCTTCCTCTATCTCCTTAATATCCTTTAGTTCTGGGTAAGACGAGGTAAAGTAACCCTCCTTATCGCAGTTGTAGCAAGTAGCTGTGACAGGGTCGATTAGGGTATTGCAACAAGTACTAGTTAGGGTTGTGGTACATAGCTAGTCAGGCAAGGCTCGCCAGTGCGTAGTTGTGACCGCTTTTGGTATAGTAGCGGTTATAGCTTGTCTTCCTACTCTAGCTCCTATAGGGGTGGCGGGTAAGCTTTAATTGCTATAGGGTCGCTTCTACTAATCTAGGCGGGCATTAATCCGCTTTAGCTCTAAGTTTAATAATAGATAACAAGCTGCGAGTCTTTTATAGGTTAGTAGGTTATCTAAAGTTATAGCAATCTTCTCTTATAGCCTAATTGTTAGTTTATTATAAAGGTCTAATCAGTAGTTTTTAAGGGGGACCTGGCCTTCTCCTATAAGGTGTAAGAATTAAGTTTGGAATTCAGCAAAGGGTTAGTTTAGTTTTATTATTAGGCGGTTATAGTTATACTAAGCATCCCGTACTTTGTTTGGGTTAACATAGATAGCCGCTAGGTGCTATAGCATCTTATTAACAGATACAAATCGGATAGAAAAGTTATCCTCAAACTTAGCTTAAAGGTAACGTTAGGCGTCCCCTATAGTTCGGCTAAAGAGGTAGAGCATTTTGGCCTCTTTAGAGAGGAAATAGTTATAGTTAATTTAGAGCTTTCCTTATATTTAGATCCTCTAGTTCTTAAAGGTAGGGTCTATCCCATTAGACAGTAGTTAAGGGTTAAAAAGCTTAACGGATTTTAATTACTTTATTATTATATCCGTACTCCCTAGTATATCGCATTCAGTCAAGCGAATAGGTTAACTAAGGCTTTATAAAGGGGAGGCTAGGCTGCTTTATAAGGCAGCAAGGCTTTTTAGGATCTCCTTTAGAGTCTCTTATATGCTTTAGGCTTAAAGACAATTAACCTTCTAATTAGCCGCAAGGGCGCGAATCTGTTCGCGTATATCTATAATGTTATTATTATCTTCGATTTCTAATCCTAATTAGATCTTGTATTCCTCTTGGGTAGAGGCAGGTCTTTTAAATAAGCTTGCTTTAGGTGCCATCGTTAGCTTCCTAGGGTTCGTCAGTCTTATATGCTTTGGTTTTAATTCTAGGGGTATAGGTCTAGTCCTGCCTAGCTTGTAAAGTAGGATATTATTAAGGCCTTCCTAGGTAGTATAAAGTTGTTCTAGTGTCTAAGTATAGCGTATTAACGCGTCGTTGCAGACGAAGTTTCTTTTAAGATGTGGGGATATTATTAAGGCCTTCCCAGGCAGTGTATAGAGAGCTTAGTATAATGTGACGGCTTATATAAATGCCTCTAAACCAAAGCTTGTGGATTGCTATCTAATAAAGATACTAAGCTAAAGAGAAGAAAAGAAGGGGGTTGTAAGGACTATAGTAAACATATATAAAGGGGCAGCCGCCAAGGCGCTAGTGGTAAGCGAGCTAACCGTAGGTTGGCAGAATATGGCAGCAGCATGGCAGAATTTGGCAGGTGACGCGCTCTAGCACGTCACAATAACTCGCTAGGTTATAGCCCCCTCTACTAATAATTAATGGATAAGCTAAAAGTAACAAAGCAGTACTTAATTAATAACCTTAATAAAGGGTTTATTAAGCTAAGTTAAGCCCCTTTTACTTCCCTTATCCTGTTTATAAAAAAGCCTAATAGAGGCCTTTATTTTTATATTAACTATTAAAAGCTAAATGCTATTACTTAAAAGGATTAGTATCCTATTCCTTTAATTAACGAGACCCTTATATGTCTAAGCTAAGTAAAGATCTTTACTAAACTTAATATCCGCCAAGCTTTCTACCAAATTAGGATAGACCCTACATCTAAAGATTTAATAACATTCTGTACCTATTATAAGTCCTATAAATATAAAGTTCTTCTATTTAGACTAACTAACGGACCAGCTATATACCAAAGGTATATAAATAACGTTCTTTTTAATTACCTTAATAAGTTCTGTATGGTATACCTAGACAACATTCTTATATACTTAGACAATAAACTTAAGTACTAAGTTCATATTAAGAAGGTCCTAGAGAGACTACAAAATATAGGCTTGCAAGTTAATATTAAGAAATATAAATTTAGGGTAAAATGTATAAAGTACCTTAGGTTTATAGTAAGTATAGATAGGATTAAGGTTAACCCAGAGAAGGTTAACGTAATCCTTAACTGGAAGCCCCCTTACACTATAAAGGGGATCTAGTCCTTCCTTAGTTTTTATAATCCCTACCACTAATTTATCTGTAACTATAGAGTTATAGTAAAGCCTCTTATACAACTTACCCGGAAAGATATAACTTTTATCTTTAGTAATAACTATATAGAAGCCTTTAGAGAGTTAAAAAATTGGCTTATCTCTTCTCTAATCCTTTATTACTATAACCTAGACCTTAAATTAATGCTAAAGACGGACGCTTTTAATAGAGTTATAGCGGGAATCCTATTACAGTTACATCTAGACAGTAAGTAGTACCCTATTACTTTCTTTTTAAAAATAATGGACCTAGCTAAGTGTAACTACAAAGTATATAATAAAGAGATGCTAGCTATTATCTAATTACTATTCTAATAGCGCGTAGAGCTAGAAGGCATAAGCTCCTAGATTAAGATATATATAGATTACAAAGCCCTAGAGTACTTTATAACTATAAAGCAGCTTACTGGATAATAAGCCTACTGGGCTAAAATACTCTCCTAATTCTTTTTTATAATTATATATTACTCTAGCAAGTAAAACTCTAAGGCTAATACATTGTCTGAACGAGGTTGTCTATAACTAATTGGGTTAGTTACGTGAGCTAAGCGAGCTTAGGAAATCCACCAAATTCCACCTATAGAATAGGAGAATTAATAAGCATTAATTAAAATCAGTTACCACCTCTATACTATTGCAATAGCAATACGTATTACCGGAAGTGATACTGACACTAATCAGTGATTATAGATTAGGAGACGTATTATCTACAAAGAGAGACAAGCCTGATTAGTCCCTGCTTGCAGGCCTCTACCGAACCCGTTTACTAAGGAGTATCAGTTGATGTGTATTTAAAGAACCAAACCCCTAATAGGCCCTTGATTCTTTACATATAGTCCTTAGGTACTTAAAGAACCGACCCCTTAATAGGCCCTCGGTTCGCGTCCATCACGCACTCTAAAAGGTGTTAGATACTTAAGGAACCAACCCCCTAACAGGCCCTTGATTTTGTGTTTATTATACGTTTTAGAACCTAAAAACCAAAACTTATTAAAATAAAGAACCTTAGTTCGCGTCCATTACGCGTTTTAAACCCTATAACTATTATATAACTCACCCATTATTACAAGAACCACTATAACGGATATTAGGCAATAAGTTAGAGAAGGACAGAAGAAGTGGGGCAGAGGAATTAATGTAGACTCTAATGACATTAATATTACAGACATTAATGACTTTATGCAGTTTAAGACCTTAAAATATAAGGTCTATAACTTTAAAGATAATAAACTATAGGAAGCCTATAAGGATAATTTCCAGAACTTTATAGTACAAATCTTTAAAAACTGTAACTAGATATACATTAGAAAGCTTTAATTACTCCTATAGACTAACGGTGTATGGGTAAGGAAGTATAGGAACGCTATAGTTCCTAAATTACTATTTAACACCCTACAAGAATAAGAACCTATAGAGTGGACTAAGCTTGAGATTAAAGAGTACATGGCAGCTGGAGGGAAGTTTAATTTAGGACAAATTAACTACCTCCTTAAGAACAACTTCGCCAGTGCTAGTACTAGTACTAGTACTACTGAAAATCTAATCTTATAAACTACCATTGAAACCCTAACCTTAACCTTACTAACCCTATAACCTATCTTACCTACACAACCTATCTTGTTAATATAACCTACTTTATTAAACTAGGGTTTTAGCAAAGAGTTAATAAACCTTATAAAGATATATATAGAAGACAATAAGTATAGTGGAGAAGATAACAACTTTAACTTTAAACTTACCATCTTCCATAACCTCTATAATAGAGCTGATATACCCTAAGAAGCCAGGGTTAAAGCCTACCCTATAATGCTACGCGGCTTAGCACTTAACTATTACTACACTAACCTTAAGAACGTTACTATAACCCTTTTATTTAACTAAATCTGTAACGCCACACGTAATTACTTTAAGGGACCTAAGTACAGGTGTGGCATACTAGGGCAATGGAACTTAACAACCTTGAGGTATATAATAAGTAAAGGCGAGAACACTGGAAAATTAACCTTAGACTGCCTGTAGTTGCTTATTAAAGAACTAAGACACCTCTAGCATGGTCTTAACCTAGACTTATATACTAATAAGTTCCTCTATAATAAACTTATTAATGCTTACTAGGAGTTACTAGCTTATTAATATACCTACTTTAAACCTTTAGACAGTCTAACTGGCTTAATTATAACCTATAATCTTCTATTACAACTTTTAAAAAGTTAAATAATAAGAACCCCTAAGCTTTCTTTACTAACTGCTGTTACCATAAGTAGTACCCCCAGCTACTATCTTGACCGTATAATAGACCGCCTAACTAATATACACTACCTAAAAAGCGCTGCTTCGTCTACTATAAGGAAGGTTACTAGTTATCTAAACACTTAAGAGAAGAACGTAATAAATTAAAGAAGAAGTTTAAGGATAGATTTAACCGCCGCTTTAATAGATACGCTAAGCAATATATTACTAAGTATGAGGGAATAGATTATAATAATAAACTTAATTTAGAATCTGTTAATAACGCAATAGAAGCTCTTATAATTGACATTAAGTTACTACTAGCATCCCTAACCTAGGAACAGACTAAATTATTCCTTACCTCTTTTAGAACGATACAGCACGAAGGAGCTATTAATACTATAACTAACTTAGCGGACTAATCCTTTACCTATACAATTACCGGCACCAACCTAACTGCTTACCATAACGACTTGGACCCATTCGCCTACATTACTACCAGTTAATATACCTCTAACGAGTTCTATAGAGTAATAATTAACACTAGAGCTTTAAAGAGATTAATAGTAGGTTATGGACAATACCTTGCATATAGGAAGACCTATAATGCTATTATTAATACCTTAAAGGCCGGTGCTATTAATGTCCAGTTTGGCATTAGCTCTACCCCTTCTATTAGTTCCGTTATAGTTAATACACTAGTTGGTAATATTAAGTTTTATATTATAAAGGCCAATATACCCTTCCTACTATGTCTTGTAGATATGGACATACTAAAGGTCTATTACAATAACCTTAAGAATATCCTAGTCACCCCAACAAAATTAGTACTAGTGGTTCGCTAATTTAGTCACCCCTTTTTATTATAGGAAGAGTTACTACGGTTATTTATAACCTACTCGTTTAATTAAAAACCCTACTACCTAACTACTACTAAACTCCGCTAACTCCACCGCCGCTTTAGACATCTATTAGTAGATAAGCTATATAAGGTATTAAAACGCTCTGGCCATAATAATATTAATAAGCAGGTTATTAACTATCTTACTAAGTACTGCTTCCACTGCCAGAAACACGGCAAATCCCCTAGATAATTTAAGTTTATATTATAAGAAGACCAAGATTCCAATTTTAACTATTCTATTTTTGTTAATATTATGTATATTAATAGAAGCCCTGTCCTTTATGTAATTAATAAAGCTACCAGATTCCAAGCCGTAAGATAGCTACGTAATATCTCCGTAAAGCATACCTAGGATACCCTATAACTCTGCTAGATTAATACCTATATTAGACCCCCTAACTACATTACCCATAACGCTAAGAAGAACTTTATAAGTAAGGAGTTCCAACAATATACTACGGCAATAGCTATATTAACCAAGAGTGTCCCAGTAGAAGCTTATTAGTCTATTAGAATGGTAGAAAGAGCTTACCTAACTATATACCGAGCATACTAAATAATTATGGAGGAACTATAGGACTTAGGAATAGCTAAGGAATTAGCCCTATAAATAGTAGTAAAAGCTACTAATAACACAGCTGGCCTAGACGGCTTGGTCCCAATACTATTTATTTTTAGTGCCTATCCTTAAATAAGCGAACTTAACCTACCAGCACCCTCTATTATATAGCGAGCAGTAGCCATAAAGAAGGCAATGGAGGAGATTGTAAGGATTAGGGTAAAGAAGCAAGTTAATAATATACTAAACTAACGAAATGGCCCATCTGTTACCATAATCCATAACCTCCCCCTTAACTTAGAAGTACTTATATGGCGTAAAGGCAATACCGGATAGAGCGGTAAATAGACTAGCCTATTTAAGTTGCTTAGAATTAATGGAGAGATATATAGGATATAGCTCCCTAGCGGACCTACCGACTTTAGGACTATAGTAGTGAAACCATACCTATAACCTAAACTAGAAGAACTGACTAAGGAACTAACTAAAGAACTAAATAAGGAACCAACTAAGGAACCAACCAAGGAACTAGCAGCTACTATACCCCCCCAAAGATTAAAACGGACATAACGACTGCTGATAAAGTCCCAGTAAAACATTGCAGATATATTAATATTCATTAACAACAGCCTAATGAAATCTAATACTATAACCTTTAAGTGTACCTTGCCGTCATTTACAGAATCTTAACGCAGGGAGATAAACGGCTTACTTAAGAAAGGAGTCTTTAAGTTTATTAATATAGCAGATATCCCAGAAGGAGTTAGAATCTTCAACTCCTAATTTATTAATAAGATTAAGAATGCCGGAACAGATAAGGCCTTTAAGAAGTCTAGACTAGTTATATAAGCCTATAACAACTATAGCAAAGATCTGGTCTTGACACAGTTACTAACCATTTAATATATCAGCTAGAGAATTATCCTAGCACTTACGGCAACCCTATAGGGAAATAAAAGAAGACCAGCTTCTCTATACCTGCGTGACATTTTATAAGCTTATATATAATCCAGTACCCACCTAAATAGAGACTTCTTTGTACGCCTGCCACTAGAACTTGGACTAAAGAATAGATTAATCCTAAAAGTTATTAAACCACTATACGGTGTCCCGGAAGCTGGTAACTATTGGTTTAATATATACCACCATTACCACCTTAATAAGCTATGGATGAACCAGTTAATATATAACTCCTGCTTATTATATACGACTAATAACAGCTTTGGAATTGTAGGATTACAGACTAACAATATACTGTTTTTTGCTAATAAAACCTTTATAGAGGCTAAAGAAGTTAGGCTTTAGGAAGTAAACTTCCTAGTAAAAGAAAGAGAGAAGCTTATACTAAATACCCTAATTAAGTTTAATGGAGGCTATATTAGGCAAGAAAAGGACTTAATAGCCCTTACCTAGGAACGTTAATGCCAGAACCTAAAGTTGGTTATTATAAAGGTTACAGACCTAACTAGCTCCAGAGGGGAAGTCCGTAAGGCAGTTATACCAAAGGACTAGTACGTTGCTTAGAGAGCAAGAGGGGCCTATATCACCACAGTCTGCTAACTAGAAGCTACCTTTAACCTCTTATTTATAGCACAAGTTATCAATACAAAGGAGGAGCACGCGAAGTAGCTTAATAAGCGGCTACAGTGGCAGATTAATAATCCCTTAAGAGGGCTCCGTTTTATCCCTTTGTGTGGCAAAAGAGACTTTTCGTATTGGGCGCTTTGGGCGCTCTTGCTTGGGTTAGCATCCTGCAGGCACCCTAGCTAGCGTGATTTTATTAGCAAGCCTTACCAAAACGCGTTAATATTGCGATGCCGACGAAATGCTATAGAAGGCCACCACAAAAAACACCTATATATTTTTTATTGAGGAAGTTGGGCAAAAAGCCGTAATGTGTAACGTCATAACTATAGGTTTTTGCCCTTCCTCTATTAACCAGCTACTGATTATATAGGAAAATCCTCTATTAGAGTCCTCCCCCGAACTACCACCTATCTACTTTATACGCGTTCTTAACGTCAATAAGGATAAGCCGGTAAAGGACCAGCTTAAGGTTATAAGGGAAGACATGCTGTATACATTAAATAAGGTGTATTAAGTGCTATAAGTAGTTAAACGGTTCAATCAGCGGTTATTCGATATAGAGGATCAATTAAAGGCAGTAGAGGAGGGCTTAAAGGAGGTTAAAAAGGACACTGCAGCAAAGGCTTAATTAGCTTTAGAGTCTCAATATTAGATAGATAAGGAAGTAGAGGACTTAAAATAGTTACCTAGTCGTCGCCTACTAAATAAAAGTTGTCAAAGCACTAAAGGCACAGAGGAAGCCTATAGGTCTCGCATTTATATACTATTTACCTAATCTTTATTATAAGCTTCTTTACCTCCTTCTATCTATATATTTAGCACCTTGGTGGGCCCTTATAGCCTTATTTTCTTGTAAAGCTTTTAGTAGAGTAGTAATTTCGCGTCTTATACAGTTAAATTATAGGTAGTGGGGTTTTAGCGGTAACGTAGGTAGTTCTTTAATTTGTTTTAATATTTTTATAACTAGGCCTAATACCAGGTTAATATTGCCTATATTTTGGTAAGCTTTAATAAAGAAGATGCTTAGTATTATACTTACTTAGGCCTATCCGCTAACTGCCTATAATAACGAGGTTCCATGCCAATTGTATATATTATTATTATTATTATTATTTATTGCTTAACGTCCGATTCGGATCCCTGTTAGGCCCACACGGACTACTCCTTATATATATATGGGGAGAAAACTCTATTTAAGAAAACCCCGTGATCCATCTCCCCGCCTTTTAGGGCTCGCTTATAAGTTGCCTATAAGTTACCAGTGGTGCTCTACTACCTTACTTTTTAACCTCCTTAGGAACTACTGCTGCTGTAACAAACCTATAGACGCGCTAGTATTATATACTGTACTCTACTTCTATAGAGTTATTAGGGGGCGCCTATTACTCGCCCCTTTGCCTTCTATTACTATTTCCTTTATAACCTGGAACTGGTCTAGTATATTTTAGCTAATAAGCCACCAGGTAGCCGCCTTAAGGCCTTTCTATATTAAGAGTAGTGTATTATAGTTTTCTGTGCTAGCTGCTAAGAGCATTGCTTCTTAGCCGGTGTATAAGGGGCATAATAGTATTATATGTTTTAGTATCTGTCTTAGCCAGCCATATTTGCACCTTAGGCTACCTACTAGGATACCCACCTAGTAAAGCCAATCTTTTAGTCCTATTATTCCTGTTCTTAAGAGTGTTGCTATTGTATTTTCCGCCTTTATTAGGCCCTTTTGGAGCCCTTAGGTATTTACCCCCTATAACATTACCTATGCTATAGCTTAGGTTCCCCTTGCCTAAGTCTACCTCTATACCTTTAACTCCTATTTGTCTCTCTAGCATCGGTCCAACCAGTATTGTATTGCGGTAGATGGTTTTTTAGTACTCTTTTATGCTCTACTTTAGCTTCTTTCTCTCCCTTGCTGTTATCTTTACTGGCCTCTTACGCGTCTCCCTTTCTTTTTTATATAGGCCTAGGCCCTAGCGCTGTACTATTCTTCTTCTACTTTCTCTACCTGTTTTCCTAATATATCTTCCCTACTTTGGGGTTATTGGTTCCTTCTTCTATAGGGCACCCTAGGGTCCCTCTATAGTTTGTTTAGGCGTGTCTTAATATACTTTATAATATTAGAGTTACGTTTCTTTTACACCCTTTATATTGCATCGGCTTTAATGTATAGTTATAGGGGGGGAATATTGGCTTCCTTCTTAAGCAGTACTGTGGCCGTTTACTTATACCCACCTGTTATACTTCTAAGGCAGGCTATTTGGACCTTTTAGAGTAGTTTAAGGAGTAATTTAGGGGGGCCTTTCTTGGTTTCTCTAGTGGCCCAAATGCTAGATCTATACGTTATAGTTAGCCGGATAACTGCTGTATATAGTAAGCGTAACCTCTGGAAGCATGGACCCTATATAGAATTGACGATCCTGGATATAGCGATATACTATACTTGGCCCTTATAGGCCGCTTACGCTATATGTACGCTTTACCAGAGCTTGCTGTCTACCTATACTCCTAATACCCTTAGGCCTTAAACTGGTTGACCCCTAAAGCCTTAGATATAGATTATATGCTAAAGATCTACAGATTGGTTATATTTTCTTATAAAATGGATTAGCTGGTATTTCTTTGGTAAGAATTAGACTCTATATCGTCTTACCTATTCTATATAGGTGTTATAGGCTTTCTCTAGTGTCCTATAGTTCTCTGCGGCTGTTGGCCTATATATAATTAGGTTTATATTATTAATAAAGCCTATCCCCTAGGTCGCCCCTTCCTTAAAAGTATTAAGCAGGTTGCTTATAAAGAAGAGGAAGAGTATAGGCGATAGAGGTGATCCTTATAGTATTCCTATTATAATTGTAATAGGGGGGCTCTGGTATCCACTAAAGACTAGTAATATTTCTTTCTGGCCTATAAATCTTTAAATAAATTAAATAATCTATTCTAGGAAGCCCTTTACCCTAAGGATATATAGGAGACGCTTATAGGGTATATTATTATAGGCGCCGCTAATATCTAGGCTAAGTATTAATACTATAAAGTCCTTTCATATAGCCTATGCAGTTTTAATGGTAGTAGCGAGTAGTATAAGTGCTAATAGCGTTAAGTGATTCTTTCTTGCCCCTATTTAGCTTTATAGTAGTAGGGCATGTTCCTCTGCTATATCTACTATATAATCCGCTATAACCTTTTCTAAGATCTTGCTTAGGATATTTTCTAAGGTAATAGGGCGGTAGCTTCCTAGAATTAAGTAGTCTGCTTTACCTTTTTTTTATAAGATAACTATTATTATGGATCTTCTAAGTTGTGGGTAGTAGCCTATTATAAAGTATACTTTGGCTACGTCTGCAAGCTAAGGTGCTATAAGTGGTCTATAGGTCTTTGGGGCTTTGTTTGGGATTCTATCTAGTCCTAGTGCTATATTATTTAAAAGGCGGCTAATAGTTTTAGCTATTTTTTTAGTTGTTATATCGCTGTTAACCCTTAGGCGAGTTACCGGTGTTTTACTAATAATATCACTAAGGTCTACTAGAGCTAGTTAAGGGAAAAATCTTTTTATAAGGATCTTTGCCTTCTTGTTATTGTTACTTATAGCCCATAGTTTACCTACTCTTTATAGGGGTGGTAGGTGTGGATCTTCTATTAAGCGTCCCGCCTTTTTCTTTACCTATTTCGCTATGGTCTAAAGGCCCTTGTTATAGGGGAGACTTAGGTTAATAGTATATTTATTTATAAACTATCTCTAGTTATTCCTTACTTCTTTTTTTAGAGTATTCTTTAGCTAATTTCTTGTGTCTTTATATTATCTCTTGTCCTTAGAATTGTGGCTACTTATATATTTTCTCTTTGCTCGTCATTGGCTGGCTATAAGGGCCGCGCACTATGCGGACTATATATATTGCGTATAGGGGCCTGGTTTTAAAACTAGGCAGTACTCTTTTAGCCTATTTTTAATTACTGCCTAGATCCTTTCTAGTCTTTAATTAATTTCCTTAGGGGTAGCTAATAAGCCTCACTTATTTAGTATTAGGTGGATTTCTTCTAAGTCTTAGAGTTATTATTTAATTGTATTAAGGAAGCTATCTACGTTAAGCTTCCTTATTACATATCTTTTGCTATTTAGTTGCGCCTTAATGTCCAGATCTAGTTATATCTGGATAGGGATATAGTCTAAGGTAAATACCTATTCTTCTTTAGGGGAGCACCTTTTAAGTCTCTGGTATAGGTTTTTATCCATAATTATAAAGTTAATTGTACTTTTAGCGGTGCCCTATTGCTATATAATTGCACCTAGGGGGGTAGCTAGCTTAAGGCCCCTATTATTTATAGCTCTTAGTAGGTACTCTACCTGTTAATTAGCAGCAATATGGATGCCCCCCTACTATAGGTAGTAGAGGTTTATGTCTCCTAGTAGGATAAACTCCGCGTATTTAGTTTCTAGCAAGCTTATTACAGATATAATATTCTCTGTTTATGCTACCCCTTTAACCCTAGGGTTATAGATATTAATGATTTATACTAGTCCCCTATATATCTGGATAGTTATAACTGTAATATCTAGGTTAACTGCCTGCTATAACTATAAGGCAAGGCTAATATTTTTACTAATTATAAAGTATACGCGTATGGCTGCTTTTAGTTTATACAGGAGCTAGAATCCTTAGGGGCAGTATATCAATTATATATAGGTATTGTAATACGGCTCTTATATAGTAAGAATATAGTGTTTCTCTAGGTCTAGACTGTCTAGTAGGGGCCTTGCTAGACGGTGGTTTGTATTGCCGTAGTTATACTGTATAATGGTTAAGTGGTGGACCCCTAGTAGGGGTTCTTTACCTTTTCTTTACTCCTTGCTTCTTCTATTTCTACTTTCTTTAAAATGTTTAGAACTTTTATCTTCTATATTTACTCCCTGGCTACTACTTATTTTATATAGAGCTTTCTATTTCTATGTTTTATATTTTTACTAGCCTTTTTAAATCTAAGTTTATTATTGCCTCTAGTTCTTCCCCCGTTCTCGCCAGTTAGCTATATGCCCCTTATAAGCCAGCTGTGTGTGTTATATTTACCACATTAAATCTAATTCTTAATTATCCTGGCCTTAAACTTGCTATAGCTATCTATAGGGGTCTTCCTACTGGGCGTTCTCTCCCTTGTGTTTTATATGTCCCTTATATCCCTGTTTGGTCTGGTAATGTCGCACAGTATTGCTTTTGGCCCATTAAAGCTTGGGATAGCTGGCTTAGCCCCCTAGTGTTAAAGGTAAGAAATACTAGGAAGATACCTATATCCCCCTAGCTTATTACCTGTTATTTCTATAGCTATTAAGCCCTTTCCTTCCGTCTCCTGTATTTAATGCAGTCTTCTCTCTCCTATATCTTATATGTGCTTTAGTAACAGTTCGCGCATTTTATTTAGTCTTAATTTATATATTGTCTTGTATTATAGGGGCCTATATAGTGGCCGCAGCATACATGTGCTGCATATGTGGATTGGGTGTGTCCCTATTATACATAGCAATAATATTATTCTAGGTATAGTCTGTGGTTGTAGAGCCTTGTGTTATATATAAGGCCATTTATAATTATTTCTTTTTAGATAAGGAGTTTTTGTATTCCTAGTGTATATACGCTAATAATAAGGGAGCTATGCGTTTATTTATTATTTCCCTAGCAAGTCTCTAGCGCCCCTTATATCCTCTTATTGTTCTTATTATATACTTAGTTTGTATTTTTCTATTAAAGCTATTAGATCTGGGTAATTATAAGTCCTGGTATAAGGTGTTCTATTTGTTTTACTATCTCCTATATAGTTGCTGTATTGTCTACCTAGCGTCCCCTTTCTACCCTAAGGCTTATGGGAACTAATAGGACTTTAACTAGATAATCTTTATAAAGCACTTTTATGCTAATACGCTCTCCTAGCCTATCCCCTACCCTTACGGCCTATTCCTTTGCCTATTGGTCCTTTAGGGTGACTCTAATATCTCCACTCCTAAGGTATTAGACTGTGACGGTGTTGTGGACCTTCTTGCAAATCTCTATAAGAACTTCTGTTTTTAATTATCCTCTAAGTTCCTCTACCTTTTCTGTATTTGGTTGTATTGTGATTATATACCTAGTTGTTGTCTTTAGGGGGGTAGGTTCCCTATACTATAGAAGCGTAGCTACGGCGGCCTAGGTATAGTTCGCCTGTTAGGGGGGATTTTGTTTATCTTTAATTTTATTTAGCCATTAGAGGATTTAATTAAGGGTTTACTAGAAAGGCGCCTAAGGTTTATTAAACTGGAGCTATTCTACTAGCTATATTAGTTTGTAATAGCTAATAGATGCTCCCCTACGGTTTTAGATACTAGACGCGTCTAATAGGCTTTATATTTTATTAGATGCCTTCTTAATTAGGGTATTTCCGCTTTCTAGTATAGTATTCGCCCGTCCTTATTATTGTTATAGGGGGCTATTGTTGGGTATAGGTCTGGCGGTTGCGCGCGACTATATACTACCGTCGTTCCACCTATGCCTTTTCTGTGATGTATGTATCTTAGGGGATTATTAGGGTGTTTTTTAGGGTTCTTTTAGTTGGTTTGGTCTTTTTGGGCCAGGTGTAGTAAGAGCTCTAAAAGTCTACTGATAGACTATATATACTAAACCAGTTGTCTGCCAATCGTATATAGAAACGGTAGTAGGTTTAAAGAGGCTTCCTTAATATCTAGAAGATCTTTTTACTAATAATATAGGCGTTGATTATAGCCGCATTAAGCGCCTAGAAGAATAAGGGTAGCTAGGTATACACAGTAGTAATCTAGGTGGTATAGTAGCTTTAAAGTTAATTATAAATATTAACGCCGCCTATCTAGTTATTGTAGTCAATAAAAAGCCTAAGAAGCGTTAACTTCTTAATTAAATTATTACCCTAAACATTAGCTACCAGCTTCTTAAGAAAGGAATTATATGCCCACAGCTAACGCTAATTGACTTCGTTAATGTCCTTATTGCCGTATAAGTAAGCTGTTGTTAAAAACCGTACCAAATTCTTGTCCTACTATACAATTAAAAGCACTAAATTAACTACGCCAATAACTACTCCTATAATGAAATTAAACGGTAGCCTTTCCTTCCTTTTATTAGCTCTTTTATGCACCTCTAGATAGTCCTTTAAGTTTAATCAAGCCGTGCTAGCTGTAGCAATTCTAAGTCGTTGAAGCACCTGGAGCAATAGAATATTCGTAAAGTAGTTATCTAAAAATAGGTAAAATCGGCGAGTCTAAAAAGGAAGCTGTTAAGTAAGGTAGAGGACGTACTTAGAGGTCTTTAAGAGGACAATATCTTAATGGTCTATTTAAGAAGGAAGTCCAAAGAAGCAGCTAGGTAAGGTAAATATAAAGCTATAGTAATACCCATATTAACAAAGGCTTAATATCTTAAAGCCCTTAGGTACTGGCTTACTAGGCAATTTAATTATAGCCGTAGATTATCTAGTAAACCTTACTATTATTTTATTAAAGCTAACCATAGATCTAAGTATAACGTACTTCCTAAACACCTCGCCTAAGGGAGTTATTAACGGCTTAACCTTCTTAAAAACCTGACGTTTGATACCCTTTGGTGGAGGTAGTGAGATATAGAAGAAGCGCTTAAGTTGCTCCCATCTTTTTTAGCCCATAAATAAGCTAATTAAGTGTTTAGGATATTTAGGATCTATAGCCCAAAGCTTCTACACTTAGGTAACTTTAAAGACGCCTATATAGATAATAAGTCCTACCCAAATCATTAATTCGCTAGCAGAGGTCTCCTTCTACGTTTGTAATTGTTTACCGGCATGTCGTCCTAATTAGTGATATTCGCCAGCTTTTTAAGACGCTGTATATAGGTTTATATTAACCGCGAGCTTCTTAAATATACTAATACTAAAGAACAGTAGAAATACTTAAATTAGTAGGTCCTATCTAGATCTATACCTACTAGACGCTATACTAATCTAATCTACCAGTGTATAATAAGCAGAGCGCTTACTACCCTCATTTTAATTAGAAAGATTATTAGATTTAACGCCCACGTTAAAGCCGCTAATAGGCTTACCAGCACGCCAAGTAGCGAATATTAACTTATCTAGAAGGTTAACAACTTTAAGATCTAGTTTAGGAACAGCGGCCATAGGCTCCTATAAAGTAGGAACGGGAGGAAGGCCTATTTTTATAATTGCTTTAGCTGATAGCTCTAGTAGTTTAGTCTTATCTACCTTATTTGCCTTATCCTCAGCAGCCTCGCTGCGGGCCTTAAAAACAGCTCCTAATTTATCCTTAATATCCTCCATCTGGCTGCTTGGCCTAGCCTCCTTAATATCCTTAGTCAGTATAACTGCCTACTGCGTAGCTTCTGAAGCCACTAAAGCCTCTAGAGGCTGTATAACTACTACCAATAAGCTATTGTGTGTATACTGCGTCGCTTAAAAGGATTGTGAATAGGACTCCTAGGCTTAAGGTGCTTTTGGAGGCTTTAAAGGCCTTGGAGGCTTTGGAGCTAAAAACGCACAACGTTTTTTAGGCGGTATAAGGACAATATTTTATTGACAATTTAATAATTAAATAGACGGTGACAAAACTGAAGCTTTTTAATTAAACTACACTAGATTATAGGCTTCCTGGCTATGTCGCTGCTGTTCACCGCAATATCCAAGCGTCAGTGAGGCGCTAGCACCCTTGCCGCCGAGCAATCGCATTGACCAGAGGCTTCAACACCAAGCTCTATACAGTATAGAGCCTCTAGATTGGCTTATGAGGCGTGCATATACGAAAAGTCCAAGAAAACTTGCCACACAAAGGGATACAACTTAATACTAGCAAAGACTCCCTTAGATTAATAATCTTTATAGACTTATCTTTTACGAATAACTATAACCTCTTATCCCAAATCGGCTTTGTTATTACGCTTGTGGATAAAGACAATAAGGCTAATATTCTTTACTGGTTATCTATTAAATGCAAGTAAGTTACACAAAGTGTCTTAGCATCTAAGTTATATGGAATAGCCCACGGATTTAACACTGGAGCTGCGATTAAAGCAACCATTGAGAAAATCCTACAACTTAAACAACTACCGGTCATCCTCTACACTAACTTAAAATCTCTATATAACTGCTTAGTTAAGCTTAGGATAATATAAGAGAAATGACTTATAGTTGACCTAATATGTCTATAACAATTATACAAAAGAAGAGAGATCGCAAAGATTAAGTAAATTAACGGAAACAGTAACCCTATCAACACTATAATAAAATTAAAGCCCTGCTAGGCGTTAAAGGACCTAATTAATATAAATATAATTAAGCTATAGGTTACCAAGTGGGTAGAGAGAGGAGAAGACATAAAGGTAGGAATAGAGAGCATAAAGGTGCAAGGATAGTTGCCAAGGCGCTAGTAGTAAGCGAGCCAATAGCGATTTTCCATCCCCGAGATAGAAAATTGTAATTGGTCACTTCAACCACCTGGCAGAATTTGGCAGAACCTGATGGAATTTAGTGGAACATGGCGGAATTTGGTAGAACTTACTGGAATTTGGTGGAATATGGCAGAATTTGGCAGGAGGCGTGCTTAAGCACTATTAAAAACTAAATACTCCTAGTGTCTGAACGAGGTTGTCTATAACTAATTGGGTTAGTTACGTGAGCTAAGTGAGCTTAGGAAATCCACTAAATTCCACCTATAGAATAGGAGAATCAATAAGCATCAATCAAAATCAGTTACCACCCCTACACTATTGCAATAGCAATACGTATCACCGGAAGTGATACCGATATACATTAACCTAAAGAGAACAAGATATAGGACCTTAGGATAAGCTAAAGGCCTAATATCAGACGCGCGCCCTTCTCTACCCTAAATAGCTTAACCCGCAGATCCTTAAGGAGCTAGACTCTAAATAGAATAATTTAGCACCTATAGAAGGAGAAGTCTTAGACAAACCAATAGGGCTAATTAATCGCATCCTAACTATAAACCGTACGGCTAACTCCCTAAAGGCCCTCCGCAATTAAGCTATAAAAGGTGACCCTAATTTAGAAATAGAAGAAGGACTACTCTTATACTAGGAACGGCTTATAGTTCCAGATATTAATAAACTACGGATAGAGCTAATCCGTAAAGCCTACTATTAAGTCTCTACGGCACACCCTAGTTAAGATAAGACCTACTAACTACTAGCGCCCTATTACTACTGGCGAGGACTTCTACCTAATATAGCACAATTTATTAGGAACTGCCACGCCTATAGACGCGCAGATGCCCCTAGGGATTGAACTCCTGGGTAGCTATAACCGCTACCAGTTCTAGAACGCCCTTAGCAATATATTATAATAGACTTTAAGTCGTTTCTAAAGGACGCCCACGGCCATAATGCGGCCTTTATAGTGATTAACTGATTATATAAGCAATCTATCTCCCTCCTATATTTTAAGACCACAACTGTAAAGGATATAGCCCGCCTCTATATTAATAATATCTATTAATTCTATGGTGCCCCTAAATTAATTATCTCTAACTATGGTCCCTAGTTTATATCAGATTTCTAGAATAAATTCTGCCGTATCCTTAGGATTAAGATTAAGCTCTCTACTGCATTCTACCCCTAGACTAATGGTTAAACCAAGATTATAAACTAGTACCTTAACTAATGACTACGTCCCTTTATAGACTACTATTAGGACAACTGGTTGGAATTACTGCCTATAATGGACTACGCATAGCTTATACTCCCCTATAACAGCATAGGGATGTCCCCGTTCAAACTGCTCTATAGGTATACACCACAAACGTCCTTTAATTGGGATAGGCCTACTAAACCCACTATAGCCCGCGAATGCCTTGGTTATAAAGAGGCCTAAGCATTTACTAAGAGAATGCATAGAGCCTAGGAGACTACTTAAACAATTATAAGAAAGGCGTAAGAGAAAAAAGAGTTTAATATAAACAGATATTGTTACAAGGTAGACTTCCAAGTAGGAGATAACGTATAGGTGTTAACAAAGAACTGGAAAACCTAGAGGCCAAGCCATAAGCTAGACCACCAAATGGCTAGCCTATACAAGACTCTTTAAAAGATAGGACATCCTTTTAAGGTTAAGTTGCTAGAGTTAATAAAGATCCGCCCTATCTTCTCTCTAGACCGGCTATAAAAGGATACGGGTAATCCACTACCTAGACAGTACAATAACCCCCTACTACCAATCTAGATTGCAGAGAATAAAGAATAGGAAGTTAAAGAAATCCTAGCAGTAAAAAAGGTCCGTAATGTCTTAAATACCGCGTAAGCTGGGTAGGCCATAACAATGACCTAGAGTGGTACCCCGCATCTAATTTTAAGTACTCCCCCTATAAGTTACGGGACTTCTACCTAGCCCACCCTAACCTCCCTAGACCACTATATAAATTAGACAGCTAGATTAAGTGTTAGGAAGAAGGGTTAGATAATTATAACAATTTAGACAATAATAGGGAGCTTAGATAACACCTAAGGGTAGGCTTTTTTAGGAGGGGGGGGGGGGGGGGGTAATATAAAAGTGGTAGAGCGCGTTATCTGCCATATTCTGCCACCTAGCATACTGTCTAATACTGTCTGACACTGTCTGGTACTGTCTCTTACTGTTTGCTTGCCTACTATTGGCTCGTCTACTGTTAGCGCCTTGGCGGCCCGCGCTACCTATTTGTTTATACAAGCCCTCGCGGCCACCTTTCCTCCTCCTTAGCTTAGTATCTTCATTAGATAGGAATTCACAAGCTTTGGTTCAGAGGCATTTGTGCGAGCCGTCACAGATTTAAGTAGATAATAAAAAGGGGGGGTTTAGCCGCAGATTTTAAGATAAACTAATACTTTAGGGCATTAATTTTAAACCTTGTCCGCTATATAAGCACTTATATAATGGCGTAATTAAGTATATAACCTATACGGTTAACTACAAGATAAGGTTACTTCTATTTTAAGGAAATATACTAGTTAAACTCTAGTACTATATAGTTAAACACGCCGTCTAGATTAAGAATTAAGTACTAACCTTAGCACTTCTATTTAACAACAAGTATAGTAGTGCTATTATATTGTACAAGGCATATACCTAATAAGTCCCTAACTTAAAGAATCTAGTTATCTTTAGGTATTATGCCAACCTAATTAATATACTTAAGAAACACCTTAAGAAATATAATTTAAGAATAAAACCTAATTATATCTTTATAGGATTAAAAGGGAGTAGTTAATTTAAGATAATAAATCTATATACGTAAGCAATTAAGTTTTTTAGAGATTCTAAAGTAAATAAGTATATGTTCCCTTATAGAGCACCTTAGGTATAAGCTATAAGCTAAGCTATAAGATATACTATAAGCCAAGCCGCGAACTAACCTAGACCTCCCCCTACTACCTTAAACGCGCTAATAGAGACTCTAGTTGCGAGAACTAAGAGTAGGCTACTTAAGCTAAGTAGGAAGCCTAGGTTAAGACCAAGTAGGCCACTTAGACAATTAAGTAGGAAGCCTAAGTTAAGATTAAGTAGGACGCTTAAATCTATAAGGTAATGCTAAGGGTAGGACGCCCGTATAAAGTATATTAATACATATTTCTTATGCGTAGAGAATAAGGTCTAGAAGGTTACTAAATATAAGGGTTTTTAATAATATAGTAGTTTAGTTAGTAATAGCTATAAAAGCTATCTATTTAGAACTTAAGAACACTGCCTTCTTAGGAGTACCTATAGCACCGTTTAACGCTATTAAACTAAATTAGGCCTTAAGGGAGGACGCTTCTAGCTAGATAAAAGCTATCTTTAAAGAATTTCTCTTTCTAAAGTGTTACGGAACCCCACCGCAGGGGCCTCTATAGGAGAGCCCCGTGCTCTCGCGTATACCTCGCGTATAGCTTATATCAGCTACGCGTAGGTATATTACCTCCTTACGCCCTCGACCCTTACGATCGATCGCGTAACGTCTTATAGACTCCTTAAATACATACGTCTTGTAGCCGCTGCCCCCGTCCCATAACATTACATTACGCCTTTTTACTACTAACGCTTAGTCTACGACCAATTCTACGTCTTTGCAATACTGTAGGCGCTGCTAGAAGCAGCGTATTTACTAGTTACCTTACTTTATACTTCTAAGGAACCTATAATAGTAAGACAATATTCCTTACTAGCTATTATATTAAACCTAAAAAACAATCTAATACCTATACTTAACCTATAACGCCAATCAATCCCAGAAGAATTTAATTTATTAGCCCTGGCCTTAACCCCTAAAAAGGTAGACACCAATAATATCTTATCTTTTATTAACTATATAACTACGGATAAGTAAGCAGAAGGGCTACTACCTATTAAAATTAAAATACGAGACGCTAAGACATTTATAAAAATAGTAGTATAAGAACCTAATAAATACTACTGCCTTCTATAGAACTACTACCTAAGGCTTATACGAGCTAAGATGCGTATTATTTAAGATCGCGATATTATCTAAGACCTATAAGCCCGTGAAGCGCTCGCTAATAACACACGTTAAGAAACCAAAGATGACCTCCACGTGTCTAAACGCAATATCTAAAAGTTAAAGAAGGCTAAGATTATACTTATTACTACGGTTACTAAAAAAGAGGGCATAATTAAGTACCTATAATTTTAACTTAATAAGTATATTTATAATAACGCTAGATACCTCTCTACTATATATAACGCCACTTAAGTCTCTACGCCCCTAGTAACCTTACCTACTTAACGCTTAATAGAGGATTAGCGCTAAGCAGCTTTATCTAATAGGAATCCTTACTAAAATAGCAATAACAAAAGCTATAATAATTAAACCTAAACTGCTACTATAGGGTCTAATATACGTTACCCTAACCCCCTAATCTTTTAGGGAGACCGCAAGGAATATAGCCACTAGAAGATGCAAATCTATAAAAAAAACTAACTTAGAGCGCCTACCTTTTTCCTATAGAAGATACTAAGATTGGTTATATTATTAGGCGAATAAAGGGTATACTATTTAACCGACTCTTTGCCTAATAGGAGACTAATAGCCCCTAGAAGTGGTAGTCCTACTAAAAAGTCCTTAATGATCTTAACTTAATATACTATAACTATAACTTACTAGCCACCAACTAAGCTAAACTATATGCCCTAAAGATAAGCCCTATTAAATTTTAGGAATATACTAGAGCCCTTACCTAAGACAATACTAAAGACTAAGAAGATCTCCTTAAAAAAAAGTTACTTATTACCTTAGTTATATAACCGCTAGCTATAACTATAATAATGTTTATAATATGGTAGCAGCTCTATAGAAGATTAAATAATAACTAAACTAGATTGCTACTGCTAATTCTTACCCAAAGACCTCTCTATAGAAGCCCTTTGGGCCCACTAAACCTATATATACTAAGCTACTAACGCCTACTACCTTAAATACTACTAGAGCTAATATCGACCTCTCTATACTAACCTTCCTATAAAAACTCCTAGATAGAGAGCGCGAGCTACTTTAGAAACTAGAATACTGCTATAGATGCCATTAAAAAGGCTATTATTGCGATAACCTAAACTACCTAATAGCTAGGTTTAGTAACTGTTACCTAATACCTAATCTAATACTCTAAATACTAAATACGTTACTATACGCCGCTACTATATAAGATAAAGACGTAGTAATAGCGGTAGAGTTGGATACGGAAGTGGGAAACGCTAAGTCCTAGCCCTAAGTCGCGGGTTAGGACGCCCTAAGGATAGAGGGATCTATATATTGGCCTACTTAATAGATAGTTTTACCTATAATAGGAACTACTATTAAAAAATAATATAAAAGCCGTTTTATAATTAATTGTAGAGTTATTAATAAATTTATAGATACCTAATTTATATACACTTATATTCTACCTACTTTACCCCTTACTAAAGCCCATGCCCTATAACTTGCTAATAGTAGTTATACCGCATAGAAGATTACCTATATAGCATAACTTTACCTAGATATAAATAGGTACTAGGAAGAGCTCTAAGCCTATATTATACTACTTACTAACTACCCTATTATCCTTGGAATAAACTAGCTTAAATAATATAACCCCACTATTAATTAGAAAAAGAGAGAGGTAACCTTTAACTCTAAATACTGTAGAGAGACTTACCTAGGGCATAGCCTAGCTACCTCTATTTACTCCCTAGGATATTAACCTAAGAAACCCCTTATTACCCTACTTACGACTAACTGCTACTACGTAAGTGCTATGGCCTTCTACCGTATAGCACGTAAGAAAGGCTAAACCGTTACTACAGCTTTCTAATTATAACTATATAAACTTAATAAAGAATAGGACTACGTCCTCTATTGTCACGGAGCGAGCATAAGCGGTGATAATATATAGCGAAGTAGATATTATTAAGCTATGTATATAAACTGCGTAATAAAGTCAAGACGTTGCGTAAGGAGAGAAGGTAAGGAAACGGGAAAAAAGGTTATATATTATTAGTTTAGTTGCTTAGTTAATACGTGCATAGAGCAGAATATGATTTAAGGAGCGGTCTTAGTAGAACTTAGTAGAATTTGGTAGACTTGGCAGAATATAGCAGAATGCAGCAAATTGCTATTAGATTGCCGTAGATTGCCGGCAAATTGCCATTAGGTTGCCGTCTCGCGGTTAGTAGAAACAGGTAGATGTATATAAGGTGTTACGGAGGTGCCCTATAACAGTACCCCCCCTTTAAACTTGAGCTTCTATAAAATAGGGCTGTGGTAGTTCTAAATGGAGTTTATAAAAGTCTTCTGCGGCTTATATAAGTCCTACAGAGTTAATAGGTTCCCATATAGGCTTATAAAAGCCTCTCCATTTTATAAGGTATATATATTAGCGTTTTTATTTGTTATACTTAATATTATTAATTCTTTTAATAAGGTACTTATCCTTACTATCCACTTTAACTAGTAGGGGAGGGTTCTAGATCTGTCTAGGCAGGGCGTCTAATATAGGGGTAGTAGGGCAAAGGACTAATGTGTGGAATATGGGGTGGATTTTAACCGTATTAGGGAGCTTTAGTTAGTAGGTATAAGGAGAGACAACTTTCTTAACCTTATAAGGGCCGGCGTTCTTCCAATTAAATTTTTTAATAGGTTGTTTTATGTTTAGATTTTTTATATCTAGCCAGATAAAGTCGCTAATTTAATAGGCCGGTGCTAGGGTTTAGTTCTTATTTACTACAGCTTTATAGATAGATTGGGCCTATGTCATTTTATGTAACAGGACTCCCGTTACAAGCGCTACGCCGTACGCGTAGCTGGTTCCTTTTCTTGTTCGACGACGTCGGCAGATAGTTTATCCGCCCCGACGCCCTTATATAGATTCAGCCGCAGCTGCGTTCCTGTTAAGTTCTCTAGCAATCCTCTTGAGTCTCCACGACAGCCGTACGTAGCTATCAATTCTACGAATCTGATGCTTGTTCATCTAGCGTTCGCATGTGATACATCGTCATCGTGACATTTTATTAGTAAGGAACTTTTATAGTTCTTCTATCTTCTTTATAAATTTATTTACTTTTGCAACTTATAAGGCTTAATAAGCTAGGTAAGGAATATTACTAAAGGGTTTAAAACCCATTTATAGATGCTAGCCGTAGTTAGCTAGAAATGGGGAGACCCTTATGGTTTTTAAGACGGAGTTATTTGCGGTAAACTTAGTAAATACAAGCCAGTTTATCTAGTCATCCTATAAATACGACGTGTATATCTAAATATATTATTCCATTATAGTATTTACACATTCTATCTAACCATCTGTTTCTAGGTGGAATGCTATAGACAATAGTGCTTTAATGTGGAGTTAGGTAGTTAGTTCTTTCCAAAATATAGAGATAAACTGTCTGCCTCTATTAGAGATAATTATTTTAGGAAGTCTGTAGAGTTTCTATATATAATTTAGGAATAATTAGGCAATAGTAGGCGCTAACATATTAGGGCAGGCGATTAAGTGTTTTATCTTAGATAGTTGGTCTATAACTACTATAATATTTATATAGCTTTTACTTGCGGAGAGATTAACAACAAAGTTAATTAAGATATCCTTCTATCTTTAGTCTGGGACAGTTAGTGGCTTTAGGAAGCCGTTATACGTCTTATATAAAGCCTTAGCTTATTAGTAGGTATGGCAGCTAGAGACGTACCTTTATATTATATTATGCATATTTGGCTAATAGTATTCTTATTAGAGCAGTTCTAAGGTTTTTCCTTAGCCTGGGTAGCCGGCTACTGGTAAATTGTATATATGTTTAAGGAGCTTAAGCTTAAGTTTGTTGTGGTTAGGTATAGCTAGATGGTTTTAGTAGTATAAGTAGTCTCTATAGGGTTTATATTTACTTAAAGAAATCCTTTTAGAGCGTCTAACGCCGTTTTAAATTAGCTTAAGCGTCTCTTAGATAAACTTATTATTTGGGTATTTGTTAGCTATAATCTATTTAATAGTTTAATTGGTTATTTTAAGGACGTATACTAAGAGATCTTTAGCAGGGGGTTTAAATAGCTTGGGGCGGAGTAGGGTCTAATTATAGTAGGAGCGCGCTTCTTCTTAAGCTAGTACGTCTTATAAATGTTAGGTTAGGGTATTAGGCTTCTAGCCTTAAACGCCTGGGCGGTATATAATAGAGAATTAGAAATAAAATAAATATTCTAACCAGCGGGCCTAATAATAGCTTAGCTATTTTATGGTTGTAAAGTATTATAGGTTCTTATAGTTGCTAAGAACCTTAATTAGAAATCTAGAGCCTTCTAGTTTAGGTTTCTATTATTTAAAATATCTAATAATAGCTAATAGTTCCTTATTATAGATCTTATAATTATACTTAGCTGGGCTTAGTTATTTTAAAAAGTATATTATAGGGTATAATACTCCTTCCTCGTTATATTAAGACAGAATGCCTTTAGTAATATAGTTAGATAAGTTGGCTTCTATAACACTTATTTGGTTTAGATTAAAGTGTTAGAGTATAGGTATAGTAGTAAACATAACTTTTAGGTAAGTAAAAGCTTTCTTATATTTTTTGTTAAAGATAAAGGCTTTATCCTTTTATATTAAGGCTATAAGGGGTAAAACTAAGGCGGAGAAGTTATTAATAAATTATTGGTAGAAATTGGCAAATCCTATAAAGGCCCTTACGTCCTTAATATTCTTAGGTTCTTGCCAGTTTATAATTACTTTAACTTTCTTGGGGTCTATTTATACGCCATCTATAGAAATAATAAGTTTAAGGTATAAAACTTCCGTTTTATAGAACTCGCATTTATCTATATCTAATTATAGGCTAGCTCCGTATAAGGCTTGCAGGACCAGTCTAATATATTTTTAGTATTCGGCCAGATTATTACTGTATATTAAGATATTGTTAATATAAGCAGTATAAAAAGACGTCTAGGTATAGGTGTAGGGTGTTATTTATAAAGTGTTAAAATAAACTTGGGGCGTTTATAAGGCTATGTTACGGGACACCTCCATGACACCCTATACACGTCCACCTGTTTCCACCTGTTTCCACCTGTTTCCACCGACGCAGCAAGAAGAGACTGACCGCGAGACGACAATCTGACGGCAATCTGCCGCATTCTGCCATATTCTGCCAAGTCCACCAAATCCTGCCAAGTTCTGCCAGGACCGCTACTCGAATCCTATTCTGCTCCGTGCACGTGTTGACCAAGCAACCAAACTAACGATATATACCCTTTCTTCCCGTTTTCTTACCTTCTCTCCTCACGCAACGTCTTGACTTTATCACACAGTTTATGTACATAGTTTAATAATATCTACTTCGCTATATATTATCACCACTTGTACTTACTCTGTGACAGGCTAAATAGTATTACTAAGTACTTAAATAATCCGTACAGTAAAATCTCCTTAATACGATATAGGGTATATAATGATAACCTCTACATTACGATCTATACCTCTTAATTAAGCTTTTTTTGGTATAATATTACGATAATCTGACTTTTAATGATATTGTTAAGCACCTACTACTAATATTGGTATAAGCAGTTTTTAATTTATTAGATTTGACCTTTGCTTACCGTAAGTTTAGCCATTAAGTCTATTACACAACAATTAAAATCTATTAAAATTACCCTTAGACCTTACTCTCTATACTTAATTCTATCTTATTTATTATGGTAAGGCATTAAAATTCTACAAGGCAACGCTGTTATGGCTTTACTAATTATAAGTGCCAGAAAATACGTGCCCACTACTAAAAATACCCTAGTCTACTACAATTGGAGCTTGCTTGCTGGGTAAGCAACTTCCTCCATCACAATGTTAATTAATTCTTAATATTAGAAATACTAAGCGACAAATTCTAATAGCTTAATTGAGTTAAATTATAACGTGGACAAAGTATATAAGAGTAAAAGAGAGCTGCCGAATATCCTCTTTTAGAGGAGGCTCTCTTTAAGTGGCACTAATGCCTATAGAACTCTTACGTTCCTATTACTGGCGACCTTATACGTGCTACCGCCACTTAATTATAGCAATAAATACCTGAGTTAGTGATAACAACTGAGCTAAAGTGGTTGCTTGGCTGGTTGGAAGGCTTTAAATCTTGCAACAGTATTTGTAAGAGGAAGTAGCATGGTGAGGCTGTCTTAGCCAATATGGAGGGAGCAGAAGATTGCATGGTAGAGCTTTAAGCAATCGTTGAACCTTATCTATTAAAGGATGTTTATAATATGGATGAGATAGGGCTATTTTGGAAGGCTATACTAGATACTATATTGGCTACTAAGGCTCTATTAGGGACGAAGAAGCAGAAGGTACGAATCTCTCTAGGTAATTGCTCTAATGTAGATGGCTTAGATAAACTTCCTCTCCTTATAATTGGCTTGTTACTAAAGCCACATTGCTTTGCACGCAATCGCATTAATATAGCCTTAACAAATATTATATGGAGGCATAATAAGAAGGCCTGGATGACAACGGTGATTATGCTTAAGTGGCTCACCTGGTTTGATAAAAGGATGCATAGCAGGAAGATACTACTCTTGATTAACGGCTTCAGCGCCTACAAAGCAGCTGTTTGAATACTTATTGAGAATGGCTCTCTTAAGAATATACGCGTGGAGTTCCTTCCTCCTAATTGTACCTTAGTATATTAGCCTCTTAATTAAGGGATAATCGCAAACTTTAAGCTGCTCTACTGGCGATACTGGCTGTGATTTATGGTGGAGCTCTTGCTTTAAGATGAGGATCTAATTAAGCAGATGCACGTCTTATAGGCAGTTTGATGGTTAGTTGAAGCTTAGAAGGAAGTTACACCACAAACAATTAAGAATTGCTTTATTAAATCTACGTTGTTTGGCTCTTGTATAGGCCCATAACCTCGCCCTTAAGATTATCTAGATCCTCCTGTGGTTAATAAAATGCAGCAAATGGCAGAACAGCTACTTGCAGTAGGAAGGATTCACGCCGTAATAAATATTTAGGAATTTATTAAGCTACTGGGTGAGGAAGTAGAAGATTTGTTAGAGGATCTTATTAAGTATATAGTAGAGCTCTACGCAGGGCCCGATCGCGATGCAGAAACGGATGAGGAAGTTGTTAAGCAACCTTAAATTAAGCTTAATGAGGCGCTTGTGGCCTTACAAAAGCTTTGTCTTTATAAGGAGTAGCAAAGCGATTCTAATAGAGACGTAATTACGACTCTATTAAGGCACGAGCGTTGAATTTAAGGCCGACGACCTTAAAACACCAAGCAGCAATCGATCGCGATGTATTTTAGTATAGCCGATCGCTTAATTACGACCTTATGCGTGTAGATACATAATATCATAACCTAATTTTGATTTTGGGTGCATTTTATATACAAGTATGTCATATAACGATACCCTTGATATAATGATACGCTTGGCCGAATAAACCGTATCGTATTAAGGAGATTTTGCTATATTAGGTATAAAATGCAGTAAGTCATTTATCTCCTTTTGCGATATAGAGGCGGTTAAATATATGGATAATATTAAGCTTTATATAGAAGCGAGCCTTACTTAATTAGTTTAGTGTCTCTTAAATTAATAAAATTAGGTATTAGTTCTTAACAGTAACAGTATTAAGAGCTTAGTAGTCTATGCAAAAGTGTAGGCTACCGCTAGGTTTCTTAATAAAGATTACTAGTATAGTTATAGGTGAAGAACTTACTCTAATAAATCCTTTATCTAGATGTTTGTCTAAGTACTTCTATAATACTTAGAGTTTATTTTAAGATATTCCGTATAAGGGTCTAAATCTAGGATATTTTCCTTCTTTAACTATAATCTTATAATTATATAGATGGCATTCCGGTAGCTTATTAGCTTCCTTTTATAAAAATATATCTAGATAATTATGGTACTCTACTGGTACCTTTATAGCGGGGTTGGTATACTTCTTTAGTGCTAAGGCCTTCTTAATATTAGCCATTATAACAGCGAAGATTATATATTCTAGTTTCTTGGCAAGTTATGCTAATAGGGTAGCTCCAATTATATAGATATCTAAGGTATTAAGCAAGCTTAAATTATCCTTAGTTTTTTATACGGTTTCTTATTTAGGTTTAGGTTTAGTATTAAGTATGGAGTTAGTATCGGATTTAGGTTTAGGTTCTTTAAGTATCCTTTTTATAGTAGAATACCAGTTCTTTTGGTACCTTTATATATTAAGCTTAGACTTCCGCTTAGTTTAGGGCGGTATAGCAGTTAGGATTAGTTTATGTAGTTTAGTATAACTTCTAGGTCCTTAATAGACATTAGTAGAAATTTTATATTAGCGGAATTTGGTGGAATTCTTAGGTTAGTGGAATTTAGTAGAATTCTTGTATTAGTGGAATTAGGTGGACTTTTTAAAAGTAGGGTAAATATTAGTAGAAATTTTAGACTGGTAGATCCTGGTAGATTTTTTAGATTTTAGTTTAAGGTCTAAGCAGTAAGTTATAAGGCACTTCTGCTTATAATAGGAGGTGGTAAATAGAAGCTTACGGTTATCCTAATTAATAGTTACCTTATATAGCTTTATTTAGGGTTGTCTAAGGATTACTAGATAACTTAGGGTAGTTATAAAGAGCTTAATTAATTCTTTATGGTTTAGGTATTGGAGTCTTAGGGCCGCTATATAAGTAATACGGCCTAAAATAGTGCGTTTGCTATTAAATCCAAATATATTAATATGCCGGTTAAGGGGTGTTAGGGTAAACCTATTATCTTATATAAAGATCTTATTAATAAATCCTATGCCGCTAGCTCCTGTGTTAATTAGGACTTAAGTATTAGCCTATTAACCTTTCTGCTAAAGATAGTAGTTAATAGTTATGCTATAATCCTAAGAGTTAGGGTTTGCTATATCTAATGCATTTAATAAGATCCTGTAATAAAGCTGTCCTAAAGAGCGACTTAACTCTAGGATGTGCCTTTTAGTAGTAAGCGGGAAGGGGTTCCTCCAAAATATTAGTTATAACTTTATCCTTATAAGTGGTGCTTACTAAATATAGAGTTGGAGCTAAATAAAGATTAGGGTTAGTAACTAGAGGATTAATACGGTAAACAGTTGTTAGTGTTAGCCGTTTATAAGTTATATTAGAGCATAGGGACAGAGTAGTATCTTAAGATATAATCCTTGCTTCTGTATTTAAAGCAAAGGCCTAGCTTAATGCATTATTTTTATTTAGGGGACCCTAGTAGAGCGTATCCTAGGGTCCCTATATTAATATCTATAGCGTTAGGATGCTTAGGCTAAGATAATAACTTAGTATATATTTGTGGAGCTGTTATATTATATTAAGGAGTAGACTTTAGTGTTAGGCGTAGTATATTATTATACTATTTATTAATAACGTTTGTATAGGCGTTAAGGGCTCCTAATAGGTCTATACCTATTAAGGAGGTTTTTAGTTTAGGGCTTAGGGACTTAATAAGGCTATTAACCAGTACGGAGTTATTCCAGCCTATTTCTTTTATATAATAGCTAAATTTAGAGAAGTATACCGGGAAGCTTTTTATTCCTTAAGTTATATAGTTTATCTTCCTCTAAGCGGTAGCTTAGCAGTTTGGGTTACTATATATAGCTTTAAAAAGTATAACTAAACTTTATACTAAGTTTAGTTAAAGGGGTTTAATAAGGTTAGCTATATCTCCTCCTAGTTAACTTAGGGCGTAGTAAAGTTAGTTAGCTTTAGTTAGATAACAGTTAGCATTACTAGTTAGCTTATTTTTAAGCTAGCTTAGGAATAATTAGAGTTCTTATTATTTACTAGTAAATATTAGAGAGTCTAATAGTTATTTAGATTGTTATAATATGGTAGTTGGTTTAGGGTAAATAGCTACTATAGGTTTGGGACTCTTATCCTGCGTATTTATCTCTAAAGAAGGCGTTTAGTCTTAGGGCCCTAGTATGGGCATCTTAAGGGTGCGGACTTCTTCTTAAAGGTCCTTAATTATTTATAACGTATTTCACGGGTGAGCTGGTCAAACGGGTGAGCTAATCACTTCAAAAACACACCAAAAAATGGAAAAATCACACTTTAATATCTTAACAA
>Ga0307507_10000876_pt1 | contig 66863 bp, 53 predicted proteins | sample 7_EM_MG_FD_207223 | JGI IMG/M metagenome (GOLD analysis project Ga0307507, IMG submission 207223) | Populus trichocarpa ectomycorrhiza microbial communities from riparian zone in the Pacific Northwest, United States - 7_EM | ecosystem: Host-associated > Plants > Roots > Unclassified | place... | reverse complement strand
ACTTATAACAATTTTAGGAGATTAGATAGCCTATAGAGGAGGTATTATTAATCTTAAAATAGGACCTATTTAGATAACTATTAAAGGGAGACCAGTTAGAATGTCTTTTAATATCCTACTATTAGGATAGGATAAGGCGATATTAGGAATACCTTAGTTACAGAAGTATAATCTAAAGATTAATTGGGTTATAGGTTAGGTTAATATTAAGAATACACAACGGCGTAAAGTGCGATAGTAAACCAAGTTGGTATAGTACTAAGTTAGAGCAATATACAAAGAGACTAAGTAAGGCTTAAGTTATATACCAAAGAGATACTACAAGTATGGTAAAAAGTTATGGTTACTAGAAAGTAAAAAGCTGGTAGAGTATGCAGTATGGGACCATAAAATAGAATTAGAAGAGGGAATAAGTCTAAAGTTCTTTCCAATCTATAAGCTTACTGAAACGGAGTTAGTAGCGCTTAAGGAGTTTGTCCAGGAGAACTTATATAAGGGATATATTAGACCATTATAGTTATTAGTAGGATATCTAGTACTGTTTATCCTAAAGAAAAACGGAAAACTTAGGATGTGTATAGACTATAGATAGTTAAACAGCATTACTAAGAAGGATAGATATCCTTTACCCTTAATTAGCGAAATCTAAGACAGGATAGGTAACATAAAGATCTTTATAAAGATAGATCTAAGATAGGCGTACCATTAGATCAGAATTAAGAAAGGTAATAAATAGAAGGCAGCCTTTAGGTTAAAGAAAGGACTATATAAGCCATTAGTTATGCAATTTGGGCTTATAAACATACTAGTAACATTCTAGAAGCAAATTAATAGTGTATTAGGAGAACACCTAGATGAATTTATTATAGTATACCTTAATAATATTATTATCTACTTAGAGAGCGAGAAAGAATACGGAGAATATATTAAATGGGTTTTAAAGAGACTATAAGAAGAATAGATGCTAGTAGTAATTAAGAAATACAAGTTCTTTATCTAGAAGACTAATTTTGTTAGATTTATTATTAAACTAGGCTAACTTAGTATAGATCTAAAGAAGATTAAGGCTATAGTAAATTGGTAAAAACTAGAGAATGTTACGCAGTTAAGATTGTTTCTAGGGTTTTGTAATTACTATAGAAGGTTTATAGCGCAATAGTTATAGGATATTAAGCTATTTACGTGGTTAATAAAAAAAGAGGAACTATAGGTATAGAGGAAGAAATAATAAAAACTATTTAAGAGAATTAAAGAGTTATTTACCTAGAAGCCAGTTCTTAAGATCTATTAACCAGGTCTAGAGACAGTTATAGAAATAGATATATTAGACTTTATACTAGGGGCATACTTTATATAAAAATATTAAGATAGATGGCACCTAGTGGTATACTATAGTCGGAAAATAACACCACTAGAGTTAAACTATAACATCTACAACAAGGAGTTGTTAGGTATAGTTGCAGTACTTAAAAAATAGAGAGCATTCTTACAAGGTATAGAGAAACCATTTATAGTTAAGACGGACTATAAGAACCTTATAGGATTCCTAATAATAAAGGAACTTAACCAAAGACAGGTTAGATAGGCGGAAATGCTTACAGAATACTATTTCGAAATTTAGTATACCAAGGGTACAGACAATATATAAGCAGATACTCTAAGCAGAAAAGCTAAACTATAAAGTAATAAAAAGCTATTAGGAGCTTTATTACAAAAGGATTAAGACGGATTAATTAGGTATAATTATCCAAAGATTACAGTAACTAAGGAAAGTTAGATTTATAAGTCACCAGAAAGTAATTAAATATAAAAGATTTAAAAAGTATAGGTAGAGGGTCTAGACTTAGAGCAATACAAAAATAGAGAAGTAATATATATACCTAAGTCTATTGCAGAAGAATTTGTTAAGGAATTCTATAAGGGAATAATATAAGGACATAACAGAGCTATAGGCTTAGTGTTAAGGCTTTAAAAAGAGTATATTATTTAAGGAATCTAGGGACTAGTGAGATAAGTTATAAAGAAATATCTAGATTGCTAAAGAAATAAACCAACAAGGTATAAGCTATATAGAGGGCTATAACCTATTAAGACACTAGGAAGACCATAGGAGGTTATATTATAGGACTTTATTATTAAGTTACTAAAGTTAAGAGATCCTATTATAGGACAAGATTATAACGCGATTTTAGTAATAGTAGACAAGCTAATAAAGTAGGGATACTTTATAGCGTGTACTAAAGAGATATTAGTAAAAGATATTGCTAGAATCTATATAAAAGAAGTGTTTATAAGATATAGAGCACTAGATAAGATTATATTAGATAGAGATCTAAGATTTATAGTAGTATTTTAGGAAGTATTTTTAGTAGAATAAGGAGTTCGCGTAGTAATATCTACAACGTATTATCTACAGACGGACGGATAAATGGAAAGACTAAACTAGATACTAAAGCAGTATTTAAAGCACTATATTAATTACGCATAGAATAATTAGGTATTGTTATTACTAGTTATATAGTTTGCATACAATATAACACTATAAAAAGGAATGGGGACATTACTATTTAAGGCAAATTACAGATACAAGCTAAGAACATTATTATTACCACATTAAGCAAAAAAGACAAGTAGCACAGCTAAGTAAAGAATGGAGACATTAATAAATCTTTATATAGACCTCAAAGAAACAGCTAAACTAGTATAAGAATAAATAAAAAGGTACTATAATGCTAAGAGATCTAAGGGACCAGATCTTAAGGAGGGGGATAAAGTATAGCTACTATATAAAAATTTTAAGAGTTAACGACTAAGTAAGAAGTTGGACTATGTTAGACTAGGACCTTTTAAAGTTAAGTAAAGAATTTTATTGGTTATGTATAAGTTAAACCTACTAGCTAAAATAAAAATCTACCCTATATAACACGTTGTAATGCTAGAGCTAGTATATAGGAATATTAAGCCACCAGTCTACAAGGCAGACATATATAGAGGATAAGAGGAAGATAAATAGTAAGTTTTAAAGATTATTAGTTATAAGGATGTAGATAATAAAACATAGTATAAAGTAAAGTAAATAGGCTATAGTAAGACTACCTAGGAACCACTAAGCAACCTAAAGAACGCTATAGGAAAGGTATAAGAGTATTAGAAAAGAGTAGGTTAGGTAATATTAATAAAGAAAAATCGCCAAAGAATAAGTTACCTAAGGGGGACCTAAGAGGAGCAATTGCTAAGCTACTTAGAGTTATTTCCCTTATAGGAGGAGAGCTAGTCCTTTTGTTACCTAGCTTAGATAAACCCTATTAAACAAGTTTCTACTTCTTAAAACGGACCTTCTTATAGACATATTTAAGACGTTAAAGACGAGTATAAGCCAAACATTAAGCTTTAAGGACGTGTGCGGACTCTTCTAAGGCATATTAAACCTTAAGTAGCGCAGAGGCTAGCTTACTATTAAGCTTTATAGTAGTAGATTAAATATAAGACCCTATAATAAGTTACTTAAGGAACTTAAAGACTGTTAAGAGTTATAGGACGCGTATATTTAGCATTAGAGATAGAGCGAACATTACAGGACAACTAAACGTTTACTTTAGTACACTTAGAGTAAGAGAAGGGTTATTAGGATAAAGGACTTGCTAGCACAACACATACTAACCCCTCTTTGGCGTAATAAGAGTAAGGGATTACCATCACCTCGCCTAGCAACAGTATGGAGGAAACTATATAAAGGCAATACTTAACCTAGGAAAGAGAAGAAGAAGCTTTAGGTATAATAAGTATAGATATTAACTAGAATAATTAAACAGATATTACACCTCTAGTAGACAATTTAGAGATATTAGGAATCTTTAAGGACAAAGATAAAGAGGAGGGAGATAGTATTATAGACGCTTTAAGTACAATATTATAACTACTTGGAGAAGAGTTGGCGGAAGCTAGTTAGTTAATATAGGTACGGTCTAGGATAGATTTAGTGGAACTATATAATAAGAAATAGTAACCGAGGTTATGTGGTATTAAACGCGTTAACTGCATTAAATAAGAGGGACGTTATATTTAATATAGACAACACGTACCTTACGTATAAGAGAGGATTTTTTAGGAGTACGGTTGTGTATTTAAAGGACCTTAGTCCCTACCATAGATAATTCTCTCCTTGTAGTAAATCTTAGAATATAATTGGAGTTAATCTGTTGGGCAACCACTCCACCAGTTATTATTATGTTGTTGTTTTATTCTTACCTACATACCTAGCCCAATAATAGAACCCACTGTAGTTCCTACTACAAGGTTCCATTACAAGGGAACTTAAAGGCTATTAAGAGTTATAGGACGCGTACACTTAGCGTTAGAGATAGAGCGAACGTTACAGGATAACCAAACGCTTGCTTTATCCGCCCTACGGACTCTTCGGCTCCGCCTCAGAGTCCTATATAGCTTAACGGGCCACGTAGCTCAACGGGCCAGCTTAGCCAAAATCAAATACACCACTTTTTATTAGTAATCTATATACCACAATTATGTCTAATAAATATAAAACTAAAGAGAAGCGCATCCAAGATGCAATTGCGCACAAAAATCAACATCCTAGGTTATCACTTAAGATGTACGCTAACAAATTTAACGCGCTATATAAATATGTTATAGCGCGTTACAAGGGCATATAAAGCAAGATGCAGAGGCCAGAAAGTAATAAGAAGCTTAATTCTATGCAGGAGCAGATGCTTCTGGCATATATTAAGCGCATAGATTATATAGGAACTTATGCCTTAATCTATTAGGTCCACGCTGCCGCTAAGCGCATCCTTATCCTCCACACCCAACCTAGCACTAAGCCCGCCTCTCTTAAACGCAACTGGACTAAGAACTTTATTAAATAATATAAAGAAATACTCTATAAGGTTAAATAGAAGCCTATAGAGGTAGAACAAGCTACTTTAAACGATTTAAATAAAATAGCGGAGTGGTATATATTATATAAGGACATTAAGGCAAAATACAGCATACTCCTATGTGATAAATACAGCTTTAACAAGTCTAGGTTTTATATTAGAATAGGTAGCGCGTAGTGGATTATAATGCGAGTTTCAGATAATAAAAGATTGCACTCTATAAGTAAGACAAACCGCGATTTTGCTTTAGTGTTAGAGGCTATATCTAGTAATAGTATTACGCTTAATCCAGCGGTTATTATTAAAGGTGCCCAAATTATGCACTAACACCTTAATAATATAGATATACCAGATGGTTATATACTAGGTACACAAATAAGAGGCTACTTAAATAACGATCTCGCATTTAAATAGATTTAGCACTTTAATAAGTAGAGCGCGCGTTAATAGATAGGCGCGCATTAATTGCTATTACTTAATAGCTATGGATCGCACCTTATAATGGAGCTAGCTTGATATTGTAAAGAAAGGAACATTTATCTTTTAGCACTTCCGGCCTATATAAGCTACTTTCTACAACCTCTTAATATAGTATTATTCCAGCCGTATAAGCACTACCATTAATATGCTGTTGAGATGGCCGTCTAAATAGGCTGTATAAACTTTAACACTGTTAAGTTCCTACACGCTCTATACCATATTTAGGTCGCTATATTTAAACCTACGTCTATTAAATTGGCATGGGAGAAAACTGGCCTTATTCCATATAATCCTAAGCTTATTTTAACTAAGTTGCAACGCTAAACTGCTATTATACGCCCATCTACACCCCCACCTATAACACTAATTGTCTAGCCTACGCCTCTCTAAACGCCTATAACACCAAGATCTGTTTCTTAAGCTATTGGCAAGCTTCGCAATTACATATATAGACAGGACGCAAGGCACCAAGGCCCGTTGTATAAGCTTATAAAGGGTACTAGTATTAATACCACGCTTCGCGCGTTAGCTAAGGAAGACCTATATAAGACGCAGGTAGCGGTATAAGCGCGCGCAAAGCGACAAAAAGGCAACCAACATGTCGTCTCAAAGGGAGGCCTTATATCTGCTAAGGACGGACAACTTAAGGTATCGCAGAGAGTCCACGCTAAGGCAGAGAAGGCAGCTAGAGCTACTGCGCGTGCAGTAAAGAAGCGGGCTGCTGAGGACGCCAAGCGGGCTGCTGAGGCCGCTGCGGCGCCAATTTTGGACAGAGAGTAGATAAAGACTATTGCATCAATTACTACACTATAAATATTAATATATCTATCTTGCACATGGAGCTATACAGCTTCAAAGTTGTAAGGTGCGGGGCATGGCCCGTTGAGCTACGTGGCCTGTTGAGCTACGTAGGACTCTGAGGCGGAGCCGAAGAGTCCGTGGGGCGGATAGTGCACTCTAAGCAAGAGGAAGGTTACTAAGAGGAAGGGCTCGCCAACGTAATATAAACTAACCCCTCTTTCGCATAACGAGAACATAGAGATAGTATAATCTTACTAAGAGACAGTATCGCAGCAACGGTATAAGACCGACGAGCTATAGAAGAGGAGGCTGAAGGTTTAGAGACCTTAGAAGGCATAATAAGTAAGGATGTTAACTAAATTAATTAAACGGACATTACACCTCTAGTAGACGACTTAGAGATGTTAGGAATCTTTAAGGACAAAGATAAAGAGGAGGGAGATAGTGTTATGGATAGCTTAAATATAATATTATAACTACTTAGGGAGGAGTTAAAAGAAGCCAGTTGGTTAATATAGGCACGGTCCAGGATAGATCTAGTGGAACTATATAACAAGGAATGGTAGCTAAGGTTATATAATATAATCTATATAATCTATACGGAGCGTATAGAGCACATATACCTTATAGAGCGAAGGGATTTCTTAGGCGTATGGTTATGTATTTAAAGGACCACAGTCCCTACCCAGATAGTTCTCTCTTTATAGTAAATCTTAGAATATAGTTAGAGTTAATCTGTGAGGCAACCACTCCACCAGTTGTTATTATATTATTGACTTATTGTTTATACCTACATACCTAGCCCATTAATGAGTCTACCGTAGTTCCTACTATAAGGCTCCGTTACACTTCGAATCCTCCCCAAAGCCTCTTCACGCCCTTATAAGAACTTAACCTTATTAATAAACTACTATTAGAAAACTAGACGGCCCCTTCTTTATAGGAGTACCGTAAAAAGATAAAGGATATTATAAGCCTATAGTCCGTTAAAAACAGACTACTTAAGTATTATAAACGGCTGGTAATAGTAAAGGAATAGGACTTATAGACTTAGATTATCGCTAAAGTATATACCTAGGTCTCTATGGCCCATCCTGGAAAGAATAAGATTTATAAGATTATTAGTAACCGTTACTACTGGCCCGAAATAGTTATAGATATTAACTATTATGAATAGAACTGCAACGGCTATTACAGATCTATAATCCCCTAAGATAAGACCCTAGAATTATTAAAACCACTTCTAATACTAGAACGCCCCTAGTAGTATATCTTTATAGATTTCTATAAGCTACCTATAGACTATAACGGATATAATATAGTTATAATTCTAGTTAACTGCTTTGGCAAGCGCCCGTTCTTAATCCCCTATTATAAGAATATTAATGCTAAAGAGACGGCCTAACTATATATCTACTACGTCTGCTAAATTTACGAATTACTAGATACTATTATATCCGATTATAGGCCATAGTTTATATTGGCAACCCTTGAAAGACGTCGCTCGGGGGGTGCAGCAAATCGAGTCTAAACAGGTCGCCATTATTGCCCTTGCAAAGTAACATTCTATGCCACGAGCAAAAATGCTGAAAAGTGCTATGACGCCGCGAGGGCGTCAACTAGACGGTTGGGAGCCTCAGAAAATATGGCATCGGATTGCCCTAGCGAAGAGCGCTTTCAGGCTCAGGTAGCCGAAAAAGGACTTCTTCTGACCCAATCGAATCATATCGAATGGAGTAAAGGACATCCAAGTCACCCTCGCAACTGGTCTGCTGTGTTCGAATACTCGAGTTTCAAGTCATCTTGGCCCACGAATGACAGATAACAGGTTGAAAATAGAGCATTGATGCCGCTAACTTTGAGCAATGGAAAGTCATCTACCTTACGAATACATATCTTTACAGTCACCTTGAACAAGTTAATGGTGTTCGCTACGCAAGACCTCCAAGATAGTAGCAACCTCCAAAGGAGCGCCATCCATGTAATCATGTATCCATCTGGTATTACGAATCTAATTTCGCTTCTCAATAGGTTTTACACTTTTATGAATGGCCGCAATTCCTCCCGTCAAGTCCTCCCATCCCTTACCTGGCACCAGGAATCCAGCGTCCTTTATCATGTCTCTGAACTCAGTCTGGCTGGGAAATCTCTCGATACTCTCGACTAAGTACTGGTAACTATCCCTATCGCCAGCTACCAATTGTCCGATTAACGGAATAGCTCCGAAACTCCAGTGCTTGTACAATGCGTCAAATAGTGAATTATTAACTTTGCTGAACTCGAGGCACGCAAACACACCGCCCGGTTTTAGGACGCGGAATGCCTCGCGTAAAGCGGCGTCTTTATTAGTGAAGTTTCGAATGCCGAATGCGACGGTGTAGAGATCGACGGTGTTATCAGGGACTGTCGTGAGATCCTCTGCGTTGGCTTCCATGAATGTTAGGCGTGGTGAGCTGGCATATGGTGTTTCTAAAGCCCTTTTTCGACCCTCTGCTAGCATATCGGGGTTGATATCGGCAACAGTGACGCGGGTGTGGGCGTCATTGTTGATATTTGAGGCATGATCAAGCATGCGGAAGGCGATGTCGCCAGTGCCACCAGCAATATCAAGAATATTCCAACCTTGGGCCACAGGCGAAGGGAATGTGAGGGGATTAGAGCCAGGGTTGAGGCTGCGGACGAAGTGATCTTTCCAAAGGCGATGGATTCCAAGCGACATGAGATCATTCATGGTATCGTAGGAGGAAGCGACTGAGGAGAAGACGGCGCCGACTGAGGTATTGTTAGTTACTGTATAAGCAGAGGTGGACTTATAAGCTACCCTTCTGCTCCTTCAAGGCCTCTGCTATTGTCTCGAATCCAAAGTGTGTTGTTTTCGGCGTATCTTGACCGGGTGGAGGCGAGGTGTTCTGCTGTTGGGCATTCTGTATTGAGGAAGAGAAGCACCGGTATGGTTCTCTCCTCGCAGTTGGCCATGCGCTCCGAAAAAATTGACGTCTCGCAAGAAGTTTCGCTGTGGCGCCACTCATATTGAAGCTGTTCGAGAGGTAGTTGGTAATGCTTGGCAGCGAGCAAGGAACGGCTGACATCAAGGTCCGAAGCGCCTCGAGGCGATGGGCCGATGCCAACCGGGCGCCGAGCTCTTCCATTGATGCTTTCCCCAGACTTTATACTCCACGCCTGCCTCTCTTCCAATATGCAACTAGCTACACCATGTCTCTACGCTATGGAACCCGAAGAATACTAACCCGGAGGAATCTCTACGCTCCGACTTGCATTAATACGCCTCAATCACCTTCATTAACGCGGTCCTGGCAGCGATGGAGCTCTATAGCTGCGTCCCCGGCTTCCGAACGGTAGGCTGAAGGAGCTGCGCTTGTAGCGACTCTGACTAACAAGGTTGCTAGGGTACTCTTTCCCGGTGCGTTAAACAGTAAATTCACCAATATTCTTGAATTTACGCGCCCGTCGGCCACGGAGGCTATTCCAACCTACCGAGTGATGGACCAATATGGGGCTGTGATAGATGTAGAGAGCGGGGTGGACACAACCGATGAGGAGGCTCTGAAGTTATACTCAAACATGGTGATGTGTGAGTTATCCTGCTTTTTAAGAGCCGTGTCTGAGGCTAAAAGAGGCTGATGGTGGTTAGTGAGCATCATGGACTTGATCATGTTCGAAGCTCAGAGACAGGGGCGATTAAGTTTTTACATGGTATAGGCGTTCATAGCCTCACCTCAATTATTCTATACAACTCACATATCAATAGGTCTCAGCTGGAGAAGAAGGAATAACCGTTGGCTCCGCTAGTGCTCTCGATCCATCCGACGTAGTATTTGCCCAGTATCGCGAGACTGGTGTTTTTCTGCAACGCGGTTTCACACTCGACCAGTTCATGAGTCAGCTCTTCGCTAATTGTAAGGATTCGGGGAAGGGACGCAATATGCCCGTTCATTATGGGAGCCGGTCATTGAACATCGTGAGCATCCATTTTACACCTTGTGTACGCTCTAAGATTTGAGCGACTACTGACGATTTTTCGCTAAAGCATACCATATCCTCCACCCTCGCGACTCAAATCCCTCACTCAGCCGGCGCTGCATATGCACTCAAGCTTCAGAACCTGCAGCGTCCTGACCTACCACCTCGTATAACTTGTTGCTACTTTGGTGAAGGTGCTGCTAGCGAAGGAGATTTCCACGGTGCCCTTAACATTGCTGCGACGCGTGCATGCCCAGTTATATTCTTATGCCGGAACAATGGCTTCGCTATTTCCACCCCTACAGCAGATCAATATCGTGGAGACGGCATCGCGAGCCGCGGCGCAGGTTATGGCATCCCGACGATTCGCGTGGACGGGAATGATCTTTTCGCTGTTAGGAAAGCCGTAAAAGAGGCGCGTCGCATGGCTCTTGAGGATGGCGGGAAACCTATCCTCATCGAAGCTATGGCATACCGTGTAGGCCATCACAGTACATCTGATGATAGCTATGCGTATCGGCAAAGGGTAGAAGTCGAGGATTGGAAGCGACGTGACAACCCTCTTACTCGATTGCGCAAGTGGTTGGAGGGACGTGGGCTCTGGGATGAGAACAAAGAAAAAGAGTTGAGGGGTAAGGCTCGAAAAGATATACTGGTAGCATTCGACAAGGCCGAGAAGGAGAAGAAGCCAGCACTGAAGAATGCATTCACTGATGTGTGGGAAAAGCTCACGGAAGAACAAAAGGCACATATGGAGGAACTCAGAAGTGTGATAGAAAGATATCCCGGGGAGTATAACTTAGATGAGTATGAGGGTGGCTTGGACGGTCTCATGGCCAAGGATATGAAATAGGCACTGATCAAGGTCGTTATTTCTGCATGGCTGGCTTGTGGGCGGGCATTTATGAAACAGGACTTGGCGCTTGAAAGAGCTGCATTAGAGACCCATAGCGCGAGATTAGATTTCTTTTCTCCTATAATTGTATACATCGAGAAAGTATATGATTTGTCCAAAGAATCTTCAATACATTACTATCGATTCTAGCCATCAGAGTAAACTCAGTCCCTTCGTCCATAAGCGAAAATAAATGTAGCTGGCCATAAAAATATACGGTTTGATTCGGTCTTAATCTCTAATGCCAGCCAAGAAAGCTATGCCACGCAACTCCTCAAAAATTAACCTGTGTACGGCGGAGGAGGAGTATCAGTTCTAGGGCCGTCGTATGCGTCAAGCGCAGACTGAGAATCCGAGTCTGGTAAGCCGGTCGACCAACCGACGCCAGAATTAGAGGTACCCGCTTCGGATACAGGGCTTGTGACGATATGCTCCTTCTTCATATCAGCAGCTGGTGAGATTTCCGAGGTATGCGCGATGTTGATGCGCAGAGATTCAGGTGCATCAGGCTCCTAATATCTTATTAGCATCGACATATTCTCTTCTCGCACTATTTGAGCGCGAAAAAAGGTAAGGTTCCCTTACTACTGTCTTTTCGTCCCTCAAGACCGGCCCAGGTTGCAAAGGCATCAATGGCTCTTGTAGCCTCTCCATCTCTTCCCTATCCCTCTCTCTCTTCTCCCAATCCTCCAATTTCTCAGCCACTACTTCCCCATCCCCCATCCTCCCCACCAGATTCCCACGCTCCCATTTCCCATTCATCAGCCGCATTCGTTCGAACACCGTCCTCTCAAGCCGGCAGTTAATCACCTCACAGCCGTCCAACCTACTTCTCTCCACCCAACTAGCTTCGACTTTACAATCCTTTAAGACACAGCGTTCCGCCCGCGTTTTCTTCGCGATTGTGCACTCATTCACCTGAGACCGACCTAGATAGCTCTTGTCTCGTACAATGCTGTCTGAAACAGTGCTGCGCTCGGCCGCGCTGGTGCCTGAAAAGGAGCAGTTGGAAACTCCAGAGCGGTCCAGCCGACTGCTCTCCACCACGCTCTCCGAGCCCTCCAAATTGCTCCTGTCCAGATGCGCGCGAACTACCGTGGCGTTCTTCACGACCGATTTGTCGATGTGGGAGTCCGTGATGTGCGACTCGGAGAGGCTGCTGCGGTCGATGTACGACTTGCCCTGCTTGGCGCCCGAGGCGGGAGCAGGATCCGGAGCGGATGAGGTTATAAGTGTGGTGTTGGAGAGCCTGGAGTGGCTGATCTGGGTGGAGTCGGTAAGAGACTCAAAGTGGCAATTGGAAATGACTGATTTCTCAACACGAGGGTGCGAGTCCCAGTTGCTGGGGATGACAGTAAGCGCGTTTATGGAAGAGCTTTTGGCTTTGGGGATTGTAGACATGGCTGCGGAATGGTACTGATGTGCGATTCTATGGAAGATATTCTCAGTAGAATCTATTAGCGGAGAGACTGTTAGTGAACAATATATCTCGATGCAGGTTGTTGCTGCCTTTATCAATCAGACTGTATGGCTAAAATATAGACCACTCGTACCTCGGGTCAATCAACGCCTTGTTAGTTTATGACACCTGTTGATGCCTTACGAAGCTCTGTCGCATCCCTCGTATTCGTCGGAGCAGAGCGAGTTAAGTGGTTGGTGGAGGAGGGGCATTGGCTCTCCCGACAACGCCAGCTTCGTAGCCCTAGTGCGTCAGCTCCACAGCCACGCACTGGTCGGAACCGCCGTCTTGGCTACAACTTAATTCGAACTCCTGTTGCCTACGTAGACTCCGACAGTCTTTCGATCGATTTTGGAAAATGATTCTTTCGAGTCAGGAGACATGGGGGAGTAAGCAGAATGGATAATGTTAGGAATCTTACGGGCGCTTTGACCAGAGACACTGGGGGATGAACTCAACGACAGCGTGCTGAAGAACTTGTAGCGTCTCTATGCATGTAAATGGGATGCAAATTAAGGGTGTGGGCACGCCACAGTGATGGAAATAAGAAAATTTTAAGAATCAGTGTAAGGTTGCGATTTCGTCTGCCCTAAGTTACCCTTGTTAGGCCCCAAGACAGAAGTGAATTTATCCCTTGGGCTGGTAGCGTTCTACGATAATTGGACCGTGCGCAGAACACCAAAACACCAGAATCAAAAGTATGCGTATTACCTACCAAGATTCAGATATTATACATCAATCAACTATGCCTTCAAATCGTACTTCTAATGATATAGACTTTGTTCCACCAACTCAACATTCAATTCCACCCACTCGGAAGGCCCCCGCAGCTGTGGCCGTTGCCTCCTTCGAGCCTTTATATATCACGAATTATAACAACCATGGCACCCTAAATCTTCCTCTAAATTCGCTGCTTGCAAAATTCCGTTCTATAGAAAAGATAAATATTAGTTACCTTATTTTAAACGACTTAACTCCAAAGATTGGGTGTATATAGCAATTGTATATGGAAATCAGCAGATTCTACGACCTCATATTTTTCATCACGGAGCCTTGATTCTATTGATCCTATTGGCTAGTTCTTATCGATAACGGTAGGACGAATTGTACCAGCCCAAGGGATATGAGGTGCCGGCTCTGTTTCTCGGCAAGCATGATTAGAGGTTGAAATAGTGCTTGGGGGTTGTTTATGCAAACTCAATGTCTTATCAAGCACAATGAAGAGTGCTGAGGTGCCTAGCGAGAGGCTTATATGTGTAGGACAGCTGGAATAGCAACGCCCTGGGCCGCTTTTCAAGCTGTATTAAGCCTACTTGGTTAACGATTTGGTACCTCACCAGGAATATACGAGGATTGAAAAATTGGATATTTTCTAAACGCAAGCCATTTCTATAGCTGCAATACCACAAATACGAGTAATTCGTCCGCCCCACCCTGGGGTTGGAGGTCTTCCTGAATCTGCTACAGAACGCCGAGAATGCAACCGTGCATTCTTTCCTACCCAACCAAGCCGAAGGTAATTAATGAGAAATTTTGAAATAATAGAAAGCTATAAAAGTCGCCATGCTAAACAAAAAGGAGAAAACTCGCTGGCAGCACTGATGTCTGTTAACGTGAAAAATCCATGCAAACGCCCATTATGCCCAGCCATTATCTCTTATACACAAGCAAGCCTTTCGTAACAATAAGAACCTAGAAACTCACTGCCTAAACCCACTTTTCCAACCCACAACTCTCAATACCTTCCTCCACTCGCCCTCTCACGCTCGTAAAATACTATATACGCTTGCTCGTTTTGCAACCTGTCATTTCTTCCCAGATTTGCGGGGTCAAAATCTGTGACCCTTTCATCATTGAATTGCCTCCAGCACCCTCTAAACTTATCTTTCACCATCGCGATGTAGTGCCCGCTGCTCAACGTGCTTCCAATATGTCTCATGACCGCATACGCATTATAGATGTAAGGCCCATTCATCGCCGGGTCAGCTTTGAGTGCCTCCAATTGCACAGGCCCATCTTTCGCATGTGCAATGATGTAATCTTCATCTTCCTGCGTTGTGGGCGGGAGCACGAAAGGTCCCAAGTCTAACCCGTGAAGTGGGAACTCGATTGGCGTGCGGACTTTCCTTGCCTTCTCAGTATGCGAGGCGCTGAAGCGTTTGAAATGAACAACCAAGAACTCAGGGGCACGCGTAATGGTGATTTTCTTAGTGGCCTCGCGCTCCACGCGGCAACGTGGGCACCGCCACACCTCATCACCGGACAGCCGTTCAGAGGAGCAGTAAGAGCTGAGACAGTCCCTCAGATCTGCCGGCCGGTCACGGGGAATTTCAACGCTGATGCTCCAAAAAGCTTCATAGGTTGTACTAGTATTCCCGCACGTCGTGCAATGTAGGCACGAGGCGTGTTGGCCAGCAAAGAGGTTGCCGATGACAGATTTTTCGCGGTGTGTATAGCGGCCCCATTCAACTTTTGCGGCGTAAGCTCTAGGGAGGCGCTCGCGAGCTTGTTCATCGGCCGCGGTAAGCTCGCGAAGAGGTGGTTTAGCCCATGTTGTGTTGAGGTCTTCGTGCAAGAGGTCGAGGAGAAATTCAAGAAACTCTTTAGCATCTTGTTGCCGGTCCATGCCCCATTCGGAGTTGAAGCGAGCGCATAGTCTCTGTAGCCGGGAGTTAGATGTGGTGTAGTAAGAGGGACTGAATTTGAAGTTGGACCAATGGTGCTTGGTATTAAAGGGAGAATTGAACTTACTCTTAACGAACTGGGGCGGACAGATGTAACGTCGTTCTTCCATAAATTCTGGATGAGAGTGGCGTAGTTCTCTGACATGAGACCTTTGGAACCCTTCCAGTTATCCCGTTGGATCTCTTTCAGATATTGATTGCTAAGGAAGATGCCGGTTAGTGGTATAGTGGCATTCAGACACTGGATCGTGGAGTTCATGTAGCAGGTGACTCCAAAGTTAATCAAGCCTGTCCGAGGCAGTCTATTTTGAGGGTGGTGATTAGGAGAGACGTATGCGGGAAGTTGGGAGGTTCGTCCATGAGGGGTGATTTGCCGTTCGTGAACTCCACCATAACTCATCCGTGGTACAGAAGGTGGTGGCCGTGATGGGGCAGATGGAATAGCTGGAGCGACGTAGGCGTTTAGAACCGGAGGTCGAGACGGTGGATAGATCATAGATTGCTGCTCTATCTCAGATAGATCCGGATCGCGAAGTATGAAATCCTCAGTGGTTCGGTATATTAGTGAGACATCTTCATTCTCCCCTTTAAGCATGGGCCTTTCCCGTCGAGCTTCCTCCAACCATTTCCGTTCTTCTTCAGCGTCCATAGGAGCATAATCGCGGAAACGTCTCCTTTGGAGATTGAGTCTGGCAGCATTACTGGCTACCGGGACTCTTCTGATGGCTCGTGATGGCTTCGCATATCCAGCAGCATAAGCGGCAGTTGTTGTCGAAGTTTTCAGAGACGTCGACCCTAGAAGACCTGTCCATGCGTCAATACCACCCATCAAAAGAATCGGAGGTCGCTGTAGTGGCTTCTCCCAGTTGAATTCGTAAAGAGTATCGAGGAGACGCTGTAGGGCGACTTCACTCTCATTTCGATTTGGCTTTCTTCGAAAGTCGACACTTTTAGTTGATTGATCGTAGTACACCACCAAGTCATATTGGTCTCGACGATCGAACATACTCTGCTCCTCGTCTGGGGAGAGCACAAGCCGATCCTTTAATTGCTCTGCTGAGTAGCCATCCTCTAGTGCAGTAGGCTCAACACAAATAATGGAGTTGACATAAATATGCCCTTCGTCAAACTCCTCGCGACTCCGAACGTCAATTAGAAGTATGTTATACATCACGATGTAGTCGAAGAGCTTTTCAGCACTAATCTGGAGCTCCAGGGGCATATGAATGGATTTCCGCCTGCTAGAAGCGGTCGTTTGGGAAGTATTGGAAGAGTTGGCGAAATATGAGTCTGTCTCGCCATTAGTGCTAGGCAGATGAGACGAGACACTCGAAGCTGCCATGGAATTGCTTCGACCACCAGTTCCTACTATGCTGCGAGCAGTACTCCTTGGTGGAGGAATACTGGCGGGGGTTGACAAATTTCGCGCTGGACTGTATGTTGGACTCGGTTCTTTCGGCATAGAAGCTGTAATTTGAGTGTTGAGTGGCAGTTTTGGCGGGTGTGGAGGCGGACCGGGTGGAGGGGGTGGCATGTCCCGGGGCCCTAACGGTCTACTTGAAAGGTGAAAATCTGTAGGAGATGGCATCTTCACAGATAGATCTCCCGCCGAACCGCGGGGACCAGTATCAATAGGAGGTGTAGGTCTTAACTTTGCGAAGCGTTCCGCAAGTACGTCAACTGGAGGTACTTCATTGGTGGGCATGCCATCTGGTGTTATGGGCCGTCCATGTAAACGTCTAGGTTTGGGTTGCACAGAAGGTCTCGATCTAGGTGATCCAGATAAGCTTGATGGAGATACGCGACCGGTTGACAACTCCCCCGTACTATCCAAAGATGCGCGCGGGGGTAACACGATCTCACTATCTCGTATCCCCTTTACAGGTCCGTCAGGCATAGAGTAACGCGGATTTTGGTATGTTGGTGTCATTGACTTGTGCTGAGCATCTCTTGATGGTTGAGATGAACGGGCATATTTGGGCTGTACATTGCTTCTCTTGTTGTCATTTATTATTATATCCCTAACTTTAGAGAATCTGTCGTCGAAGGAATGGATCTCCTAGAGTGGTGTCAGCTAGTAGGACCAAGAAAGATGGTTTGAAATATTAACTCGTGTCTTGAGAACTTCAGGATGGCATTCAGTACCTTGACTAACTCCCTATTCTGTCTGTGCTTCTCGCCCCTATTTCCCTGAAGGTCTACATAACCTCTATGCTGTGGTATTCGATTGACAATAATCTCAACCGCAATTAAGTAATCCAGATATGCACGGTCTGGTCGTCGGCCCTCCAGTAATAATTTTGCCGACATAAGCGATTTTTGGGCTTCTTCTACAAGGTATCCAATCTAAAATGAGTTAGTGGGGTACACATATGGGGGAACGAGGCTCAATATACCGAGGCATGTTCCATTTGGTCGACTCTGCCCTGGGCAACCACGAATATATCGCTGATATGTGCTATTGCACCTGCTGGGCCCCTTCCATAATCACCCACCCCTTCACTTGCTATCCAGCCTTCAGAGCCCATGCTAGGGCCGCCATGCCCGTTGCCGTTCATGGTTGGTCTCGGAGGAAGTCCTGGAGGTGGAGGGAGAGGTGCAGCAGCGCTCATATTCGCTGATTATGATCTGGGGGATTATACATTATAGGCGGGAGAGGCTAGCGACGACACTCGAACCCGTCCACTGCTGGGAATTCAGGGTCTTACGTTGAAGCGGAGGGTGGTTGAGAAGTCGGAGAATGGTGTGAGCCGAGGAGATGTGTCGCAAACAGCACAGCGAGGAAACTAGTTAGGCGTCGCTGAAAAGTGTTGAAGAGATTTTAGGGGTATTAAAGACGGCGGTTCTTTGAGGTGGGCGTCGTAGGCAGGCGTGCAATCAACAGCTTCTTGTGAGGTGAGTGTTCTTGTGGCGGAGTTGAGCCGCTGAGTGACGACGGAAGCCAAGCCTAGACGTTCAAACCTCGCCCGCCTCTAAGCTGCTACCTGGCCGTGAACAATAAGCAAAGCATCCTCGACACGCTTTGTAACAACCTTCTATTTGCCTCCACCACTCTCAAGCTTTCGACAAGCTCATATATCCTTTTCACCATCATCTTGCTATCTAGGATAACCATAACCGGACCTTCACCCTCCCCCAACTGCCACTATGGCGGGTTGGTTTGCATCCTCCAACAGCGCTCTTGATGAGCAGATCGAACGCGCTACTGCCTCAAGCTTGTATGTTGATGAAGCCTGACGTGCTAACGATAATATTCCGAGGGCATAATGCAGGATTAACTTTACAACAGAGAAGACATTGCTTTGAATCTCGAAATATCCGACATCATTCGGTCCAAGACTGTCCAGCCTAAGGAAGCTATGCGGTCTCTGAAGCGGCGGATAGGGAATAAGAATCCAAACATCCAGCTTGCGGCACTGAACGTAAGCGCCCATAGCCTGTCTCTCCTTGCCACGCAAGCTGTAGCTAATAACTCGCCCTCAAGCTTACGGATACATGCGTAAAGAACGGGGGTTCACATTTCATGGTCGAAGTAGCTTCACGGGAGTTTATGGATAACCTTACATCTCTATTAAAAGCTTACGGAGCGGCTGCGCCAAATCAGGACGTCAAGAATAAGATTTTAGAAATTATACAAAGTTGGGCCACAGCTGCCGAAGGTCGAAACAATCTCATCTATATCAACGAGGTCTACCGAACATTGCAGAGAGAAGGTTTCAGGTTTCCACCAAAAGTTCAAGTAGCCAGCAGTATGTTCGATAGTAGTGCGGTAAGTCTTTGCTGTTATTCTGACCCTCCATTTCAGATTGAACTAATTGGTGTCTTGGGACCAGCCTCCAGAATGGACAGACTCGGATGTCTGTATGAGATGCCGAACTTCATTTACCTTTACAAATAGGAAACACCATTGCAGGAATTGCGGAAATGTATTTTGCGGCTCATGTTCAGGCAAGACTCTTCCGCTGCCACATCTGGGTATTACGGATGCGGTGCGAGTTGACGACGGCTGCCACGCGAAGTTAACAGATAAGTCTCGCGGCATACCCGTACCAAAGGGATTCGATGCAACGAAACCGACCAGAACATTATACCAAGGCTCGATGGAGCCGCGTAATGCTAGGGTGGAGGACAGCTTTGATACCGATCTGAAGAGAGCACTAGAGATGAGCTTGGAAGAAGTCAAGGGGCATTCCGGCTCTGGGTATGTTGTACAGTCTCAGGTACAGCCACAGTCCAAGGCTCCAGTTACAAATGGCAATTCCAAGCCATCACAACCACAAGCTCAGTCGGAGGAAGAGGATGACCCTGAACTAAAGGCTGCGATTGCCGCTTCGCTCGCAGATATGGAGGAGCAGAAGAAGAAACATGCTGCCACATTGAAGCAGCATGCATCTTCTTCAAATGGTGTACCAGCCATTGCGCCAAAAAATGACTATGAGCTCACTCCTGTCGAGGCAGAGAACATCAATTTGTTTTCCACTCTTGTCGATCGGTTACAACATCAACCCCCAGGTACAATACTGAGGGAGCCGCAGATACAAGAGTTGTATGAGAGCATTGGCAAGCTCAGGCCTAAGCTTGCAAGGACATACGGCGAGACGATGAGCAAGCATGGTATGTTTGTCGTCTAGGCGTGTTTATACTTAGCTGACTTGCCTAGATACTCTTCTTGATCTCCATGCGAAACTATCAACTGTCGTCCGCTATTACGATCGTATGCTAGAAGAACGGTTGTCAAATACCTACACTCAGCATGCAGCATCTTATGGCCTTCCTCCAAGCATGCAGCGCCCTGCCTCAACCCTTTATCCCACCATACAATCAGGCATACCAGATACACAGGCTGGAGAAGGCTTCTATACTGGCAAGGCAGCACCATCAGAGCCTTACGCACGACCCCAGTCCACGTATGCGAGATTTCAACCTCCACAACAGCTAGCGCAACCCTCGTACGCCCAATATGACAAGCGGGCATCTGTAGCACAGTTCAACTCTCCTCCAGCTGAGCAACAGTACCAGCAGCAGCCTCAACAGCCATATCCAAAATTGTCTTCATATAGCGGTGGACCCCTTGCCCAACAACAGCAGCAACCGCCTAGCACGATTTATCAACAGCAATCTACTGCAGAGAGCTCACCTCAGATACAACGTCGTGTTTCCGTACAACAGTATCCCTCGCAACCACCCTCCCAATACGCGCCATCCCAACCCCCACAATCCGTTCCTGATGACCAAAATTCTTATTATTACGGCGAACAAAATGCCTCCCAACCAACTGTGCCTCCACAGCAGCCGTCAGAGCCACCTCAACAAGTACAAAACTATGGAGGTCAATCACAACATCTCACACAACCCCCTTCCCCAGAGCTCTACCACCGCGCCCCACCGAACAGCATCTCGCAACGGACTCCTCTCTCCCCTCCACAGCAATCCCAACCGCTTCAAACACCGCAGAACCCACCATACCCAACACAAGCCGCGCCACCAACACCATTCCGGCAGCATGCGGAACCGGTGCCTGTACCACAACAGCCTCCGCAGCCGCAGCCGCAGCAGCAGGCACAACCACAACTACAACCACAACAATCGCCATCGCAGCGACAACAGCAGCAGCCGCCATACTGGCAGCAACCGCCTCAGCAGCGCGCACCGCCCATCCAAACACAATGGCAGCCTCAACCGTTCGCCTCCGGGGGTTACGGGCCGGAAAGTTTCCCCGCCGCACCACAGCACCAATTGCAAGCCACTCCCAAAATCGAGGAAGCACTGATTGAGTTGTAGCCGCAAACTCGCCTAAATTTCCAGGCCAGGGAGGATGAATGAAGGACGGCATGGTAGGCTGTAGTTGTTTATTTTCGCGCCGGTCGTTGCATACTACCTTGCATTTGCGAGGCGTTCAGGACACCTCATTACTTTGTGCATTGTGGGAGGGGAGGGAGGGATTTGTGACTATTTCTTTCACTATTTCGCGGGCTCTAACATTGATCGGGTCATCTGTGATTCCACTAGGCGTATTTGTAGATAGCGGTTTGAAGGGTTGTCGTGGGTCAGGGAGCAACAGGGGATAAAGTGTGTGTATTTGTTCTAGCTAGCTGAGCTGTCGCTCATTGAGTGAAATAGACCATCTTATTATATCGTTAAATTGTGTGAAATAGCGTCACTGCATTGATTCGCCCGGAATTCTTCCGTGTTGAACATTTCAATGATCTGATTTGATTCCACCGCCCCACCACCGCCTTACGCGGGGTGGACTACCTTCGATCTGGCCCAATCGCATCTTCCCTGCAGTGATATACACCAGTAAGCCTTTTATCCACACAAACGCTCCACTTCTAGAACCGCCACAAAAAGCCGCGCGTACAGCACTAAAGCCGACATACAGTAGATGTTACGCCCAGCGGCTGCAAAAAGACGAACATGCACAGCTGAAAGAAGCTGAACACAGCAGAAGAGATAAACAACGGAAATAGAAAAAAAGACACAGAACATGAAGTATGGTCCAGATAAAGTGACGTGTAGACAACTCCCGCTTTTTTAAAAACATGTTAACCCGTACGCGCCATTTTATGGGGCGCGTGTGGGGAATAGAGGTACATATGGGGCAATAAAACAGAATGATGAACTCCAACTCCGGGCGCCGTCCTAAGAGCCGAATTTGTGGAAAAAGTCCCTAGGAATATGAGCGATCAAAAAAGGGGTTTAAAGCGAAGAACGGCGCGCGGCGAAGGAGGCCACAGCAGCATGATAAAACCCCACGCGCTCGCGCCCAGCTGGGTGCACGGAAGAAGAGCACCGTAAGCTGGCGGCACGGGCGAGCCAGCGGACAGGAGCCCGCCCCACAAGGCGAACCCTGGGTCGAGAAACGAGGAGCGAGGAGTGAGGCCTCAGGCTCACACGAACTCCGGCCAGTAGTTGTAGGGCATGATGCTCGGACCAGCCCATTTCTCGCCATAGGGGTTGGAGCGCGTGCCTGCGAAGAAACCGTCTTGAGCATGTTCGAGGACTGATATCCACGATGAGGGTTCGGGATGTTTGAGCCACTAAGATAAGTGAAATTAGTCAGCGATATGTGTAATTGGTCGGATATAAAATCAGGGTCTGTGGAGGGGAGGAACTAGAAAATTATTTAGCGCTTACCTGATTGTGAATGTGGTATGTCCATGCTCCACGAAAGAAATTCTCTAAAGTGCGGTTGTTTGGAGGGAATTTGTCTTCTTCAAGCAAGTAGTCGGCGACAACGCCTGCTTTTCGCAATTCGGCCTCCTCGTCCATGGTGGCGCTGAAAGAATCGAGGGTTTCGGCGGCAGGCGTTGGCGCTGCAGCAGATACTGGTGCGTTTTCGTCACGGCTTCTTCGCCTGCGGCGGGAGGGAACAGGAGCGGCCGTATAGATTTCAGCGGTACCCCCTTCCGCGTTCCGTATCCTCAGCTCCTTGACTTGAACTTGGGCTAGGTCCACGAGCTCCAATTGTGGGCCATCGTAGCTCTCCCATTCATCTTTGATAGCGCCTTTCCTGCCCTTAAACGCCGCTCCATAGTCACGCAGGCATGGAACAGTGCATCTGCCTTCTCTATCCCAGTTGAACTCTGTCCAAATTGGGTCGAATGCCGCGGTTTCCAACATTAAGAACTCCTGATCGCGTCCATCCTTCCATGCCATCCTGCCTAGAACTCTTGGATGGAAGTTCAAGCCCATGCGAACGCCACCACGGAGGAGATAAGAGGAAATGGAAGAGTTAGCAGTAAGTGACATGATGGCAGTGTTGTAGTCGCCAGGGTGGGGGTGCGCCGCCCATCGTTCTGCGAAAGAGTGCTCCTTCGGTAACAGCAAAGGTCGCATGTCACGCAACATGAGTACGTCCATGTCGAAATAAGCCCCGCCATGAATATGCAAGACGACGAATCGGACAGCATCTGATACAGCGACTGGTAGAAACGTCATTTGCTTCGGGGTAAGCACTAGCCACTGCTGACCATCCTTGTCCTCCACAATTCCGTCAGCGACAGCTTTTTCCCCCTTAGAGTTTGGTTTGCCGGGAGGGTTGTAGTAGCCGATACCATCAGTATTGTCTTCAGCCTTGGGTAGGGGAATTCTGGAAGGGAACTTCCATGCTTTGAGAACGATGTCGCCACGTTCGACTAAAGGAAGGAAGCGAGCGAAAAGAGCATCTCTGTTAAGCATATCATGAACAGCCTTGGGGTTTCGATCGCTGTCAAGCCATATCCAGAGGCGTGAGCAAGCAAGGTTTTGCGTATAAAGATAGCTCTTGACGAAGACTTCGACACGCCACGTTGCCGGTCCAGTCCAGTACACGTGATAGGGAATGATAGGTCCTGGGCAAGTTCCAATGCTAGATTTGTTGGCTGGTGCTGCTTCTGAAACTGGAACGTATCTGCTCAAAGAGTTGTCGTGGCCATCCGCATTCTTATACTCCGCTTGGCGAGGATCTTGTGCACTGGCCCGATTCTCTTCATCCGGCAATTGGTAGTACCGGCTCTCGTCGTTTGCGAAGAACTGTAAGCAGTCGAAGACGTTTCTCATCTTTTCTATCCCAGAATATGTTCCTCTGCACTGTTCTACCAAGAGATGGAGATCTGCCTCAGTATCCACATGAGGTCGAGGTCCCATGTAGTCGTCCTTCGCCTTGACAGCACTGATTGGTCGGTTGAACACATTTGCGTGAGGGTTCATGGTCACAGTCGTGGGTGAGCTAGCGAATTTGACTTTAATACCCGCTTTTGTGGTTTTGATGAGTTCTGCCGGGCCGGTCTTGTCAAGGAAGGCGGGTATGCCCAGCCTGCCCTTTGCAGCAACATTAGGATTTCGAGCAATCGTGATTATGCCGTAAATAGTAGCGTATAGTAAAGATGCTAGAAAGAGGTTCTTGATTAGGGCCAAGAACCCTCTTGTCCGCCGTCCTTCAGCCATGTCGAGTCCCTGCCAAGGGGTGTTATTCCCCGCCGCCGGTGCTCGTAGAGTATATTATAACCTGCCCTCCAGGTCTACCCGTGTTCCTATCCCTATGCTGGAGGTTAAGCCGAACTTGTTCGGTCGCGAAGGAGCGCTCGCTCCCCCGATGTCGCGTGAAACGGCGCCCAGGCTGAAAAGGAGAGAAGCCCGTTAGCGGCGTACGCACTGTGACCTTTGGTTGGCGTCCTACGATTTCGGGGCTGGAGTAGTCAATTGGCAAGAGCCGTCTCAGAATCGCAAGGCAGAGTCGTTATCGTGTGCCAAATATGTACGTGGAATCGAAGTGGTGGATAAGGAGCGACCGAGGGAGGCTGTGCAAGCTGAGTTTACAAAGGTATACTGTTGAAGGGCTGTGAAGGTGATAAGGATAGCAAGGTGAAAGAGGAGAAAGCAGGCTGGGCGAGCTGAAGGAAAGGCTTGCTCCAAGTGGAGAGGCGGCTCGAGCTGTAGGATTGGCAGGTCCAAATTAGAGAGTACGACAGGCGGGTTTGGCAGGATTTTGATGGCTGAGGGGCTTGGCGGGCTTAGACTACTTTCCAGGGGCTGAGTCCGTGACTGGACAGGGGAACCCGCTAAAATTTGGGGCTGACGCCTGTGCATTTCAGTCCCTTCACTAGTATTTATGGGGGCATATACGCGATACACCAACTCCCATGCTCCACGGACATTTCACTCGCACCAGGCGCATCAGATGCACTTCAACCCTCCGAAGCGCACATTGCATCACCGAACGACCTGCAGTTACTCGCAGTTGCCCGCAGCTGCCCTACGACACCCACCGGCTATCCATAGTCCCTCCGCAGCACGTCTACGTACTCCCTCTACCTCACATATGCTGTCGCCCTCGCCATATGCATGTGTAAAGGCGATTCTAACTAATAACCCGCTCCTGTGGAGCACCAGAGCCGCCCTCACTACTCCAAAGACCAGATTCTACTCTACCATCAGCCCGGCCAGATTCGAGGAAGTCAGGGTATCGTGTCGGTCCAACGGCTCCATCACACTCACGTATGCAGCATTTTTCCTTTGTATCGAGCCTATCAATGAAATCATAATTGCTGTGGGATTCTTGCAGTCCGCGTAACACTGAAGATCGCATGTACGATGAAGTCACAAAAATGCCTCGTATTCGCAATGATCCCGGCGATTTTCTGACCTCGCAAATTTACGCTTCTAGGCCTAATTCTTTAAGGTTACATTGAAGCTTTTTTTTGAAATTTCCTTTACTTTTCATTCTAAGTTATCATATCTAACTAGAATATTCCTGTGTATCCATTGCTTGAAATTTCATCTTCAGCAGTAATATCAAAGAGCAAAGTCGATGCAGTACAGCGGGAAGCTTCAAAGAACCAGGGGTCTTCAATAATATTATTCAGGATATTGCACAAACTCAAATGACCTCGCCGTATCCTATTAAGCCACTCGGGAACTCGTTGAAATATTTCAAAGAGATTGCTAGTGACGAAGTTGATTCAATTACATCTTCCCAGTCAATATTCTTATACCTTTTCTTTTCGACTCGGATCCAAAATAGTTTAATACAATAATGACTCACTCCAGACTCCACTTACCCACACATTTCCGTCTCCAAAGCATGTTGGACTAATATGTTCCACAGGATATACCATCCTTTAACCGCTCTCCAACCCTCGCCCGTACTTATCTACCTTCCGTCTGGTCCCTTCTTTCCAGACCACCAAGTTCACAATGAAGATCATTTCATCTCTGCACTCTCTGGCTCCTCCCATTGCACTGTCGTACGCATTAACTATCGGCTATCCCAGAAACATCCATTCCCAACTCCAGTTTATGACGTCTTGACAGGCTACGACTGGATACTAGAGAACTTGGTCTCTAAATTGGCATCAACATCTTACCGTGGCCGAACTAGCCACACAATTGCCCGTTTGGGTGTCTGCGGCGAGCTAGCCGGAGGTGGACTTGCTACAATGCTTGCCCTAACAGAATGCAAGGCTGGAAGTAAGAGGCTGGTAGCCGCAGCCGTGAACAACCCCATCTTAGACTGGGCCTTTCCTTTCGGGCTCCCTGCCACAGAAGAAGAGGCTGCACTTGAGGGTGAAGATATTTTCCAAACTGGCAACGACCTGCTGAACTGGTGGAACCAGCTTGAAGCCAAGGAAGCAAATTCGACACCGAAGAAGACGACACCAGTCCCAGCGTCATCCTGGGAAGCATATGCTGATAGTCCCATCCTACCCACAACAACCCTCCTCCGCGCACGGGAAGCCTTCTTTCGCAAACCGGAAGACTACTTCGATCATTTCGCATCTCCCATCTGCTTCTTCCGCTCACCAAGTGCCGAAATCATATATCCTACAGACGAAGACAAACTAGCATCCTTGTCGCCCTCTTCAGACCCAGACTCGGTTATACCACCAGATCTCTACTCCGACACGAATTCCATCTTCACGCACAATCCTCCGCACCACCAACAGTCTCCCCAAAACCCCGCAGACCTCCCAACCCTAATAAAACGCCAGACCTACCACCGCGTACACCCACCCTCAAACTCCGGCCTTCTGCTCCCTCACATGTACATTACTTCCGGCAGCGAAAGCCCTCTTCTCGACCAGGCATCTGAGCTTGCGCGGCTGATGAAACGCAGCGTTATGCGCCAGACTCGCACGATATACCGCGCTGAGGACGACGAGATAGTCCGACAGCTAGAAGAGCAGGATAAGGAAAGGGAACGGCAAGAAGCCGATCGGAAAGTCAAGATGAATGTTGATGCTGGCGTTGGGCTCTGGAGCAGGGCAGCTGAGGAGTGGAGGCCACGGGTTGAAGATGTTGGTATGTGGTTGAGGGGAGCGATGCGGTGAGAGACGCAGTTTCAGTGGTGTATCGATATATTTCCATACCTATACCAGCCTTTTCACCCTTTTCTCGTACTCAAAATTAAATGGCATTACCCACTAAACCTCCTCAACTCCGTACCCTCGAGCAACTTCTCCACTACATTCCTTCTCGTGGATACCAAAACATCAACCCCGCAATCCACCCAATGCCGCCCCCTCCCTCCCCCGTGTCCACATCTTCATCCCCCTCCCCTCCAAACCTTCCAGTCCCCTCTCCCAACAACGCCACCAGCCCATCCATCGCCAGCATCACCAGCTCCACATGCCTCAGCGCCTTGCTACCGAAGAAGTCGACCTCGTACACCCCCGCCCGCACCCACGTCGTCACAATCGTGTTGCACACGCCCAAAAAAGCGTCCCAGCAGCGCCGCGGCTACGACACGAACGCCGCCTCGTGCAGGAACACGGCAACCTTCTCAGGAGTAAACGATGCGATGGACGCCGAGAGGGATGCCGCGGCTGCAGGTAGGTCTATGGCCGGCATCGGTGTTTCTGCGGGAGTAGCAGAGGCACGGGTTGGGAATGCTGGCGGCAGGCGCGCTGCGGTGTGCATGATTGGCGAGCCGAGGAAGGAGGCCAGGAGGGGTGACTGCGTGTGAAGGGAGAGGGGGAGGGTTATGTGCGCGGGGGTGGAGGGGGAGATGGGGACGCGGCGTGTGAGGAAGCTGTGCCAGATGCGGGCGAGGAGGGCGGTGTATCGGGTTATTTGGGTTATCGGGGAAGAAGAGGGGATGAGGGGTTGCGCGGCGGCGTGGATGGCATGGATCTAGGTTGTTAGGAGTGCTCGGTTACAGGAGGAGTGGAAAGGAAGGGGCAGGTGCATACCTCGGAGCGGGTGAAATGGAGCAGACTTTTTCTGCACTAGCACGCTTTGGTCCCAAAGTTCCCAGGGTGTAGGGGTCTTGGGAGGCTCGATTGTTGTTGGATCGATTTCTGGAGAGATTTCCATGGCTTTTTGAGCCCATAATGGGCATTTGCTCTGGGCCCAATAGTCGTATCGGGTGTGGGGAACGGATTAAGCGATGGCAAAGATGGAAAGATCAGGCTTAGCAGTGTCGATATTGCCAGAAGCACGGCAGTCGAGGAGGGAGGGATTGAAGATAGGCAAAAGTGTTGGCATAAGGGTATCGGAGAGAAGACCGGCGAGGGAGTGTAAGCAGCATTCAGAGATACCAAGCAGCGATGCTTCGTAATATGCTGCGTAGACAACAATGGCAAAGGAGGTTCATTAGAATACTCACCTCTGATTTACAGACGACCAGTCTTGCATAAAGGCCACCACTGGTTGCGCATTGGCAAGTGCGTGGGCTATCTTAACCCCAGCAACAATTCCTCCACAGGCAAACGTAGTAAGCTGAATTGTCATTCCCGGTAGCATCTCATTCGATAGAATTCCATAGAGGTAGCTTGGTAGGGGGAAATAAGTCTTTTGAGGGGAACTCTGCGGCAAACCACCATTTCGTGAACCTTTTAGATGCCTCTAGCAGTACGGAGAATAGGGAGGTTAGGGAATGCGCAACGGCAAACTCAACTCCCAGGTCTCTTTCAGAGCCCAGGCTAACTCGATTCGCCTAAATTGATATGAGTGGCCGTGTTCAGGTTTGCACTGTGCCCATCGAAGCTGGCCAGCCCATTGAGGGTAAGCATCGAGGGTTTTCCGGAGACTCATTCTGAGATGAAGGATTGAGTAAGAGCCCTATCCAGGTGCATCATAAATCTAAGATGCACCAGTAGGAGAAAAACAAACGATGGAAGCATCGATTACTGATAGAGGAGTAACGACGGGCTCGATATTGAACTGCTCAGGGAAGACACATTCTTGAGAGACGGTCTCGAGATTAAGGCATTAAACAGACGTAATTGTAAAATAAGGAAGAATTTAGCTACTCAAAAACAGAAAGAAAACTATTATATATCAAAGCAATACATAAAGGACCTACCCCGAGAATAAATGCAAAGCATCAGGAATTGCTTGTATAAAAGTACGTAGTTGTAAAAACGTACGTCTCCTACTGTTCTCATCACCTGCCTGATCAGGAAACCACTTTTAACTCATCTAAATACAGCATTTCAACTGGATCGATGTTATTTGCGCAAGCCTCACTGCTAACCTGTTATGCACCGCTCCTCTGAAACGTGGCTCATCTGATCCGATGGTATTCATTATAGAGGCTTTACCAACTCATACAGGAAACTTTCATGCATCTATGCGGACAAATAAATCATTTTTATTGAGGGTCATTTGGGATGGTGAGGATGCTCGAATATTAAGGGTTAACATGACCATTATTCCACCCGACTCATGAAATCTTGGCATGATTATCTCCATGATTCAGCTCCTAAGTATCGACATCGCATCAGGTCATTGCTTAAGACCAGGGCATCCATTTCATCATCTTCTTTTCGCCTTTAGTTTTTCCTGGATGAGCTGTAAAAATGACCAGCTCTTCAGCTCTTCCCCTAAAAATTGACATTCCGGCCGCAGAACATCCTCTCCTCTCCGCAGCCCGCTCCAATCCTCCCGCAATCGATTCCCTCCTCTCATCCCGCCTCCGCTCTGCCACTCTACCCACAGAGCTTGCAAATCTAATCGAAGGCCAAATTAGTCTCGCTATAACTCCGTCACTTTACGGTACCGGGTCGCCGCATCGACCGCCATGGTATTACGCAACTTGCCTCGTTCATGCAACGTTGTTAGGGCGTGCCTACGCTTTACTTTCCACCCCAACCCGGCCTCCAAACGAGCTGTCTAACCTCAAAGACTTTCCATTTCCGCTTCTCCCTGCCGAACTACGTCTACAAATCTATGAACACTACCTTGAGGATCTGGAGCAACGACAAAAGTACTGGAAAGTTATGACGACGGTATTCATCAAAGCACTCTGGTCGGGCCGTGACCCTGAAGAAGGATCGCGCTACATTACAGGAATCCTTCTCTTGACCTGCGGGAATGCGCTCGCACCGACTCCCAATCTTCAAGGCCGTGGCAAGGGATGGGTATGGTGGGACGACAGAATCAGCGAACCCGAGGACATCTGGAGTTGGGAAGATTTAAAACAGGCAGTGATGAATACGGAAAAGCTACCGCGTGGGAATACGAACATTATTGCGTTGCGAGAGCGCTGGGAACGGGTACACGAGGAATACTATAAACGACGGCAGGAGACGGGCAGCAGCGATGACTTTTTTGAGGAGCATAGGAATTGGGATGAGCAGGCAGAGTACGTATCTGCACAGGTGCTAGAGGTACTAGATGTAGCGCGCGAGCATTTGAGGGCTGGTGAGAGGGATTGGACACCCGCAGAGATTATGGCCAAATTCTTGAATCAACTATTTGAAGGCAGAGAAGACGCGAGAACCAATTGGGAAGCCGCTGGGGAATCTTTCCCGAATCGGTGGGATGAAAATGATGTTGGATGGTTCAGTAGAACATGGTGGTAAAGCAGGACGGTAAAACATCTTTGTAACATCAATGCACATGTCTGAGCATAGTACAAGAGTTCCATTTTGGATGACAATATTGAAAGTGTGTTGCAGATTGTATCACTCCAACTCTGACAACAGTATATTCGCTTAATCAAGGTTACACTACTTGGATGGAGCCAGTTACCAACAACAGTTCCAAAATGGGCGCAACTAACCAGGCTAGCTTGATCAACCGGAAATCCGAAAGTAAGACCCGTTTTTTAAAAGGGGAGCTAGGCCAATAAAATCAAACTTGGCTAGTTATTTTAGTGCATAATAGATAGGGTACAATTGATGTCGGCATTTAGTGTTGATTCGTCTTATATAAGTCTTATAGTTATGGCTTAGATATGTGGAGATTGACACCAGCAGGGATACTGGCTGGCGTCCGTAGGCTACGAGTTTAAAATGAGGCATAGTTCCATTGAGACGGCTGGAAATCTCCGGCAGGCGAGCATAGCCTTTCTTAGTCCTTCCCCAGACACCTTGTTGTCCTTAAGTCGCCATCGAAGTCTCTTTTTTACCTTGGCTGTAAGTATGGAACGCTATGCGCTATCTCCGCTGTAAGGCAGACCTGACCGCCTGCAGAGTGGACAGCAATTAAACCTAACATGGCACGCAGTCTTACTGCGCACGACTTGGACCCCCAGGCGACTTTTGATACCTACAAATCACTTGCAGAACAGAAATGCGATAGATTGGCCGAGCAATACCTCTCGTCTTCCCTCCGTATAATTCTTGGGAGTTACCTAAATTACCACAATGGCAGGCTTGAGCCGCTTCTCTCGTCAAAGAGGACGCAGTATCTGGCCGGCATGCCTTATACACATTTTGGGCACCTAAGGGAAGACCTTGAGGAACTCTTTCGAAGGGGAAGCGTATTTGATCCTCTTGCGCTCGCTACGATTGCGGACAGCGATCCGGAGCGATCAGTCGCCAAGAGATGGCTAGCTGTATTGGAGGAAGAAGACTTCAATGCGCTACTCGTCGACTTCGTCTACGAACTGGAGAGAAGATCTTATTGGGCACACCGAGAAGATTTTGGCGAGATTTCTCATCTATCAACCACAAGCGAACGAATAATGCAGGTTTCGGCTTCTACATCGGCTGAAGACACCTACAATATCAGAATGATCCTCCCAAATCGTCTGCATAACAAATTTTCAGGGCCAGCATTTGATACGTCTTTGGCAAAAAGGCTCATACGACGAGCACTGTCAACCAGCTTCCGGCCGGCCAAACGTGACACCAATAACGGTAGAACAACATTACGTAGGGTGGGGTTGGGGAGAGAGCCTATGCCTACAAATTACCAATCTGTAGGAATGCTGAAAACAGTACATGAAGATTCCGAAGTCGATCAAAGGAGCCCTGGGTGTACCCCGACAACACCCAAAGCACAAGATTTCGGCATCATCCATTCGGACACTAAATTTGCTGGGCTTATGAATGTAGGATCTGATTATGGTGATGATTTGTCTCAAACAAATACATTAGCACTCGAGTCACACAACTTAAACGGGGCTCGAGATTCGTGTGATCTTTCCATGATGATGAAGAGACAGTCTTTGAACCTTTCCATTATATCCAGTGCCGACTGGACCTACGTCAACACACCTACCTGGAACAATAGCACATCTACGCTAAGTAACTCTTCTACCTTCCTCACAGCTAGGTCAAGTGTAGCAAGGGGCTCTCTGACTCCTTTGGAAGTGGGTTACGGTAACAACGCCAACAGAATTAGCACCGCTTCCAGTTATCTTTCTGCGCTATGTGGTACGGAGGAGTCCAATCAGCGAATCACGAGCGAGTACCACCGATTATTGGAAGAAAGGAACCTCATTGTTGATCCTCTAATGGAGACCAACTGGTCAGAACGCGGTCAACACGCCGAATACGCAACATACGAAAGAGGGGCAATCCCTCTTACTGTCGAAAAGCTACTTGGACGGACTCAGCGTGCAGTCGTCGAGAGCGTTCGATGTAGACGTATACGCCTTGCACGAAAGACAATCAAGTGTTACGAAAGGCCTGGTATGACACGCAAAGATGCCATTCGAGAGGTGGAGCACCTTCAACGTGTTAAACACGCACACGTTGTACGGGTAGTTGGAACCTACGTGATCGAGAACGAATTGGCTATCTTGACGTACCCAGTTGCTGAATGGAACTTGGAAGATTTCATGCAGTCAATATTCGAGGACTGCGTGGACTCGATGCTCAAAGCTCCGTACTTGGAGCGATTCATTACATGTCTGGCTTCAACTCTCAATTATCTACACTCCTTCCCGATCAAGCACATGGACATCAAGCCTACGAATTTTCTAGTTAGGAACGTCCAGAACAGTACTGTCAACGAGCACGATCTGTACAAGATCTACATTACGGATTTCGGCATCTCTCGAGCATACGAATCCCTCGAAGACAGCGAAACCAGGAGCTGGACATCTTACACAAGAGCCTATGCAGCACGGGAGGTGATACTATAAGAATCCAGAGGTCTAAGCGCAGATGTCTTCTCACTAGGCTGCGTCTACGCCGAAATATTAGCGGTCATTGCAGACACTAAAGCACCTGATCTAACCTCGAGAACTTACTGGGATAGCCTGCATGTTTGTCGAGAATGTCCGGAGATTGGGTTTCGCGCTTATCAGGCAGCTGTCCCGGATATATGTGAATGGCTGGCAGCACTTCCTCTCGAGCAACCCGAGCTCGACTCGGCAAGAAATTGGAGTGTGAAGATGCTCGATCATGATCCCTCAAAGAGACCCTCTGCCAACGAAGTTGCGAATGACCCATCCCTCCCTTTTGGGTGTCCGGGATGCAAGAGCGGACCAGAGGCCTTCGAAGTTGCACCACCGTTGAACAATGAAACTAACATCTCCATAACCACCAGGTCTGCCAAAGATCAGGCCTCATCCGTGTCAGCGCCTTCTATGCCTAAAACACTCAAAGACTTGATGGCCAATGACATTTCACTACCCGGTTGAAAGCCTTGTCTACACTCTTGAAAACCAGAAAAACTACAGTCCAAAGGACCATAAAGTCACCACTGTCATTGCAAATGAGGTTGCACCTAGTTGAAGGCGAAGCAACAAGCCTACAGCATGTGGACGGGTCAGACACCCGCTTTCTAGAACTTAAGAAAAGACAGCTTCAAAGCTATCAGCTCGCTTCTCAAGCTCCTAGACCACCAGCGCCCCATCTAGTTTAAATTTAGCACCCGCGCTGCAAATTCAAGTTGTGGAATATCCTCGGCGGCCTGCAATACCGGTATTCTTGAATCGGGCTTGTATATCATGTTAGGATCAGAGCACAATTACACGGGCCTGCTAATGAAGTTAAATACGACGCATGGCCTTGATATAAGAACCCTAATGAATATAGTCTAAATTCGTTACTATATTAGGAAAAAGTTCTTCAAGAGATTCTCCAATACTAAAGTAGGCATTGACCTTAACCAAAAATAATTTCGCTCCATCTACTATGAGAAAACGTAGCTCTAAAGACCTTGCCTAAAGCAACACGGCCCCGGATTCCCTTTGCTTCGAGGAACACAACTAACAATACAAAATACAAATCCCACTCGGACTCTTCTCTCTCCTTGGGGATGTAGTACGTCCATACAGAACATTCCTCAGGAGTAAAGCCTTTGAGCCCCGGTTGCATCCCAAACCCCATTAGCTTACCCCAACACTTTATCAAGCGATATCAAGTTGAGCAGTAGACTCTTGCCGAATTATCAAATGTGAAAACGCGATCCGGTCGCCGAGGATGGCAGGCTGGCAAATTTTCGTGCCATTCATGCCGGACTTATGATTCAGCAGGAGTAGGCCAAGGTTCCTGAAGAGCATTTACAGTGCTTTTTCACAGGTAATGCCGAGGGGTTGCATGGATGGTTGACTTTGGCAACGCAGAGCTGCCTGGTAAATGCAAGCGAGTTGGCACCAAAGCACATCTTTTTAAAATACTTATATCTTAATAACCATAATAAATATTTATATAAAAATTATACTTTATATAATACTTTTATTATTTTATTTTTTATAAAAAGCTTTATCCACTATTTAATAAACTTTATTTAAAATTTTGTATAAATAGCTATTATATTTATTAGGATATATTTTAAAAAGACGTATTTTAGTACCGTGCACGAGGTGGCCCTAACTTCTGTTACAGGATTACTAATGAGCTTTCTATTGGACAATCTTTATAACTTTGTTTTCTGTTTCCAAAAGCACCTCCCTCCTCACGCTATCTTCATAGACTTTCATGTTGTAGGATTATAATCATTTCTAGAATCTGCCTCTTCGACAAGGTTGTATCGTACTTGTAGCAACTATATAGCCCTTATCCTACACGCATACTGTAGACTGGCCTCCATCCCAAGTGACTCTCTTGCGTATGCTCACCTTTAGGAGCTCCTCTGTAGCCTTGGTCGGTTTGCCGCTAAGATCTTTCCCCAGCACCGCCGTGGGTGCATATATCAGTGCCTCGCCGGTACGAAGGTTGATGATCTTCCGGAATAGGTATTTCTCGTCCTCACCTTCAGTGCTGCTGGAGGAGATTGATATGTGCGTCTTCAGTGCCCGAAACCAATCAGGACTCGTAAAGCGATGAATGACGGTAATCGCACATAAATCGATCAGTTGAGTAGAGATCGTAGGTTCTTGGGTTGACACTATGACACGTGCCCCAAAGTGGCGTTGTTGGCGAATAACTGTGAGAAGAAATTCATTGAGATCCGTTGCACCAGGCGTATCGATCATATACTGAATCTTGTCAGCAATATAAGACACTGGATATGCTAGGTATGCAAACCTTATGGGCTTCGTCTAGAACAATCATTTTTCCAGCAACACTTGACTCTAGATACTTCCTCATTGCAATCTTGAATAAAACACACGCAGTGTTGGAATCCACAAAAGGGCAAGACATATCTATGATAGTAACCTCACCAGCCCCGAAGGCAAGGTCGGTGGATGAGGAATCTAGATCCAAGAATGACTCCAGCAGATCAAGCCTCTGGTCGAGAAAGTCTCTCTGCTTTCGATCGAAGTTTTGGTCACTTAATCTTCGTTTGAAATCGAGATAATCAAAGTCACCATTACGTTCCGTGACTATATCTCTCAGAATTTTGGTAACTTGCGCCATATAGAGTGATTTATCCTTGGATTGATCAACTGCCATTAGCACGAGCATTGTACCTACGTCTAACATATGTGACTTCAACTTGAACGGATGAACATCGACATTCGGAATTCGAGTATAGAGCTGACTCAAGTTATAGTAATTGGATGGAGGGACCATCACACTTGTGTGGAACGCGGTAGGGTGGTCCGGGAAGTCGCAATGGGCCATGGATAGGAACGAAGCTTCACTAGGATTGTAGCTAGTGCGGGAGGTAAACTCGCTGAAATGAAACACGAGTGCAGATAGCGGTTTCTCCAAGTGCCCGAGCATTAGGGAGGGAATAAGACAATTCTCTGAAGCAACCAAGTTAGCTGGAAAGTATATAGGTATAATTCTAGGTAAGTTTCACCAAGTAAACATGAGGTAGTATGGCTTTTTCCACTTCCCTGAACTCCGCAAATAAATGCTGAGAATGGGATGTTCGTATTGACGAAGATTCTGTCGTCTCCCGGGGCCTTCAATTGTGGACATTCGTCGGGGTGAAGGCTCCCAAGAAGACCGTATTGGGGTAAGATTTTCTCGTCAGTTTCTTCAACAATGTTCGCAGAAACTAAAATCGCATTACGAATGTCGTAACTAAATTCTTCTCGTCCATCGTAACCGCCATCATCACTGGGCCTCTTAACGAGCAAGAGATTTTGCTGATGATTGAGACGAGAAGACGGCATGTCACTCGCCAATGCCTGTGGATATCTTGCAGAATTTTCTGTTTTACTGTGGTCTTTGACGCCGCTTGGTAAGGCTAGACTTTCAGTTCTTGCATCACTCTTAGTTCTTAGACAACTTACTAGATGTTTTTGGGGCGACTATGCTTCCCTGATTTCGTGCGGCCACCCCTTGTTGTCCACTGTGTGGTACCTGAACCAACTATAAGCTGTCATACTAACGTGCAGCTCGTGTTAAACTCACCACACTTGAGCTTTTCATTTGCATATGGCCGGATGGGGTAGGCTGTTCCTTGGTGTTGGTAACGGCATTGCTGTTGTAAATGGATTGGAGGGCATTGCTGTTGCAAATGGATTGGAGGGCATTGCTGTTGTAAAGGGACTGGACGGCATTTCTGTTGGAAATGGACTGGACGGCATTGCTGTTGTAAATGGATTGGGTTAAACTAGCCTAGGAGCTATTAGAATTTTAAAACCACCGGATGTAGAAATTCTTACGCTAGGAGTCAATCCTAGTAATTGCGGGCGTTGTGGTGTTACTACTATATTTGACTGAGTGGGAGTGACTCCAGAATGTGTTTTAGCGACCGCATTTGAACTGGGCAGTATTGTCACTGTTTTGGTTGATTGAAGCTTTCTAGTAGCAGGGACCGATTCGGGGGCCGGGAAACTGAACTCATAACCTGGCCGGCGAAGCCTATATAGTATTATGTCAGAAACGAGCAAACAAGCAGATGAAGTCCTTACTTTTGAATTATGGAAGATATTTCATCCTCGCGCTCTGGATTAAGTACACACAGCTTTCTCTTCAACTTTTTATACCCAATGAATCCGCCATTAGGGAATCCTATGTCAAAAAATTGTTGATTCACCCAAGACTCAAGATTAGGATTCGTTGAAGTGGCTTCTGCGGTTGTTGTTGCTAATTCTTGGGCCCGATTTGGTACGGGTATCTTATCTTGCTTAGGCTGAAATGGTTCACACGCCTTAATGCCACTCTTCTGAGCTCTGCCGACTTGTAAGCTAATGAATAAGATGTTGTACTTGAGAAAAAATACAGAGGCAACTGACATTTTCACCGCATGATCAATCCTGGAAGGATGACAATCTGGTCTCATCTTGCGCAATTCCGCTATAACGGCGGCTTTATCTTGCAGCTGACCTCCACTATCCAGGGGAAACCGACGACACTCATTTTTCACCCACACGATCAGCTTGCCATATTGTTGGGGGCTCATTTCATAAAACTCTTGATTGATCCTACTAGCAATGAGTGGTGAATGGGAAACGCAATAAATATACATACTTCTTGATAACTTCTCTTATCAACTTTTTGTCATCCGGTCGCAAATCAAGGAGCTCTTTGCGCAGATCACCAGAAGGTCTGACAAAGACGGGTTTTCCATCCTGGTCACAGCATCGCTGACGATGTTGATCTCTCACCCATATCTCTATATCAGACATCGATGAAGTAGAAGCCATATATGAATACTAATAAACTGAAGTTTGATGATGTAAGTAAGTTTGTTGGATAATAGAAAGCTGGTAGATTGACTGCAGCGTAACGAATTTTTTCTGAACTGTAGTCGCACGCGGGGCTTGTGGCTGAAGCGTCCAGCTAACCCAACACGTGTAGAGTTACTAGTAGTCGTGTACGTTCATTCGATTTTCTATACCAAGTAAGAGTTAGATCTCTAATAGTAAAAATTTAATTGATGAAGCTTTATGAAAATGATACTTAGCATCCCTGGAAAGTATTCAAATTAAAGACAAGTAGGGCAAGCTATTAGCAATTCCTGATGGGAGGTCCATAACAATACCGACCATGCCATGATTTAGCGTATTCATAATTGCATACAATCCCTGGCGTTCGCTTCTCCACGCAACTCACCCGTTTTTCGCGTGCAGCAACGCAGAGCTCTACAGATTCACTTACTGCCTCGTTTTAAATAGTAAGTAAGGCTATAATTCTATATATAGACGCTATATACTTTTTTTTGTGGGTGTTATAATGTTACTAAACGCCACTAATGCCAGCCGTCGCTTAAATCACCCTCTAGCGTATAAAAGTTAAGATAAGAGCCTCTGCAGTAGTAGAGGCATTAGTTTAATTTGGCTAGGAAGCTAGTAGAAATGGTAGAGGAGGAGGGTTTATTATATAGTAGCTACTCTCTGCCCTTAATAGTAAATAATTACTTAGTTTATAGCTAAATTGTACGTCTACGCTTCTTTTTCTACTATATCTACTTCCTCTTATAACGCCTCTATCTATTTATAGAAACGTCTATACCGCTCTCGCTCGATATATATACCAGCAGCTAAGTAGTAAAACCGCTGCCTTGTAAAGCGATCGTAGTTACCCTACTTAATAGCCGCTTGTAAAAAGGCCCTAAAGTTTCTATACGCTGGCCGGAGGCACTAGTAGTGACGTTATATCTACGACTTAAGGATAGAAAATGTAAGCTGTGCAGTATGGGAGAATTGAGTGAGCGACTTGATTGTAAATCTATGGAAATCAAGTGTAATATATACATAAAATAGGTGGCGATGGTTAACGTTAATACCGACAATAGCCGCTGTAGACAACGTAATAGAAATGAGTAGTAAGACATATGATGTCAAAAGATAAGGTGGTGAGTCATAAGATGAGATAAAGTACTGTTTTGGTATGGTACCGTAGTCGGTTACACCCCCCCCTAGATTTGACGGTGTAGTTAAAGCTGTAGGAAATAAATAAAGGTAAAAAAACTGTACCAAAAATAGGAAATTTAGATATAATTTTGAAGTGGCAAAGGGTAGGGCAATGGTGCTAGTTGTATACGCTTGACGTTGAATTCGTTTTAATTCTTCTGGTAGGATAAGGTTGGCAGAAGGTTTGGCCGAGATTTCGTTAGCTCGTGGAGCTGTATTAGATGGTTCTGGCGAACTTGGCTAGGTAGGAATTGCTTTAATTGTATCCAAAATATCGTCTTAAAGTCCTTGTGGTGCAGTAATTGCTTCTAGTAGATCTAGAGATACCGTTCTGCTAGGAGTCGGCAACTGTTCAATATCCTTTGTAGGAAGTTCTACTGAATTGTTTAATTCAGGTGTAGTGGTTTGATCTGTGCTCGAGGTAGACGTTTAATCTATAATCGAGGTAGATCTTTGGATCTGGTCAAGCGACAGTGTCGTCGTTTGATATGGTGAGGCTTTAGATATAGCTGTCGATTGTGTCGTACGTAGTGCTTCTGGTGAGGCTTTGGATGAAGCCGTCGTATTTAGTCGAGTCTCTCGTTGCTGCTGGGTGCATCTGCAGCTCTTTCTTAGGTACTTATAGAGTTTATTTCCTGATTCGAATTGCCTCTTGTGTCTTTGATAGGTTGTCTTCTTTACACGGGCTGCCGGCTACGCTATATTCGGTGACTCTGGTGACGTTGTAGACGTTGTATTTGGTGACGCTGCGGCCGTTGCAACTAGTGCCGATGTAGGCGGATCTGGTGACAATATAGTTGTCGTATTTGGTAACGTTGCGGTTGTTGCAACTGATGCCGATATAGGCTGGTATCTCTTAGAGGTTAAGAATGTTAATTAAGTCGAATCTAGGGAATTCGTAGGCGAGGAAAGTTAAAGCCTCGTTGTGGTATAATCAGACTGGTTTTGGATAATGCGAATAAGCGAGCATAAAATATCCTTTATTTAGTAGAAAATGCATAAAATATCGCAATTGATAAGGATAAAGTGGCCTGTGTAGAGCTTTTCCACCCTAACCAGACCTGCGGAGGATAAATTATCCTATCCGGCCGGGCGGATAATAATCCTATCTGAGGATAGCCCGGATATCGGATAATATCCAGATAGTATCTAGATATCTGCAAAATTTTAACTATAAACTATGCCTTTACCCCCTATTATACAACGCTATAAATATAGCTAGTACTAGTAAGATTTACCCTGAAAACTTTAATAATAATAATTCCTTTAAAGTTAATATACTTTCTACCCTTTTAAGCGGCGTTAAGACTAAAGCCAATACTAGTTTAATCCTAACTACTTATATAACACAGATCTTAAAATAAGTCTCCTTAATTTATAAATATACTTATATAGTAATAAAGGAAGAAAAGGCTTATATAAAGAAACGCTACTTTTATAAATACTATCCTCCTTAAAACCTAAAATGACACTATTTCTTAACGATTAGATTATAAGGCCATTTTAAAAAATATATTATTAAATATAATTTAGTAAAATAGCTAGTATCTTATACTTAGTATAGCAATTTAAAAAAAGCCTGCCATTAATACGTATACTAAGCGTTATTTTAATATACTTAAAAAGGACTATCTTAGTCTAAAGGACTGGGAGGCTCTTTATATAATAAAAGGTTTTCTTTAAATATTTTACTAGGCAACCTTAAAATATTAGGAACATAAAGCAATGCTTAAGAATATACTCTTTATAATAGATGTTATAATTAAGCACCCTAATAAATCCTAAGTTAGTTATCTTCTCTCTATTTCCTAATCTAGCTAATATTATACAATAGAAGGAGTATATATTTAATAAAGAGTTCTCCAAACGCATTAGAAATGCCTAGAATACCTTTAATAGGTATTACTATAAAATAGATAACTCGTCCCTTTACGCCGCTGCACTTATTTTTTATCTAGCCTATTATATAAGATATATTAAGTAGGTTTGGAAAAAGGAGTAGCGTAAGCCTATACTTAATATCGTTAAAGATCTTTAGAAGAGATGTTAAAATAGAAATTCTATACCTAGAAATATATTATTATATAAAAGGCTAGCCCTAGCTTAAGATCTTAATAGGTTTAATAAGATTGCCGAAGATCTTAATAGTATAATAATTTAACTAAAAAGTTAGGATAAGAGTAAGGACTTTATCTCTAAGACACTATATAAAATTTCAATAACTGCGCTTTAGTAGTGGTCTTAAAAATAATAATAAAAGCGCTAGCTATAGCTCTTATGGCAGTTAAAATTCTCTTAATTTTAGTAATAAACGATAAGCTAGAGAGAGTCTTTTTAGAAGGACGTTATATAGTATTATAGAAGAGAATATAGATAGATTTTAAAACTCTTAAGAAAATTAATTTTTTAAAGAATTAATATTAGAGAAGAACTATAAGAAGAATAGGGGATTTTTCCTTAAGTATTTAGCTATTATATAGTGGGGGGGAGGGGGGGAGGGGGGGAGAGGGGGGTAAATAGTGTAACCAACTACAGTGCCCTGCTAAACCACTACTGTCTTACTAGTATATTACCTTAACTTGCTTACTAACTCACTTACTAACTTAGTTAATTACCCCTTTATTACCTATACCTTTTATATATATATTCTACCTAATTTCTATAGATTTATAATCAAGTTGCTTATTTAATTCTCCTATACTATAAAGCTTATAGATAGCCTATATGTTCCTACTATAATATCCGCAATATCCGCAGTATCTGCAATGTCTGCAACATCCGCAATATCCGCAATATCCGCAATATCCGTAATATCCGCAATATCTACAATATCTGCCAAATTCTGCTTAGTTGGGGTTAGACCTATAAAGGATAGGCTAGATAGCCCTCTTAGATAATAGACCTATTAGCTAATAGTATCTAGAGACTATCTGGATAGTCTTTAAATAGTCTTAGCAAAACCCCCTAATATACTTATACTTATAATACACCCCCTAATATTAAAAAAATAATTTTTCTATTAATATAGATTTATAGAGCTTGCAAAGCGCTTTAAAATGGTACCACTTTTATCTAAATATCCTAAGGATAAGTAATATTATATAGATATAAAGCTTAGCAAAAGCTCTATATAAAGCTTTACAGAGGCTCTATACAAAGCTCTATATATAAAGTTCTATAGAGGCTCTATATAAAGCTCTATACAAAGCTCTATATAAAGCTTTAGTAAATACCTTTAGCTTTTCTACTAATTAGATATCTCCCTTCTACCTTTTTTATTTATACTTCTTTTTATATAAAATACTATAAAATAAAATAAAAATAGGAAAAAAGAGAGGAGATCTAGCAGTTTAAATTTAGTAACTTTTATTTACTCCTTATTATCCTCTAGTTTTATAATCCAATTCTTACCCTTTAGTACTCCTACTATCGCTACTATAGGCTAAGAATTTATATTGTATAATAAATATTAAGTCCTATAATTCCGCTACTTATAACTTCTATAGTACCTATAGAACCTTAGCAGACTCCAATATTTAGTAAAAGGGTAAGGGTCTACTAGATAATATAGAGTTGCTATATAGGCCTTATAAGGCTAGTATTAATTAGCTCTTTACCTTATATAAGTAATATAGGTTATTTATAGTTTTATTTAGTGTAACGGGACTAGCCCAGTTACAGTAGGAATGTCTTGGTGAAACACTCAACAGATGAATTCCGACACTTTGATCAAATTCAATTAAATTCTACCGAAATCCGTCGAAGACCGCGTGCGCACGTGCGCGCGAATCGACCACCAAAACCCCTGACTGTTTAATTATAAGATTCTTTCGTTATTCCTTTCTCTTCTTTACGCAACGTCTTGTACTCTGCAAGAGCTATATACCCTTAGATTTAGATAGAATTTATATTATTCCTTCGAATCTTCCCCGAAGCTTCTTCGCGCCCTCATATTTAGAGACCCATAGCTCTAAATTAGAATTATATTTATATATAAGAGCCTCCCTATTCACATCTGCCTCTTTAATACACCCCCTACCTAAGCCTCTATATTAATTACTAGTAAAGCTTCTACTCTCTCTTACTTATTCTAAGAGTAGTTAATTATATAGGTATATTATACAGAGAGGAGAGTTTACTTATAATATAGCAATATTACTAGAGAATCTCTTATATAATAGGACGGGAAGTATACTAGATAATTATATTTCCTAATTCCTAATAAAGGATAATATTAGTAGGATTTAAACTTATAAACTATTAAGTTTAAAGTTAGTATATATTTACCTACGCTACCTATATGCCTTTAGTGGTTACCTTTTACCAAAAATTATTTTATTTATATACTCCCCTTCCCCCCTTTAGTGTTTTATAACACACCCTTTATATACTTTCTCTTATATAACTATAAGAAAATACTTCAAATCTTATAAGCTGCCTAGTCCTTCGCGTATTCTAATACCTTAAGTATTTAATAATTATTCATTGCTTAACGTCCGATTCGGATCCCTATTGGGCCTACGCGGACTACTCCTTATTTACATATAGGGAGAAAACTCTATTTGAGAAAATGAGAAAACCCTATGATCTATCTCCCCGCCTTTTGGGACTCGCATACAGGGCGCCTGCGAGTCACCTATGGTGCTCTACTACCTTACTTTATAACCTCCTTGGGAACCACTGCTGCTGTAACAAGCCTACGGACGTGCTAGTATCGCAAACTTAACTCTACTACTGTAGAGTTATTAAGGGGCGCCTAGTACTCGCCCCTTTGCCTTCTATTACTATTTCCTTTACAACCCGGAACTGGTCTAGTACATTTTGGCTAATAAGCCACTGGGTAACCACCTTGAGACCTTTTTATATTAAAAGTAGTGTATTATAGTTCTCTATACTAGCTACTAAAAGCATTGCTTCTCGGTTAGTGTATAGGGGGCATAATAGTATTATATATTTTAGTATCTGTCTTGGCCAGCCATATTTATATCTTAGGCTACCTACTAGGACACCTACCTAGTAGAGCTAATCTTTTAGTCCTATTATTCCTGTTCTTAAGAGTGTTGCTATTATATTTTCCGCCTTTATTAGGCCTTCTTAGAGCCCTTAGGTGTTTACCCTCTATAGCATTAACTATACTACAGCTTAGGTTCCTCTTGCTTAAGATAGCCTCTGTACCTTTAACTCCTATACGCCTCTCCAGTGTTGGTCCAACTAGTGTTGTATTATAGTAGATAGTTTTCCGGTGCTCTTTTATGCTCTACTTTAGCTCCTTTCTCTTTTTTGCTGTTGTCTTTGCTAATTTCTTACACGTCTCCCTTTCTTCTCTATATAGGCCTGGGCCCTAATACGGCACTATTCTTCTTCTGCTTTCTTTACCTGTTTCTCTAACATATCTTCCCTACTTTGGGGTTGTTGGTTTGTTCTCCTATAAGGCACCCTAGGGTTACTTTATAGTTTATTTAGGCGTGTCTTAATATACTTTATAATATTAAAGTTGCGCTTCCTTTACACCCTTTACATTATAGCGGCTTCAATATATAATTATAGGGGGGGGATATTAGCTTCCTTTTTAAGCAGTGCTGTAGCCGTTTGCTTATACCCACCTGTTATACTCCGGAGATAAGCTATTTGGACCTTTTAGAGTGGTTTAAAGAGTGATTTAGGGGGGCCTTTCTTGGATTCTCCTATGGCCTAAATACTGGATCCATACATTATGGTTAGCCAGACAACTGCTATATATAGTAGGCGTAACCTCTGGAAGCATGGACCCCATATAGAATTAACAATCCTAGATATTGCAATATACTATACTTGGCCCTTATGGGCCGCTTATAACGTATATGCGCTCTACTGGAGCTTGCTGTCTACCTATACTCCTAATACCCTTAGGCCTTAAACTGGTTAACCCCTAAAGCCTTAAATATAAATTATATGCTAGAGATCTGCAGATTAGTTGCGTTTTCTTATAAAGTAGATTAGCTGGTATTTCTCTGGTAAGAATTGGACTCTATATTATCTTGCCCATTTTATATAGGTATTATAGGCTTTCTCTAGTGTTCTGCAATTCTCTGCGGCTGTTAGGCCGTATGTAATTAGGTTTATATTATTAATAAAGCCTATCCCCTAGGTCGCCCCTTCCTTAAAGGAGTCAAGTAGGTTGCTTATAAAGAAAAGGAAGAGTATAGGCGAGAGGGGTAATTCTTATAGTATTCCTATTACAACTGTAATGGGGGGGCTTTAGTATCTGCTAAAGACTAGTAATATTTCTTTCTGGCCTATAAACCCTTAAACAAATTGTATAATCCGTTCTAGAAAGCCCTTTGCCCTAAGGATGTATAGGAGGCGCTTATAGGGTACATTATTATAGGCACCACTAATATCTAAGCTAAGCATTAATACTACAAAGTCCCTTCACATCGCCTATGCAGACTTAATGGTGGTAGCGAGTAGCGTAAGTACTAATAGTGTTAAGCGGTTCTTTCTTGCCCCCATTTAACTTTGTGGTAATAGGGCGTATTCCTTAGCCGTATCTGCTATGCAGTCCGCTATTACCCTTTTTAAGATTTTGCTAAGGGTGTTTTCTAAGGCAATAGGGCGGTAGCTTCCTGGGATTAAGTAATCTGCTTTACCTTCTTTTTATAGAATAACCGTTATTATGGATCTTCCGAGTCGCAGGTAGTAGCCTATAGCAAAGTATACTTTGGCTATATCTGCAAGCCAAGGTACTATAAGTGGTCCACAGGTTTTTAAGGCCTTATTTAGAATTCTATCTAGTCCTAGTACTATATTGTTTAAAAGGCGGCTAATAGTTCTGGCCATTTCCTCTATTGTTATGTCGCTGTTAACCCACAGGTAAGTCACTAGTGTTTCACCCGTAATGTTACTAAGGTCTGCTAGAGCCGGTTAGGGGAAGAACTTTTTTATAAGGATCTTTGCCTTTTTATTATTATTATTAGTGGCCTGCGTTTCCCCTGCTCTTTGTAGGGGTGGTAGGTGTAGGTCTTCTACTAGGCGCCCTGCCTTTTTCTTTAACCATTTCGCCATGGCCCAAAGGCCCTTGTTATGGGGGAGGCTTAGGTTAGAAGTGTACTCATTTATAAACCGTCTCCAGTTGTTCCTTGCTTCTTTTTTTAGGGTATTCTTTAACTGGTTTCTTGTGTCTTTGTATTGTCTCTCATCTTTAGGGTTGTGGCTGCTTACCTTAAGTATTTATAGAGTAGTACTTATACAATCCTATAGAACGCGATATTAAGAACCTAAAAATACTTTCTGGCTTATTACTTATTCTAGGTATTAAAAGAACTTTAATTATAAGCTATAAGAGTTATAGAAATCTTATATAATAAAGAGGCTAGTTCTACTATTAAATAGCTATTATATAGCTATTAGATGGAATTGGATTCTCATTAGTATAGGTATTAAACTTATTTAGACTCTACGGACGAGTATATTTTAAATAATATTAAAGATAAGCCTTATAGAAGGTAGAAAGGTTTTCTTTAGACTCTAAAGGCAACTTTTAAGTTTTCTTAGTTGCGTATAATATAGTTAAACCTAAAAATATTGCTTTGTTACGGAATCTCTTCTAGAGCTTTTATATCCTAAAAAGCTTTTTATCTCCTTTAATAGTAATATAATTATTCTAATCTTTTAAGAAAGCCGTATAATACTTTAGGTTAAAAACTTATGCTGCTAGATAGTAGGGAGAATTATTTAGCTTTTTAATATACTTTATAAGCTTTTCCTTAGTACATTAGAGTTAAGAAGTTATAAACTTATCCTTAGCCTTAGTAGCTGTTACCTATAGGAAAGTTAGCTAAAGAAATATTAAGAGTATTATATAATATACTAATAAAGTCTATATTATATCTTTAAAAATATTAACTAATTTTAGAACCCTCTTTAGTATTATATAATCTTTTTAAAGAAATAGAGTTGCTTTATAGAGAGATTAAAGGAAATTATAAATTATATAAAGATATATCCATTTACTTATTAAGAGGATATTATCTTTTAAGTTATTTTTATAGTGCTCTATATAGAGTTAAAGCCTAGCCTTTACCTTATTCTTTAGAGCTATATATAGTATAAGAAATCAGCTATTCTATCTTATATAATTATTAAAAGGAACCATTTTACCAGTATATTTAATAGACTATATTATATAGTTAGCTAAGCTATAGATATAAATAATATAGTTATAAAGCTTTCCTATCGGCCCTATAATATTTTAAATATTTTAACCCCTTTTACGCTTGTTGTTTAATACTAGCTCTAATTCTTTATTCTTCTTTTTCTTTTTTTTAACTAGTGGTAGTACTTACTATATAACTTCTTCTTTTTCCTCTTCTTCTTTATCCTATTTCTTATTCTCTTTATTATATAAGTCTATAAGCTTTTTATTCTTTTTTAAACTAAATAGAAAGGCTTAAATAATAAGATTAATAACATGCCCCTAATAGCGAATTTTTTAATACATTATAATCTAGTTAATTTTATACTTAAGGCTAAGCTATTAGTTAATCATATAATAAAGAACATTATTTAATCTAGTATTATTACTAATAAGAGCTCTAATCTTTATTTTAATACTATACTTAATAAAAACTGGATAAAGCGCCTTTTATTAATTTATATTACTCTAACTAGATACTATATAAAGGGCAATTAAGGGGTTTTAATATTTATCCTAGATATTAATAAAGCTAGCACAAATTCTAAGAAAAAGGAAATAACTTAAAGAGGTTTAGATATCTATAGTAAGGTAAATATTTGTTTTTATAGATTAAAGTACTTTTTATATAATATCTTAACTTTAGTAAAGTATTTATAAATTTAGGCTGTAATTGTTAAGTAGTATATAGGGATAATTAAGGGTGCTTCTTAATTTAATACTTTTATAAAAGTATAAAACTCTAGCTCTTCTATATATAAGAAGGGAAGCCGTTATATAATAATTAGATTTAAAAGTACTTACTTTATAGTATTTTAATATACTATACGCTTAAGAACCTTACCCTTAAGACCTTAAACTTCTCCTTTTACTAAAAGCTTTTAATATAGTTCTAAAAGAGGTCTCTCTCCCTAATCTTTTACTATTATACACTCCTAATTCTTTACCTTGTATAATTATTAAGCGGAATTCTTCTCCCTATAAGACTTTTAAACACCCTTATATAACTAGCTAAGCTATAAGTATATACAGTAATATTATAAAGCCTTCTAAGTACGCTAAGCTTCTAAAATATATTACTTTTCTCTTTCTCCTCTTTTAGATCTAACTCTTTTCTTCTTTATATAACTTAATATTATTAAAACTAATTGGGTTTTTAAAAAAAAACGCCTATATAGTAAGGTTTAGAATATAACCCTAATAGTAGATCCGTTAGTAGATAGGATTTTATTTCTTTATTTCTTTCTAAAGAAGCTAGTTGCTTATTATATATTATTTATAGTATGGTTATTAGATATAATAGTACCTAGCTTTTGTTAGCGACTTAGTTAATTAAGGCATAAGCACGGCAAGAGGGTCGCGCAGGCCTGTATAATTAGATTGTCTATAAACAAGGATTTAAAGCTAGAGAAAGGAAAGGAGAAGAATAGTAGTGCCACTTGAGGTTTTATGCGGCCCTTAAGTCACATAACTGCAACTATCTAAAACTATCTGCGACTGTCTGCGACTATCCGCTACAATCCACCATTTTCTACCAGCGCCGTAATATAACCCCCCCCCTTCTAAAAAAAGCCTGCCCTTAGGCTTTGTATATCTATATTATGTCCATAGGGTATTCTTATCTTTATGCTTAATAGGCAGCTTATTATCTTTGCTATACTAGCATTCCATCTACCTATTAAGGTACTTTAGGGGTCTAGGCTTATTAGGGTATTAGTTATAAAAAAATTTAAGCTTATAGTGACTACCTATAAAGTTCTATATAGGGTACTAAGTAGGGTCTAGGTTATATCCTTTCTAACTAATATAATACTTTAGCATTCCCCTTACAAGTTTATGGGCTAGTATTTCTTTAATTTCCTATTTATTGTTACTATTAACTTAAATTGGTAGGAGTAGTTTATTCCTTTATCTAGGCAATGGGTTATTTATAGCTTTTTATAGCTTATCTAGTAAGAATTTAGGGTAGACCTTAATTAAATCTAGGAGCTTTACTTTATATAAATTGTCTCTCTTCTTAAGAACCTTATATAGTCCCACTATCTAATAGTCTAGCTTACGGCTAGGCTATTTTATCTTTTAGTTCTTTATTATAACCTAGACCTTATTACCTATAGCAAAGTTAGGCTTACGCCTATGCTTATTTGCCTACTGTTTTATTAACTTCTAGGCCTTTTCTAGGTTTATATAAGCTACTTTTCCAGGCCTCTTCTAAGCGTTTAGCGTAATGCCGTACTTCCTTATATAATAATTTTTTATATACAGTCTATGGCCCTTTTAGTCTTTCCTAGTTAAAGCTTATATAGGGCAAATACTCTATTTCTAGCTGGATAGGTGCAAATCCTATAGTTATAGGGTAGGGTAGCCTGGGTATAGTTTATTAAAGGTAGTAGTTTGGCCCAATTATCCTAAAAGTAGTTAATAAAGGGTTGGAGTCTCTAGTCTAAATACTAATTTATAATCTCCGTCTGACTATCTATCTAGGGGTAGTATACTGTAGAAAGCTTTAGCTTAATGCCTAGGATCTGGGTAAACTTATTCTAGAAAGCTAATATAAACTATAGTCTATAATTAGATATGATAGTATCTAGTAGTCTATAAATTTGGTAGACATAGTGGATATATAGTCAGGCCGCCTCTTTTATATTAATATTCTTATAATAAGGGATTAAAAACGAGCACTTGCTAAAGTGGTTAACTATAACCATAGCCATATTATATCTATTACGGTCTATAGGTAGCTTATAGAAATCTATAGAAATGTACTACTAGGGGCGCTCTAGTATTAAAAGTGGTTTTGTTAGGTGACGAAGTCACCTTGCCTATATGTATTGCTCCACACAGCCGTGCCTGGTATCTTGCCAGTCACTCGCTTACCTTTTAGGGTTTGTGCCGTGGCTAGGTGGTATAGAGCCTGTCACCTTATAGGTTTTAATAGTCCTAGGGTCTTATCCTATGGAATTATAGACCTATGGCAGTTATTATAGTTTTGTATATAGCGATTAATATCTATAACTATTCTAGGCCAGTAGTAATAGTTGCCAATAATTTTATAGGTCTTATTTTTTCTAGGGTAGGCTATAGAGACCTAGGTATACGCTTCCGTAATAAGCCAAGTCTATAAGTTTTATTCCTCTACTACCACTAGCCGTTTGTGGTACTTAAGAAATCCGTTTTTAAGGGAATATAGGCTTATAGCGTCCTTTGTCTTTTTATAGTACTCCTTTAGAGAAGGGGCTGTATAGTTTACCTATAGTAGTTTATTAATAAGATTAAGTTCCATAAAGTTAATAGGATATATCTCAGCGTTTAAAGAGTCTATATTTAGCTCTACCTATATCTAGGGGTTAAGGTACTCTAGTTATAATAACGTCTAGGTCCATAATAAGATCTTTATAGCTATTTAGTTATCTAGGTCCTGTCCACGCCTTATAAGGGCGTCTATATAATTATAGCGCCTAGTCAGTATATAATTAGGAAGTTAAACTAGGATAGGATATCCGCCTAGTGTGTCTACTAGGCTGTAAGGGCCTTTATTATTATAAAATATTCTAAGGCCTTATAATTGGAGACTATCTAAATAGGCTTAGGGGTCCCTTTTAGCTGTATACGCTAGTATAAAAAGCTAGAGATAATAGCTAGCATTTCTTTATTATAGATATAGTAGTTTAGCTTAGTATCTACTATAGTTTTTAAATAGTAAGCAATAGGGTTCTATTTTCCGTCTATCTGCTTTTAGGAGAAAATGCTAGCTATAGCAATATTTAAGGCATTAGTCTCCAGTATTAAGGGCCATTCTAGGTTAAAGTGGGTAAGTAAGGGAGTAGAGACCAGTTGTTTCTTAAGCTTATTAAAGGCCTACCTATATATAATGTTAAATTAAAAGGGCCAGTCCTTATAAGTAAGTAGGCTTAGGGGCCAGGTAATCCTGCTATAGTTCTTAATAAAGTGTTAGTAAAAGTTACAGAACCCTAAGAATAACTATACCCCCTTTACGGTCCTTAGGGATATCTATTAGTTAATTACAGCCGTCTTTTTTAGGTCTGCCTTAATTCCGTCCATACTAATAATAAACTCTAGGTACTTTATATGCTTAATACTAAATTTTAATTTCCTAATATTGGCCTAGAGGCTGGCCTTGTGGAGCTGTTATAGGACTTTATAAATATGCTCCTTATATTTTAACTTATTCTCAGAGTAAATTATAATCTTATCTAGGTAGGCTATATAGAAGTTGTTAAGGTAGTTAAAGAGTATATTATTTATATATCGCTAGTACATAGCCAGTTTATTAGTTAGTCTAAAAGGAAGTACTTTATATTTATATATTCCGTAATAGGTTTAAAATATAGTAAGATCTTCTAATTTAGGGTCTATCTTAATTTGGTAAAAGGCCTAATAGATATTAAGCTTAGTAAAGATCTTAGCTCTACTTATTTAGGTTAAAGTCTTATTAAGTAAGGGTAGTAAATAGCGGTCCTTGCGGGTTATATTATTAAGTTTATAGTAGTCTATACAGAAACAAAGTCCTCTATTTAGCTTTTTAATAAAGAGAATAGGCAAGTTAAAAGGGGCTTAACTAGGCTTGATAAAGCCCTTATTTAGGTTATTAATAAGGTACTACTTTATAGCCTATAACTTAGTAGTAAACTGTTAATAAAGGGGGCTATAGCTAAGTATATTTTCCTTATCTGGCTTAATCTTAATCTTATAGTTATATGGTTAGTAAGGCGGGAGCATATTAGATACTACCTTAGAGAATATATTCTTAAATTTCTAGTGTTAATAGGGTAGTTTTTATTCTACTAGCTCCTTATTTATAAGCTTACTTTCCTATCTACTAATCTTGCTTTCCTTTTTTTTAATTATTTAATTAATTTTATATAAGCTAGTAGTAAAGATAATGATATTAGGTTGGACTAAGTTCTAGTAGAATTCTACGGCGCTAATATAGCAGATATTAATTAGGGGAAGGTCCATAAGCTTCTTTACAGACTTTTATTGGGCCGTATTTTGCAGTATAGGGTTTATAATCTTCCTTAGCTTACATTTTATTTTCTATAAGTTGTCCTTCCAGTCTATATATTTAGTATAGCATCTAATACTCCTTGCTATTCTTAGTGGCTATTTAGGGCCTAAGTTCCCTATAGGGAGCTCTACTAGCCCTTTACTAACTTTTTTAATCTTTAGTGTGGGTGGCATAATATAAGTAGTTTAGAAGCGGCATAAATCTATTATAGGTTAAGCTGTATATCCTTTTTAAAAGCCTAGTCCCTACGTATAGCGTTGGCCTAGTAAATAGTGTTTATCTATAGCTAAATAAGGTTCTCTATTATAATATTAATTTCTTTTATAAAGGAAGGTATTAGGGGTATAGTTTTAGGCTAAATAAGCTGTCTGTTCTGTATATTAAGCTATAAGCCTAAATAGGCTAGCCATTTTCTTCCTAAGATTATATTATAGCCTTTAAAGTCCATAATAAGGAAGGGGATATTATACTACCTTTATCCGTTAATACAGAGATAGACCTGTAAAATGGTTATAATAGGTGGTTCTACCTATCCGTTATACCTATAAATAGGAATTGGTTTAAGCAGTTCTTCTAAAAGCGTATTTAAAGAGTCAGCTAGTTTTATAGCGCACTTTATATTAATTAAGGTAAAGATATTTACTCCTAAGTTAGCTAAAGCAGAGGTTAAAACTTAATATTTATTATAGAATAAAGTACAAGGAATAGTATAGCTTTTTTTACTAACTAGCCAACCTAAATTAATATGTGATATGTTAATCCCTTTTAACCCTAGAGAGGAGTCTTCCTCTAGGGTTCCTCTTTTTCTAACTCTGTGCTGTCCTCCTATATTAGCAGAACTTTATCCATTTTTATCTTTATTAGGCAGTTCTTAGCAAAGTAGTCCTTCTAGCTATATAAGAAGTAAGCTCCTTAATTATTAAGGGCCTATTTATAGGGGTCGCTATATATAGGCTAAGTATACACTAGACCTATAGTAGAGCTAGCTACGCGGCTAGCTGCTAAATTAATAGTAGGCTATACAGCTGGTGCTATAGGGGTTGCTAATTATGCTAGGGCACTATAGGCTATTCTTATAGCGCTTATAGTCTAGTTTAAAGAGTTTCTAGCTTTATACCGCTTAGTATATACCTTAATTTAATAGAGGCCTTAATTAATAGCTAAGTACTAGTCCATTAGTTCCTTTAGCGTCTATATAGTAGTAAAGACTAGCAGTATAGCTTGCTGTAGGTCTAAGGTGAGCTTATTAAATAGGTCTAGTAGCAGATCTTTATAGGAAATTTAGGCCTAGCTAGCTAGGTATAAAAAGCGGGTCTAAAAGGCTAAAAAGGTCTCCATTGTTTTTATATTAAGGGCTTTATAATTAAGGTAGGTATTTTATATCCTAAAGGGGTCCTTATAAGTAGAAGATAGGTAATTAATTATCTCTTTTTTAGAGAGAAAGGGGTCTACTAAGTCCTAGGCGTATTACAGATATAGATACGTCTATATATTCCTACTAGTACGGCTAAAGACATAGGCTATCTTAGCTTAAGTAGTAGGGAAGTAGTCTATATTAACTTTAAGCTTATCTTATAGTTAAAGCTTCTAATTATTAAATATAGGGTTAGTTCCGTCTATAAGTAATAGGGGGTCCATAACCTTCGCGGACCGCAATAATGCTAATACTATATATTATGCTAGGGCCTTAAGGACTATAATAAGTCTCTAGATATCTAATAACTCCTTATTAGGTATAGAGGTGTCTCTAGTTTTAAGCAGCTCTTAAAGCTATTTAATTTTAGTATTAGCTGCTATAAGCTCTTCCTAGTGGGTCAAGACGGCAACTATTTTACTATTAGAGGTATTTATAGATCCTATAGTAACTTTGCCAGCTACTATATTTCTTAGCATAGTAGTAGGGGTATTAGGTAATTTCTGGTGTTTGTTTATTTTTCTAGGGTTTCTGGTCCATGCGTGTCCTATTCTTAGGTTTCGCGTTCTATTTATATTCCTTTAATTTTTAGGGTTCTGTCCTGTCCTTATAGTGTCCTAAAGGTCCTACTCTATGCCCTTATCCTATTTATAGCCTTATAGATATATTTAAGTTCCTTCTTAGGAAGAAAGAATAGTATAAGCTTTAGATAATGTTAGTGACTTAGTTAATTAAGGCATAAGCACAGCAAGAGGGTCGCGTAAGCCTATATAATTGGATTATCTATAAACAAGGATTTAAAGCTAGAAAAAGAAAAGGAGAAGAATAGCAATGCCGCTTAAGGTTTTATACGGCCCTTAAGTTACGTAACTATAACTATATAAAACTGTCTGCGACTGTCTGCAACTATCCGCTATAATCCACCGTTTTCCACCAGCGCCGTAATAGCTTTTATATAATTCTGTAGTCCGTAAGTACTAAAAGGAGAGTATTTATAAGCTTTTTCTAGCTATTAATAAAATAGCTATAAATTATAAGGAGAAGGTAATTATTTAGAGAGGTCTAGATATTAATAGAGAGATAAATACTTATAAGTATAGACTGCAGCCTCTTTTATATAATATCCTTTTATAATAGCTACAAGTTATAGATCTTTTTACTAACTTCTAAATAGGCTATAGTTATATAGCTATTTACTTTAAGATTAATTAACTATAGAGGGATATAGAACTTTAGCTACTTAACTATCCAAAACAGTAAGTTTTGTATAATAATTAATGTAATAAGGGCTTTATTAATAACTTCCTTATTTAGAACTACTTGGAGTACTTTTAAATCTAGATTTTCTGTCCTATTTTAAAATAATGCTTTAAGGTAAAGATTTTTTAATTAATCCCGTATTGCTTCTTTTATATAACTAGTTTTAGGCTTAACTATAATACTATGCTTTAACGCCAAGTGGTTTTAGAAGTTAGAAGTCGACTATATAGTGTATAACTCTGTATAGTGTTTATAATAGAGTAAAAGACGGGCCTTTTTATTTTGTATGGGCTTACTATTGCTTGGTAAACGGGTATGCTCCTATATTAAAAGAGCCAAGCGACCTCTTGTTTTTAATTTAGAAGTATTAATAGAGCTAAGAACTTCTAATTCTATCTCTAAAGCTATATTTTATATAATAATAAAGAAGAAGGCGACTAAAAATTTATTTGGGGTATGCCAAGACTTATTGCGATAAGATTTATCTAAAACCAGCCTGGGTATAATATCGTAGTAAAAGAATGCTAAAGCGTATATATAGTATTAATTTTGTGCATTATACTTTGCGTTAAAGTTGTAGGTAAAAAGTAAGAGAAAACTGCTAGTAAGTAATAGAGGGGGGATGCTAAGACTGATAATAGAGCTTAGGTAAATACATATATAAGCTACCCCTTAACCCGTCAGGACCAAATTAAGGAAGGTCTATGCACGAATATTAGGATTAAAATAACGCGTGTATCTACATAGAATTTAATTATTAATTACACCACCACTATGCCTTCTAATTGTACTAGAATTGATGCAGACCTTATTCCAAAAACTTAATATAATATCCCCCTAAACAAGACCGCTAAAAAGCCTCCCCCTAAGCCGTGGCCTTTACCTAAATTTAAGCCTCTTAATATTGATAATTGGAGCAACTATGGCTTATTAAATCTTCCTTCTAATATTAATCCATATGATCCTTTTAGGCTATTTAGTCTATTCTTTATAGATAAAATTATAGAATATGCGGATAGTTGGCCCCCTAACTAAAATTTTAACCTGAGTTTATAATTTAGAGCTTTATTATATAGACTTTAATTAATATATATAGAGATAAGGTTTTCCAGGGGGAGACCCCCTGGGACCCCCCTATATAGAGCTTTTGCTTAATTTAAAAGTAGTAGTAAGACTAAGGCGCCTTAGTTACCACTAGGTAAGGATCTACTACAGTAACTAAGGCGCCCTACTTAAACTAAGCTTAAAGGTTATATTAGTCACGAATCTAGTATATATTTATATTCCTAAATGTCGTTTCGTGACGCAATCTTTAGGTGACAAAAACCAGCCGTTAACGTTGCTTAAATAACTGTAACAGTGCAAGTGTGGGAGAATTGAATGAGCGACTTGATTCTAAATCTATGGAAATCAGGTGGTATATATACATGAAAGGTGTAGACAATAAAGGGGTAATTGACCGAGTCGGTGAGCGAGTCGGTGAGCGAGTCAGGGTGATACACTGGTGACACAGTGGTGGTTTGGCATGGTACCGTAGTCGGTTACAATAACACCTACTGGAGGCTCTTCTGTCCTTCCTATCTTCTTTTTTACCCGTTATCTCCTTGTCTAATACTGTCTATATTGCTATGTCAACTAATAGATCCCTTAGTGGGGATTAAGGAGGAGTATTAGAGCACCTCTGGCTCCTATAAGGAAGAAGAAAAAAAGAGGAAGGTATAGAGGAGGCAGTATTTATAGATGGGAGAAGGCCTGCGAGCATAGGAGATTAGGCGGCTATAATATAGCTATTGACGTTGCTTGACTGACACCTACTAGAGGCTCTTCTATCCTTCCTGTCTTCTTCTTTACCTATTATCTCCTTATTTAATGCTGTCCATATTACTACGTTAACTAATAGATCCCTTAGTGGAGACTAAGAAGGCGTATTAAAGTACCTCTAGCTCCCTATAAGGAAGAAGAAAAGAAGAATAGGTATAGAAAAGGGAGTATTTATAGATGGGAGAAGGCCTATAAAAGGAGTGGTAGTAAGGTTAAGGCGTCTTAGTTACTACTAGGTGGTATTATCTTATTAAAAGGGTCTACTGCAGTAACTAAGTGGGATTAATTTAGAAGTAATATGCATTCTTAGAGGTTACGTAACTTATTATATAAGCAATATTTCCGCCCTAAGAAAAAATTCTAAAAAATTCTAAAAATTAATTGACGCTATAGACAGTAGCAATATTAATCCGGCAATACTACTAATTCTTTTTATATACTATTATATGTATATCTAACAGCTCTAAAGGCGATAAGAAGGTAGGACAGATAGGGGGGTTAAATTTTAGATAAATTGGACTTTATAGTTAAGCTGTTTAAAAGTTAGGAAACTAAGATAAATACTACATTCTCCGCTTACCTCTAAGCCAGTATATAATTTCCCATTTAGGGAAAGTCGTTTATAAGTAGTTACTACTACCTCCGTGTAAAATCTTCCTATTATACCTCTTTAGTCTTACTTATAGATAACTAAAATTGTTTCTTATTAAATTTATATTTAAACATAAGCCCTAAAAGCTTCTTGACTTATAAGATTATTATATAAGTTAGCCTAGCTATTTTATTCTTTTCCTTAATATCTAAAACTACCTAGTTAAGTATTAGGCCCTAGCTTTTATATACTATAAGAGCAAAGCTAGAGTAACTGGAAATTAACGCTATAAGTAAGAGCCTTTTATACCCTCCTATTTATAAAGCATAGAAAATATAGAAATAGCTTTCCTACTATCCTGCTAAGTAAATAGGACAGGTCTATTATACCTATCTACTATAACTAGTAGTAACTAGGGCTGATTATTTTTAATATCCGCATGTTCCTTCTATATAATATCTTTAACTATACTAGTAGTACCGTTTACTAAGCCTAGTTTAACCTAGATATTCTATATTAGTATTACTTTCGCGTCAATATATAGGGCTAGATTCTCTATAGTATTGCACTAATTAAAAGCAGCCTTTTGCGCACCTATACTAGTGTTAACTAACTTAATAGCCACCACCGGCTATAAAAGGTCGCGAAGTTAAGTAGTGTTATACTTACCTATAGTAGCACATATGCTATATAGCTAAATTGTGTTATTAAAGCCCATAACCTTATTAGTAGGTAGGCCCTGCTTATACCTAGTTAAAAGAAGCTTCCAGGTTAAATTACTTATAGAACCACCATATAGCTCTATAAGGGCGGTCCTAAATATAGAGCTCTTAGCGTTATTACTGCCCTACTATATAACTTAATCTAGGATAACAGTTTGGTTAATCACCTTATAGGCTCCCTTTCTATAGCTAGTAAGCTTTAATAGACTAGCAGGTAGATTATTATATAAGGCCGCCTAACCTATAGGGGGAAGCGGATAGAAATTGCCTACTAGTAGGATGTTTAAGCCTCTAAAATAGTTATTATTATATATAGGGTAAATCTAATAAAGGCGGCAATTAATCTAAGCTAGATATACTTGCCTAATTATAGATTTCTCATTAAGGATAAAATAGTAAATATCCTTAAAAGCTTGTTATAGAGGTATAAGACTAGCAGCAGGTAATTCCTTAAAGGGGCGATTTACTGGTAGCCTTAATAGATTGTATATAGTCCTGCCATTAATATTAAAGGCAGCTACCCCAGTACGGGCGGCTTAAGCTAATAGTAATGGCTTACTATTAGCCCTTGCTATAGTATAGAGCGTAGTAGAGAAAACAGCAATAAAATATAATTTGCCGGTTCCTACTTCTTTATTAATATTGATCTACAGTAGAAGGGAGCCAAGGCCCACTTAGATCTGCCTATAGTAATTAACTATAACGTTATAAATATAACGCTGGCTCAGTTATAAGGAAGACGGAGTTGCTATTTAGGATAGGCAGCTCTATAGTAGAGGCAGTAACTATACTTCCTGCTAATAAGTCCTATTATTAAGCTGTGGGTATATACCATAATATATACTCCAGTTATAGTTATAATTAAGCTCCCTATTACTAAGCCTGTTAGGATCCTTAATTTTAACTCTATTAGTATTTTAAATATAGGCATATAGGGCCTTAAAAGACTAGTATAGCTCTAGGTTGTTTGCAAAATCGCCCTTAAACTTATTAATATTATTAGCAGTTTCGCGACCTTCCTCCAGTTTCCAATTATAGAAGTAGTTAAGGCAAGCCTAATAGGAAGCCATATAATTAGGGGCCCTAAATTTATTAGTATAAGTAGCCACTTCCTTATACTCCCTCTATAGGTAATAAAGAAGGAGCTTTATATAGTAGAACTTAGGATACTATAGATGGGAAGGATCGCCTTTATATTACGGAAAGTATAATATAACTTAAGGCTTTGCTTTTAGCTAACGCTTATAAGTAAAGTAATTAAAATAGAGTAGAAAATTAAAGAAAGTGACGTCCTCTACCCTATCTAGACGGCGCTTATATTTCTTATAGTTAGATAGTCTGTACCCTCCTAGTTGGCCATCCTTAAGCTTATACGTAGCGCTTTAATTATCCTCCTAGTAGCAGTCTAAAGTTATTATATTCCTAGAGCCTTTATAAAGGGAAATATTAAAAAGCAGATAGTATACCTCCTACGCTAACTAATTGCGTTTAGCAATTAGATTGTTTATAACCCTAGCTACTACTAAACTAAAGGCATAAAGGCTATTAGCGTGCGGTTATACTAATTAGAGTAGCTCCTAATAGGAAGTTAACTTCTTCTCTTCCTTGCTGTAATATTTGCCTATATAGTTAACTATTACTAATATACTTATATCGGGTAATATATTAATATTCGCCATCTACGCTAATATTATGGCTGCATTATAACCATTAAGAAGCTTATTATTACGCTATAGATAGAATATTTAGTAATATAGATTCTAATCCTTTAATATAGCGGCTTTATTATAAAAAGAGCGTAGAAAATAGAAACGACACTTCTTTACTCTAGTGGAGCCTTTCTTTAATCTTAAGCAGTAAGATTTAGTATAATTGCAGTGCTGTTAAAATTAATTAAGGCAGGTAGTAAGAAGCTTATTAGTATTAAGCTGTTCTTTATAGCCGAGAGCAGAAGGATATTAAAGATTAGAAGGTTTAGATTAATTAGGATTTATTATAGATATAAAAGTAGCCCTACTTAGCAAAAGCCGTCCTTAATTTACCGGTTAACGGATCTAGCCTTAGAGCTGCTAAACTCCATAAAAAGCTATATATATAGCCGCTACTTTATACCTACCACTTATATTAGGACTAAAAGTTAGTACTATTAAATAGACCTATAAGCACGTACTTCCTAAATAGATTAAAGCGGTAATACAGCCAGTAAGTAGCAATATATAGATTATTATTAAGATTTTAAGAAGCAATCTAGTAGCACTAAGCCTTATTAGTAGTCTTATATTTGTTAAATAGAGGCATATAAGAGTATAGATTATGCTAATATAGATTAGCAGCGCTAAGTGTAAAGAATAGAGACCCACTCTTAATATTTTCAGTATAAGCTATAAGCTTATTTCTCTTCTGCTTCTAGTAAGGCCTAGTGCCCTTAAGCTTCTATATATGCTATACAATCTTATTTAGAACCTAGTCACCTCTACTACTATTTGTAAGATTACTAAGCTTATCTAAAGATAGACTATTTTTATCTAATTAACTGTAAAGGAAGTAGGTGGTGTTAAGGGCTTACTCTCTTATAATCTAATTAAATATATAGTAGCGAAATAAGGGGTGGCGGCTAAACTGACCGTCCAGGTACTTAAGTATATGCTTAGTATACGCAGCCAGGGTAACTGTATAGCTTTATAGTATATTAAAATCAGCTTTACTATAAGGAAATAGAGTAGGAAAGGCGCCGCACATAATAAAACTAGCTAATTACTTAAAGAGAGGTGTCTACCGCATAGTAGAAACCTTTATGCCCGCTTATAGGCCTTATTGGTATTAAACCTTATAACTTAAAGGCTCCAATTTATTAAGGTTAGGCACTAAATTAGGAACCAAAGTGTCTAGTATATTGTTATTAAATTTACTATCTAGTATATTACTGCCAAGCTTAGTAAGTAGAGGATTAATAGTAGGAGGATATTGTATAGGAGGAGTAGGATAAGCTGTTAGGCCACTAGAATTAGACTTTAACTTATTAATATAAGGTGGCTAATCTAATATAGAGCTATTTTTAGGTAAGCTAGTAAGCTAGGTACTATATATTTTAATATTAGAATAATTAGAATAATTAACCTTTAGAAAGTGAAGCTATAGTACTATAGTAGAGCGCCTTATGGTATACTGTTTAGTAAACCGCTAACTTAGGTATTTACTACCCTCTACAGTCAAAACTCTTTAGTACGATATCTGATTATAACGATATACTCTATATTACGATCTACAAGCCTTGATCAAATTTTTTTTTAGTGTATTTTACAATAATCTGACTTTTTACGATATCGTTAAGTTCTCTACACCAAAATCGGTATAGCCAGTATTTTATTAAATAGATTTGGGCTTTCCTTACCACCAAAATCCATTCTATAATAATTAAATTTTATTACAACCATCTTCGGATCTTACTCTCTATACTTAATTTTACCTTATTTAATATGGTAAGATATTAAAATCCTGACAGGCGTTGCTGTTACGGTATTTCCAACTATAAGCGCCAAAAAAATCCGTACCTACCACCTTGAACAACCTAAGGATTTAACTGAGGACCTTATTAAGCACGTAGCAGAGCCCTACGTAGGGCCTAATCGCGATGCAGAAACAGATAAGGACGAATCCAAACAACCTTAAATTAAGCTTAATAAGGCCTTACAGGCCTTATAAAAGCTTCGTCCGTATGAGGAACAACAGAAAGACGGCGAGAGAGACTTAATTACGGGCCTTATAAAGCACGAACATTAAATTTAAGGGCAATGAAATTGTAACACCAAATAGACGTCAATTACGACTTTTTTTAGTGTAGCTGATTGGTAAATACATAATATCAAAATATTATTACCTAATTTGAATTTGGGTGTATTTGACATACAAATACTGAATACAACGATACCTTTGGTATAACGATACGGCTGGCCGTACAAGTCGTATCGTACTAACCAGTTTTGACTGTACTACTATAGGCCTTATAACTAGTATATTAAGTTTAGAAGGTAGCCATAGTAGCTACCTTTAAGTCTTTAGTATATTCTAGCTAAAGCAGCAGATATAGCTAGTATAGCAATATTGCTAACCGCGTATACGCATAACTTATAGATAAATATATATACGCGTAATTAGAAGCTCCTCTACCGCAGTAAGTATAGGTAAGAAGCTAGGAACAGGCCCTAGATTAAGCCTATTGCTTTTACTAAATAAGAGAGGAGCGGTTAGATCCTTAAGGCTATTGGCGTCCTTAATATAGGCTTTGTATATACCTAGATTGTCATCCTTTATAGCTAGGCCTATTTGGAACCACCACTCCTTGCAATAACTGCACGTCTTCATATATTTAGCCTATAGTATACTCCTAAACTTCTTAATTTGCTCCTAGTTAACAGCTAAAATAGGTGGTAGTATAGCTGTAGTTAAAGCCTACCGTAAGGGAGCTTGCTATAAGGAAGGTATTAGCGGTAGAGTAGGTATAAGAGCTAGTTCTAGAGCTTTATCTATAGTATATAGCGGAGGAGTAGGCAAGTAAGCTTTACCCCACTAATTAAAAATGCGGTACTCCTATTATATTATCCTAATTATCTTCCGCTGTTAAGCTATTTTAAGGATATCTTAACTGTTCTAGCCGCGAGGCAGGAAGGCATTCTTAGTATTACTTTTAGGTAGAGCAGTTTGCTGGCGCCTTATAGGACAATTCTTAGTAGTAAGATCTAACTCTATAAGAGCTCTCCGCTTATTTAAATTATATTTAGAAGCCTAGAAAAGTAAGTAGAAGTAGAAGTAATATATAGGGAAGACGCGCCTTTAACTGACATAACTGGCACAGCTTTAAAATCTTCTTTAAACGGCCGTCTTTAATAAAGTTAAGGTGGGGCTTATAGATATAGCACTTACTATACTTAATTGCAGTAGGATCTGCTATATTTATAATATATAGCGGTATTAATAGAGGTGTTAACAAAAAGGAAGGCGTAATACTAAGATATTTTAATGTTTATAATATTTTAACATTTGTCACGTGGATTCTGCCACAACTTACTACGCGTAAGTTTTTTTCCAACTAATTAGAAGTAGGCTTAGCTAAGTTTGAAATCCAGGACCTGAAAGTAATAGACTACTTGTAAACTTAGGTTAATAATGTAACTGACTATGGTACCCTGCCAAACCACCACTGACTCGCCTGAATATTGACTCGCTCACCGACTCAGTCAATTTCCCCTTTATTGTCTACACCTTTTATGTATATATACCACCTGATTTCCATAGATTTACAATCAAGTCGCTCATGCAATTCCTTACTCTGCAAAAGCTTACAAATAAGCTTGTGGAGTGGACAAATGAGTACGTGGAGCTTTATCCACCAGATAAGGAAAAGGAACACCTATATATATGGCAGCCAATATACAAGCAGAAACTCTACGCGTACTTTGGTATACTAATTTATATAGGCATTACTATAGAATTGTGCATTAAGGACTACTGGAAGGATTTAAATACCTATAATACTAAGTATATCGTCAAAAAGTATATGAGACTTGGTTGATTTTAGTAGCTTAATCGCCACTTTTAAGCCTTACTACTATGGCTAAAGTCTGATAAAACACCCAAATCTACGTTTACCCGAATTGATAAGCTAGCTAAGTATATTTGACTTACTTATAGGAAGCTTTACACCCCTAGAACCTACTTTGCTGTTAATAAAACGATTTAGCATTTTATAGGCCGTGCCTCTAAGATTGTTAATATTCCATTAAAGCCTATACTAGAAGGCTTTAAAATATGGATTTTAGCAAATAAGGGCTATATATTAGACTTTATGTGGCATGCCAAAGGTAATAAGAAAGGCCTAGTTGATTTAGATTAGTCTTTTACTAAGGAAGAAGGCTTTTTAAAGACGCAGGCAGTAGTCCTTAATTTTCTCCTATAGAAAGATGCCAAAACGGATAAACGCCTCTACCCACCTAATAAGCACGTTATATGGCTTAATAACCTATTTATAAGCGTTAAGCTTCTTACCAAACTACGAAGCCTTGGAATTGGAGGTGTAGGAACTATTAGAACGACTAAAACACAGCGGGAGGAGCAGGGGGATCTTAAAGGCAATATTAAGGCGGTTATAACTATAAAAGGGAGGAAGAAGGTGCCTACTAAGTAAGTTAATTAAATACTTTGTCACAGTGCTGTAATGCAAGTAGGCTAAATAACTACATTATGGTATGAAGAGGAGAAGGAGGTGAAAGGGGGTATTGTATACAAATAGTAGGGGCAGCCGCCAAGGCGCTAGTGGTGGGCCAGCTAATAGTAGAAAACAGTACGAGATAGTACGAGATAGTATGAGACAGTATAAGACAGTATGCGTTAGGACAGTGCCGTGACAGTACTCCCTTTCCTAGAAGGTTTGGTCCCTAAACCAAACAGGTAACTTATTTTCGCTGTAAAGATGTTACTTCCGCTTACCGCCCTTAACCGAGCTAATAGCGATTTTCCATACTGGGTATGGAAAATCTTAATTGGTCAGTTTAATAAACAAAGTCGGCAGAACTCCATACCGCCACCACGTGGCGCTTCTTGGCAAAAAAACTAGCTAATTAGATAACTTTAACCGGCGGTTAAAGTTCTATAAGATCTTAACCACTATAAATTACCTTTATGGTCGGCCACGGCCTTTGTATGGCTCTCCCTTATCTTATACCTAGTCTAGGGGTCCTGGCTTCTTAGGGTATTATTTATAAAACTTTAATAGTACGCGCTTGCACCCTTTTAGGGATTTCTTAGGTTCCCAGGTTTTCTTATTATAATATTTCCATTTAATACAATATATTAAGCCATGCTCGTCTATTTGTTTATTATATACATTAAGGATCTTTTTAAATTCCCACTTGTCCGTAATATTGCCATTATTATCCCTTTTGGCTATCCTACCTATAACATTATAACATTCCTCTTTATTAATGCATACTTAACTAGGGATCTCTTTAGGGAACTAGAGGCGGATTTTTAAAGTGTGGAAAGACTTATTAACACAGATGTGGTCTAGGAGGTTAACTATAACTGCTCTTTTATAGGCAGCTAGTGTCACGGCACTGGCCTAACGCGTTGTTATGACTCGGTGTTGTCATGACACGAGCACAGACCTAACCCCTAAGCGACGTGTATATATACCGCCTCACCTCCTACATAGTTCTGCACACGACATCGTTTGTCAATGATACACAGTCACAGTTACCTCGTTGACCCTCTGCACGTACTGTGACAGCTAGGACAGGCCAGGGTCCGTCCTAGTTATTATTTTACTTCCTCTTAGGCCAGTTGGTCTTTATATTTTTAAGGCTAACCATAACCATATCATCCTTTTTAAATATTATACCTTCGTCTTATTTTATATTAGCGTTATCTTTATATTGTTGCTAGGAGATATAAGCTAGGGCTTTAAGCTAGGTTAAGATGCGCTTAAAGCGGTTAATAATAGTATTAGCTTATAAGTACTCCTTCTTTGTATATACAGACAGGGCTAATAGCTGGGGGCCTGCTGGTTTAACGCCTAGATGTGGGTTATAGCCATAGTCAGCAAAGAACGGTGAGATTCCCGTGGTTTTATTAACCTAGTTATTTATAGCAAACTTGGCAAGGGGAAGCCAATCTACCTAGTCGTCTTAGGTGAAGCTTATAAAGGCGCGTAGGTACTTATTTATTACTGCATTAATAATCTTAGTTTGGCTATCTATTTTAGGGTGCTATATAGAGCTAGGGCTTAGGGTTACCTTTAGGCGCTAGTTTAGGCAACGCTAGAAGTTAAAAATAAATTAAGAGCCTCTGTTAGAAATAATAGTATTTAGAGCGCCATATAACTTATAGATAGTATAGATAAATGCTTTAATAAGCTCCTTAGTATTTAGGCTAGTAATAGGAATAAAGTGTCTTACCTTTATTAGGCGGTTAATAATAATAAAGATATGTTTATATGTTTTTCCGTTACAAAGGCACTTAGGTAGGTTAATAATGTGGTTAATGGAGATATTGGTCTATAGGCAGACTAGTAGTTCTAGTAGTTTTAGGAAATTAGGTAGTGCTAAATATGGGGTCTTTATACTGAAGCAGAGAGCGTAGTCTTTTATAAAGGTAGCTATAAATTATGAAATACCTGGCTACTAATACGTTTGATTAAGAAGGTTTAGTGTCTTAACTTGGCCTAGGTGGCCCGCGGGGCCTAAACTGTATATATAGTGTACAACTTCTAGTTGGAGTTTAGGTAAATTAGGGACAAATACTTAATTCCTGTAGTAGATTAGGCCGTTAATAATTAAATATTTGGATTTATTATAGCGGAGCAGCTTCCTAATCTGCTTAGGCCAACGGCGTGCTTTATAGTCTTCCCGTTTGCGTAGCGCAGCCAATATATTCCTAGCAAGTTTGTTTTCTTTATAGGTGTTCGGATCACGGGGGGGGGGGTTTAGGTTCAATCAATTTCGTTCTTTTCTTCTACTTCTACAGGTGGAATTTGATGGATCTCCTGAGCTCGCTTAGCTCACGTGGTCAACCCAATTGGTTACAAGCAACTGTGTCTACTATATTACAGAACCTTATTCAGACACTGGCAACAACTAGAAAATAAGAGAAAGAATAAAAGGATACTGGTAAATAAGTCCGTAGTCTCTATCCCTATTCTCCCTACCCATTTGGTAACCTATAGCCTAATCGTATTCGTGTCGTTTCCGGGGGCTTTGGCTGCTGAAATTGCTGAAGCTGCTGCGGTTGTGGCTGTTCAGGA
>Ga0307507_10000875_pt1 | contig 66875 bp, 27 predicted proteins | sample 7_EM_MG_FD_207223 | JGI IMG/M metagenome (GOLD analysis project Ga0307507, IMG submission 207223) | Populus trichocarpa ectomycorrhiza microbial communities from riparian zone in the Pacific Northwest, United States - 7_EM | ecosystem: Host-associated > Plants > Roots > Unclassified | place... | reverse complement strand
TACCTACCTACCTACCTACCTACCTACCTACCTACCTACCTACCTACCTACCTACCTACCTACCTACCTACCTACCTACCTACCTACCTACCTACCTACCTACCTACCTACCTACCTACCTACCTACTTACTTACCTGCCTGTATTAGTATCTAGTTTAATTTAGGGGAGAAGTCGGCCTAATTAAAGGCTTTAATCGATTTAAATTGTTCTCTATAGCCGTTTGCTAGCTATATATTTAAACAGTGGTCATCTAGGGTGCCTCCCTAGGAGGCCTTAATTTGATTTGGTGATAGGCTAATATTAAAGCTTTAGTTTAATTTAATCAATCAATGAATTAAATTATTTGTGGTATTTGCTAGCTGGTTATTTAACGGTCATTATCTAGTTCTAGCGATAGTTATCTAGTTCTAGTAATAGCTGTCTAGCTCTAGAATAGTTATCTCGTTCTTATAACGATTATCTAGTTCTAGTAACAGTTCTCTATTAACTACCGTTCTAGTACCTTTTAAGATAGGGAGGATATAAGGAAGGGTAAAAAATAAGATAGCTATAAAGAGGTAACTTAGTAGAGGTATATATAAGCTATTAGGAATATAGCGGGGACCTAATAGTAATATGTGTTATATGGAGTTTTTTATAAAGCCTCCGTATATAGAGCTTTGCGTAGAGCCTTATATAAAGCCTTTATATATACATAGAGCTTTATATAGAGCCTTAGTAGTATTGCCTAAGGGGTATATATTAGGTGTTGCTTTAAGGGGGGGTATTAGGAGGAGTATTACTTAGGGGGTATCCTACTAGGAACCTAATAGGACGATTAGGAAAATAGTCAGAGGTCTTAGTGGTCGATACGTGCGTATATACGCACGCGGTCTTTGACAGATTTTGGTAGAATTTAATTAATCTAGTAGAACTTCGCAGAAGTTAATTAAGCTAGCAAAATTCGGCAGAATTTAGTTAAAGCTTTAGAATTTATCTGTTAAGTGTTTAATTAAGATATTTCTTCTATAACTAGGCTAGTCCTATTATAGTACCCCCACCCCCCTCTTTAGCTAAAGGTTTAAAGTAATTTAATTTAGTTAAGAATTTATGATTTTATTACGTATTACATTTTCGCGTTAGGTAGTGGTTTTAATAAGGCAAATCTTACTAATTAGATAACTTTAACCGGTGGTTAAAGTTCCTTAATATCTTATATATTATATAACCGTGTTATAACCGTGTTATAATATATTTTAAGTTTTTTTTTAAATTTAAGCTTCCTGCTCTTATATTTTATTTATTTATATTAGGGAGCAGTTATTTGCCTTTATATTGCATCTATATAGCTAGAGTAGGCCGTAAAGGATAGTCCTTATAGAATTCTTTTACTAAAGAAGGCGCGTTGGCCTTAATCTAGTTATAGGTTTCCTAGATTTGTGTTTTATATCCTTCCCACTTAATAAGAAGTTTAAATTGTTTAGATTATAGTTTCTATTATATATTGTTAATTAAGTTAATAAAGTAAGAACTATTACCATTGTTAATAATTACGGAGGGTAGTAGGGGAATTTTATAAGTTATAGGATTATCTTTTAAAGGGTATAATAAGCTTATATAAAACGTTAGGTATATCTTTATTTTAGGTAGTAGTTTAAGCTTATAGGCATATAGGCATAGTTTTTTTTTTAATTTAGTATAGGCCTATAAACTTCTAGTTAAGTTTCTTTAAGGGCTATTAAGTTTATAGGTTTTGTATATTTAGGTAAACTATATTACCTTCCTTAGAGTCCTATATGAGAGCTCGTCCTTTATTTATATACCATTTCTATACCATTTAAGCGTATATTAATTTACTTTATAACAATTCCGTTAACTGCTTTATTTAATTGGCGCAGTTATACGCGTTAATTAACTAGATCTGTTTAATTGTAGGTCCTATTATATTAATTTTGGGTTATAATTTAAATCTAAGTTAAGGATCTTATCTATAGGTCGCGTAAAACGGTGTTATGCCTATTAATATGTTTATTATATTATTCGCAGTAAACTTAGCTAAAGGCAGCTATTTTTCCAGTTATCTTATAGATAGAAGCAGTATATTTATAGGTATTATTCCATAATTGCATTTGTAATTTTAGTTTAACTATCTATATCTAGATAAAATACAGTTAAGAGTTATATTTAAATACTTAATTATTTATATAGAGCTTACTAAAAGTCTAAAACGAACTAGCTTCTATAATCGGATATTATTAAATTAGAAAGTCTGTGTAGTTTAAAGACATACTTAATAAAATATTCGGCTACTAATATTATATTAATTAAGTCTATAGGGATTATATATTATATTTTCGTAAAATAGTTAATAACTACTATAATATTTATAAACCTATTACTGCTAGACAAGTTAACTATAAAGTTAATTAAGATATTACGCCATCTTTATATTGGAATTAGTAATAGTTAAAGTACTCCTTACTTCTTTACATAAGAGGTCTTTCTATATATACATATTCTATATACTTAAATATAGCCGTCAAAAACGGACTCTGCACCTATACGTGGTGACGGCTATAAACCTAGGTCTTTGAAGTTTAGACCTAGAGCTAACGCAAAGACGTTATATAGTGTGTGGGTAGGAGCTGGTAGTTGTTAAAATGTTAGGGGGGTAGTGAAAAGTTCTCACATAGGATGGTGAGATCTCGAAAACCACTACTTTAGTCCCCCTTTATAGTAAATAACTACTACTCTTATTCCGAGCCCACCTATACAATCCAGCATGGATGTACAGCATTTAATAACATCCCCTTAACCCACAATAGAAAGTGTTAACGACCTTACATTAATGAATAAACGAATGCAAACAAACGAATAAGCAAATATACGGCCCCTCCTAACCCCTAGGGCGATCGCCTACAGAGCATACGGTCACTCGCCATACTGCCATAATACTACTAAAACCGTCAGCTAGATAACCCCATATAGTTCTCCTTGTCTCCTCTTAACGGAGTAGTGCCCTTAGAGAGGGCCTAGTAACTAGGGCCTAGGTATAAAAGATACCTAGGTACACATACATATATCCCGCTTTCATCTTTTAGTATTAGGATGGTAGAATAGATGAATCCCCCTTACACCTTTAATAGGCCCTAAGGGGGGGAAGGTATAGTATATATAGTAATAGTTAACAAGAGATAGCATATAGGGGATGGTTAAGATATGGGAAATAACAACAAGACACAGTAATTAATTGGTAAGGCCTAGCTGGGACGTAGTGAACCCTAGCTTTAGATAAGCTAGAGAGAGAAGCAGTAGTTCCTAAGAAGATCGAATATCCAAGGAGAATAGAATGTAGCTATAGGCCCATAGGGCCGCTGCTATAGACGGACATAGCAAATTAGTATTTTTTATCCTATTAAGGTAGCTTATAGGGGTTTTCCGTCCCCTACACAGCAGGGTTTTCTTCCTATCAATTTACAAGTTTTCCCCCCTGTAATGGTAAGTGTCTATATAGGCCAAGATAGGATCTATATCAGACATTAATTAAAGAACTTACTATATACTTAAACATATTTTTATATATAGTTGTATATTATAGGCTAGTAGTATACTTATTAAACAATATTATAAGTCTTTATACGGCTAGGATATCCTACTATAGGGAAGTTATATATAAATTTAAGTATCTTAAATTATAAAGGTTTGGAATTTAGAATTACCATATTTTATTAATAGTATAATTAATTATTTTAAATTTCGCATTTAGCGAGTGTAATATCCTTATGCTATCATTTTCCTATTTAAATGGTTTTTATTACATCTATTATCTAAATATTATTCTTATATTTATATTCCATTAGCTTATTAATTTCTATAACGTACTTAACAAATAAGCTGCGTAGACAAGCAAGCTGCGCACCCCACTAACTTTCTACAGCTTTATATATAGATAACTCCACAACGCGGTAAGATATTATATTATATAGTATTATATAGTATTATATAGTATTATATAGTATTATATAGTATTATCTTCATTATTTTAACACGTTTAAGTATTATGTCCTGTCTTACCGCAGCGTCTATAGTGCCTTTACTGCGTCGCGGTCCTACCTAAGCTTAACCCTATCTAACACGTTTTGCCCTCCATCTGCGCATTAACATTAATTTAGGTAGTGTAAGGGATATTATTGCGGACACCTTAGGTTGCCCTTAGGACAACCTCTGGGCGCCCCTTAAATAGTCACTAGTTATATGCTAGAGGCATATACCTATAGTATATAGTCTCTACAATCCCAGAGGCCTTACCTCCTTAAGAATTTATCTCTCTTACCAATCTATCCTATTCTATAATTATGTCCTTATAGCCCCCTTATATTTAAATCCTTCCTACTCTATTTAGAAGGGCAGCTGGCTTTAAAAACCAAATTATTTATTTACATCTTTTGTTTACATCCACTATTCTCCCTTAAAATCTCATAATAACCTAAATAGAAACTCCACGAATACCTTATAGAAAGCTGTCGCATTAAGGTAGAAAGGTCCCTCTAATAGCAAGAGATTATAATAACATAAACCTTTAGGTAAGACGGCTAAATAAGCCCTAATACCTAGATGCGCCAGGAGCTTAAAGACTCTTATATACCTATAGTTACCGCTAAGAAAAACGCAGATACCCTCTATAACGGACACAGCGCTACTAAAAAGTAACTAGAACCCCTCTGGCCCTACCTAGGCTAATTAAAAGACTAAGCGCTAGAGGCAACACTAAGATCTTCCCTTAAGCTAGAAATGCTAAAGGAATATACTAATATATCTAACTAGGGACCTAACCGGAACCCTCCCAGAAGACCACTGGCCTATAATTAGTATAGTAGCGGTATATAAACTACTTATAAGCTAAGCGGGCCTACTCCTTTAGGTAATTTAACCTAAACACTAACTTAAGACCTAAGGCTTATTGGGAAATCCGCACTAGCCACTAGTACTAATACTACCTCTATAGCCAGAGCTTCCCTAGGCCTAAGTTTAGAAAGTTAAGAGCCCTATACTAATATCCTTTAAGATAGATATTAGGAAGCTGTTATAAGGCTCTTAGAAGCTATATAGGAGGAAGCCACTAATAAATATATTAGAACCCTTTAAGGGCAAATTTAAATCTAGTAGGGTTTAATCTAAGCTAGATAAGTTCTTTTATAACTTGGCTAGGGCTAAAGGCTTCCTAGGGGCTACCTAGTGCCCACCTAAGGAAGTATAGAAGACTTAAAGAAACATCTGCATAATAAATAGAAGAAAGATATAGACTAATTAGCTAAGGCCTCTAGTAGTCTAGAACTCCGTTATAAACCCAGCGCCTAATATTTAGATAATTAGGTTCACAAGGTAAACAACTTCTTTAAGATGCTAATAATATAAGATAATACTAAAGAATATACATGGTAGATTATTAGCAAGATTAAAAACTAATTACTAAACCAAATTGCGCTTAATTAACTTAATAAAAAGCAAATTACTATATAGCCACAGCTATAGACCTTCCTAAAGAGTTAGACCCAAGATCTGTATATTATATAATATGATAACATAGAACAATTCTAGAATGGTATACAGCTAAACCGTTAAGATTTCCACCAGTTTATAAACTTTATGGAAACTTATGCTCAATAAATGGATTTAGAGCCCTTTAAAAATAAAAACAGCAGCATCTATAAGAAAGAGAAGATTGGATTTATCTAGGCTAGAATTAAGCTAGTAATTTATAATAAAATAAAGCGCATAGGAGCCCTACTGCAGATTACTGTATATATGGATTTTAAATAAGTGGTTCTAAACGCCAAGAATATGGTAAGAAACTAGACCTCTTCTAGTAAGAAGCTAGGGGGTAGCCAAAAGCATAGGCACTCTAGTAGTAATATAGGGCAGACCCAGTCTTTAAAGAAGCCGTTCTTAAAGAGAACTTTAAAATAGTTAAAGTTGGGAACCTTAAGTAGCGGGAAAAACTCCTAGGGTTAACCTAATACCTATCTAATACCCTTACAGGAACACTCCAAGAAGCTAAAAGGACATTTTTATTAGAAAAATAAGTAGGGTAATAAACGCACTAATAAACTAAAAAAAGAGAAGCCCTAGTTATAGATATCTCCTAGCTATAACTAGGGTAAGATATAGAAGAAAAGACTCTCTATATTACTGTCAAACTAAAAATAATACTCCCTATAGGCGAGATGTATTAGTTCTAAGCACTATATAACAGCAGCGCCGAAATTGATCTTATATAATATAACTTGGCAAAGGAGCATAAACTTATTCCATTACTAGGGTGGCAGAAACCTATTATAGGCTTCCTAGATAAGCATTAGATCAAACTATATAGCACCTACAAGCTTATAGTATTAGTGGCCAATATATATAACTATACTAAGGTAGTTGGCCCGCAACCCCTCTAGGCGGCTAACTTTATAGGTTATAACCTTATCCTTAAATATCCTTAGCTTATAAAAGTAGATCTTAAGATATGCTTTAAGACAGAAGCCTTTAAATAGTGGAATAATAAAGAATTAGAAGGGCGTATATTACTAATAAGCGTAAAAGATATCCTAGAGGATATAGCCCTAGGTAAAATAGTATACACTCTACACCTAAAGGAGTATTAAATCCAACCCCTATTTTATAGTAAGATGGGTATAAAGCCTAGTATAGGTAATAACCCTTCTATAACGGGGACCCTATAGGGAACTGCTAAATAGGTTATAGAAATATTATAGGGAGGCGGCAATCTTAAAGATCTTATAAGATACTTTCATCGTTATAGATTACTTTGGCTTAAATAATACGCGGAAAGTATACTATAGCACTTTAAGCGCTACGTTAAGGAATTCCCTACCCTTTACTAGCTACTATATAAAACTGTTTAATATACAGTAGCAACTATATATAAACAGTTACTATAGCGCGCGACGCTACCTATAAGCGTCCTAAGGGAGCTTTAGGACCTACCTAACAATAATACAGAGCACAAACGCGACCCTAATTTGTCAAATATTCTAGTAGGCCTAAGGGACTTACTAAGGGTATTTTTAGGCAGGTAAGCTAAAGTCCTTTTACAGAACTCAGAATATAATTATATAATTAATCTAGAAGAAGGCAAGCAGCCGCTAAACCTTCCTATCTATAACCTCTCTTATAAAGAGATTAAGATCCTATAGGAGTACCTTAATAGCTTACTAGAAAAGGGATAGATATAGCCTAGTAAGTTACCGGCAGGCGTACTAATCCTCTTTATCCTAAAACTAGATAGAACTATAAGGCTATATATAGACTATTACGGTCTTAATAAAATTATAATTAAGAACCGCTACCTACTGCCATTAGTTAGTAAAATGCTGGATTAATTATCTAGGGCGAAGATTTTTACAAAGCTGGATCTATAAGACGCCTATTATAGGCTCTATATTAAAAAAGGGGATAAGTAGAAAACCGCTTTTAAGACCTAATACGGCTACTTTAAGTATCTAGCAATGCCTTTTAGGCTAGCCAATACGCCTATAATATTTTAATTATACATTTATAGAGCCTTAGGGGGACTAGTTAACCGCATATATATTATTTATTTAGATAATATTCTAATCTATTTAGAAAATAAGGATTAGCACAAGCAACATATCCACAAAGTACTAGAATGTTTAGATAATTAGGGCCTCTACGTCAAAGTGTTAAAGTATATTTTTAACACTAAGCAGGTTAAGTTCCTAGGGTACATTATAACGCCTATAGGTATAGTTATAGACCTAGTACGGGTGTAGACAATTTAAGAGTGGCCAGAGCCAGTGTGACGGCTTAAACAAATGCCGCACGGCTCGAACAAATGCCTCTAAACCAAAGCTTGAACGAATGCAACGTGTGCTTGAACAAATGCTGTATTACGAAGATATCAAGGTAAGGAGCAAGAGGAGGTGGTGAGGCCACGTCTACATACACATGCCAAGTCGTAAGCGAACCCCTAACTAGGTGACGCGCCCCAGCGCCGTCACAGCCAGAGAGCTACTAGGATATTTAAGTGTTCTTAGGCTTCGCCAATTTCTATAGGCGCTTTATCTATAACTACTTAGATGTCGCCTAATACCTATCTAACTATATTACTAAAGCTTCCTAAAACCCAGCCTAGGAAGCAAAAAGCTTAAAGATAAAAAGAAAAGAAAAACCAAAAAGGGACTAATTAAATAGTATAAATTATAGATATGGCCCAGAAAGGTACAGGAAGCCTTTTAGGAACTATATACAAAGTTTATAAAAGCTCCACTATTACGGCATTTTAACCCAGATTAGCTACTAATAATAGCCACTAATATATCAAATTTTACCTTTACTAGTATTTTACTACAACCTAATAGGTATCTAGACGCTACCCAGCTCCACTAAAGACTAGTAGTATTCTATAGTAGAAAATTCTAGGGACCTAAAGTTAGGTATTATACCTAAAATAAGGAACTGCTAGCTATAGTTAACTGCTTTAAATAATGGCGATACTACCTTAAGCACGTAAGCCATACCACTTATATACTCTTAGATTATTATAATTTACGCTACTTTATAACTATAAAGGAGCTTATACCTTAATAAGCTAAATAGACAGAGGAGCTTACGTAATTTAACTTTAAAATTAAATATAAGCCAGGGGAAAACAACCCTGCTAATAAACTGTTATAACGGCCAGACTATACTAAAGGCTTTAAAATAGGAGAAGGAAAACAGATAATAGATATCTTACTCCCTATATTATAGAATAAGCTCTAGGTATAGGATACTTAAGTACCTATAGCTCTAAGTACTAAGTCTTAGGTGATGTAAACCCTATTGGCTTCTATTAACATTCTGGCTAGTACCCGGTCTATTACTAATAAGGGTCTAAATATACCTGGATAGGACGTCCCTAATACACTCTTAGAACCTAGTAATATATCACCTCTAATTACTAAGCTATCCCCTTAAACTAAAAGCGAAGCTATAAAGTAATTAGAACCTAGAGCCCTATAATAACTAAAGGACTTTAACCTTATAGCAGCCTTCCTAATATATGCGCACCGGAGAGTTATAAGATCTATAATACTATCTAGTTGCGTACTTAAAGCAGTATAAAACAAAACAGCTTTTACCTGGGAACTATCTAAAAGGTTAATAGATCTTATCTATAAGGTATAACGGAGGGACGCCTTCTATGCCATTTTTAATACGGAAGTAGACTAGAAATATAACGGAAAGGAAGCTAATAGGCGCTACTATTAGGAAATGGACCTAATGGGCCTACTGCGTAGATATAGCAAGGTTTAGGTGCTATAAGAAGCAAATCTATAATAGAAGATTCTTATAAAGAATTATAATAATCCTCTGGGCGGCCACTATAGTTAAGCTAAGATAATAGAATTACTTTAATATAAATACTATTGGCTAAAGCTTAATTAGGAAGCAAAGGAATACATCAGCTATTATAAGAAGTATTAAGTATATAAAATCCAAAGGAATAAGCTATGGGGTTTACTTAAATTGGTTCCTCCCGCTAGCGAACTATAGCAATATTACGCTATAGATTTTATTACGGATTTTCTACTATTAAAAGATAAGCAAGGACAAACATATAATTCAGTTCTTATACTTATTAATAGGTTTTTAAAGTATATCTAATACCTTTCTGTTAATAAGATAATTAATATATAAGCACTTATAAACCTAATTAAGGAGAAGTGCTTTTTTAAAGTAGATTAACTATACTCTATTATTACTAATAGGGGCAGCGTCTTTATAAGCTAATACTAGTTAGATCTATGCTTTTATTTAAAGATAGACCACTATTATAGTACGGCTTTCTATCTATAGATGGATAGGTAAATAAAGCGCCAGAACTAAGAACTGGAGTCTTACCTGTAAATATATTTAAACTACTATCAAGACAATTGGTGCGAGCTACTTCTATATACGGAATATGCTTACAACTTAAAGCAACACTTATTGTATAAGTATGCACCTATCCAGATTGCCTATGGCATTTAACCATTTGGATTTAATAGTGTACTTAATAATTACTGGCTAAGGCTATATAATTAATTATAGGACCTAATTAGGAAGTTTAAAGATATCCACCAGAGAGTATAAGGGTACTTTAAGGAATAGGAGGAGTAATAGAAGCATGTAAAGTAGAGCCTATAAAACACGAAAGAGCAGTAAAGACTTTAGTATAATTACAAATACTAGAATAAGCATTTCAGCATAGGCAATAAGGTTCTATTATGTTTAATAAATATTAAGACCTATTAACCATTAAAGAAGCTTAATACAAGATACCTAGGTCCCTTCTAAATTAAGGAATAAATTAGTAAACTAGCCTACTATCTCTAGCTATCCCCATCTATAGCCTATATATATCTAGTATTTTATATAAATCTACCAGAGCTATGGCATAGACCACCGCTAAAAAAGAACTTCCGTCTAGGCCCAATTAAACACCTTAAAGTAATGGGCGAGCGGTACAAGGTTAAAGCTATACTATGCTATAAGTCTATTAAGAACAAGCTTTAATATAAAGTTAAATGGCTAAGATGGCCCGCTAAGGACTCTATACAGGATCCAGAGGATCACTTTAATTATTATAAAGATATTCTAAAAGAATATTAGGACCAAGGTCCGCAATCTATAAGGTATAGAAAGCGCTCTAACACTATGGTGTTATTATAGACTATAAAGAAGACTTAAGTAAAGAGCAAGAAATAGGTCAAATTAGATATGGAACAGATAGGCTCCAGAAACCATAAGGATTAATTAGGGCTATAGCCTAAGGTAGGATAGGTCCTCAGCCTTTTTATATATATAGTATAGAATTAATAAAGTATTTTTCTAGAATTGCATTCCCATTTATTAATCTATATTAGGAACATTATTTCTAGGGCTCCTAAGCCCTTCCTAAATGTTTTATAATGCCTTCCTAAGCACTAATTAAAACCCTTAAGTGCTACTATATACAAGAATCAATCCTAAATGCCTAAATTAAAAGCTACTATGCCTTATCCTTAGGTGTAGGATCAGTATCCATTAGCTCGCTAAGTAATGGCTAATAGGAATAAGATTTAGAAGCCTTAGTAGGAGTACGGTTAAGTATAAAAACAGGGGCAGGCTAATAAGGTATAGAAGGAGCAGAGACTCTTAAATGCTTAGCACTAATATTAGGTCCAAACTAATACCAATAAGGTTCCTAAGGCGTAAGTTTATAGTTAATAAAGACACGCTTAAGCCTAGAATAAATAAAGATGTTAGCTGGCTGGTATAAACTAGAACCACCAAGACCTTACTATAGTAACTGTTAGTTACCCATCCGCTAGATACCCAAAGGGTAACCTACCTAATACCGCATTATATTGTGCTCTTTTAAAACTTAACACGCATATATAAACTCCTTCTTATAGTAGACGGCAACCTTCTTCTTATTAACCCCATCCTTTACCCTATCCTTAGTATACTAACCTTACTCCCTTATTAGGCGTTACTAGCTAGCTTACTAGGAATTATAGGTGGTGTAAATAGCTATAGTATAGTCTTAAATTTAACCTAGATATTTAGTATTAGCGCTAGAATAAAAGAGAGACCAGGCGATATAGTAGTTAAGGATATTAAAGCATCGTCGCCACTTAGGCCCAGGCTATTAAAGCTTAAAGTTAGTAATAGAAATCTATTAAGGATAGAAAGGCTTACCTTAACGTAACTGCTGCTCTTAGTATATATGCATCAATTATAAGGACTAAAGGTGTTAGACCTTATATAGTGGGTCTTATTGCAAGCATCCAGAATCTTCTTATTAGATTTCTGGTCCTTTAAGGACATATAGGCAAAATTATTTAGGTAGGACCAGCACTAGTTATAGGTTAGCGGAGGTTAAGGTTCTATATACAGCGGCAGGGCCAAGATATACTAAGGAACCTGCTTAGAAGAGTAGTTAGTAGGAGAACAAAGAGGTATATTAAATTGATAATGGAAAAAAAGAAAATCTTAATAATATATTAAAGATATATCTAAAATTGGACAAAGGTTAATAATGGGAAGTAAGGTATTAGGGAAAAGGACCAGTTATATGCTAGAGGCATATACCTATAGTATATAGTCTCCACGATCCCAGAGGCCTTACCTCCTTAAGGATTTGTCTCTTTTACCAATCTATTCTGTTCTACAATCGTGTCCTTATAGCCCCCTATCTACAAAGTCCCCTTATAGGTAGCCATCTCTAAGCCCTCTGCTTTTGTTAGACTCCCTCACTTCTAGATCTGCTTTTTTTTTATACTGTCTATATTGTGTTATAGCCTTATTTGCCTTCTAAAGGTCAGCAACTTGTAAATATAGAAGTACAGCCAAATGTATCATTATCTCAGCGCCCTTAGTAAGCTGATTAAGTGACTTAATAATTAAGGTAGGTGAGTTATCCTAATGCCTTAGAATTTGATCGCGAATCAACACTATTTGAGACCCTAACTTAATAGGGTTGCTTAGTATTTTTAACTCCTATAGGGTATCCTCCAGAGCAGGAGGTGTTAGCGTATGTAATTAAACTTTAAGTTTCAACAATATAGTATCTGGGTTAAATGGAACTAGGCCAGTACCTTAAAAGCCCATAGAGATATTACTCTCTATAATTAAGGCAGTAAAGGCCGCTTTAAAGGCTGGTAGGAATTCTAGCTTTATAATATAGTTAATATAGCTGCGTATTAGGTGCTTAACCTAATACCTATATGCCTTCTTTAGCGGCGCAAAACAGCCTACATTAAGCGGCTAAAGTAGGTGTAATAAATGCAACGGCATATAGAGCGTAATAATTTTGTTCTCCTTGCAGATCTATTAGAATTTAAGCGAGTTATGGCTCTTGTGGCCGTTAAGGATAAGTAGATAATATAACCCTACCGTACAATCCTTTATATGCCTTTTAAAGTGCCGTAACTACTTAATACTAAGCTTATTTGTTATTTAGCCATTCTTGCTTAGTAATATAGCCTAATCTTATGGTATGTTGTTGCCTTTATACTATATAGATAGGTAGTACTTACTAGTAAAGATAATAAATAGAGGAATTACCTAGCCTTAAGCGTTAATTCCTTAGATTACTGTAGTCTATTCGTAATTGCCTAGCTATATAGCTTTTAGCCAACTACGTCTCTTAGAGCCTATAATAACTACTCCTATTAAGATAACACCTATCTAAAAGCCAGTTTTGTTAAAATTATAAACATCGTCGTCTATAATACCATATATTGCCATTATATTACATATAAGCTTAAACTACGGCTTTGTTACGACACTGTTACAGACCCTAGTCAGGGGCTCGGCCGAGCCGAGCCTTGGCTCCATGTATATAGACGTGTCCTTTCCTCGACCTTCTTCCAGTTCTCGTCTTGGAATTCTCGTTCACTGGCTACCAATAGATTCTGTTCTTTTGACTAAGTCTTCACAGGCTTAATAATTGCTGGATCCTCGCATTTAGCCCTCTAATAGTTATACTTTTAATTAAATTAAGTTTGGAGCTTAGGAGTTTGCTGTATAAAGTTCTCTAGCTATTTAATACTAACCTAGCTAGCAAAGCGCGCGCCAAGTAGTTAATTAGCCATTTCTCTTATAGCACTAAGTTTGGGCGCAAATCCTTACAAATCTAGGTTAAGAATATACTAGACAATAGCTAATTCCTCGGGCTTAGTGAGCTTCTTTAATTTGGGCTCACAATCGCGTTATAATAGAGTACTAGCGCATTACGTCCTTAACGTAGATTTAGGGACGTTATATATTGTTACAGCGCGTCGCACGCTTTGGAATTGATTTTGTTTAATTGCTAAGATGGCAAGCTATATATTGCCTTTATTATAGGCCGATTAAGTATGGTATTCTTATTGCATGGCGATTGAAAGTAATGGTATTGTGTTCTCTTGGTATGCTGCGTAGCTCGCTTGTCTGCGCAGCTCGCTTGTCGAGTACGTTATCCTATTTATTAATTTCTAATTTATTTCTGTTAAGTTCTATATTTAAAAATATAGAATATAGTTTTTTAAAATGTTTAAGGAGCAATAAGATCCGTAATTAATTTATAATCTATTTATCTAAAGCGTTTATAGGTAGGTTATATAATTGTTTTATTAATATATTAGGCTTTTAATTAAGTTTACCCAGTTAGTATATAATCTTAAAGTTAAATTATAAGAGGTATTTGGCCTAATAAATTTAGCGCTGTATTAATTGCTTTATAGTTATAGAGTATTATAGGTTCTTATGGTCCGTTAATACGCGTATTGGGAATAATAATTCTTTAAGCTTAAGACGCCATTATTTAAAATATTTAATAATTGCAAGTAGCTCCTTATTATATATCTTATAGTTTAATTTAGTAGGGGCGAGTTTTTGGGAGAGAAAGGCTATTAGATATAGCTCACCGTTCCTATTATATTGTAATAATACTCCCCCTAGTATATAATTGGATATGTCTATTTAAACAATATATTTAAGGTAAGGGTTAAAGTAGGTAAGAATTAAAGCAGTTATAAAGTGATATTTTAAGTTATTAAAAGCTTATTTGTATCTAGCGGTCTATTTAAATTTTATATTCTTCTTTATTAGGTTTATTAACAGCTAAGTAGTTTCTAAGAAGTAGTTAATAAATTAATAATAAAAATTTATAAATCCTAAAAATTCTTAAATATCTTATACATTATTAGGGCTTTCCTAGTTTATAATCACAGTAACTTTTTAAAGGTCTATTTTAATTTTATTGCAGGATATAATTAAGCCTAATTATATAACCTTAGACGCGTAGAACTTATATTTCTTAATATTGCATTATAAGCCTATATTTTATAAGTATTTAAAAACTATTCTAATATGTTTTTATAAGGTGAGGATATAGATAGGGAGTTTAATAATGGAACAATAGGGTATATTGTATAGATAGACAAATCCTTAAGGAAAAAGGAGGAGTCTGTATGTAAGGTAAGGAAGGGTTTTCCCTAGTTATATATAGCGCACGTGCCTTATAGGCGAGTTACCCCTAGGTTGCCCTAGGGTCGCCTATACCTTACAGCTATATAACTATCTACTTAGGTTTTACCTAATAATACCCCCCCCCTTTAAAAAGGATTGTCCCAAATTCTTTATATACTTAAGCCTTAATAAACCCCCATAAAAATCTTAATAAGGGAAAAAAGATTAGAGGGGAAAGAGTGTTTTAATTCTATATATAGAGAGACAGGTGGTATATATACGCGGTATAAGGATGTTAAGGAACTTTAACCGCCAGTTAAAGTTATCTAATTAGTTAGATTTGCCTTGCTAAAACTCCCTATATTTAACTAAGCTAGTAGCAATTTTCTATCCCTAGAATAGAAAATCCTAATTAGTCTATTTAGGGCTCGCCTAAATTTATTAGACCATTAAAAATATTCCAAAAGATTGCTTGCGTAGGTAAGTTACTAGTACCTTATAGGTAGGTTATAGGTTATTTATATATAGCCAAACTTATAGGTGGTAAGGTAGTATATCTATTAAATCTACTACTAACCCTATACTTTGGCCTTGCGCTATACTAGTATAGCGCCGTATATACTTTATGGGTAGGTTATAGGTTACTTATATATAGCCAGATTTATAAATAGTAAAACTATATACCTATTAAATCTGCCGCTAACCTATACTTTAGCCTTATACATTATCTATATAGTATATATATAAAATAGTGTATAAATTGTTAGTATAGGTTACTACTAGTAGGTTACTAGCAGGTCTTTAACCCTAGTTAAGTAGACCCGTTCTCTAATATAATAATCTATTAAGCTAATATAGAGTGACGGACTAGGTCTAAAAAGGGTGCTTTTTAAATTAAGCTTTATTAGTATACGCTATAGCTTTACCTATAAGTTGCCTATAAGTCGCTAGCATAGCTAGGTTATGTTAGAGTATAGCATATATAGAATATTAATAAATCGCGCTTTACCCTATATATATGCCACAGTTCTTATTACAAGCATTACTTATTTTTTAATCCCTTAGAACGTCCTCTACTCCGCTTTAATATAGGTTATATCTTAATAGCGGCACTTACTTTTCGCCTGCGCTTTAGCTATAAGGCTAAAGTATTTTGCTTATAGTACTTATCTAGGAGTTATTAATAATTCTTAAGTTCTATCTCATATTTCCATTTATTATACTTATTTAGCTATCTTAGCTATTTAATAAGGTACTGCGGTTATTTAGTACAATCCTAGTAGGCGACAATTACTTCTACTTCCTAGCAGCCTTTCTTAATCTCTTTTATTGCTAGGAGTTAAAACCTAGGGCATAACTTATAAGGCTTTAGTAAGGAGATATAAAAGACCAGGTGGAGCCATACTATAGTAGGTAGAAGCTCTAGCTTATATACTTACTGCCCTACACGCTATAGGATCTAAAACGGTCCTATAAACTTACTATTAAGTTTCTTATAGGGACGTTTTATATGGATATTCTTAGAAGAGAGTAGGACTTGTTTACTAACGGCAAAATACTTAGCTAGATAGTAACGATTATAGTATTTTACCTAAAGCTGTTAGGCATATATTATTAACACCGCCACTACCTTATGTATAAGGCACAGTCGTTATAGATACGTCTCTATAGGTTTAATATTTATTAACTTAGGCCCCTCCCCACCTTACTAAGCGTCTTAGACGATATTTAGGACTCTATTTAGGACGTTTAGTAGCTAGCCATAGGCAAGCTTAATAGGGAAATACTTTATTATAGTATAGATCTTAGAGTTATAGGTAAAGGCTACTTTATTAAGTAGGGGGGCCCAATTAGACCATTCCTAGTTTATAAATATACGCAGGTATACCTTAAGCTCCTAATTTTAGCGTTCCGTCTAACTATCTATCTATAGGTAGAATATAGTGCTAAGCTTACGCTAAACGCAGAGATAGTAGTATATAGTACTCTAGTACTCGCTTATAAATACGCTACCCCTATTAAAGACGATATTATCTAGGGGCCCTATTTATATAAAAACTCTAAATAAGAGTTCTATAAGTTATATAGCATTAATTATCTTACGCACTAGATAGTAGCGCACTAGCTTTATAAAATAGTCTATAAGGACAAGGACGGAGTTATACTCTATACTATTAGGAGCCTTAGACTTAGGGAGATCTGTAATAAAGTTAAGTAAATAATGTTACTAGGCTTAGGTAGGGACCTAAAAAGGCTATAGCTTACCATAGGGTTTATAGCGGCGCGATTTATAGCATTAGTAGGCATTATAGTTATCTAGGTATTTGCGGAGATCTTTAATAAGACCGTTCTAAGTATACTTCTACGCAATTACCTTACAGGTATAGTTAAATCTATAATAGCCACCTATAGGATTATTATAATTCCGCTTAAGAATATCCTATTATAGTAATATACAATTTGGCACCTAGACCTTATTATTTTACCTTAAGAGTCCTTAATTATTAAGGGTATAGTCCTTATTACCAGCAGGAACCCATCCCTAGGTTAACTAATTATATATAAAGTATATAAAGGCGTCCCTTTCTTATACTCTATAAATTAAATTAACTAGTAACTTAGGGGGATATTCTATAAACGCCATTTTGGCTAAGGCAGCTACTACTACCTTTTACTATAGCACGAGACTCTGCGCAAAGTTAGTGCTAGCGAAGTAATATATAATATATAGGTAACTCGCTAGGTTATTATAGAGGACCGTTACTTAGGCTAAGGGATCTTCCCTAGGGTTAAACGCTATTAGGCTAGTTAAGGAGGTCTTAAAGAGAATAGCAGGATACCCTAGTCCGCTAGCGCTATATTCACAAGGGTCGCTTATATACTACATATATACTACTTGCTAGTTTAGTATAGTAGCACCAAGGCCTATAACCCGCAACTTTTGCTATAATATAGGTAGTATAGCATTAATAACTATCCTCTTACTACTATCTTTAAAGCCTTTGGCATAATCCAGGCACTAGGATAGTATATTAGCGGGATTTACTTTACCTAGCTTATATTTAATCTTAAAATTAAACTTAGCTAGTTCCTTAGCGTACTAGGCCTAGTAAACAGATAAGCTCTTAGTGGTTATAAAGTATCTAAGATTATTATAATTGTAGAGCATATGCGTTATATACGCAGCGTATTTAAAATAGTGGCGCCACATCTTAAAGCATTATACTATAGCGAGTAGTTCCTTATTATATATATTATACCTCATTTTTAGGCTAGTAAGCTTCTAACTATAATAAGCAATTAGGTGCCAGTGGAGTTAATCTCCCTATCTAAAAAGCTGCAGAAGTATACCGCTATAGGCATAATTAGAAGCGTTAGTAATTACTATTAAAGGTAGATTAGGGTTAAAGTAGTAAAGTAGAGGAGCCTATGTAAATATAGCGCGTAGCTTATAAAACGCCTACTAATTGTTATTGGGCCAGGACCAAGGTTAATACTATTTAGTAGGCCCTTTTTTGCGCTTCTACTTCTTCTTCTCCCTATCTAACATTAGGTCGCAATATGCCTGTATAAGGTGTATATATAGGAGGTATATGGTATCTAAGTAGTTCCAGATAAATTGCCTATAAAAGTTAGCAAAGCTAAGGAAGACCTAGATATCCCTATAGGACTTAGGCTTAGGCCATTCCTTAATAGCTTTTACGTGGGCAGGATCTATTATAATACTATTAGGTATAATAATAAAGCCCAGGAACTCAATATTCTTAGTATAAAAGATATATTTTAATAGTTTAGCGTATAGGCCCTAAGCGCGGAGCTGTCGCAGTACCTACTTAACGTACTTAACATACTTATCCTCGTTATTTAAGTAGATAAAAAATGTTATTTAGGTAAACTACGTAGATAGTATCTACTAGGGTTTTTAGAGCCTTTTAAATATAGCTCTAGAAAGTTATAGGGGCGTTAGTAAGACTAAAGGGCATTACTAGGTACTTAAAGTAACTATAGTGTATCTTAAATACGGTTTTCCATTTATCTCCCTTTTTAATGCGAATCCTATAGTACGTATTACAAAGATCTAGCTTTATAAATATCTTCGCATAGCTAAGCCTATTAAAGAGTTTGCTAACCAGCGGTAGGGGGTATTAGTTTTTAATTGTAATTTTATTTAGGCGTCTATAGTTAATATATAGCCGTATTATACCTTTTACTTTTAGTATAAAGAGGATAGGCGCTCTAGTAGGCAACTTACTAGGCCTAATCCAGCCCTTCTTAAGAGCACTCTCTAGGTACTCCTATAGGATCTACAACTCTTTCTATAAGAGGTTGTAGATAGGCATCTATGGTGGCGTTTTACATTCTTCTAAGTTAATTATATGGTCGTACTTAGAGTTCTAAGGTAGTATACTTACTAACTTATTAGAGAAGATATTAATCTCCTCTTTATATATATCTAGTAGGCTAGGGTCCATAAAGGTTAAGGCGACTATTATATAATAGTATACTTCTAGGAGCTAGTAAAGAGAAGGGTGCGGCCGATATATATTTCATAGGTATACTCGCACTAAGAGTATATATAGCTCTACTATAGTATACTTAATAGTTTTGGGGTTTTAATTACCTCCCCCCTAAGTTAAAGCAATCTATACTGGCACTAGAGGGTCTCTATAGGTACTTACTACCAGTAATAATAGGTCCTCTATTATATTTATAACCAGTATCTCTATATCTAGAGGGTCTATATAGGTACTCGCTGCCAGTAATAATAGGTCCTCTATTATATTTACAACTGGTATAAAGAAGAACTCTTCTAGCTATAGCAAATAGACTATTTTACTAGCCTTAATATCTACTAGGAGCGTATTAAGGGTAACTATCTAAAGGCGTTTAGGGTCTAAAGTACCCTAAACAAATTTTCTAGAATAAAAGCTAATTAATAGATCTGCTTCTATAAGCCAATCCCATCTAAGAACTATATTATAACCATTAAATAAGCCACCCTAAAAGGTCTAGGGGCCAATAGTACAAGGGGTACCCTAGGAGTCACTAGTAGTAACTATTAAATTATAGGTATCCTAAATTATTATCTGGTTACTATTAAGAAAACATGTAATAGGTTTACATAAACGTAGTGTATAGCTTATAGGCAGGTTAAACCTATAGACAATGTCTTAGTTAATAATGTTAATTTAGCACCTATTATTATATAAGCAATATAGGCGGAATTTACCCTAGGGCGTGTCCATTATAATATATACTATAATACGTTCCTTCTCTCCCTCTATATTAGGCCCTAGTTGCAGTTAAGAGAAATACGCTACTAGGGCTTTAGGTTTTCTAAAGGCTAGGCTAACTTCTCTTTATTAACCTGCTTTTAGTATTCCTTATAGTGGCCGTCTGCGGTCCTTTAACTTATATGCGTAGCACCAGCGTTTAGGGGATCCCCTAGGCCATCTAGCTTTTAGGTATTCTCCCTAGGAGTTTACTTAAAGCGTTGCCCTTTTTAGGTTTTATTCCCTAAGCTTAACTCTATAGAGCCTATACTGTAACCGCGCTTTATACGCAATAATTTACCGCTACTACTTACGCGATCTTCTGCAAGCTTTATGGTATTAAGCAATTACTCTACATGGCGGATTTTATTAAAGAGGTCCTTAGTAGTTTTTACCTATTAGGCGAAGTTCTGGCGGAAGAGCTCTACTTATAGGTAGGCTAGAAGATATAAGAACTAAAAGTCTACCTATTACTTGGGATTAATAAAAGAGGTATATAAGAAGAGGTCCTCTAAGCTATATATATAGGCTAGGAAGACATTAAACCTCTAGTTCTCCTTTATAACAGTTATATAGCATATATTAGCGTTATTAAAGCGTCTTACTATGGGGTTCCTAATCTAGTCTTAGACTATAGTCTTAAACTTATCCTATAGTAAAGGACCTTTGTCCTTAGTGCCTAACTAGCAATAAACCAGTTAGGTAATTATTTTTTCTTTTATAAGACCTTTAATAGCCTAGCGCATACATCGCTTATAGTTATAGTTAGCGTCATTAATCTTAAATCGGTTCTTAACCGCAGCAATCTAGCGGTTAAAATGCTGTTAAGTAGTACCGCTAATATTAGGTGGTGACTTCTTAACTAGGGCGTTAAGATTTATTTGGCGTATGCGTTTACTATATAACTTATACTCTTTACTAGAGAGGCAACAGGAGGGCTTTATTAAATTAATAATACTCCGTAAGTTGGCTATTTTCTTAGCCAGCTTATCTAGCTCCTTTATATTAGCAGTATTTGGTAAGACGCTAGTAATCTTACTAAGCTCCTATTAAGCCTAGGTATATAAGTTAAACTAGTCTTTAGCGTTTATAGGTAGCTAATTATTTTAAGGTTTAGAAGGTAGCTTAGATTCTGCTAGTATATTTCTAGCGGTTTTATCTACACTAGATCCTAAGGCGTTTAGCGGTTATATTATTAGTGTATTACCATTAGGTGCAGGTATTAGTTTTCTTTTTAAAAGCATTATGGAAAAATTTAACCGGCTATTCTCCTAAGGGGATTAGTAAGAATTTAAATGTAAGATAAGGATATAAATAGGGAGCTTAATAATGGAATAATAGGGTATATTATATAGATAGACAAATCCTTAAGGGAAAAGGAGGAGTCTATATGTAAGGTAAAAAAGGGGTTTCCCTAGTCACGTATAGCGCATATACCTTACTAGCGAGTCACCCCTAGGTCGCCCTAGGGTCGCCTATACCTTATAGCTATATAACTATCTACTTAGGTTTCACCTAACAGTTTCTAATATTTAGAAAGTAAGGATAAGTAAATTAAGATATTGTTAATATATACAGTAATAAATATATTAAGGAATTTACGAAGCGTATTATTAATATATTATTAAAATGTACTAGGACCATTTTTTACGCTAAATAGTATTACTAGGTATTTAAAGAGTCCCTATTATATATAAAAAGCTATATACTTTTTATCTCCTTTATATATACGGATTTTATTAAAGGTAGTAACTATATTAAGCTTTATAAAGTACTATACCTTTACTAAATAGTTAAGCGTCTCTTAAATTAGGGGAATTGGATATTGGTTTTAAATTATAATTATATTTAGAGCTTAATAATTAATATAGAATCTTAAGCCTTCTCTTAGCTTTTTAATAAATAGTATAGGTAAGGTAAATAGAGATTAACTAGAGTAAATAAATCCTTTTTCCAGATATTTATTAGGGTATTATTATATTATAAGCAGTTCTTTTTATAATATACAGTATAGCAGACCAAACTTTAGTATTATACTAGGTTTAAGTTCTATCTTAAAATTGTACTTATTTTAGTACGGGGCTAGTTAGTCTATAATTTGTTTTTTAAACTTATTAATCAGATTATAGTACTCTTTAGGTATAAGAGATTAAGGATTAGTATATTATTTTGGTTTTAGTACTTTCTTAATATATTCTAAAGTTATAGTAAAAAATTTATAATCTTATCTTTTTACTAATAAGATAAAGGGTACGGCCTATATTATATAAATTTTAAGAGGTTTTAACAAAATATATTCGCATTCTTTACTATAATTAATAGTTATAGATTTATTATATTGGCTTAAGGTTTATAGTAAGGGTAATTTATATTATATTAAATTTAAATAGTTATATGCATATTTATAGGGCAAATGGTTTTTTAAGTAATAACTTTAATAGTAAGTTATATAGAACTTTATTATTTCTTTAACCCAACTAATTAAGGGGTTATGTTGCTTTAGCCATTTATATCTAAGTATAACTTTATATTACTTTAAGGGTATTATAAATAAGGAAATATATTTAAGGTATTTGCCTATCTGCATTTTTACTAGAATGTAGTGCGTTAGTTTGCTGTATATTAAGGGTTTACTATTAAAGTCTTATAGGCCTTAGGGCTTATTAAGTTTTTGCGTAGTTTATATTAATAAAGCCTATACTAGTAGCTCTGCTATTTATTAGGATTTGTTACAGAGTGAGTATAAGTGGTGATAATATATAGCGAAGTAGATATTATTAAGCTATATACATAAACTGTATAATAAGGTTAAGACGTTACATAAGGAGAGAAGGTAAGGAAACGGGAAGAAAGGGTATATATCGTTAGTTTGGTTGCTTGGTCGATACATATACAGAGTAGAATAGGATTTAAGTAGCGGTCCTAGCAGAACTTAGTAGGATTTAGTAGACTTAGCAGAATATAGCAGAATGCGGCAGATTGCCGTTAGATTGCCATAAATTGCCGGCAGATTACTATTAGATTGTCGTCTCGCGGTCAGTCTCTTCTTATTACGTTGGTAGAAATAGGTGGAAATAGGTAGAAACAGGTAGACGTGTATAAGGTATTACGGAGGTGTCCCATAACAGTACCCCCCTTTAAACTCGAGCTTCTGCAAGATGGGGCTATAGTAGTTCTGGGTGGAGTTTATAAAAGTCTTCTGCGGCTTATATAAGTCCTATAGAGTTAACAGGTTCCCATAAGGGCTTAGTAAAGCCTCTCCATTTTATAAGGTACATATATTTACATTTCCGTTTATTATACTTAATATCGTTAACTCTTTTAACAAGGTACTCATCCTTACTATCTACTTTAACTAGTGGGGGAGGGTCTTAAATCTATCTAGGTAGGGCGTCTAATATAGGGGCGGTAGGGTAGAGGACTGATATATAAAATACAGGGTGGATTTTAACCATATTAAGGAGCTTCAGTCGGTAGGTATAAGGAGAGATAACTTTTTCAACCTTATAAGGGCCGGCGTTCTTCTAATTAAGTTTCTTAGTAGGTTATTTTATATTTAGATTTCTTGCGTCTAGCCAGATAAAGTCACTAATTTGGTAAGCCAGTGCTAGGGTTTAGTTCTTATTTGCTGCGGCTTTATAGATAAACTGGGCCCATATTATTTTATTAGTAAGGAACTCTTATAGTTCTTCTATTTTTTTTATAAATTTATTTGCTTCTGCAACTTATAAGGCCTAATAAGCTAGGCGAGGAACGTTACTAAAGGGTTTAAAACCCATTTGCGGGTGCTAGCTATAATTAGCCAGGAAAGGGGAGACCTTTATGGTTTCTAAGACGGAGTTATTTATAGTAAACTTAGTAAATGCAAGCCAGTCTATCTAGTTGTCCTATAAATACGACGTATATATCCAAATATACTATTCTATTATAGTATTTATATATTCCGTTTAACTATCCGTCTCTAGGTAGTAAGCTATAGACAATAGTACTTTAATGCGGAGTTAAGTAGTTAGCTCGTTTTAGAACACTAAGATAAACTAGTGGCCTCTATTAGAGACAATTATTTTAGGGAGCCTATAGAGTTTCTATATATAATCTAGGAATAGTTGGGCAATAGCAGGTGTTAACATATTAGGGTAGGCGATTAAGTATCTTATCTTAGATAGTTGGTCTATAACTACTATAATATTTATATAGCCTTTGCTTATAGGGAGATTAATAATAAAGTTAATTAAGATATCCTTCTATCTTTAGTCCGGAACAGGCAGTGGCTTTAAAAAGCCATTATATGTCTTATGCGAAGCTTTAGCTTATTAGTAGGTATAGTAGCTAGAGACGTATCTTTATATTATATTATACATGTTTAGCTAATAGTATTCTTGTTAGAGGAGTTCCAGGGTTTTTCCTTAGCCTAGGTAACCGGCTACTAGTAGATTATATACATGTTTAAGGAGCTTAAGCTTAAGTTTGTTATAATTAGGTACTACTAGGCGGTTCTAATAGTATAAACAGTCTCTATAGGCTTTATATTTACTTAAAGAAATCCTTTTAGAGCGTCTAACACTATCTTAAATTAGCTTAAGCGTCTCTTAGATAAACTTATTATTTAGGTATTTGTTAACTATTATCTGCTTAATTAATTAATCAGTTATTTTAAGGATATATATTATAACGTCCTTAACGGGAGGGTTAAATAGCTTAAGGTAAAGCAGGGTTTAATTATAGTAGGTACGAGCTTCTTCTTATACTAGTATGTCTTATAAACATTAGGTTAGAGCTTAAACGCCCAGGTGGTATATAATTAAGAATTAGAAATAAGATAGATATTCTAACTAGCGGGCCTAATAATAACTTAACTGTTTTATAGTTGTAAAGTACTATAGATTCTTATGGTTGCTAAGGACCTTAATTAGAAATCCAGCACCTTCTAGTTTAGGTCACCATTGTTTAAAATATCTAATAATGGCCAATAATTCCTTATTATAGATCTTATAGTTACATTTAGCTGGACTTAATTATTTTAAGAAGTATACTATAGGGTATAGTATTTCTTTCTTATTATACTAAGACAGAATGCCTCTAGTGACATAGTTAGATAAGTTAGCCTCTATAACACTCTTTTGGTTTAGGTTAAAGTGTTAAAGTATAGGTGCGGTAGTGAATATAACTTTTAGGTAGGCAAAGGCCTTCTTACATTCTTTGTTAAAGATAAAGGCTTTATCCTTTTAGGTTAGAGCTATAAGGGGTAAAACCAGGGTAGAGAAGTTATTAATAAACTATTAGTAGAAGTTAGCAAATCCTATAAAGGCTTTTACATCTTTAACATTCTTAGGTTTTTATTAGTTTACAATTACTTTAATCTTCTTTAGGTCTATTTATATACCGTCTATAGAAATAACAAATCTGAGGTATAGAACTTCCGTTTTATGGAACTTGTATTTATCTATATCTAATTATAGGCTAGCTCTATATAGGGCTTCTAGGACAAGGTTAACGTATTTCTTATATTTAGCTAGGTTATTACTATATACTAGGATATTATCAATATAAGCAGTACAGAAAACGTCTAGGTAAGGTTATAGGGTATTATTTATAAAGTGTTAGAACAAACTTAGGGCATTTATAAGACTAAACAGCATTACTAAGTATTTAAATAGTCTGTATCTAGTACGGAATGTAGTAAGCCATTTATCTCCCATTATAATACGGAGGCGGTTAAATGCGTAGATAAGGTCAAGTTTTGTATAGTAGCGAGCCTTACTTAATTGGTTTAGTGTCTCTTAAATTAATAGGAGTAGGTACCAATTCTTAATAGTAATAGCGTTAAGAGCTTAGTAGTCTATATAGAAGCGCAGACCGCCGCCAGGTTTCTTAATAAAGATTATAGGTATAGCTATAGGCAAAGAGCTTACTCTAATAAATCCTTTACTTAGGTGCTTATCTAAGTACTTTTACAGTACTTTAAGTTTATTCTAGGATATTCCGTATAGGGGTCTAAATCCTAGCTATTTTCCTTCTTTAAGTACAATCTTGTAGTTATATGGTTAGTGTTCTGCTAACTTATTAGCTTCCTTTTATAAGAATACCTCTAGGTGCTTATAGTGGCATACTAGTACTTTTATAGTAGGGTTAGTATGCTTTTTTAGTGCTAGGGCCTTTTTAATATCGGCTATTATAACGGCAAAGATTATATATTTAGGTTTCCTGGCAAGTTATACTAATAGGGTAGCTCCAATTATATAGATATCTAAGGTGTTAAGCGAGCTTAGGTTATCCTTAGTTTCTTATATAGTTTTAGGCTTGGTGTTAGGTATAGAGTTGGTATTAGGTGTAAAGTTAGTATTAGATTTAGGTTCGGGTTCTTTAAGTATCCTTTTTATAGTAGAATACCAGTTCTTCTGGTACCTTTATATGTTAAGCTTAAGCTTCTACTTAGTTTGAGGTGTAGTAGTTAGAGTTTATTTGTATAGTTTAGTATAATTTCTAGGTTCTTAGTAGACGTTAGTAAAATTCTTATATTAGTAGAATTTAGCGGAATTCTCAGGTTAGTGGAATTAGGTGGACTTTTTTTATAGGGTAGATATTAGTGGAAATTTTAGACTAGTGGGTCTTGGTGGATTTTTTAGATTTTAGTTTAGGGTCTAAGTAGCGAGTTATAAGGCTTGCAATAGGGGGCGGTAAATAGAAGCTTAAGGTTGTCCTAATTAATGGTTACCTTATATAGCTTTATCTAGGGTTGTTTAAGAATTACTAGGTAACCTAGGGTAGTTATAAAGAGCTTAATTAATTCTTTGTGGTTTAGGTATTGGAGTCTTAGGGCCGCTATATAAGTAATACGGCCTAAGATAGTGCGTTTGCTATTAAATCTAAATACGTTAATATGCCGGTTAAGGGGTGTTAGGGTAAACCTATTGTCTTACGCGAAGATCTTATTAATAAATCCTATGCTACTAGCTCCTGTATTAATTAGGACTTAAGCGTTAGCCTATTAACCTTTCCACTAAAGACAGTAGTTAATAGTTATACTATAATCCTAAGAGTTAGGTTTTGTAATATCTAATATATTTAACAAGATCCTGTAATATAGCTATCCTAGAGAGCGACTTAACTTTAGGATATACCTTTTAGTGGCAAGCGGGAAGGGGTTCCTATAGAACATTAGTTATAACTTTATCCTTATAAGTAGTGCTTACTAGATATAGGGTTGGAACCAGATAAAGATTAAGGCTAGTGGCTAGAAGATTAGTACGGTAAACAGCTGCTAGCATTAACTGTTTATAAATCTTTTTAGAAGGGGGCGGAGCAGTAGTTAGAGAGGTAGGAGCTACTTCTATATTTAAAGCAGAGGCCTAGCTTAGTGCGTCGTTCTTATTTAGAGGACCCTAGTAGGGCGTATCCTAGGGTCCTAGTGTTAATATCTATGGCATTAGGGTGCTTAGGCTAGGATAATAACTTAGTAAATATTCGTGGGGTTATTATATTATATTAAGGAGCGGACTTCAGTGTTAGGCGTAGTATATTATTATACCATTTATTAATAACGTTTGCGCAGGCGTTAAGGGCTCCTAGTAAGTCTACACTAATTAAAGAGGTTTTTAGTTTAGGGCTTAGAGATTTAATAAGGCTGTTAATTAGTGCGGAGTTATTCTAGCCTATTTCCTTTACGTAGCAATTAAATTCGGAGAAGTATACTAGGAAACTTTTCTTTTCTTAAGTTATGTGGTTTATTTTCCTTTAAGTAGTAGCTTAGCAGTTTAGGTCGCCGTATATAGCTTTAAGAAGTATAACTAGGCTTTATACTAAGTTCGGCTAGAGAGGTTTAATAAGGTTAGCTACGTCTCCTCCTAGTTAACTTAGGGCGTAGTAGAGTTAGTTAGCTTTAGTTAGGTAATAGTTAGTATTACTAGTTAGCTTATTTTTAAGCTGGCTTAAGAATAACTAAAGCTTTTATTATTTGCTAGTAAATACTAGAGGGTTTAGTAGTTTTTTAGATTATTATAATATAGTAGTCGGTTCTACTAGTAAGATAACTATTGCTAGTTTAGGGCTCGCGTTCCGTGTATTGGCTTTTAGTAATAGTAATTAGTCTTAAGGGCTTAACGTAGGCGTCTTAAGGGTGCGGATTTCTTCTTAGAGGGCCTTAATTATTTTCTGGTGCCGTGCTTCTTACTTGGCTTACTATTAAGCTATAGCAGCTTAGTTTTATGCAAGGGCGTCTATAAAGAACTTTTATATATCTGCTAATTGTTCCTAAAGTGTGGATATAATATTAGCGGCTGTTATAGGGGCTTTAAGGTCGTTCTATATTCTAAATAGGGCGGGGCGGAGTATAGGTTTTTAAGGTTTTAACGTAATATATTGTTACGGAGTAAGTATAAGTGGTAATAATATATAGCGAAGTAGATATTATTAAGCTATATATATAAACTATATAATAAGGTTAAGACGTTATATAAGGAGAGAAGGTAAGGAAACGGGAAGAAAGGGTATATATTATTAGTTTAGTTGCTTGGTTAATATATACATGGAGCAGAATAGGATTTAAGCAGTGGTCCTAGCAGAACTTGGCAGGATTTAGTGGACTTGGCAGAATATGGCAGAATGCGGCAGATTGCCGTCAGATTGCCGTAGATTACCGGCAGATTGCCATCAGATTGTCGTCTCGCGGTTGGTCTCTTCTTGTTGCGTTAGTAGAAACAGGTGGAAACAGGTAGGAACCGGTGGACGTGTATAAGGTGTCACGGAGGTGTCCCGTGACAGGATTTATACTTCCTTCCACTCCCTAAGTATTTAATTTTTGCTAGCGCTAGAAGAGCCTAGATACTTATACTCTTCTACCTTTTATTCTAAGGCGCGACTTAGCTTTAAAATAATTCGTTTTCTAAATTAACTAAAGGCAAGATACTTTATAGCAACTAAGTATAATTTAAGAATTAGAAGGAACTACGGCGGACCTTTTTAAAAGGGTAGGTTTAATAATTCCTTTAAATATATCTCTTTTTACCGTATCTAAAGTATTCTCTATTTATAGCTTAAGTTCTTTATTTGTTAGTTCCTAAGGGTATATAGGATTAAGCGGCATTAAGGTCTATAGGGTTAAATATATAGGGCTTTTAGGTTTTAGAGACAGATCGCGCTTTGGGGTATATACTGGTTTTATAGAGTTCTAAATATAAGGTATAGTTGGCTATAGAGAATAAGTCTATTTATTATATTAAAGGTCCTTATTAATTTATTAATATATTATAGTAAATTTAGATAGGTCTTTTAGCAGTTCTCTACCTACTAACTAGGCTCTAATCTTATCTAAAATAGCTTATTAAAGGGCAGTAACTCTAGCGGCTTTATTCTAATCTAGCTCGCTAATAAGGCCTAAAAATTCCAAAAAGAAGCTAGTAAAGTCTTGGTTCCGTTATTATAGGTTTTTAAGTTTAGTAATAGCTATATATTCGCGGCTAGCGTTATTATACGTTTATTCTAGTAGAGAGATAAAGATTTTAAAATTAATAAAGGTGCCATTATAGAAGAATGGATCTATAGTATATATAGTGTCTTCACTTAAACAAGACATTCTATAGCTAACCTTGCTAGCTTTAATAGGGTATTAGTTATAGTTTATTAAAAGTTTAAAATGGAGCTTGGTTATAAAGGGATATAGGTTATTTTAATTTCTATTAAATATTAAAGAATTATAGAGCTTTTTAGATTTTATAGTGGGTATTAAATTTATTATAAATATGGGTTAAGTTACTATTACTAGTTTAAAGTTTGTGTTTAAGGGGCCAGGCTTAAATACAGTTATATTAATTTTGTTTATAGGCGGTATTAGGGTCTCTAATATAAGTACTTTAATATTATAGAGTTCTTTATAGAGTGCTTCTATTAATTATTAATACTAGGCTTCTAGTATAGCCTGCTGCTAAGCTAAGGTATCTATAAAGGACTATTATATTATAGTTAACTATTCCCTAACTAGGGATATGATGCTTATAGTTATTAAAGGGGATTTAGGTTTGTTTACCATTTTAATAGTAGTTATTTTAACGTAATATAGTATAAGGGCGCGAAGAGGCTTTAGGGAAGATTTAAAGGAATAATATAAATTCTATCTAAATCTAAGAGTATATAGCTCTTATAAGGAATAAGACATTATATAAAGAAGAGAAAGGAATAATAAGAGAATTATATAATTAAATAGTTAGGAGTCTTGGTGGTTAATGCGTGCGCATATATATATACGGTCTTTAACGGATTTTGATAGAATTTAATTAATCTAATAGAACTCAGCAGAAGTTAATTAAGCTGGTAAAATTCGGCAGAATTTGGTTAAAGCTTTGGAATTTATCTGTTAAGTATTTTACTAAGACATTTCCATTGTAACTAGGCTAGTCCTATTATAAAAAGACTAGCTCTATAAAATAGAAGTCCTAGTAAATAACCTTAGATATAAGTACGGCTAGCTAAGATAAACACTAAAGTACGTAATACTAGTATATCTCCTATGTACCGGCTAAGAGGCAATACTTTTAATAGCTTGTATAGAGGACTATAATATAACACTCTTAATATAAAGAGATCCAAAGGCGATTACCTAGCAGCTTATTAGCTAGAGTGTCCTAAACTAGTTTTAGGTTATAAATGAAATAGTAAAGGAAGGTAAGGGGGCGGATAGGCGCCCCTTAAGGGCTCTATAGTAGGAGAGTAAGGCTTAGAATACTAGCGCATCTATAGGTATATTACGGTAGTAGTAGTTACTAAGAAGACTAAAAGTAAGGATATAAAGGACTATAGGCGACTCGTAGGTAGACAGGACCTAAAGGTAAAAGGATAGGATATGGGGTTTTCTTATAAAAATTTCTATATATATATATATATAAGGTATAGCCCGCGTAGGCTTAATAGTGATCTAAATCGGACGTTAGGTAATAAATAATAATAATAATAATATCTATATTAAATTGAAGTATTTTAAAGCTTCCCTTTATTAGTATAGCCCTAAATATAGGCGAGTAATTAATAAGGAAGATTATATTAGTAATATTTAAAATCTCTTTATTAGTTAGATAGCTAGAGGACTACCTATAGCAGGGTGGTTTTGGATAATGCGAATAAGCGAGTATAAAATATCCTTTATCCCATAGAAAATACATATAATATTATAATCGATAAGGATAAAGTGCCCTGTGCGGGGCTTTTCTACCCTAACCAAGTAGAATTTAGCAAAATTCGTTGGACTTAGTAGGTAGAATTTAGCAGATATTGCAGATATTGTGGATATTGCAGATATTGTGGATATTGCGGATATTATAGATATTGCGGATATTGCGGATATTACAGTAGGAACATTGTAAGCTTTGCAGTGCGGGAGAATTAAGTAAACGACTTGATTGTAAAATGTAGCTCTAGAGCCTCTCTATATATATAAGGAAGGTATAGAAATAAATAAAAGGGGAGACTAATATATAACTAAAACAGCGTGATACGTAAGTGATATGTAGGCTATATGCAGACAATACATAGGTAAAACAGTAGTAGTTTGGCAGGGTACCATAGTCGGTTACACACCCCCCTAGATTTAACGGTGTAGTTAAAGCTGTAGAAAAAAATAAAGGTTAAAACTATACCAAAATAGGAAATTTAGATACAATTTAGGAGTAGGGTGATGTTTAAGAATCTTTATTAGATAATGCAGTAGCAATTTAATATCAAATATCCACTAAATTTAATTGCTTTATCTACGCCTCGTACCTTTAACGGGGTAGAATTTTGGTAAGGCCGTTAGCAGGCATCTTGTCTATAGGGACCTATTATACGTTAATCTTTTTATCTTGGGCCTCTTGTCTAAGCTAGTACTAATAGACGTCAATATATTAAAGCTTGGTGTTAAGCTTTGGTATATCCTATCTTAGGAGTTGTATAGTCTGCAATTGTCGCATAGTAGGGTAAATTCGCGTTCTAAATTAAAGCCAATTGCCTTAAAGAAACGCTGCCACTAGATAATATTAATAGCAGCTATAGATAGGGAGAGAAGCTCCGCTTTAGTAGTTAAATAAGTTACTAATCTTTATAGGGTCGCCTTCTAGTCAATTAGTCCTCTAAATAGCATAAAAAGGTATCCTTAAGAGCTCCGTCTGATGTCTTTATAGTCCGTAAATACTATATTAGATGCTTTATAAAAGGTAATATCTTCTCCTTTAGGGTTTCTAAAGTAGATATATGCTCTAAATACTTCGCCAGAGTATTTAATAGCTGTAGATTTTATTCTAAGGTAATAGGTAATAGCTTGGTTTAATACATTAAGGTGCTTTTAATTTGGATTAGTAAGGAATTCGGCCAGCTTAAAATGCATCTTGGTAATATTAGGTCTTCTAAATATAGCGAGATGCGTAAAGGAACCGACTTGTTGCTAATAGGCTAGAGTTCTTTAAGGGTTTGTCCGCTGGTTAGACGGAGTTAGTTCTTTAGTAGGAAGTAGTGACTTAGGAAATCTTCCTGGTGGTTAAATATTAAATTAATTGGCTATCTTTTTGATATAGGAGTCTTGGCAGAGCCAGATCTTTTAACTTAGTCAATTTTGTTTAATTTGGATTCTTAGGAACTACTATAGGTCTCCTAGTGCATAGATCTTATATTAGTGTAGCAGTTTAGCTTTAAATTCTTCCAGTCTTTAAAGGTCCTTTTTAGTAAATAGAATGGCAATATTGTCTACGTAAAAGAAGATAATAAGTCGTCTATTAGTATAAAGGCAGTTAGTACCTAAGATAGGTTTTAATCTAAATTTAGCTAGTATATTAGTAAGCTCTTTATACTAAAGTAAAGGTAAGATTTTCAATCTACATAGCGCCATAAGTAGCTTTAGAATATGTCCGTTTTAATTAAAGCCTTTTAGGTAGTAACAGTAGACTGGCTTATCTAGTCTTGCATTTATAAATATATTTATAGCATTATACTATTAAATCTCTAAATTAAATGCGGCTGCTATAGCTATAAGGGCATGGAATATTTAAGCAGCTAGGGTTACTGCATAGGTCTCTTCCTTAGTAATCTATAGGTCTCTACGGATATACAGTTAAGCCTTTAGCTTTTATAGGTAGCCATTGCGGTTAAACTTATATTTAAAGACCTATTTTAGTAGAAGGATCTGCTTATTATTTACTTCTTCCTTTAGTACAGTCTTGAATGTCCTTTGGCGTTTTAGGTCGTTGTATTCTTTTTCTATAGCCTTTTAAAAGCTAGTAGTTAAAGGGTGCTTTCTTAACTCTTTAAGGTTCCTTGGTTTAGGAGGAAGATTATCCTAATATAGAGATAAGGATCTAGTTTAGCTAATGTCCTTTACTAGTCCCATGGTAAATTTAGCGTAGTAATTAAATAGGGTAGATAGATTAGCTAGTGCTACTGCATATACTTAATATTAAATTTATTTGGAACCTTCTGATGGGAAGGTTGGTAGAAGGATTGGCTGAGACTTTATTAGCTTATGGAGTGGTATTTAACGGTTCTAGTAAACTGCTTAGTTAGGTAAGACCTGTTTTAAATATATCCATAATATTGTCTTAAAGTCCTCCTAGTATAGTATTTGCTTCTAGTAAATCTAGAGCTACCATTCTACTAGGAGTTGGTAGCTGTTTAATTTCCTTTATAGGAAGCTTTGCTAAGTTACTTAATATAGTCATTTAATCTATATTTAAGGTAGGTCTATATAAGATAGATTTGTCCTTAGATTTATCTTTAAGAGGTTCTAGTAGACTAATTATCTAAATAGTGTCTTCTAATGCTTCCCTTAGTAGGTAGTTAATGTTTTAACCCTTAGGGTTATAGAACAAGGTCTTGTTAAATGTGATATCTCTAGTTTAAATAACTTTATAAAGGCTTAGAATCCAGATTTAGTAGATATTAGTTAAATTATAGCTAACTAGGTGTTTAATTAATGCATAAGGAGCTAGCTTGTCTCCCTTTCTAACTTATTTATTTAGTATACAGGTCTTATAACCATATTTGTGTATATAGGTAAGTAATAGCGGCTTGCTGTAGACGATCTTATATAGAGTTTTCCACCCTAGTTGCTTATTTAGTGTTTAATTAAGTATATAGCTAGCAGTAAGGATACTTCTAGCTATATAGACCTTGCTTATTCTATAAGGATTCTTCTAGATTATTTAGCTCCGCCATTTTGTTCCTTAGTATATAGTGCTTAGCATTAAAAGGTAATGCCCTTATCTATATACTATACTTATAGGGTGTCTTCCGTTTATCTAAATACTTATTTATTATCGCTCCAGAAGAAGATAATATCTTAATAGAATTATGTTTTAATTAAACAGTAAGTCTTGTAAATAGTAGGTAGAATAATAGCTTTATTTTTGTTCTTAGAGGTAAATATAAAGTTAAATTTAGAATATATACAATAGAAATGCATAATATATCTATTACTGTTGTATTCTATTACTCTAAAGTAGATGATATTAAATACTAGCCGTTTAAATAGTTAAGTGGCTAGAAATTTATGTTCTCATCTTTAAGAGATCTGCTATGTATGCTTTACTAATAAGCAAGTTTTATATTTGATTTTAAGCGGTACTTATTTAGTAGTTAATTTAGTTAGCTCTGCGCCAATAATATACTTAGGAAGCTGTGCAATAGCATTAGGTCCTATATAGCTAAGAATTTTATATCATCTTGTAGCTGTAGCTCCAATTAGTTTATAGGCTATTTAGCTTAGCTAAAATCTTCCTATTAAGAAGGTTGATTAAGTTAATAAATTTAGGGTATTTATAGGCTCTCTGTGTATTAGTGCCTAGTAGCCCCCTAGTTGTTTCGCATAGTATACTATTTTACTAGTTACTAGATTGCATAGTAAGTTTCGGCCTAAGTCAAAATAGATATTATTATTAGGAGCTCTTAAGGGTGCTATAATATTTATAAATATAGTAGGTACTAGTGCTATGTAAAATAGCTTTATTTTTAACTTCCTAGTAAGTGTATTAATAGTAATAGTTACTATTCTATAGGCTTAAAATTTCTTAAAATTTCCGTTAGTAATTAGGTAGTCGTCTTCTGCTACTAGGTAGGAGAAGGTAAAGTCTTCTTTATTGTTATAGACGTAGATATCTACACTAGGGTTAAGTATTTAGGTATTCTGGAGTTTAAAAGGAATTTAACTAGTACTAAATATGGTAGTATAGCTAATTGGTATAGTAGAAGCTAGGGTTTTAGAATTAAAATTAATTGTAAATTCTATATTCTTCTAATTTTTCTCCTTTACTTCCTATTCTCTTTTTTAAATTTGGCTAATAATATATTTAATCTAAGGCGTAGATAAGATAGTTTTATCTACCTTCTTCTAGATATCTACCGTTAGTCTCCATCCTTAAGGGCGCTTATATTTAGTAATGTAATAGTATTTACTAAACTAATATATAATGCCGTATATATATTCCTTATTCCATTTTAATTTAAATTTAAATTACTATTGGAATTAGAATTGCCGTTGGAGTCTAAATTGGTATTTAAGTTGCCTTAAAGAGTTGTAAATGCAGAGTTATTGGCAGTTAAGGTAGACGATGCTTACTATTATTACGGCATCGGCAAATTGCCATCAGATTGCCGCAAATTGCCATTACATAATAGCAAGTTGCTATTACGTAACCAGAAGATTGTATATAACTTTAAGCGGTGTTTCTATTCTTCCTATTTCCTTTCTCTAGCTTTGGATTCTTATTTATAGACTACCAATTATACAGGCTTGCGTGTCCCTCTTGCCATGCTCGTGCCTTAATTAACTAAGTCGCTAATATTATTTAAAGCTTGTCTCTACCTTTCTTCCTAAAAAGAAACTTAAATATATCTATAAACTATAAACAGAATTAAAATAGAACCTTAGAATTTAACCTAAAGACTATTACCAGAACTAAAAGAATAAAATAGAACCCCTAAAAAACCCGCACGGACCAGGATACCCCTAAAGAATTAGAAATTACTAAACACTACTACTACTACTATGCTAAGAAACACAGTAGCCGGCAAAGCAGCTGTAGAACCCTTAAATACCTCGGACAAAAAAACAGTTACTATCTTAAACCCCTAGGCGGAACTTATAGCAGCTAATACTAAAATTAAACGGCTTTAAGAGCTGCTTAAAGTTAGGGACACCCCTATATCTAGTATTAACTTATTAAACAGACTTGCTACGGTCCTTAAGGCCCTAGCCTAACACATAGTATTAGCATTATTATAGTCCGCAAAGGTTATAGACCCCCCATTGCTTACAGATAGGACTAACCCTATATTTAATAACTAGACGCTTTAATTGCAGGATAAGCTTAAAGTTAATATGGACTACTTTCCTAATACCCAAGCTAAAATAGCATACGTCTTTAGCCGCACCGATGGTGATATATAGACATACCTATGTCTGTAATACGCCTAGGACTTAGCAGACCCCTTTCTCTTTAAAGAAAAGATAATTAATTACCTATCTTCTATTTATAAGGACCCCTTTAAGGTATAGAATGCCTATCTTAATTATAAAAGCTTAATAATAAAAATAACGGAAACCTTTTTGGTTTTCTAGACCCGCTTTCTGCACCTAGCTGGATAGGCCTAAATCTCCTAGAAAGATCTAATGCTAGACCTCTTTAATAAGCTTACCCTGGACCTACAGCGCGCTATACTACCAGTTTATACTACTGTATAGATGTTAAAGGAACTTATAGACCAATGCCTAGTTATTAACTAGGGCCTCCATTAAATTAAGGTACGTACTAAGTAGTACAAGGCTAAAAGCTCCGCTAACTAGAATATAAGTACTATGGGAACGGGCCGCAATGCCCTAGTAAGATCTACAACCCCTATAGCACCGACCATACTGCCTGCTGTTAACCTAGTAGCTAGCTATACAGCTAGTCCTACTAGCGTATACTTGGCCTTTATATAGTAACCCCTATAGATAGGCCCTTAGTAACCAAGGAGCTTGCTTTATATACGGTTAAAAGGGTTACTATATAGCTAAATGCCTAATAAATACAAAAAAGGATAAGGTCCTACTAATCTAGGAGGATAGCGTAAAGGCAGAGTTAAAAAAAAAGAAATCCTAAAGACTCCCCTTTAGGGTTAAAAGGGATTAATATATTATATATTAATTTAGGTCGGCCAGTTAATAGAAGAAGCTGCACTATCCCTTATACTTTATTCTATAATAGATATTAAGTTTTAACCTCTACTTTAGCTAACTCTAGAGTAAATACCTTTACCTTAATAGACACCTAGTATGCTGTAAAGCTGGCTAACTTTTTAAATACACCCCTTAAAGAACTGCCTAAACTAATTCCTATTTGCGGGTATAATAGGCAGATATGGCCACCTATTATAACTATCTTGCGGATTTACCTCCGCGTTAATAGACAAAGGTAGTATAATATCCCCTTTCTTATTACGGACTTAGGAAGCTATAATATAATCTTAGGGAGAAAAAAGCTAGCCTATTTAGGCTTACAGCTTAAAGTATAGAGTAGACGGCTTATCTAGCCTAAACCCCTATTCCTAACACTGTCTTTTATAAAGGAAATTAGCATTATAATAGAAAACCTTATACGGCTATAGATAGACACTATTTATTAGGCCAATACTATGTGTAGGGACCAGGCGTTTAAGAAAGATGTATAGCTTAATCCACAACAAATCTGTATATTATAACGCTCCTAGACTACTAATGTCGTGCCGCTAATACTAGGGACCTAGGAAGCTAGTAATAAGCCAGATAAACTAGGCCCTATATAGCTATAAAGAATAGCAAGGAATATTAGACGCTATACTAAATAAATAGACTAGAAAGATAACTTATAGAAGATGGAATAGGAGCTAAGGAGGACTATAAGCCCTTAACCGCAAAATATGGTTTATAAAACGTCTATAAAGAAACCTGTAAACCTCCCACTAGTTAATATCTACTATATTGGCGCTATAGGGTTCTACCAGAACTTAAAACGGTTTAACACTATTATCTTTATAACTGGCTTATATAAAATTAACTAGATAATTAAAGACAAGGAAGCCCTAGCCCATAATTAGCTTAGTGGGGAAAGTAAGCTTATAGATAAGGAGCTGGTAGAATAGAAACTACTCCACTAATACTGGGAATTTAAGAATATATTCTCTAAGGCAGCATCCAATATACTCCCGCCTTACTAACCGTATAACTATAAGATTAAGATTAAGCCAGATAAAGAAAACACCCTTAGCTATAGCCCCCTCTGCTAGCAATCTACTAATAAGCTATAGGCCACTAAGTAGTACCTTATTAATAACCTTAATAAGGGCTTTATTAAGCCTAGCCAAGTCCCCTTTACCTTACCTATTCTCTTTATAAAAAAGTCTAATAGCGGACTCCGTTTCTATATTAACTTTTATAAACTAAACTATATAACCTATAAAGACTAATATCTGCTGCCCTTGCTTAAAGAGACCCTAGCCTATATAAGTAAGGCTAAGATCTTTATAAAGCTTAATATCCGCTAGGCCTTTTACCAGATTAGGATAGACCCTAGATCTAAGAATCTTACTATATTTTAAACCTATTACGGATTATATAAATATAAAGTACTACCTTTTAGACTAACTGATGGACTAGCTATATACCAGCGGTATATAAATAATGTACTCTTTAACTACCTTAACAACTTCTATACAGCCTACCTAGATAATATTATAATTTACTCTAAGGATAAACTGGAATATAAGGAGTATATCTATAAAGTCCTATAATGGCTCCGCGAAGTAGGTCTCCAGGCTAATATTAGAAAGTTAGGATTTAGTATTAAGCGCACTAAGTACTTAGGGTTTATTATTAGTATAAATAGAATTAAGGCAGACCCAGAAAAAACGGCTATAATTAATTAGTAAGAACCCCTAAGGACTATAAAAGGGGTACAGTTATTTCTAGGTTTTTATAACTTCTACTAACGCTTTATAAAAGACAATAGTAAGACTGCTTAGCCTCTTAACTGCCTTACTAGAAAGAACTAACTTTTTTATTTTAATGCTGTATATAAAAAGGCCTTTAATAAACTTAAAAAGTGGCTGGTCTCTGCTTCGCTACTAGCCCATTTCTACCTAGAACAGCTCTTAATGTTAGAAACGGATGATTTAAATGGTATAATAGCTGCTATATATTCCCAGAAACAGCCAGATGGGGAATGGCACCTTATTATATACTATTTAAAGACTATAATAGATACTAAGCCAAATTACCATATCTATAATAAAGAGATGCTGGCTATTGTTTTTAGCCTTTGGCTTTAGCGTGTATAGCTAGAGGGGACCCCTAAACCTATTTAGGTAGTCTTAGATTATAAGGCCTTAGAATACTTTATAACAACTAAAGCCCTTATAGTATAGTAGGCGCGCTAGGCGGATATTCTATTTTAGTTCTACTTCCAAATTATATATAGACTAGGCGCTACTAACTACGCGGACGCCTTTATAAGGCGTAAATAGGACATAGATAACTAGATAACTATAAAGATCTTATTATAGACCTAGACGCTGCTAAGACTAAAGCACCTTAACCCCTAGATATAGGCAGAACTAAGTATAGACTCCTTAGGCGCCAAGATATATTCTATTAACCCTTTAGGACTTAACTTTATTAACAAATTACTATAAACAAACTATACGGCCCTTTCTCTATAGGAGTACTATAAAAAGGCAAAAAACGTTACTAGCCCATAGTCCCTTAAAAATGGATTACCTAAGCATTAGAAACGGCTAGTAGTAGTAGAGGAATAGAACTTACGGACTTAGCTTATTGCTAAAGCACATACCTAAGTCTTTATGGCCTACCCTAGAAAAAATAAGACCTATAGGATTATTAGCGACCACTACTACTAACCTAAAATAGTTATAAATATTAACCGTTATATATAGAACTGCGACAGCTGCTATAGATCTATAATCCTATAAAACAAGGCCCTAGGACTATTAAAACCACTCCCAATACTAGAGCGCCCCTAGTAGTATATCTCTATAGATTTCTATAAGCTACCTATAGACCGTAGCGGGTATAATATAGCTATAGTTATAGTTAACCGCTTTGGCAAGCATCTGTTCTTAATCCCTTATTATAAGAATATTGATGCTAAAGAGGCGGCCTAATTGTATATCTACTATATCTACCAAATTTACGGACTACTAGATATTATTATATCTAATCACAGGCCGTAATTTATATTAGCTTTCTGGAATAAGTTTACCTAGATCTTAGGCATTAAGCTAAAGCTTTTTATAGTATACCACCCCTAAACAGACAGTTAGATAGAGATTGTAAATTAATACTTAGACTAAAGACTTCAGCCCTTTATTAACTACTTTTAAGATAACTAGGCTAAACTACTACCCCTAATAGACTATGCTTAGGCAATCCTACCCTATAACTCTATAGGGTTTATGCCTATTTAGCTAGAAATAGGCTACTTACCCTATATAAGCTTTGACTGGGAAAGACTAAAAGGACCTTAGACTATACGCGAAAAACTATTTTATAAGGAAGCCTAGTAGTACGCTAAGCGCTTAGAAGAAGCCTAGATAGTAGCCTGTACAAATCTAGAAAAGGCCTAGAAATTAATATAACAGTAGGTAAATAAGCATAGATAAGAGCCTGACTTTACTATAGGCAATAAGGTCTAGGTTATAATAAAGAACTAAAAGACAGAACAGCCTAGCCGTAAGCTAGACTATTAAATAGTAGGGCTATATAAGGTTCTTAAGAAAAGAGGCAACTTATATAAGGTAAAGCTCCTAGATTTAATTAAGGTCTACCCTATTTTCTCGCCAGATAAGCTACAGAAAGCTATAAATAACCTATTATCTAGACAAAAGAACGAACCGCCCCTACTAATTTAAGTTAATAGCAACAATAAATAGGAAATTAAAGAAATACTAGCCTATAAACTTGTATAAGGAATACTAAAGTACCGTATAAGTTAAAAAGGATATAATCCAGACCCTACCTAGTACCCTATATGGAATTTTATAAATAGCCCCTATAAGTTATAAGAGTTTTATAGCTGTTACCCTAATAAACCTAGACTGCCAAAATACTTAGATAAGTAAATAGAGTGCTAGCATAGCGAAGATAATAAATTACTAGAAGAGTATAAAGATAAGAATACCCCGTAGGGGTAATACGGATATATAAAGCATAAGGACAGGCTTTTTTAGAGGGGGGGGGTAATATTACGGCACTAGCAAATTGCCGTTAGATTGCCGCAAATTGCCGTTATATAATAGTAAGTTGCCATTACGTAACTAGAAGATTGTATATAACTTTAAGCGGTATTTCCGTTCTTCCTATTTCCTTTCTCTAGCTTTAGATCCTCGTTTATAGACTACTAATTATATAGGCTTACGCGTCCCTCTTGCCGTACTCGTGCCTCGATTAACTAAGTCGCTAACAGCTGTATATAGTAGTGCTCCTTAAATTTTTTAATAAGATTAATAATAGATAGGGCCTTTTTATCCTTCCGTTCTTTTTAAATAAGATCTACTTTTAGTACTCCTGCAAAGCTAGAAGAGATAGGTTTAATTACTTATACGAAATTATAGTGTGGCCTAAAACCTTATACATCTAGAAGCTTTAATTATTCTGTGAGCTTATAGACGTTTCTCTAGTTGTTTAACCATTTTTTAATGCTTTGCTTTTTATTATAGGCTTTAAGAGCTATATATTAATTAAGGATATTATGCTTTTAACCTAATGTAGTAGGGGCTAGTGCTTTCTTAAGTGCTTAAAGCCGTTTATATACTGTATTAAGGCCATTAATAAGAGGGAGGTAGGATACTAATATTATACAAACGACGTAATTACTAATATCGCTTATAGCTTGCTCTTTCTTCTAGTATATGCGTTAATTGTCCTTATACTCTATGTAGATTTGGTTATATATAGTAAGCTAAGTTTAGTCTAGCTATGCTATTAATATAGCTATAGAAAGCACGTCTGCAGATATAGGTCGCTTTAGTAGTTCTAGGCTTAGAAACTTATTTTCTGTTTTAGATGGGTTAATATACTGCTATACCTTATTTATTTTAGTAGTATCTTAAATAACAAAGAACCATTATATCTAATTAGATGGCTTATTAAGAATAAGGTTGATTTTAGATAAAGACTTATTTATATTAGTTGTTATTTTTAAAAATTTAATAGATTAGGTAGGGTCTAGGTTGGCATCTTAGCAAAACCTTATTTTAATGTTTTAATTTATTAGTTTGTTCTAGTACGTTCTAGTACGTTTATTGGGTTTAATTATCTATTTATTTAATAGGTAAAGAAGCTTAAGACACTGCAAAGGTAGTAGAAGTAGTAACTTCTTAAATAAGATAATAGATTAATTAGTTAGCAGGTAGTGCGAGCCGGGGTTATAACTGTAAGCTTTACAGTGCGGGAGAATTAAGTAAACGACTTGATTGTAAAATATAACTCTAGAACCTCTCTATATACATAAGGAAGGTATAGAAATAAATAAAAGGTGAGGCTAATATATAACTAAAACAGCGTGATACGTAAGTGATACGCAGGCGATACGCAGACAATATATAGGTAAAACAGTGGTAGTTTGGTAGGGTACCGTAGTCGGTTACAAACATGTCCCTATATACCTCTCCCCTTAACTATATAATAGCTAAATACTTAAAGAAAAATCCCCTATTTCTTTTATAGTTCTTCTCTAATGCCAATTCTTTAAACACTCTGTTTTCTTAAGAGTTTTAGAATCTATCTACATTCTCTCCTATAATACCGTACAACGTCCTTCTAAAAAGACTTTTTCTGGCTTATTGCTCATTGCTAGAATTAAGAGAATCTTAATTGCTATAAGCGAGAGCTGTAGCTAGCGCTTTCGTTACTATTCTTAAGACCACTATTAAAGCGCAGTTATTAAAATCTTATACAGTGCCTTAGAGATAAAGTCCTTATACTTATCCTAACTTTTTAGTTAAAACATTATACTATTAAGATCCTTAACAATCTTATTAAACTTATTAAAGTCTTAAGCTAAAGCTAGCCTTTTATATAATAACATACTTCTAGGTATAGAACTCCTATTTTAATATCTTTCCTAAAGCTCTTTAACGCTATTAAGTATAGGCTTACGCCACTCCTTCTTCTAAACCTGCTTAATATATCTTATATAATGGGCTAGATAAAGAATAAGTGCAGTAGCGTAAAGGGGCGAGTTATCTGTTTTATAGTAATACCTATTAAAGGTATTTCAAGCATTTTTAATACGTTTAAAGAACTCCTTATTAGATATATACTCTTTTTAATTATATAATATTAGCTAGATTAGAAAATAGAGAGAGGAGATAAACTAACCTAAGATTTATTAAGGTGCTTAATTATAATGTCTATCATAAAGAGTACATTCTTAAGTATTGCTTTATATCCTTAGCTTTTTAGGGTTGCCTAGTAAAATATCTAAAGAAAACTTTTCATTATATAAAGCGCCTCCTAGTCCTTTGGACTAAGATAGTCCTTTTTAAGTATATTAAGGTTACGCTTAGTATATATATTAACAGCAAACTTTTTCTAAATTGCTACGCTAAGTATAAAATACTAGCTATTCTATCTTGTATAATTATTAAGCGGAATTCTTCTCCCTGTAAGACTTTTAAACTTCCTTATATAACTAGCTAAGCTATAGGTATATATAGTAATGTTATAAAGCTTTCTAAGTGCGCCAAGTTTCTAGAATATACCGCCCTTCTCTTTCTTCTCTTTTAGATCTAAATCTTTTCCTTTTTCTTTATATGACTTAATATTATTAAGACTAATTAAGTTTTTAAAGAGGGAAGCCTATATAGCAAGGTTTAGAATATAATCCTAATAGCAGATCTATTAGTAGGCGGGATTCCATTTAATTCCCTCTTCCTAAAGAAGCCAGTCGCTTATTATATAATAGAGCTTATTATTTGCAGTATGGTTATTGGATATAACAGTACCTAGCTTTTATATAATCCCATAGTCTTTAAGCACTAAAAGAAGAGTATTCTATTACTTATCCCTACTATAAAAGGCTACCATATAAAGGCCGAGGAGAGCGTTTATAAGCTTTTCCTAGCTATTAATAAAATGGCCATAAATTGCGAGGAGAAGGTAATTATTTAGAGAGGTTTAGATATTAATGGAGAGATAAATTCTTATTAGTGTAGACTGCAGCCTCTTTTATATAATGTCCTTTTGCGATAGCTATAAGTTATAGATCTTTTTACTAACTACTAAATAGGCTGTAGTTATATGGCTGTTTACTTTAGGATTAATTAACTATAGAAGAACGTGGAACTCCGGCTACTTAACGTATTCCATAAGCGAATTACCGACATAAGCGAGTTACCGAAACCAATTCCTCACCAAAATCTATAAATTTTACAATAGAATATCTCAACAACAACTAGATAAAAAATTCTAAAGTTTTAAATTTGGGCTTTTATATATACTCTAAAGCCTATATTAAATTTTAAAGTTAATAAAACTACTAGTTATTAAGATATAATAATTTATTTAAATTTAAGGACTAAAACTTAATATCTTAATAATTATAAGGATTTCTCCTATAAAAATTTAATAATTACTTTTTCTAACTAATGTTTTTAATCTATTAAATTTTCAAAATTTTTTATTTAGTCGTTGTTGAGATATTCTATTATAAAATTTATAGATTTTAGTGAGGAATTGGTTTCGGTAACTCGCTTATGTCGGTAATTCGCTTGTGGAATACGTTAACTATCCAAAATAGTAGGTTTTGTACAACAATTAATATAATAAGGGCCTTATTAATAACTTCCTTATTTAGGACCGCTTAAAGTACTTCTAAATCTAGCTCTTCTGTCTTATTTTAAGATAACGCTTTAAGGTAAAGATCTTTTAATTAATCCCATATTGCTTCTTTCGTATAACTAGTTTTAGACTTAACTGTAATGCCATGCTTTAACACTAAGTGGTTTCAGAAGTTAGAGGTTAACTATGCAGCGTATAACTCTATACAGTGTTTACAATAGAATAAAAGACGGGCGTTTTTATTTCGTACGGGCTTATTACTGCCTAGTGGATGGGTATGCTCCTATGTTAAAAGAGCTGAGCGACCTCTTGTATTTTTTAATTTAGAGGTATTAATAGAGTCAAGAGCTTCTGATTCCACTTCTAAAGCCATATTTATACGGTAATAAGGAAGAAGAAGGCGACTGAAAATTTATTTGGGGTATGCCAAGACTTATCGCGATAAGGTTTATCCAAAACCACCCTGACCTATAGAGGTAGTAGTATATTTAGAGCTTATATTAATAAGAGAAAAAAGCTCTAATATACTATTCTCGAAAAAGAGATCGCATATGCGCGCTGCAATGGGATCCGTAATCGGCATAGCAGCGTATTCAAAGAACACTGCCATTTATATAGCTTTGCAGCAATCAGTCGATTAGCTGATAACTATGGAGAACTGTTGGCTTTAAGTAATCCAACAGTAAGCGGACCAAACGTATTTAAGAGACACAGGGCCGTCAAGTAATGGATCGTCCCGCGCATTTGTGTACCAGCCTTGACGAAGGGAAGAAAGGAGCACGTCAGATGACATAAGTTTTCAGCAAAAATCTTCCAATTGCTAGACAGAGTTCTCATTTAGGCAATCCCTTCACGGCACGGTTCAATGCTAACATGAGTCCTCTCCAAGCTTGCCTCAGATTTACACCCGGATCTCCTTCAAGCAGAACGTCGCCTGGTGTCCATCGATCGATGCCTTTAAGAAGCAATATCGCAGAATATCTTGCGGGGGTTGCATAGATCTCCACGATCATGTCTTTTGCGTCTCTGTCGCCTCTTTTGACACCGCGCATGAAGCGCTCAAGATCATCTATGATAATTTGTTAAACTTTGTTACATAATGAGATATTAAGTGACCTAGACGAATGGCTCACCGATGAACATATACAAGTTCCCAGAGCCGAAAAATACCGTTCTCATAGTGTGATCATCGTTGATAATGGTGCTGATGCGGTCAAAAATACTTTCTCTAGTGATCGGCATCTGGACTGATCTATAGGCTCCAGAGAGACGGCTGATAAGAACTTGGAAATATGTTAACGAAGAACGAGACAGTGCAATAACAATCAACAACTCAGAAAGACAGAAACATGCCTTAAGCTTATAGAAGCTGGTTTTCTGGTGCAATCCAACACTTCTGATGTATGCAACATACAAGTAGGGATAGAACGGATGGAATGATGTGGAAGAGGGAAGCAGATTAATGTCATGTGTTAAGGAATGCAATGAACAAATGTCGCGTTTTACTGGCGACTTTGTGTTCACAAAGGCATCATCGTCAGTCGTGGCCCAATTAAAAGACGGGAATATGCAGAACCTCAGAAGACGCGGCTGGAAAACCGCATGAAAGGCTAAAAGACTGTTGCAATATGTTTAACCAGAATCGTCATCTTCATTTCTTTTAGGAGAGGAGTTCTGAGAATGTCCTTCACTTAAAACTGAAGAACTATACAATAGATAAAGCCCATCCGGCTTCACCCGTATGAGTCTATGGATATTGGTGATAGTACAATTACATAGGCCGCAGACGCTGCGTTGTCGTGGCAATCAATCCCACACAATACGTTTCGTGTGATAATTTGGGCGAGTAGCTCCACGGTCTGTGAATCTGTTATCAGATCCACAAATGAAATCCAGAATTGCCTTGCTCCTGCGAAGATAGAGGCTGGTACTTGTGGCGAACTCCTAGCCTTTGCTGTATTCTATATCGCACCTCCAAAATCTAAGTGCTTCTAGAAAGCTTCAAACCCATTCCACCATAAATATCCGACAACGGCGAGGACGCTCACAAGCGCATAAGGAAGTTGCATTTCCACAACACTCCACACCCATAGAGTCCCGATGGGAGGCGCCGTTTTCATGACGAAGAAGTATCCATGGATATTGCCAGAATAGACCATATAACATCCCGCAGTGACTGATGTCACGAAGAAAAATATATTTCTCAAGACAGGAAAGCGTGTAGCTGTCTTAGTGTGAAGCATGTAGACTACGAAGAGGAAAATCGGCAGTGCGGTTCCCGTCCTCTTGAGTATTTCGCTCCATACTATCTCTTCTCGGTATTGACTGTAAACGATGACGTCGAGAGTGAAGTGAAGCATCGACAGCGAAATAGAGTAGAGAATTGCGTTTCCGAACGGGCCGATTGGGTCGTCGTCGAAGGGCACTTCGCCTTCCGGAGTACTGTCCCCCACCGTCCATTTTGCTACCTTTCCTTTATTTAGCTCCGCTTGCCGTTCTTCTGCGAGCTGAAAGAGCGTCTTTCCTTTCGGTCCTGAACGGTCTGGATGAGCGAGGAGGTATTCGACACCTTCCTGGTCGAGTTTAGTGGTGGAGTTGAATTTGCTGCCGTTATTTTTGGCGTCATTCCGGGCCGCGGCACGGCGTTGCTTGCGGTTTGATGGTTGGTTTGGCTCGGCCATCGAAGTAATCGAATCGGAGCGGAGATGTGGTGAGGTTATGGAGCAAACAAAGTTTCGGCATGCGGCTCTGCGGAAGAGATCCGCGGCGGTTCAAAGTTCCCCTGCTCCCAAAAGGTCTTGTACTCATCCACAAGCCCGAAGGGTTATATAATAGCTTCTTAGGCCCTTTCCACGCCATTAAGGGCTTCAAGATACCGTAGGTTCAACAGAATGAATTGGATAACGTGGGCATCCATGCCGATTCTAATATTCGGTCTTTGGCTATACACTGCTCAGATCAGCAAGTCATTCCCAACCCTCCAAGGGAAACGCATATGTCTCTTGATCGCACATCCCGACGATGAGGCTATGTTCTTTGCTCCTACTATCCTGGCTCTCACCCGCCCAGAGCTTGGAAATCACCTGAAGATACTGTGTCTTAGTAGCGGTACGCCATTGGCTTTGAAAACTATATTTGTTTTTTCCTCTTGAATTGCACTCCAGAATGGGACGTCCATGCTAACGGAAGTCCTTCAAAGGCAATGCTGATGGGCTAGGAGAGATAAGAAAGAAGGAGCTTGTCAAAAGCGGTATGCAGCTTGGTCTGCGCAGCGAAGACGACATTTTGGTCATGGATGATCCGTAAGATACCGCGATACTGTGAATTGGCATGATATCTAACGCGATTGATTCGATTCTAGAAACTTCCCAGATTCCATGAGCGTTACCTGGCATCCACGCCTAATCTCGAATCTTCTCACCAGCGCCTTTACTCCGAAAATGGCTTCCGTACCTTCTACCAGCGCACCTCAGGCAACCATCGACATCCTAATTACATTCGATCCTGATGGCATCTCGTCCCACCCGAACCACAAATCTCTCTATATTGGAGCGCATGCATTCTTTAAGGCACTTATGCATAGGCACAGCGGTTGGGAGTGCCCAATAAAGCTCTACACTCTAACAAGTACCAGCATCTTGCGCAAATATATGAGCATGGCAGATGCTCCTGCCACAATTATTGGTAGCATGGTTAGAAGAAAGGAACTAGGGAGTTTCCCAACGCCCTTACTGTATGTGAGCGGACCAAGTGGTTTCAGGACTGCGCAGCGGGCCATGACAGCAGCGCACAAAAGTCAGATGAGGTGGTTCCGATGGGGATGGATATCGATCGGCAGATATATGATTGTAAATGATTTGAAGAAAGAAAAAACGCTCTAAGGGTTCTAGAGATGTCCAGGGCAACTATGCTCCCTTTCTACAATCTCGAGACACGTGTCTTAATACAGCCCACAAATTTCGTCCAGCTTTCTGGGACCGTTGCACAACGTCTCAAACGTCGACTGGTCTACATGCCAAAACTCCATATAAGCAAAGATGTTAGGTTACCGTTCGGCTTGGCATTAAGACGCTAATGCCGCTAAGCCTGTCCTGACGATCCTGTCCTGAGGACCCTGTCCCTAAAAACACATCATGGCCTATTTCAGGTCTACGTATTGGAGGACCAATTTTTGCTCCTACTGGGTAGTAAAATTATCTGTGAAAGTGTAGAGTTGATCCATTGAGGTACGATACCGCTGATAGTTCAACAGAAGCTCGCACTAATTCCATCCGTGAAAGCCTTTGATGAGTCCCATCTTAATACCTTCAGTCATGGCGTCAGAGCATAATACCTCTAATCCTGACTCTTACCTTATGAGATTACCGGTCGAGCTCCACAAAGACATCACTGATCTCCTCGCTCTACCTGAAAAGGTCCACCTCAAGTTGACGGGACGCTATTTCGCCTCTCTCATTAAGGCTACAAGCCATTCGGAGCTGCTAGCTGCGGAAAACACAGAATGGGCCATTTCGAAAGGTTTATTCAGCTGTATGGACTGTGTCCGCCTTCGCCCTCTTCATAAGTTCGCCGACACAATGAGAAAAAATAAGAAGGGCCGTAACGGCTCAGAACCACATAAAAGGTTCTGCATCGACTGTGGGTTGCGTCTACAGCTGCACCCGAAGCTGTATCAAAACCAGACTGAGCAACGCTACACTCCTGGTACAGAAATTACAGTTCAAGGGAAACCCTTCATTTTTTGCAGGTATTGCAACAAATACACAGACCAGGTTGGCCCCAAACGTTCGTTGGCCTGCTCGGTTTGTGTTCCAAAAGAGAAGTCAAATCCAAGAAAATCCTATGAACCATATCTGGGTTACGATAGTGACGACGATTTTGGACACTCAGGAGGGCTCTATGATTATGAGCTAGAAAATGATTATGAATACGAGGCGTACTGGTCGGTTTTCTAATATATGCATGGTTCTCGAATCTACGAATTCCAAAAAAAGCATAAGTGGAGAGTGGAATTTTGAATGTTCTTACCCTGTTGGAGTTCCAAGGTCTGTTGGGACTATCGGTCGTTTTTGTGAAGATCAGGGAAAGAATATAGATTGCACCTCTCGTATTTTACCACTGCTTTCTTTCGATCTTCCTTGCCGAGCTTCATCTGAAATCTCTTGTATTGTGCAACATGTATTGTCAAAATATGACCAGTGCGTTTTCTTTTTGCCAACATATCAACAGTCACTGTTATTCAGTCACCATTGTCATGATCAAAAGGAGCGCCTGGTCGCATGCATTACTCCTAATGCCCTACCAATTCTTTCTTTTTGATTTGCTACTCTTCACCTTAGACCATCTCCAGGCATCATACGGAAATCTAGAATGATCTTTGCACGAGTTTCTCTAGATCGTTAGTTTTCAGACATTTTTACCTGCACAGTATTTTCTTGCAAAAGAAAATATAACCATCATCAATAGAAGAGCAACCATGTCGGCATCGCACACTAAGTCTCACAATAATGACGTAGATCGGCTCCCACTACCAGCCCTGAAGCCTCGACCAACGCTCATACAAAAGATCGCCTCTTATATGAACGTGCTTCCCCTGACGAAGCCCAAGCGACCAAAACCTGTTCCTACCCTCAGCCAGTAACATAAATCACGGCCTACGTCGCCCAGCAATGCTAAGCAACCTCTTCTTCACCCAGCAGATACCGAAATCCCAATGCTGACATACTCTCACAAATCGCATACGTGCGAATCGTTTCCACCGTTCCAGCCATCAACCTCCAGTAGCATTCTATCTTCACTTTGCCCAGAGCGTCGGCCATCATTATTACCAACATCAAGCGGGAGGGGCAGCCGTGCTAGTATAACATTCTTTAGCCCTAAGGGATCCGAGTCGAGCCCAATAAGCCCTCTGAGCCCACGCCTCAGCTTCGGCGAGAAACCTAGTTCGCCATCGCATAGACCCTTATCGCCGCGGCGCCTCTCAACTGTTAATGAGGCCAGAACACCACCTAAAAAACAACCAAACTTCAGCGATCAGTCTAGCTTCACGTATTCCATCAAAGACGCCGTCTCCGCGACCACAAGGTTTCGCATGGGGCCGTTCACCTTCATAGCGCGGTCAACAGGCCGTCCACAGCACACAGGACTACCTGACTTTCCACCATATCCATGGCCTTCCGAATGCTCACGACTACCCATACGTTCACCACCATACCAACAGCCCCTAGATCGCATTCTCAACCAAACCCTCATCATCCTCTCCCTTTCACGGGTCAAGACTCCAGCGGTACGGTATACTAACCGCCGTACTGCTCCTACAGTCCACAAGGCTCTCCACCTGCTGATACGCGTCCAATATCTCCGTTCGGCAAAGCGAAGCAGCCGCACCCGAGCATCAATTTTCGCGGATACGAGCCGCAATAGCTTTGTCTCGCGCCCGACTTCGCCGAAGACTCAATTCACATCCACTGAAGCGCATGGCACGTCTGAGAAGAGTCGACAGTGCATCGATTATCGATGTAAGCGCAAACGCATCTGGTTCGGAGCAGGGGCAAGCAACTGGCAAACGGGGAAAGGCGCCGGCTACGAACGTGACGCTGAGGGGCGGCGGCGCGGACTACGCATACCCAATAGGCAAGGTCCCTGGTCTGCGCGGTGGCGCGGGGACTCCTGAACCTGGTGAGTCTGATACTCGACCTGGGGACGATCGTTTGCTGCCGCCCATTTGTGGCGTCTGGCAGGCGGAATGGGTCGACCACCTACTGTGGGCCAGTGGCGCCGTCATAAGCATAGAGTTAAACGCCCCGGGGGTGTAGGCACACTTGGCAAGATGATGGGCGTAGCAGTGGGAAGTGGACAGCTGGGGAGCAGTAGGTGGAGGAGAAGTGGGATAAACGAATCGAAGCAATCGAAAGAGCAGAAGGGCGAGGAGAGAGGCGAGAAGAGAGGCATTTTAGGCGGGCTCTTTGGGAAGAAGGGCACGGGCAAAGCGAAGCCGGATGGGCACCATCGGGCTGCGGAGGGCGATGGAGGCGGAGTAGTGGATGTCTGACTGTAGAGCTGGTATGTTTGTTAAATCTTGAGCGAGATTGCTCTAATCAAGAGACATGGGAGTGGGCCTTGGTGAGTGTGTAAGGGGCTTGCCGCGTGAAATGCCGTGTACGCTCATTATTCTTGCGGCGAATCCTTCAAGGCTGAAGCTAAATCACGCCACAAGGTGTCTGCGGACTTTCAGCCTCCTCAGACTTCGTGTCAATTGTTGAACCTGCTGGGGCAGGTTGGGTGGTCACTTGGATGAGAAGAGTGATGCCCCAGTGTATGGGAGGGTTTTTGATATTTGCATTGAGTCGGCGTCTAAACACTGATGGTTTTGAGGATTCTGTACGTTTATTAGTAACTAGACAATTCGTTATGTGGAAAACATAAGTTCTGAGATTACTTACCCAAATCCACTTCCTCCCGTCGCCATTGCCGTACCAGGTATCTGAGGATGCCAATGTGCCTCTTTTACTTGTTCCATATAATGCACAAATAGTAGCTGTGGTGGAACATCCTGTACCCCTGCAGTGTCCCTGCTTTCTTCATCATCCAGCTCCACTGCTAGATCCCATAGGGTTAACGTATTGTCTCCAGCGCAGACTAGCACAATACTGTCATCCGTTGGATGCCACTCAACGCTCGTAATTTGCTCTTTGTGGAAATTGAAAGATGCAACCGGGCTGGGCTTGGTTCCGTTTGCTCCATTGGCGCCGGGTTTCCACTGCCGTAAGTCCCATACTGCCCATTGCCCGTCATCGGCTCCGGAAGCTAGTAGATGTGATGTCTGATGTGACCATGAAAGCACATTAGCATCTGTGTTGCTGACCTGTACGCTCACGGCAGGTTTCCGCGACTTCGAACGCGCGTCCCAGACTTTGACTGTCCCATCATTGCTGGCGGATGCGAAGACATGGCGTTCGGTTGGGGACCATTGTAGTTCTTCAACTGTGCCTTGATGCCCAGTGTAAGGTGTGGTATCTGTAACAAATCCTCCGCCCTGTGTCCTCGTCGTCGCGAATATCTTGCCCTCAACATCACCCGTTATAAGTTTTCCTTCTAGAATTAATGGAGACCAGTCCAAACCATACCCTTCCGCGGATTTATGTGCACGTATTGTACATACAGGTTTTGATTGTTGAGGTGTGATTGTGGCACCAGGAGTATCGAATGAAGTTAGGTGAGGGGTAATGTCGTGAATTAGTACTTGGCCAGACTCGTTCATTGAGGCTGTTAATGTTGTGGGAGGCTTTGCGGAGGTTGCTTGAGGGGATTGGTGTACACGTATTCGGTTCGTACATGAAGTCATAGGTATCGATTTTGTCTCGAGAATCGGATCTGCGGTTTCATCGTCGTCGTCTGACTCTTCGTCCTGCTCGCGTTCCATGCGACTTAGTCCACTCATTTTCATGACCATTATTTGGTTCTCTTTTTCCCTTCCCCGAGCTGCTTGAGTGCCTGCCACCGCATACACGGTTGCTGGATATGATTTCCTGCTGTCTCCTAGATTGTCTTTGATAATGTCGCAAGAAAGACACGGCCATGGCGCATCTAGTGTGTGTAGCATCTCATACGTTGATAGATCAGGTGCAAGTGTTTCTCCAGCTGAGAGCTTATGTCGTCCAGGTATGAAGGTTCCTTGGTCCACGTCCATGGCATCTGTAGCAGCTGTTAGCAACTAAAATGAAGGTTGACGTGTTCGGGTTGTGAGGCTCACTAACCCTGGCGCTCTTCTGCTTCACGCTCCTCGTCTGGCCGCCCGTCTACACCAGCCTCGAATATTTCATCCTCTTCACTCTCGAACTCGTCCTCATACTCATCTTCAAATTCGCCGACTTCGTCTTCATCTAGCTGCATAGGCCGATCGCCGGACTTGAGGGTTTCTGGCTCTTTTTCCGAGGATTCTGCGGGTCTCTTGCTCATCTTGCTTAACTCCCTCTTGAATCCGCCGTTCTGATGGAGTTTTGAGTGATTCTTGACGTAGTGGGGGAATATTTCCGAACCTTTTTTTTGGCAGTTGAGCTTGGCGTGTTTGACAGCGCTCGGGCCTCCGATTCAAGCCATTCAGCCCACCACGCCCACTTCATCCCTGTGCGTGCGAGTCTTAAGCTAGTGTTAGTTGGGGCACATTAAATCAACCCAATATATCCTTTGCTGGAGCATTGCTCTCCTAAAGCCCTCCATGGTTCAACCCACTCGCTCTAGACTATGATCCGAGTACTTCACTACACGACCTGCAGGTCTTGACGCGTGTCTAACTCTGTTCACGTTAGGGAGCGAGGGAATCCACTCAGCTGTCAACACCGACACCCGTTTCACCCATTCGCATCTGCCGTTCACCAACTCCACGCTAACCCTCTACTTTGTTCGAAGCACTAAAGTAAATTTTAATCATGGATACTCATGAAGACCCAATGGTCATGGATATTTGCGGAGATTCCATGGCTATGAAAGCCCAGGAGGAAGACTTTGGGCCTAAACACACATTTATGGGTAGTCAAATAGATCAACCGACGGATGGCGACGACAGCATGAACATGACTATCACTGCGTCTACGGTCCAAGCTTTGCCGGAGATTTATAGCAACGGTTATGGAAATGGACAATCCCACGAACACCGCCCACAAACCTCGTACTCGGATACTGGCTTCTCTCGTCCTTACGCTTCACAGCCTGCAGAACCACAATCGTCGCACTACTCCTCCTTCTCTACTCCTTCCGATGCTGATACACCTCCTCGCTACTCTTACAATAATGGAAATACCCAAAGCATGCAAATGAGCCAGCCAACGTCTCGGCCAGGCTCAGGACTGGCTGGACCTCGATACCCGCATTCTGAAGGCGGGAGCCGATCGGCTACGTACCAAGAACAAAACCAGAGAACATCTCAACCACAGCAGGACTCAGCAACGAAGAATACCAGCGTAGTGATTAAAGTTGGAATGGTTGGCGATGCGCAAATTGGAAAGACTAGTTTAATGGTCAAGTATGTTGAAGGGAGCTGGGATGAGGATTATATCCAGACTTTAGGTAAGTTTTATATATCAGAAATTTGCTGTAGATGCTGATTAGTGTGTCTCTAGGTGTGAACTTCATGGAAAAGACCATTTCAATCCGGAACACTGAAATCACGTTCTCCATTTGGGATCTCGGTGGTCAGCGCGAATTCGTAAATATGCTCCCGCTCGTCTGTAATGATGCCGTAGCAATTTTGTTCATGTTCGATTTAACACGAAAGAGCACGCTAAATTCTATCAAGGAATGGTACCGTCAAGGAAGGGGCTTTAACAAGACTGCTATTCCATTCCTGGTTGGAACTAAATACGACCACTTTGTGAACTTCCCGCGAGAAGAGCAAGAAGAAATTTCAAACCAGGTTTGCATCATTATTACTATGCAATCGACCTTCGCTAACACTGGGTAACAGGCAAAACGGTTCGCTAAAGCAATGAAAGCTAGTCTGATCTTTAGCAGCACAAGCCACAGCATCAATGTCCAAAAGGTAGAATTAGCACACCATCTAAACGCCTTCTTGCTAATTTACAACCCCAGATTTTCAAAATCGTTCTATCAAAGGCCTTCGATCTCCGGTGCACAATTCCGGAAATAGAACACATAGGAGAGCCGCTTCTCCTCTACCAGTCCGTCTAAGAACTTGCGTTAGTATGAAGGAACGAGAAGAATACTTGCAACGTTACCATGAGGAAATGGCATTCACGAATTCTGATGGCCTGGGATCCGGGTGGTGACTTTGCATGGAATGGCCGACTGGAGCATGCATGCATTATCTCTTGGGCTTTTTGTAGCAAATTGGAGAAAATGGAGTCTTGCTTTAGATCTTGGTTCTTGCATGTATCCTAAAAATACTGTTTCCAGCACGTTTTTGCAGTTAATCCATGCGATGCTGAGTAAATCGGCGGAGCCTGATGGATCACATGTCGCACTTGGTAGACTCAATGAAGAAACTATTGCAAAAAAATTAGATTTTTCATTTCCTCGAAGGCGCTTAATATTTAGCAGTAAGCTAAACACTAAACTCTTATTTAATGCATGTGCTGTGACATCAGCCCAAATAAGCCACCAATGCAAGCCCAAAAGATGTATCCCCAAATCGTACCCTCGACGAATTGCGTATGCATAACGACCAAATACCATCAATCAGCTAAGCAACTCTTTAATATCCTCGATCCGCTGCAACCGCTTCTCCTCGTCACTCATCATGCCCAGGGAGCTCGCACTGTTCGAACTAATCAATACCAGTCACTGTATAACAAAGGGAGATGTAATATACTCACATGAATTTCTTTCGATCTTGGATCCTCAGCATCTTCTCTTCAATGCTCCCTTCAACCACGAATCTGACGACCTTAACTTCGTTCTCCTGACCCATCCTGTGTACACGATCGATCGCTTGCGCTTCAACTGCAAAACTCCACCAAGGATCCATCATGAAAACTCGTTGCGCGCACGTCAAGTTGAGGCCTACGCCTCCGGCTCGCAAGCTTAGAAGAAGCACGCAGCCTTTCTTGACTGCAGCAAATTCCGTAAGTACGGCGGCACGTTGCTTCTGTGCCATCGTGCCATCAAAGCGGAAGAAAGGAATATGATCACGAGCTAATGCTGGTTCGATAAGATCAAGAAATGAAGTGAATTGGCTGAACACGACTGATTTGATGGTTGGATCAGAGCGTCGAATGGTTTTGAGATGGGTGAGGAGCGCCTGTGTTTTGGCAGATCCAGAGGCACCGATACGACGAAGGGACATTCGAGGTGTTTCCGATCCGGTTGGTGTCTTACCGCTATAGAGATCATCGGCATCGTCAGGATCAGGGAATTCATCGTGGCGGACCACCTCGAAGACGTCGCGTGCGTTAATAGGCTCACGACAGTTGAAGCAGCGCGGGAGCTGGCCTTTATCTCTTTGGTGGTTGATGTAGTCTAAGAGACATTGTTTGCATGCGCTGTGCCAACACCCAGTTACAGCTTGCTCGTTCATTGGCTCTTCCGAGCAAATAGGACACTCGTCGTTGGCTTCAGCTTGAATCTGTTTAAGGACGTGGGTGCCAAACTTATTGGCGTCTTGATCGCTTTCATCGGCAGTAAAGCGCTCGATAAGAGCCTGCAAGTCCATATCATCCGCAAGACCATTGGCAATATCCGCAGCGGCTGCAGCGTCTTCTTCATCTGCCACAATGTTTTTGTTCCTGGTCAGGATGGGGTGGCAGCAGGATTGGCGAAGCCTGAGAATTTGGGCGAAGATTGTGGTGTATGATTTCATTAACGTGCCAGCTTCAGCATTAGCATTGAAAACTCTTTTCGCTCGCATAAAAATGTGGTCGTAGACATCCCTCTCATCCTGAGAGAGCTCGATGCGATCAATCTCGATCGTTCGTGGAGGTAGCGGCACTAGTGCCTCCCCTTCTGGAGTCTTCATATCCTTGGTCCGACGAAGAACGAGTGGTTCTAATACTGTCTGCACGACGTCGAGGGCCCGAATGAAGTCTTTTGATTCGAATGGAACAGTGATGAATGTCTTCCAGAATGAGAAGTTGCTCCATGGCTCGACCCTCAGGAATCGGACGAGACTAAAGAGATCTTCTAAGCGGTTGACTATTGGCGTTCCCGTCAGAACCCATCGATGTCGTGCGCTAATTTCGTAACAAGCTTTAGCAGTCTTGGACTGCCTGTTCTTGATATAATGAGCTTCATCAAGGATTACACGAAAGTATTCCAGAGAAAATAAACCACCATGGGAACCTCGATTGCCACCACTAGCAGCAACTTGATTAAATTCTGATAAAATCACACCGTAGCTAGTGATGATGACATTTGGCGCATTTGCAGCGTTGGCTTCGCAACATAACTTCTGCAGGTTGGCGGATTTCTCTGATCCATAATAAACCATGACCTTCAAAGTGCCTGGTTTCGAGGCCTTTTCTGCTTCACTCTGCCACTGAGCAAGCAATGACATAGGTGCCACGACAAGTGTAGTACACGGCGCACGTTCAATTGAGGAAGAGTTCTTCGGTAACCTCGGAAGGTCGTTAATAGTTCCAACATCGTTAGACGCAGACAATGCTACCTCGGATCTATGGGTATGAACGAGACTAAGCATCTCGATGGTCTTTCCAAGACCCATTTCTACTCTTATCAGCATTTTGCGTATGTCTCGGACCACCGAGGAGTGACTTACCATCAGCAAGAATTCCCCCCAAGCAGTTTTGTTCTTGAACAGGAAACTCCAAAGAAAGTTCTCCAGAATATGGATTAACGTAGAAGTAGGATTGGTTGACCACTTCGGGGAGTTCCTTGTCGTCTACGTCTTTGGTAGGCCAGGAGTACTCTTCCCACAATGGATGCATAGACATCTCCTTATGACCCGATTTTTCATCTTTCTCCTTCCCCATCATCCAATGCAAAGCCTGCCTTTGATATTTTCGAAGGCTCATAGCAAAGGTTTTCGCTGGATCGGTTTCAGGTGTATTGAAGTCAAAGGACTGAGCTTTCTTATATAGACTATCTAGCTGATCTTGCTCAAGCTCTTGGCCGTCCTCTGCCTCATCCGATGGCGGGGAAGAACCCTCTGCTTCCTGGGTATTAGGCGTTTTTGAGCCGGATTTCTGCTCATGTTGTTCAGCTAGTTCTGCAGCTTGCAGAAGACCTTGACGCTTGTGTTTTTCAGTTGTTGAATTGACCCGGGATGGGTGTAGATTAATTTCATTGAAAAGTTTTACCATTGCAACTTGGCGAAGCCGTAGGTTGCGTTCATCTTGGCTTTCTTTTGCTTCGAAGAGACCAGTCTGGCGATTTTTGTCTTGAGGTTTTACAAAATTAGCTGCTTCAAATGCACTTTTGAGAAGATAGCAGCGCAACTGGAGGTAAACAGTTTCGTTCGTCCGCAGCTTGTCTGGGGCAAACACACAAGAGCCCTCGAATGAGCAGATTTTCTGGTCGATCAATGTCGATATCCAGGCCGCAGAATCATTCTCCAATCGTCCCACCTCTTCGCCCTTCTCATTAGTAAATCTTACTACAATGTCCTGGCGTTTGTTCATAACGGCTCTGGACTTCCCACCTCTCCCTAGTCTCGCTGCTGGAGACTGGAGCTTCGCACGTTCGATGCCAACTGTCTCGGCATGCTTAATCAATCCAGAACCACTTCTTGTAGCCCAGCCAGCAACTCCAAACGCCCCAATATACCTTTTCCGTGGCATAGACATCGCGGGGATAGGTGTCTCAGGATGTTTGACTACAGGAATGGCTAGGGAGCCTTTACTCAGTCCATGTGAGGACATATCCGTTGCCTGGCTTTGCTTTCTCCATGAGCCTAGTTCGCCGTTTTTATGCTTGTCTGAGCGAGGAGGCGGGGACGAAGTATTCCATGACCCATCTAGGTAGATATTTATTGCTAGCAGAAAAGACAATTAGAGAGATTCGAAATTTTTATATGGTCTACTTACCGCGCTGCATGTCGCCACCACTAAGATCCTTAAGTTTTTGGACAACTGAGGGTGGAACTTGCTCTCCAACAACGCCAGCAAAGAGCCCTGAATCGAATTCCTCGCCAGCCCCATTGTTATCAAGGTCTCTATGGTCTTCCGCGAGGTCGGTCGAATTAATTGGCTTTCCATTAGGAATGGTCTTCTGCAACGCGTCTATCTCTTCTCCAGAGGATGGTTCGTGCTGAAGAGTTCGGTCGGCAATGGGAGAGTCAACGAAAAAACGACGCTTCTTCGCGGGCCTCTCTTCGATATCGACGGAGCTCATACTCGAGTTTGGGGGGCGAGCATCTATTAGGTTGTTGATTGTTAGGCGGCAAAGAAAGTAGCGGCAGCGGAGCGGAAGACGCGCATCAATTTACAGAACGCGCTTGTGGAGAACCGAGAGCGTCATCGTCGGAAAGTGTTTTCGAAACTTCTCTAAACTGCCATCATACCCAGATTCTTATTCATTTCAACTGCCTTCCCTTCTGCGATGTATTATACAAACTTTTTACAATTTAATTGACTCTTTTTTCTTCATTTCTCATTCCCCGCAGCACGGAATGGAAGCCTAACACTGAGGATAGAATTTTCTTATTGCGTTTCTATAGGTCTCGATGAGCACTCTAGTAACTTCACGAGCAAAGGGATGGTGTAAAGCTGTCTCAAGTATCCCGCGATGTAGTCATAGAGCGTATGCGACTTCGAAGGAAAGAAATCCAACCCGCCCTTCCGAAGTTGAGATACACTCTGCGAGGGCATATTGCTCAAATCTGATTCGGTACATATTATCCCAAACAACACCCCAACAGAGAATATCAGTAGCTTATACTCGTCAGAAAATATGATTCGCCCTCGTTCACACTTCAAACCTTCATTCCCCCGTCCTCCCGGGATGCCTATCTAGCCATTCGCGCCTTTAATATCGACGTGGCTCAGATAGCGGACACTACAAGTACTCCAACAATCGGCATCATGCGCATGCAATTTTGGCGAGACACAGTCACAAAGGCACTTGCAGGATCTCCTCCAAAGGAGCCTGTTGCAATTCTCCTTGCCAAAGCTGCCGAAGATCTCTATAATCGGACAGATAGCAAAGCGCGACTGAGCAAAAATTGGTTTCTGCGTGTAATCTCTACGCGAGAGCAATATCTCAGCAACCCACCATGTCCAAACCTCGCAGCGTTAGAAAGCTACGCCGAGAACACATATTCTACTTTGCTATATCTGACGCTCTCAGCCTTACCCTTAGCATCCGTTACAACCGACCATCTGGCCTCTCATATCGGTAAGGCTACCGGGATTACTGCCGTTCTGCGTGGGCTGCCCCTTGTCGCATTCCCGCCGCCACAGACCCACAGCACTTGTAACTCAGGTTTAGGTTCTTCGCTTGGGGGAATTCGGCAGGGTACGGTTCTCCTACCACTGGATGTCATGGCTGAAGCAGGCGTCAAAGAGGAAGATGTGTTGCGCCAAGGATCTTCTGCGCCAGGCCTCCGTGACGCTGTGTTTACAGTTGCGACTCGTGCAAATGACCACCTAATCACGGCACGAGAGATGCTGGCTAACCTCCGCTCCGGAGGAGACTTAGGCCACGAGTTCGAGCACCAAAATGATGAAGAGCACCAGTATAGCACGCAACAACTAAATGCAGGATCTCGGACCCAATTACAAGACGCGGAGCGTGCTTTTGGTGTATTAATGCCCGCTATCGCTACTCAGTCTTGGCTCGAACGACTTCAGAAGCATGATTTCGATATCTTTGCGCCGGATTTAAGAACAACCGACTGGCGGCTACCGTGGAGGGCGTACTGGGGTTTCAATCGTCGGAAATTATAGTTTACTAGCCTCAGTCAGAGATCATGAAATGTTATCTAGAAGCCGATGGCTCTGTGCTCTGCAGGCCCCTTTAACTTGGCTCAGTGACATGTCTCAACCTTTCCCTCTGTTCCAACATGGAGAAATCGGTTGTTAGACAAGGGAACCCTGGTGAGAACTTCAATGATAGGGGGGCCGATTTTCAGCTCTGGGCCTTGTGCATGATGGCTTGCAGGCTAGGCATGCAATAAACCGTATTAACGTTCGACACCTCCCACCTTTTTCTCTTTCTTGCCGAGCTGGTCTGGCCATCTGCCCAATTCGATGACTGGATCAACAGATCGCTCAGTAGGGCATTTTTCGAGATCCAAACTGCTCCCTACTTCTGGATAATGGATTATGCACATCTTCACGCCTTTTTTTTTTTTTTAATTCAGGCTCTGGCCATATTGTGCAGTTGGACGGACGCAGCAACAGACCACGCTCAGACCCCACCCCCAGCCATGGTGGCTTGGGCCAGTGGATTCTGAGTTTGACAGAGGAGCGACTGATGCCTTCAATCCGCCACCGCAGAGCTGACCGATGAGCTAAACGGATGGGCCAAAGAAGGGATTTTGCAATCAGGTCTCAGTTCCCGACTTGGCCACCATGGTTTTCGTGGCGCTCCACATCTTGCGCAGCCGCCAAATTGAGGCGGACGGACTGCGTCCTCAGCCTTCTCACTCAGCATACACTTCTATCCCCAAGGCACGACACCTTATGCCTACTACTCAGTTTTCTAGTTCTTCAACCCTCTATTGCTACTAGTAAAGCTTCCTTTTTCATATACATATGTCGATCGCCTTACCATAGGCTAATCCACGATGGCCATCTTTCGGCTAGGGTTCGGACTTACCGTCCTCGCGCTATTGATCAACATACAAGTCTCTCATTCACAAAAGGATCCTCTGAACGACTTCTGCCGCCGTTTCGGACACCAAACCACTATTGTAGATCAGAAGCTTTATATCGACGGAGGTCTCCTTAACTGGAATCCAATACCGCAAAACCCCCTCAATTATACAAGTAAGATACCTTTCGGGGATTTTCCACAAGACTTTTAACATGTCGACCAGACACCTGGCTTCTCTATAACGATTTCAATGTTGACAATAATGGGATGCCACAAGAGTATGATAATCTCACGAAAGGCTCAAACGTTCCATCTGTTCAAGGCGGAGTACTTTGGGCGGATCCTGTCAACAAGCTCTTCTACCTCTACGGTGGCGAATACTATCAGACTTCACCTGACTCCTTTACGCTATGGACTTACGATATCCTCTATAATGCCTGGAATGCGTCCTCTTCAAACAACGTACAGATACAGCGGGCTTCATTCGGGGCAGGTGTAGCGGATGAGGCCAATGCAATCGGATACTACTACGGAGGATATCTCAGCAATGCTTCAGTCCCGGCATGGGGAGGCGTCTCAATGCCAACCGCCAATCTAGTTATTTACGACATGATTAAGAACTCATGGACCAACAACACTGGCCCGGACTCAATTCCTCGCGCAGAAGGTGTCATGATCTACCTACCTGTTTCAGATGGTGGAATGCTTGTGTACTTCGGAGGTCTCCAATTTCCCTATGGACCAGGCAATTATACGGCTACTGGAGTAAGTTACCCATGCTCAGTTTAGACATACCATAGTTGACTGTCGCAGGTTCCAATGAGTGTTAGTCTCGCCTGTCTTGGATTTCCGAAGGCACAACTGACTGTCGCAGGAAATCCACCTCTACGATATAGCCAACGTAAAATGGTACACACAGACGGCCACTGGGAACGTCCCTGACATGCGAAGAAGATTCTGCGCTGGCGCCGCCTGGGCTAAGGATCGATCATCTTATAATATGAAAGTATCACCGGACATGACAAAACAAACGTACTAACAAATCGCAGATATCTTTATGGTGGTGCCAGCATGCCTCCAAACACTGTCGGCTTTGATGATGTTTATATATTGTCTCTCCCATCATTCACCTGGATTAAATGGTATCCAACAACGTCTGGAACAGCTTATCCCCATCATTCGCTTACATGTAATGTCATCAACGGAGCACAAATGATTGTTATGGGCGGAACGTTTCCAAACTCAACTGATTGTGATGCTCCAACTGTGTATGGGCTGCACAATCTCAACTTAGGTAAACAAAATCCCCAGGGAGCGATGTGGTATCAATTCTTGTCCAACGTCACGAGTTATAACGTCCCGTCTGAGATCATCGCCAAAATCGGTGGACAGTAAGTTTCATCTCAAGCCCTCTTATTGGCTGCGCTGATCCACTCGTAGAGCGTCTGGTGGAGCAACTGTTCTAGCTCCTGCAACGTGGGGAGATCGTGACCTCCCTACATATTTTACTCGCGCTTACACAGCACCATCACGAACCCCGACGCGCTTTATCCCAACACCTACACCAACCCCGCCATCTCTAACCCCAACCCCTTCCCACCCATCAAAGCCATTCCCTACTGGTGCTGTGGCTGGTGGCGCTGTTGGCGGCGCTGTTCTCCTCATATGTGTGGGTGCTCTTATATTTTTCTGTTGTCGACGACGCAACAAGAAACAGGTGGGACCAGTAGAACCGACGGCGCCAGCAGAACCGGCGGCACCAGTAGGAGCCGAGAGACCAGGAGTAGGGAGACCAGATAAACCCTATCCAATCCACGTGACTGCCCCGACTACTCCAGTGGCAGAGCTAGCGACTACAAATATCTTCACGCCCCAGCCAAAATATGATGCGCCATACCCGCCTCCCCATTCCACTGCGATGTCGCCAGGGGCAGATCGGCGGAGGGGATACTCATACACAGGACAATCGCCGCAGGGATCTCCACCGCCTATGCATGCTGGCTCCCCAACTCAAGGGTACGACATGAACTTCTCTCATTCTCAACCTCCACTGAATTCCGAAATGCCTCAACCATACTATTACAATCAATCTCCACAACAACATCATCCACCAAATTTCTACACTACCGATCGAGTGCAACAGGGCTACTCACCTCCACCTCAACAGGCATGGCCTGCAGACAAAGCCATTTACGCGGCTTCACAGCCCTATTATCCTCCGCCGAGGACATTTCAGGAGATGCCGACAATGAGATTACCGCCTCAAGCGAATCAGCAGTACCAGGATCCGGATTTTATCTACACTGCTCCAATTTCGAATGAGCCTATCTCTCGGGAAAGCCCCCAAGGGCGATACCAGGCTCCAAGATCACACTCTGGATCGCAATTGATGACACCTGTAAGCCCACATGCGGGAAGTCCTCATTCAGTCAGCCCACATCCGAGTGAATTCAGTACTACGGATAGTACACACGGTGGAAGAACACAATAAGAGTTAGCAATTGCATCGAAATCTTTGTCTTCTCCTTCTGTAATAAATCATAATGCTTCACGCTCAATCCACGAGTCTGAGAACCTACCACATTGAATGCATTTCAGTCATCATTTTGCCGAGTCGTGGGTTTACTAGCATGGAGTTTTACCTCCATTTTGCGGTTTTTGTTTTGAAATTTCAGCTACTTGTCTTAGTTACGGGATCATGAGCGTGAGAATTTAATGACTCTTCACTTATCATACATTCCTGTATGTTAACTCTTCCTATGAGCCCTCCTAACGACTTAAACTTCCAGTGAGGTGGTCCAAGACTACAATCGGGTTTAGACAGGTGGAAAGCGACGGGATATTGAAAGATAAAAGATAAGTTTGAGTGCCCAATGAAATGCCTTGTAATATCTTTTAGAGGTCTCGATAAAGGGTTGGTGATTACTTTGTATTGTCAGGGCGCCGCCAGTAACATCGGAGGACTGCTTGTTAGTCTTTTGACTCGGAACTAAATTAAACAAATTAAAATCTACAATATGTGATGGCAAAGCATAATGTAAATTTTGGAGGCGTCTTTGAGTAGAGCTTCCGCGTCGGCCCCCACACGAAGGTTAGGCGAGCCTATCACTATGCATCTCGAGAACTATCTTATCCGAACTTATCATCAACCAGTAATGGGCACATTACCTCAGCAAGCTCAGACCATAGAATCAATTAGCGGACATACGTATATCCGCAAGCGGATATCGCTAACCTTTTTTGTCAAAAAGTTGATTCTATGGTCTGAGAGACTTTGCCAACGTTTCTTAAGCGACGCGGCTTATTTTGTATGTAGAGCAGTCACCTTCTTCAACGAAATTAATCTACACCCCCATAGCAGCTATTATCTCAGAAATACCGTTAAATTAATCCGCAGAAGTAGCTCTATAATCGATGAATATATCTACCCTATTAGCCCCCGCGATGTTAAGCAGAAAGCGCCGCCGCACGGGCAATGTGTTGACAATTAAATCGTCTGCAAACACAATATGCCTACACAACAGACATCTGCACAAACGTCTGCATGAACGTCTGCACGAACGCTACACAAACACCTACACAAAGCTCTGCTTAAAGCTCTGCACGAAGCTCTGCACGAAGTTCTGCACGAAGCTCTACACGAGACTCTACTCGAAGCTCTGCACGAACGTCTGCGCGAACGCTACACGAACGCCTGTGCGAGGCTTTGCTTAAAGCTCTGCACGGAGCTCTGCTCGAAACTCTGCACGGGCTCTACACGGAGCTCTGCACGAGGCTCTGTTCGAAGCTCTGCTTGAAGCTCTGCTTGAAGCTCTGCTCGAAGCTCTGCTCGAAGCTCTACTCGAAGCTATACTCGAAGCTCTGTACGAAGTCCTGCACAAAGCTTTACACGAAGAGACCCGCGGTGTAATTACGGACGTTGCGGATATTCATTTCGGAGCCGTTGCTCCAGCTCTATCCTATAACTTCTTCGATTTTAAGTATCTACTGCCTAATATAGTAGCAGCTGTTCTAGTATCTTATTTTAACCTTCTACCTCTCCATATTAACGAGTTTTTATAGTAGCATACCATAGGTTAGCTTAAATATCTATAATTTAGTAGTTGGTACGTAACAAGGTTTAGATAGAGATTACTTAGCATAGTATAGATATTATATATCCACCTAACTATAGTAGGTGCCTTAAGGTACCTATTGTAGATCTATATAGGTTTTATATATATTAGCTAGCGTTTAGTAAAGTTATATACAGTTTAACAATTGCTAATAACGCTTTTTTTTTTTTTAACGAAAATGATCACAAGACCTAAAAATACCTGAGTAATAAAAATGATATATTCTAAAAGCCTAGGTTCTGTTATATAATTGATAAACTTTAGGAAATGATATAAAATACTAGTGTTGGGTTATTTCAATATCCGCAAACTCCGCAATGCGGATATTGTCGGAGCGGGTAATAAACGTTGGAAATGTGCCTCAGACGTGATTCTGGTGGTTTACCACAAACGTGGTTAGTCATTCGCTTGCGGGCCGATTGACTCCGCACCAACAGAATCGCGTCTGAGCTTGCTGAGGTAA
>Ga0307507_10000874_pt1 | contig 66913 bp, 28 predicted proteins | sample 7_EM_MG_FD_207223 | JGI IMG/M metagenome (GOLD analysis project Ga0307507, IMG submission 207223) | Populus trichocarpa ectomycorrhiza microbial communities from riparian zone in the Pacific Northwest, United States - 7_EM | ecosystem: Host-associated > Plants > Roots > Unclassified | place... | reverse complement strand
GTTATAATCTTGTCCTGTAATAGGATCTCTTAACTTTAGTAACTTAATAATAAAGTCCTATAATATAACCTCCTATGGTCTTCCTAGTGTCTTAATAGGTTATAGCCCTCTATATAGCTTATACCTTATCAGTTTATTCCTTTAGTAATCTAAACATTCCTTTATAACTTATCTTGTTAGTCCCTAGATTCCTTAAATAATATATTTCTCTTAAAGTCTTAATACTAAGCCTATAGCTCTATTATATCCTTGTATTATTCCCTTATAGAATTCCTTAATAAATTCTTCTGCGATAGACTTAGGTATATACGTTACTTCTCTATTTTTGTATTACTCTAAGTCTAGATCCTTTACCTATACTTTTTAGATCTTCTATATCTAATTACTCTTTAGTAACTTATAGATCTAACTTTCCTTACTTACTGTAATCTTTGGATAATTATACCTAATTAATCTATCTTAATTCTTTTGTAACAAAGCTCCCGATAGCTTTTTATTACTTTATAGTTTAGCCTTTCTGCTTAGAGCGTCTGCTCGTGTATTATCTATACCCTTAGTATACTGAATTTTAAAATAGTATTCTGTAAGCATTTCCGCCTATCTAACCTGTTTTTGGTTGAGTTCCTTTATTATTAGGAATCCTATAAGGTTCTTATAGTCTATCTTAACTATAAATAGTTTCTCTATACCTTATAAGAATGCTCTCTATTTTTTAAGTGCTGTAACTATACCTAATAACTCCTTATTATAGATGTTATAGTTTAACTCTAGTAGTGTTATCTTTTAACTATAGTATACTACTGGGTGCTATCCATCTTAATATTTCTATATAAAGTATGCCCCTAGTATAAAGTCTAATATATCTGTTTCTATAACCATCTCTAAACCTGGTTAATAGATCTTAAGAACTAGCTCCTAGGTAAATAACTCTTTAATTATCTTAAATAGTTCTTATTACTCCTTTCCCTATACCCATAGTTCTTCTTTCTTTATTAACTGCGTAAATAGCTCAATGTCCTATAACTATTGCGCTATAAACCTTTTATAGTAATTACAAAACCCTAGGAACGATCTTAACTATATAATATTCTCTAGTTCTTGCCAATTTACTATAGCCTTAATCTTTTTTAGATCTATACTAAGTTAGCCTAGTTTAATAATAAATTTAACAAAATTGGTCTTTCTAGTAAAGAACTTGTATTTCTTAATTGCTACTAGCATCTGTTCTTCTTGTAGTCTCTTTAAAACCTATTTAACATATTCTCTATATTCTTCCTTACTCTCTAAGTAGATGATAATATTATTAAGGTATGCTATAATAAATTTATCTAGGTGTTCTTCTAACACACTATTAATTCGCTTCTAGAACGTTACTAGTGCGTTTATAAGCCTAAATTATATAACTAATAGCTTATATAGTCCTTCCTTTGACCTAAAGGCTGCCTTTTATTTATCGCCTTCCTTAATTCTGATTTAATGGTACGCCTATCTTAGATCTATCTTTGTAAAGATCTTTATATTATCTATCCTGTCTTAGATTTCGCTAATTAAGGGTAAAGGATACCTATCCTTCCTAGTAATGCTGTTTAACTATCTATAGTCTATATATATCCTAAGTTTTCTGTTTTTCTTTAGGATAAATAATACTAGATATCCTGCTAATAACTATAATAGTCTAATATATCCCTTTTATAAGTTCTCCTAAATAAACTCCTTAAGCGCTACTAACTCTATTTTAGTAAGCTTATAGATTAGAAAAAACTTTAGACTTATTCCTTCTTCTAATTCTATCTCATAGTCCCATGCTATATACTCTAACAGCTTTTCACTTTCTAGTAACTATAACTTTTTACCATACTTATAGTATCTCTTTAGTACGTAACTTAAGCCTCGCTTAGTCTCTTTATATATCGCTCTAACTTAGTACTATACCAACTTAGTTTACTATCGCACTTTACGCCGTTATATATTCTTAATATTAACCTAACCTATAACCTAATTAATCTTTGGATTATACTCCTATAACTAAGGCATTCCTAGTATTGCCTTATTCTATCCTAACGGTAGAATATTAAAAGACATTCTGACTGGTCTCCCTTTAATAGTTAACTAAATAGGTCCTATTTTAAGATTAATAATACCTCCTCTATAGGCTATCTAATCTCTTAAAATTATTATAAATAGATATGGGTGTTTCTTCTATCTATATAGTAACCCTATCATTTCTACTATCTTTAGTAATATATGGTTCCTAGTTGCTTTACTATCTACCAACACTTCAAACTGCTAATCTTGCTACTTAACTTATAAATTTAGGTACTGACCTTAAATTCCTTTAAGAGTCTAAGGCTCTAATACTGGTTCCCTTTAGTTCTATACGCCTCCCCTTTTCCTAACTATTAGCTGCTCAATCCTGCCTATACTTGGTCCAACTTTGGCCAATACTTAGTTCGTTTCTTTTCCTCTATATACTATAGATAAGTATTCTCTAGGCACTCCTACCACTATTATCTATCTAGGCATTCTTCTATAAGGAATCTTCTAGGTTAAAGTATTAAGTCTCCTTAACCTTATACTTCTACTAGGTGCCAACTATATATATACTTAGCATTTCTAAACCACTTTTCCTCTAGTACCTAATATATCCTTACTAGGTACTTCTAGTTCTTATCTTTAGGTGCTCTATGTATATTACATATATTATCCATATAAGCTATCCACAATAGTGTATAATGCGCTGCATGTTTTAGGTTAACTCTTAGTTTATCTTTATTTTTAAGTTTAAACCTATACCTAGTTAACCTAACCACTAGTATTTCTACTGTAGGTATTAAGATTTATTACTTACTTCTCTAGTCCCTAGATCCTTCTTTTAGGTTCCTTAACATCATAATTAATACTCCTTTAATATAACTTATACGTTTTTCCATAATAGGTTAGTCTTAGACAACTTTTTTGTTTAGCCATATATAAAAATCTACCTATTTATCGTTGTGTCGTTGCCTATACCACTTTCCGTATAACTGGTTTAGTGTATATAGTCTATCTATTAGAAAGTACCTTGTTATTACTACATTATAATATCCTTTAGTATATCTTTCTTTAAACCTAGTTAGAATATCTAGATCCTCTTCTTATTTTAATTTATCTAACTATTTTACCCTAAGTGTTCCTACACTTGGCCTATTAGTAACTCTTTATATAGGTGCTCTGTCCCTTATATAACCTAGTATAGCTAACCTCTTATCTAGCTTTTACTCTTGCTATATAATAATTCTTGTCCTAAACTTATCTATAGTTTCTTATTTTCTGCGTCTTGCAGCTGGATCTTTATAGTTGTCTTGCTTTTTAATCCTAGTATTAACTATTCAATCTTTAGGCTAAACACTGCGTTTACCTAGGATTACTAACGTTCTTATTCATTCTCCAAACTTATAGTTCTTAAACTTGCGTCCTATACTTATTTATTTATTACTAAACTAAGTTACTACCCTTTCCCATTAGTTTTCGTCCGTTGTAGGTCCTTAGGTATATCTTATCTCACTTTAAGAATCTTAAGCTTCTTTTATCTCTACTTAAGAATCTTAAGCCTATAGCCTTTTGCCTTTATTAAGTAATAAGCTAGCACTAGTAGTTGTCTACTTACTTAGTTTCTTCTAAACATTACTCCTATTATCTTATAAAGTAATGGAAATCGTATCTAATAGTGTTATAACATCCGTTACTAAACCCTATTCTATAATAGTCTTAGTTTCTGCTTCTATTTCGACTTCTTTAAGGTCTATATACTCCTAGTAAGCTGCCTTTATTACCTTATTATTAGTAAATGCTTCACCTTTATTAAATTTATTGTCTTTAATATCCAATCTACGAGCTAGTTTGTTAGTTCCTTTAAACTTAGATAATAATGGCTCCTATAGCCAATAGCTTGCGCCGTACTTAGCGTCCTTATAAATTTAGCATGCGTTATTATAATAATACGCAAAACTGTTAATTAAACACTCTTTTATTCCTCACAGTACACCATTATCCTTTTATATATATATGCCGTCTACTGGCCTAGTTCCCTTTACTATATAGTTACTCTAACTACCTCTACAGTCTCTAGCGAAATAACCCTGTTTTCCGTAATTTATGCAAGCCCTATCTTTAAACCATTTTTCTTGCTATAGAGTCCGCCTAAATATCTTCTGCTGCTAAGATCCCTGGTTTAGCCTCTGCTCCTAGGTCCTTTAATCACTTAATCCTTAACCTTTAGGTTTCTATGGTTTCTTTTCCCACCTTTAGGTTTCTTTAGTACCACTTAGGTCTATTAGCTCTACGCCATTCCATAGTTTTTAACTCTATATCTATTATTGCGTACTCTGCGCCTTATACAACTATAGAACTCTGTCTTGCCCTCTCTTAGCTTGTTCCCTTTAATAGATCCTATTATTAATCTTTATTAACTAATCTATTAACTCTTTTAAAGTATCCGCATCTTCTATTAGGATAATTGCGTCCTAGACTTTAGCCTTAAGTCCCTATTTATACTGTGCTATAAACGCCCTATTATTCCACTCAACCTATATAGCTAGTGTTTAAAACTGTATTATATACTTAATTACTAAAGTGCGTTGTACTAAGTTCTAAAGCTTTTATTCTGCTATAATTATAGCCTCCAGGTCTTTAAACATCTACATTAGTTATTCCGCAAACCCATTCTAACTAGCAAATATATACTGTACGTCCTAGTTAGTAGTTGTTATGCCATTAGCCTATATTTCCATAAGATATAGCTTAAACCACTTAAGTGCCCTCCCTGTCAGGAACAATCCTGCATAGGCTATTTAATCCAATAATATTACTAACTTCACTCCTTCCTATACTACCTTAAAGTACATCTACGTAAGAAATCCTTTAAGCTTTAACTTCTCTCCTAAAAACCGTTTAATTAAAGGTAGCTTAATTTTTACTACTCTAATTCCATTAATGCGTTCTTTAAATATCCTATTATTGTCTTATAAGTAATTAACTATTTCCTATAACTAACCTTGTATAACCACTTAAGAATCCCTATTATCTATACTAGTATTACCTAGCCCTAAGGTTGTAGCTGCCGTCAACGCCATTATAACTGGTACTGCTCTTAGTGGCATATTGTTCGATCTTGTTCAATACCGTAACCTTAGTAGTAAATATATAACAGAACCTTATAGTAGGAACTACAGTGGGTTCTGTTATTAGGCTGGGTATATAGGTAAGAATAAAACAATAACATAATAATAACTGGTGGAGTAGTTACCTAATAGATTAACTCCAATTATATTCTAAGATTTACTATAAGGAGAGAACTATCTACGGTAGGGACTAAGGTCCTTTAAATACACAACCATACGCCTAAGAAATCCTCTCTTGTACGTAAGGTACGTGTTGTCTATATTAAACGTAACATCCCTTTTATTTAACATAGTTAATACGTTCAATACCACATAACCTCAGTTACCATTTCTCGTCATATAGTTCCACCAAATCTATTCTGGACCGTGCCTATATTAACCAACTAGCTTCCGCCGACTCTTCTCCAAGTAGTTATAACATTGTACTTAAAGCGTCCGTAACAGTTAAGCTCCCTAAGGACAAAACCTCTTTAAACAGTAATGCGCCTAATAAAATTACTAGAGGTAATTAAATAAGATTATAAGCACAAAACTTTACAATAGGAAATGGCTATTATACTATTACACCGACACGTTCCCACTTAATAGAAGATCCTATAGCAATATTATATAATAACTTATTAAATTATAGAATAGGCGAGGCGCTATATAGTAAGCTTTAATAATATTACCATAGAAATCTAAGCTAATACCTAGGAAGGTGCATTTAAATAGATTAAGAGTTAACCCCCCTTAAATATTCATTGCTCTATACCTACAGCATACTAGTAAGGTAATCCTTCTATTTTACTAAGCTAAATATCCACTAAATCTTAATAGGATATTAAGGCAACGTATTTAATATCCCTAGAGAACCCATACAGCTTTAAGATAGATGCTTTTAATAGGCAATATAGGGTACTTCTAGCGCGCTCCTAAACTTCGCTAAAAACTCAGACAGCCTAATAATGGGAATAGTACTGTCCAACAAGTTATTTAAAGTGACAATATAGAACGCTTCTCCGGAGTTACTATACTTAAATAAAATACAGTTCAATAATATATATATATAAATAGCAATGCAAAACGCCACGTTAGAGCTACTACCGCTATTCCGGTTAAGCTAACTGGCTATTATCTTTTAACTCTTTATCTTTCAACTCTTTATCTTTTAACTCTTTATCTTTTAACTCTTCTATCTTTATATAAAATAGTATTCCTTAACCTCCCCTATAGGCCCAATAAACCACTAGGAGCGTATCCCTATAATACGCCACACTACTACTCTAAATTGTTATATGCCCACTTTTACTAACTTTAGGGAGGGTAAGATCGCCAAGTATAAGTATCCCTATTACACTATATCCTTAGCCGGAACTCTGGTATATTATAGGCGTTATTAGGACATTACTATACACTATTAGTCCTGCCTATATAATATTCTTACTATTTTTTAGGACTAAATCTATCCTAAGATCTCAAAGAGGAGTAAGGTCTACTATTTAGAGGATATCAATAGAATTGTATAATAAATGGTCAATGGGATTTTATACTTTTAAATTTGTATACTGCTAATGCTATTTTAGGCGTCCATTCTAGTTTTTCTAGTATCCTCTATCTAGGTTACAATACTCCTTTACTCTATTTTTTATTTACTTACTCTTTAAGGCTTATATAAGCCATATCCGCAATTGCTTAGCGTATTATACTAGATTTGGTAATTATTATTTTGGGTTAAAAGATAGGTACGCTTTTTACGTTAAGTCTTCCACTTAGGGAAAACCTATATATAGTAAGCACTGTCTTTATATAGCTAGTTAGTAATTCTATACCAAGATAAGTATATAAATTGCAATAAGTAATATATTGAAAATAAGATAAAAAGAAGATGCGCATATACTTCTTAAGGCACTAGCTAAATAGTACATTCTATTACGACGGGATATGGTGTTATTACTTATAGTAATAGTAGCTAAATAGTATATTCTGTTACGACGGGATATGGTATTATTACTTATAGTAATAGTAGCTAAATAAACTCAATGCCTATTACTTTTTATATGACTTAGGTAGCAACTTAAAAGTAATACATAGTGTCTTAGCACTTGGCGTTTAGTTAAGCCTTATGCAAAAATATTATGCTTACAACTTAAGACCTATATCGCCTATCTTTATCACCAATAGATTTCTCTCTATAAAAACTTTGCCAAGCTCTCCTCCGCTCTAAAAATTATGCATAGCGTTTTTTAGTCAACTTATATATAAGCTACAACACACCATATATAATCTCTTTATAGGTTCTTATTATATAACATCCTCTATACAACATAGATGCAATTAATATTTAACGGCTAACTCTTAACCTAAATACAATCTTTTACAGGCTAGCAGCTATATAACTTGTAGCTATTTACTTGGAATATACTGCTAACATCTTACCTTTTATAGTTGTACTTGAAAATTCTCCCTAAACCTCCTAGCGCCTAGCAACCTCCATATATACATATACAGCTCACTCCTCCCTTATATTTGGTGCCTTTTAATTTATGCCCTACTCCAAGAATGCCATCGTTAAGCAGTATACACTTACCAAAACCAGTGGCAAAGTGAAGAACTTAAAGGCGGCTTCTATAGATGCACTTATAGCGTCTTCTCGTCTTATATAGTCTAGTAATCCTAATTTAAGCCTTAAATATCATTCTTAACCTTTATTAATCTTTATTACCCGCAACACTAATAGCGGCCCTATATTCTATAAGTGTTTAAAGCATAGCTAGACGCAAGGCGATATTTATACAAGTTTTCTATGGCCTTATAGGCTTTAAATATATATTAGTAGCACCCTCCTATTCGCGATCTAGCCTTAATAACTCCAAGATAGATACTTACCAGTTTTTGTTACCCGCCGCGTACATATATATAGGTTAGGTTAATCTTTCTAAGCCTAAGTATACCGCAATTAGCGTACCCTTTACTATTCTTTATGCGTTAGAAGCTAAGTCTTAAGTCAGTGCTATAATATAAAAAGCTGCTAAGAACCCTATACTATCTCCACTAAATCCTTTGCATTACGGCCCATATCTTACAATTTTAGTAATAGCACTAGTTACTACGCGCTAATCTTAACAATTTGTATATTTCTACCTCCTATAATCAAACCCCCTTAATACAATCTAGGGTATATAATAATATCCTTTATATTATAATCTGCACCCCTTAATTAAGCCTTTTTTAGTATAATATTATAATAATCTAACTTTTAACAATATTGTTGAGCATCTACTACCAATATTAGTATAACTAGTGGAGAATTTATATAGGAGAGGCCCTATTTAGCCCTCAAGGTAGTACCCTAAGCCTTTTTAGGTATTAAGCTTCTCTCTTTCCTGCTTATTTACTTACACGTAACACTTAATATAACAATACCATTAATATTACAATACGCTCGGCCAAATAAACGGTATTGTATTAAAGATATTTTACTATACCAATATTTTCTTAAGCTAATATTAATAACTATAGTTTTCTTGCTCCTATTAGTATAACTATATTAGTATAACGCCGTCAACAATAGACTTTGGAATAGGTAGTTAAAGGTCACCATTATACTGTTTAAACAGTTAAAGTTACTGGAGGGATCTCCTAGCGACTTAAGAAAGAGCAACGTAGAGGGGGTTATATATGCTCCAGGCTTTAAGATGGGGTTCTACCATATGGAATATCCATAGTGTATATTACATGTCTAGAAAAGCCTGCTATTTAATTACTAAATTATCAATTCTCATTTCAAATAGCATAGATTGCTCCCATTTCACCTTCTTTTTACTATATAGAGTATAGATAAACAGTTATGCACGTAGCATTCTAACCTTTTAGCGTTTTGCCGCTCGGTAGATACATTAGTAGCATATTCTTGTCCTTTACCAATCTCCCACTTACATAATACTAATAGTGGCCCCACACTCCGCCAGCGTCTAGAGTATAGCTGGAGGCAAGGCGACAAATTGCTAATAGTCGCCCTATAGGATCTCTCTTCCCCTCCTACTAGTTAGCAACCTCAGCATACATATCTGCGGTACCCTCTACCCTCTAATTAGGTATTAACGCCTTTAAGATAGGTATTTACCGGTCCTTATTACCTATAGAATGCGTATATATAAAGTCAACCATTAATACACGCTATAATTTGTGCCTTGCTAGCTGTTATACAACTTTAAAAACTCTAATATTAAGCCCCTCCTCTATTAGCCCTCTATAGAGAATAAATTCCTAAAATATTTGGTATATTATAGCAACAAAACTTTCTCAGCCAAGACTTTACTAAATTTACGCAAGCTGTATAGTAATCTACCCTTTAAGCCCCACCAGCCAGGCTAGTTAAGTAGAAAAGCGAAAACAGTTAAGCGCTTATGCTAGGCACCAACTGGGCACCAAAAGAACCGGTCCTATTAGCAGCGCCAATTAGACAATATACAGCCTTAAATTCCGGCCAATAGCTTAAAATTGCCGCCCGCGAAGAGCAGAAGTAAAGAGAACTCAAGTTAAAGCTAAACCAAATTCTAAAAGTAATAAAAGTAAGACTAACTCCTTTAAGAGGGGAACATTATTGCTGCGTGTATAAGTGTCTAAAGAAAGTGTGCGAATATAGGAAAGGATTAAAATGTGCAAGGTATAAGCATATACGCTATATTAAATGCTTAGCCTATATATAAAGACTCTGGGAATATAACCTAGTTAAACCCTCTATAACTATAAACCAATTTATAAGTCAGTCTATTTTACTATTAGCGTTTACTATTCTTTTAAACCGACTATTACTAGCATGTATAATTACACCTAGGTGCACTACAAGTGTACCCATCTCCAATATACAGTAAGAGCTTAGTGCATAAAATATTAGGATATATATAAAAGATGCCTAGCAAATATGGTGGCAATATAGAAACCATTTTTATATATTTTAGCGGGTAGCTAATAGACTATAGTAAATACCGGCTTAATAAAAACTGCGGTATTTATTTACTAGTTACTTATTAACTATTAAGCTAATACTAATTGCTCTACTAGGTAATTATAAAGACACGTTTTAAAAATTAAACGCATCTGGTAGTAGGGTTGGATCATCTTCATTACCATTAAAGTAACCATATCTTTTTTTGTCCCATATAGTAAAGGTCCTAGTTACGTATAGTAGGGGATTCTTTATTTAGCTAATTTAAGCAGCTAGGCAGGGACTTTAATAGGCATAGGACTAGCAATTATAAAGCTTAAGACCATAGTATAAAAATATTAATTATGGGGTCAGACCTAATATCCCTAAGCTTTAATGCACTTAATGCATAGCCTGGTGCCGCCGTTCGCGAGGGGTATTCTTATAGTTAGATATAGTTAGCTAGTCGCCAAAGGTATTTAAATAGCAAAGATATGCCTGCATGCTTAATCGTTATGCCAACTATTAGGAGCCTAGCACGTAAACCATTATATATAAGCCACTAATACAACCTCGTCCTATCGTTGCGGTATTCCAAAGCAGTTTTACTAGTGGATAAAAAGTGGATGGAGAGGTAGTATAAGTTAAGGAGCACTTCCCTCTTAGACTTTAGTTTCCAGAACTGCCCTTTAGTAATACTTATATCTCTAATTAGCCGCTAGTAAACGGAAATGCCAAAAGCGATAAAGATAAAAAGGAATAAAATAGGTGCAAGAGAAGTATCACTATACTATGCTAATAGATCTCTATTTCTATAGTCAAACTTTAAATTACCTAAACTCTAGGTGTGACCGCGCGATCTTATAATACGGACTATAAAAGATCTTGGATACCCTCCTAAAATAGGCATATCAGATATTGCACATATTGGTCCTATCCTACTATTTAGTTCCACCATTACCAAGTAAATGAGGGAAGAATTGCTTAATAAAAGAGTTATAGAGGCCTATCTTGTTAAAGGTTAAATTGCTTAGAAAGAAATAATAGGCACGGTTCTAAGGTAATCTCTTAGACCTATTCTAGATGGGAGGTTCATACTAATATTAAAATTACAGTTATATAAAATATACTAGCAACACCTAGAAGGACAGAAGGGTGGAATAATACATTTCTGTCTAGGTTGGGATTAAGCTTAAGCTAGGGATAGATACCGATATCTCTTATATATATATAACCGGACCAAACATTCCTAGACTGTGGCATAAAAAAAATTATACGTTTATGTGTATCACTATATTAAGCGATAAGAAAATAGATAAAGAGAAGATAGTTTTAAGGGGTCCGTCCGGAGACGCCGTAAAAATGCCTCCCTTGCAAATAGTAAGACTCCTAATATCCTTAACATAAAACTTATACTTAGTGTTATATACCAGGGCTTAGGCATTATATTCCAAGGATCGCTTATTTAATATAAGGTAATGCCTTTCCAAGGTCAGCAAGAGCGAATTATTGCGACAACTACGTTCCAACCCCGCTTATACTATCTACTTAACAAAACGGTTCTCTTACCTGGAACTATCTTAGACACAAAGAGATATCGTTTAGAGGTCGGTTAACACTAATTAAAGATAATTTCTAAGATACTGGAAAAGCTATGTAAAGAAAATATAAAAGAGCTCTTAGAGCTCGTTTAGCGCACTCGCACTAATATAACTAATAAGGACTTCTTAAACGTATCTAAATTAATTAGTGTGGTAAAAGGCGGTCTTAAGGAAGAACTGGACCTTTTCTAAAATAAACACAATCTACTATAGACCCTAACTTTCTTCGCCATAATAGAATGGATTCTTAAGCTTATAAGGGAAATGCCAGACCATATAGGTATTTAAAAACCATGTATTACTAAAGTGGAAGAGATTAACCGGATTGCTATAGTGATAATATTAGGTTTTAGACTATCTCTAGTTAACCAGTACCAAAGACCATAGTATAAAAAATACTTAGGAGATACCTTTGTTAACTATAAGCTTTAGCTTATTAGGTTACTCCGGAACCCTAGAAACAGAGTTATTATTTTAGAGGATTTATATCATCTAAATAAGTCCAGCTGGATTCCCACCGCTTTCCCTAAAAACCTTCTATAAGAAAAGCGTGGAAACAAGGTTATTACTAGTGTAATTATTGGCATAGGCTTTTAGCTAAAGGAGGTGCCCAAGGATAATAGGTTATATTACAATTACCTAATATAAATCGCGCTAATATTAAATCTAGGCTATCTAGAGCATCTTAGTAATACTCTTTATACATAAGGCCAAGACAAGAACCTAAGCGCAGTAGAGTTGTATAAGAAGTAGATAGAGCCCTAGAAATCTAAGTATAAAGCCTAAAGTGCAAACATTAAACCCTCGCTAATACTATTAGGCGCTTTAAGGGATGCGAGGTAAAACTTAACTCCTTTACTATGTACCCAGCGTACTAGGGTCTAGGGCATGGAAAATTGCTAGTAACAAAATTTATGTCTAAGGCAAATTCTATAGGAGATGTAAAAAAGAGGATATATGTAACTGCAACGCCGTCAAGCGAAAAGATCCTAAAAAACGTTAGTTTTATATTTAAGTATTACCAGGTGGATACTGGGGATAAAACCTTATTTACTCTTAGTTCTGGCGTGTGCGCGCCTAGAGAGGGCGGGAGGGCGGGAGAGTTGTGAGGGATACTATTTGCTTGGATATTTGTTAACTATATGCTATTCGCGTGCGAGCTATATACTGCGCACGTAACCTAGGAAACCTCTTCCATACCCTCGCACTAAGACGCCCCCTTTCCTCAAGGATTCGTCTCTTAGTTTCTTGCAATCTACTAATATATCCTATTATTCTATTAATTGGACTCCCTGTCTACCTCGTGCCTTACATTAATAAATATTATTTAGAACAATATTATATAATACTATATACTATATATTAATTAGACAATTTAGAATAAGAGCTCTGTCTTTTAAAATAAGGCTTTAAAGCCTCTAATAGAACCCTAGAACGCGTTACCCTTCTATATACGCCTACCACTATCTAATATCGGCTTGCTGAATCCAAACAAGACGGAGTTTTAACTCTAACAATTGCGGTAGGGATGAATGCAGACATAAGACGCAGCGGTTAGATTAAGATATAGAGGAAAGAAGTGGTAAATAAGTACGGCACTAAGTAGAATGGGGCGAATACTCATAGTAACCTAATAGCCTATAGGCGATGTACCATCCCGAAGCCCTACCTGGCACTAAGTTTCCCGTTTTAATGCTACCTATAACCTATTGTCTATCGCTTCCCCTTCGGAACTGGCATTGCTAGATCTATTAGATGGACTATAAATATTATATTCGTTTCCTTAACCAAGTTCTTTTAGGTGTCTGTAATAGATAAAGTCCCATCTTTATAACTAGGTCACGTGGTTAACTCCGCTTAATATTAAGGGATTAGCTAAGACGTTGCCTAGATACCCTCTTGCATTAGGGCGCCATATTTTAATTTATACTTACCAGGCTGTAGACTAAGCCTTGCTTTAGGTATTATTAGTAAACATCTCTATTAGTAACGCAATGCCTATTAACCAGCTTTAACGAAAGAGTATAAGACCCCCTTATATAATTATGGCGTGTTAGTGGACTTAATCTAAATAAAGAGTAAATTAAGTGGTAATGTAAGTGTTGGTCACACAGGGTGACTCACCAATAACGACTACTCAAGTAGGTTACAGTGATGTTGGTTAAAAGCTTATGATTATTAATTGGAACGAGGAAGGGCGAAGAGCTTAAGGCTTCTCGCCACGCTAGTGCCACGACGACACGTGATAACCGCTTGCCTTATTCCCAACACTAGTAACTCTTCTTTTGTAGTTGCTATCTATATACACTTATAGATTACTACTATATAAAGATACTAAGCGAAGAAGAAGAAGAAGAATATTAGGGGTTAACGCGAAGGTGAGGGGCCGCTAAGGCGCTAGTAGTAAGTGAGCTAATAGCGATTTTCTATGCCGGGCATGGAAAATCCTAGTTGGCTGGTTGAAATTAGGGTCTGTGGAATGTTATACTCTTACTTCCTTTTAACCTAACCTTTAACCCGTATATATAAAGTGTTTGTGTTAACAAACGTTTCTAGAGCCTTATTTAGATTTGCCTTTATTATTATATCTACTAGGTTGTCTTAGCTATTAATCTATTAAATCTTAAAGAGTTCTTGCTGTTTATAGGATTGCCAAAGTGCTATAATATTAATTATAAGGCGCTTCTCCTTTATAGTACTGAGCTTAACTAAGCACTTATAAAGGGAATATAAGTCGGTATATACAATTATAGGGATAATAGGAAGTTTAAGTTAATCTGTAATTATCTTTAGGGTAGTTCTAATTGCAATTGCTATATTAACTCTGCTAACCATTCTATATATCTCTAACGCTAGAACGCTTTAAGTGATACGTTTACTCTTAGTTAAGCTTTAATAGATAAGATTACCGTAGATTATGAAGTTATTCTCTCTAGTAGATTTATTTATAATAATAATCTTATATCCTAGCTGGGAGCTAAAATCTTTATTATTTATAAATAATTTATTAATAAATACGAAGAGCTTAGCGGTAGGAAGGTTAATAGGCATATAAAGTAGTCCCCAATTAAGATGGTTTATTTGCTAGGAAAGACACTTATTTAGAGTAAGAATATTATCCTTGGTTGGTTCCTAGTATTAAGCGGCAATAGAGAGATTAAAGAAAGCCTTAGGTTAATAGATAGAAGCAATATAAGCTCCGCAAGCGCGTTGCTCCGCGTATCCTTGCTTTAGAGAATTAACATTAATAATGTTAATCTTCTTGCCTTAACCCTTCTGGTGTAAAGCAATGGAGTTCTCGTTTAGGGAGAGGATGCATCTATTAAAGAGTAATATTATTATTAGATTAAGCCTCTCCTTTAGCTTTACTATAAGATTTACTTTTACTAGCTTATCTTTTTTAAGAGCTAAGAATTGGTTGTCTCTTAAAATAATTATATTGTTAGTTTATATGCCGATAATTCTAAATGGAGTTCCTATAGTTATAATAAGGAAGCAGGGGTTAAATATAAAAGTTGTTATTAAAAGCTTCTCTTTATAGTACTTACTATAGGTAGCCCACTAGTAAGTTCCTGCCTCTGCGGTTCTATATAATGGCTTAAGCATAACCATAATTGTATCTTCGGGATATTGGTGGCGAATTTGTTCTAGAAGGTATGCTAATATTAAGCGCTAAAGGTACGTCTCTAATTGGGTATAGGCCTAAGTAATATCTTATAAATAAACTATTATTCCATTCTTTATTAAGGAGGAGGCTAGCGTAATAATAACTTGCTAACTAGCTTGTTGAATTATAGGGGATTATATAAAAGTTACTTCCTTACCGTTATTGTTATAACCTTAAATAACTAGCCTTAACTTCTTAAATAGGGCGTTAGTAGCTTTACCCTTAATCTTATTAACTATTTTTAATTTAAAGATACAAACTCCATTAAACTTGGTAGGGTTATACTTCTTAAATTTAAAGACTTTTCTTGTAATAAGACCGTTAATCTTCTGCTTATTAGATGCTTGGAAAGGGGCTCCTAGAGTTATAATACGGCCTTCCTTTTAGAGTTATTTTGCAAGCTTAAAGTCTACCTTCTCTTTAGCTGTTATAAAGGCTATTAACAACTTAACTCTACTCTTAATGGCGGCAATAAATTGCTCTTTAAAATTAATAAGATATTAGCAATTTTGTAATTCTTTTAGGTGACCTCTACCGCGTCGTAGTTGCGGCACATCTGCTATAATTATATTAGAATTATAGTCGCCTTCTAAAGCACGTTAATTGTGGTTCTTCTCTAGGGTATCCTCTAGGGCATCTTGTAAAGGCTCAAAACTGTTATCCCTATAGTAGGGCTTAACAACGGTTGAGCGGAATTAAGTGGGTCTATAGGGCATCTAAAGAGTATAAGTTTAACTATTAATTATAATGAGTTTATATAGGCCTGACTAGCCTCCCTTCTTACGCCATACCCGTACTTTAGATTGGAGTGGTAGATCTATTATTATTAAGGTGTTTAGACCGTTTCTTATTCTTAATGCGTCATTAGCCTAACGCGTAGCGTAGATGCGGCGCACCTCCTTTATTGCCTTATGGATAGCCTTAGCTTATTGCGTAACGGATAGAGATGGTAGAGAATTGTTAGTTATTTAAGGGTAGGCGCTAAAGACTAGTAATATAGGTACGAGCCTATCTAGGCTAGCGGAATCATTAATAGCCTTAACAGCCATCTATAAGATAAGCTCTTTGCTAGCGCCCTTTAGTTCTAAAGAAATAATCTTATATACTTGGCGTAATAGCGTGTAATATCGTTCTACTTTTCCAACACTATTATATGCCTTAATAGGGACTTCCTTGACCTTAATTTCCATTATCTTTACCTATTACCGAAACTTTACAGATAAGAAGTTCCTTCCTATATTATAAATAACTTAATTAGGGGGTCCTAGGTAGATATTAATCTAGTATAATTAAAGAGTATCCTATGCGTTCCTAGCTAATATATCCTTTAGGAAACATGCGGCTTAGAAGAAGGTTAAGAGGTTAATAACTTGGAGTACTGGCTTGCCACTAAGATATATAATATTAATAATAATATAGAAGTTGAAGTTGTAGTTATTTTTAAGGGTGAACTTAAATTGGCTAGGGGACTTCTGGTTTATTTAGTAGTAATAGTAGTACTTTATAAGATGCTTAATTGTCTTAACTTTAACTTTATAACCTACTTGCTAAAGAACCCTAAGCAATCTATGAACTAATGGGTGACTAAAGTAATGGTATAGTTGACGTAACTCTAACTTAGTTAAATGGCTTTAAGCAACACTCCTTTCTAGCTGTTAAAGGAGCAACTAAGGGTAACCCTACTTGCGTATAATAGGCACCCGATTATCTCCCTAAATAAGTATATTCTTAAGGTTATCGAGCTTAATGCCTAATTTATTTATATCTTAGATGCAGAATAGAAACGGGGTGTTCGTGGGAATAATATAGAAAGTAATATATCCTAACGGGGTTTAGATCTTAATTATGCTAAGAGAGATTATAGTACCCTTACTAAAGCGAATTATATATTGGCCTACTGTTAATTAGTTAATCTAAATAGAGCTATTAAGCTGCTAAAGAGCTCGAACTTATAGTTCTTCTGCTATAGATACTCCTGTGGCTCTAGTATCTAGTATAATACCATAAAAGATGTTTGCTGAGTATCTATTATTAAAGGAGAACGCGGAACTTTCCTTTAGCTTATTAAAGATATCTAACTTTGTGATAGAATGGAGCATAGATTGGTTATTAAGGACAGCAATAGTTTGTGTGCTATTTACCTTACCATACTTAGTAAAGTATTGGTTGGGAAAGTAGTCCTTAATTTCTATATTTATAAGGAGCTGTTTGGCCTTGTTAACCTTACCCTTAAGATCTTCTTCACCTTTATATTAAACTAGGAAGCTTTGGAAGTAGGCTATAGTAACCTTATAATTTCTAACGTTTTATGCGCTCTAGCGAAACTTATTATATGCCTTCTTTCGCCTATTAAGGGGGTACCTAGTTAACTAGCAATTTAGCTTCTTACAAAAGTAGCATTTCTTCTATTAATTGTTTTAAGATAGACCTCCATAAGGACCTCCACAGTTGCTTTATAGTTAACATTAATTATACCCTCTGCTATATCCCTTACCCCAGCCACCATATATTTGATCAGTCCAGTTATAATCGTGTTAGTTAGTTGGGTTAATTAAAGTAGGTTAGGGTTAGGTGTTAAATTACTATACTTCTTAAGAGCGCAGAGCGGTGCCAATAGAGGATCTTAATTAAGCACACACTCCTTTATAAGTATTTGTAGGATTAAAGAGGGTAAGGTTATATTCTTTAATACCTTAGCATGCGCTAATAACTTAATCGCGTAGGCTGAGGTCCTCTTAATATAATTTAGATAAACCACACTAAATTAACTAAAGTTAATTAAAGAGCTTTTAGAGATAATTAAGTTAAGAGGCATCTAGGTTTATAGCAATAATTCTTAGAAAGGTAGTCTCTCTCTACTCTAATATATACTGCTACTTATTCTCTTCTGTTTTAAAGTGGCATCTTGTCTTATATATTATTCGGTTAAAATTGTATCCTTTTTCTGCTAAACGATTATAATAGAAGGTACTAGCGCGGCCCTTAAGCATAACGGAATAAGCGTTATAATATTGGTTAGGTTCCAGTCTAACCTTCTAATAATAGTTATAGAAGATGCGCAGCTTTAAATTAAGGATATTATATAGTTCCCTGCTAAACCTCTTCTCCTGGTCCAAATAGAGCTTTATAAGCTCTGTAAGCATTTTTGAGGTACCTCCAAGTGGTATTAGGCCACGTTAAAATTGCATTGGAGATTAAGGTGGGGATTGCTTTATAGGCTATAGTAGAGATATAGATCTTAATGGAATACGGCGTAGTACCTAATTTTACTATAATAGAGTTTAAAGGTTATTAAATTGCGAAGCAAGGGGATCTTGCGCTTGCTCTTATTTAGTAGTTAAAGTTATAGGTTAAATTAGTAGATTCTAGGAAGCTGAAGATAATAGAAGTAATAGATATAGAACGTAAGAACTTGTACCTAGAGTAATAGAATTTAAACGTGTCTCTATTGGTGTATTATTTGGATTCTATTATAAGTTAAGCTTCTTTATAGTGCGTAGTTAGTGCTTAATCTCTTATAGAGTCCATTCGTGCTCTTCTTTTACGTTAATAACTTGCTCCTAAATATTATCTCTAATAGCGCTTCTATCTATAGGGATAAATACTCTATTCTCCCAAAGGAAGTTACGGAAGTCTTATATAATAAGCTTGTTCGTAAGAGCCTATATTTCCTTTATCCATCCAATAAAGTCCTCCTTTATGTAATACCATAGCATAGTATTATTGTATTTGCTGTCTGTGTAGTGTACTATATGGTATAATAAGAATCCGTTTAGGTCCTTTTGCTTGGCGTTTATAGGGTTAATGTCTTTGTTTTATATCTTTAGGTTAATGTCTTTCTTGTACTTCTTTGGGTAGGTTAACGCCATAATGGGTTAAAGGTAGGTAGGGTTTTTGGTTTTATAGAATCTCGTAGGTTTGCTGTTAAGAGGTAGGCAATTTAAGATATTATTTAACGCGTTTCGGACGTTGACTTAGGACCCTAGGTTTAGTAATACTTCTAACCTAAAGTACTTAACTAAATCTTTGTAAACGTAGTTGTTCTGCGTAATAGACGCAACTTGGTATCTCCTAGTACTTAGTAATACTTCTGTTACTAGTTTTCCGTAAGTCTAAGGTAGCACAGTATTGCCGGGATCCATTCCATATGAGCGCATATGGCACCCTTGCACGAGACTGTCTCTTTTGTTGAAAACCTTGCTGTTTTGTAGTTGTGTATTTAACCACTAATTAGTGTTGGTCACATAGGGTGACTTACTAATAACGACTACTTGAGTAGGTTATAGTGATGTTGGTTAAAAGCTTATGATCATTAATTGGAACGAGGAAGGGCGAAGAGCTTAAGGCTCCCCGCCACGCTAGTGCCGCGACGACACGTGACGACCGCTTGCCTTATTCCCGACAGTAAGAACATATTAATTATATTAGTGGGCAGTATGTGGGTTGCGGAGTAGAAGCAGCCTACTACCTATAACAGTGTTATAAACTACTAAAAACAACAGCTAAGTCGCTATCTAATTATTTAAGGTAGTTATTTATAATATTATTCATTAATTATTATATAATACTTTTAATTTATTTAGTAATATATTTATAAAGTTATATAAATTAAAAATATTTTTTAATATATTATAAACATTTTTAAAAAAAAGTATTAGATATATTTGGGGATAAATTTTAAACATATTTAAAAAGGAGTTTAAAACACATTTAAAAAAGAGCTTTAAATATATTAAAAAAAAATGTTTAAATATAATTAAAAAAAGGGTTTAAATATCTTTATAAAAGAGTTTTAAATATATTTAAATAAGAGTTTTAAACATGTTTAAAAGAAAGTTTTAAATATATTTAAATAGGAGTTTTAAACATATTTAAAAAAACGTTTTAAAATTATATATATTAATATAACGTGTTTCACTACTAAGTGCATTACACTACCGGGCGCATCACTTTGGGGAACACCAAAAAGCCTAGATTTTAATATTAAATATCTCAACCACTACTTAATAATATTTTCTAAAATTTTAAATATAAGCTCTAATATGCCTATTCTAGTGCCTATTATAATATAAAAGTATATAGTCTAGTGGTTGTTAAGATATTTCGAAATATCTCTATTTTTAGCCCCTAAACTCTATATTATAATAACTATTAAGTTACACACTCTATTATAATATACACTAAAATATGTATATAAAAGCTTATATTTAAATTTTTAGAAAATATTATTAGGTAGTGGTTGAGATATTTAAGATTGAAATTTAGGCTTTTTGGTGTTCTTTAAAGTGATATACTTAGTAGTGTGATGCGCTTGGTGGTAGAACACGTTATTAATTTTATTATAATGCAAAATTAAATATAATATTTTGAAAGGTAAAAGTAAAAAAAAAGTTTAAAAAGTTAAATTATATAACGTATTTCACGGGTAAGCTGGTTAAACGGGTAAGCTAATTACTTCAAAAACACACCAAAAAATGGAAAAATTATACTTTAATATCTTAACAACCACTTAATAATAAATTTTAATAATTTAAATTTAGACTTTTATATATGCTCTACAGCCTCTATTAAAGTTGCATAGTAAATAGTTCAGTAGTTTTTAAGATATAGTGATTTGCCTTATTTTGGCCCCTAAATTTTACTATTTTAAAAACCACCCAACTATTTATTATATAACTTTAATAGAAGCTAGAGAGTATATATAAAAGTCCAAATTTAAATTATTAAAGTGTAATTTTTCCATTTTTTGGTGTGTTTTTAAAGTAATTAGCTTACCCATTTAACCAGCTTACCCGTAAAATACGTTATATATTAAATAATTTAAAAAGTATTTTATAAGAATATTTAAAATAAAAAGCATTTAAAAGGTATTTAAAAGGTATTTAGAAAGTGGTTTAAAAACATTTAAAAAAACATTTATTATATATAATTATAACTAATATATAAAAATTTTAGATTATTAAAGTATTTTAAATATGTTTATAATATAACGTATTTTATAGATAAGCTGGTTAAACAGGTAAGCTAATCACTTCAAAAACATACCAAAAAATAGAAAAATTATATTTTAATATCTTAACAACCACTTAATAATAAATTTTAATAATTTAAATTTGGACTTTTATATATACTCTCTAGCTCCTATTAAAGTTATATAATAAATAGTTGGGTGGTTTTTAAAATAGTAAAATTTAGGGGCCAAAATAAGGCAAATTATTATATCTTAAAAACTACTAAACTATTTACTATGCAACTTTAATAGAGGCTATAGAGTATATATAAAAGTCTAAATTTAAATTATTAAAATTTATTATTAAGTGGTTGTTAAGATATTAAAGTATAATTTTTCCATTTTTTGGTATGTTTTTAAAGTAATTAGCTTACCCGTTTAACTAGCTTACCCGTTTAACTAGCTTACCCATGAAATACGTTATTAAAAATAATATATATTAAATAAACCTATTAAAATATTAAAATAATTTAACCTTTTTATAAATTTTTTTATTTTTAATTTAATTAATTAAAATTTTAATATAATTAATTAATATATATATATATAGAAAATGTTATATTATTAGACAAAAGTTTATTTAACATGTGGTTTCGCTAAGCTCACCCAGTGGTAAACTCAAACCCTTTTACTTGGCACGATCGGCGGTTTCGGACACGTGAGCCGAGCTTGTAGCCAGGTGAGCTTAACTGCTCCCTCGTGCGTAGACACGCGCTGTAAACATCTCCATCCTCATGAGCCCCCCCTTGTTGATCCAGGAAGACGACGAGATGTGCTTGAACGCTCTATGGAGTTAAGTTGTGGGGTATGCGTCAGCTTCCGTGGTGAAGGTAGAGTCATGGCTTGCATTTGAATCCTAGTTGTGACCACATATGTAGAATGTGAAAGAGAGCAGTACGAGAAGCGCATAGTAACTAAATGAGACGTATCATTTGACTGGATTGTGGTCGAGGATTGCTCAGACGAAAATAAGGATGCTGCTTCATTTGGTTGCCATGCTTCTAACCCATAAAGATTGAGGTAACTCATGCTGCGGTCAAGCCGGGAAAACGACCTGCTGCATAAGTTACACTTTATTAACTACAGGATATTTATGTTTTCGTGGCCATTTCCTCAATCCCCATCATCACTGTCTATCTCCTCAATAATACGGCCCTCTACACCGGAGTCTGAATTTCTTACATTGGCCGAAGAAGCTTCGTCAAGACCCCCGACTCCTTCAATGCGGCGCCGCTTTGAACCAGAGTCAAAGGGCAGCAAACGCTGTTGCGGCACGTTCAGGGAATCTATGCTTCTTCGAACCATAGCTGGAAGTTTAGTCTCCGGTGGGGAAGGACTATTCCAAAGGTTCGGCATCACGTTAAGAATGAATCTGAACTTTTTGTCGCCTCTTAATGGAACTGCAATGGAAGCAGAAACACCTTGCATACTGTTCGAGCCCGGGATTCTTGCGATATCCACGTTGGCCTGCCTGTTGTCATGCGCAATAACGACACTCTGATTTCCGGGATCTTTTCTCGGTGTTTGAATGGATTTCTGCCACAGCTGAATTGAAACGCTATTCTCATTGCACAACATGCCCATCCCTTGAACTACTCCAGTATGGCTCTTTCGAGCATATGTGGTTGACACTATTTCACGTCCAGAGCTCGAAGTTTTCCGAGAGTCACCCACTGCTTGACCGAGTAGTGGCGATAAAGGCGCGGAATTCGCGCTTCTCTGCCCTGGTTCTTTGTTTCCGCAGCTAGCGAGTCGAAGCACAAAACCCGGGATGCGCATTACGATAGGTGGTAGCCTGCCGCCTTGCGTCAAGACAATATACTGGCCACATTCAGAGAAGCCGGCCGATCCTGCGCGAGGCGTTGCTGTTTTGACGATTTGAAGAAGCTTTTCGGGTGCTGCTACGAATAGGTTATTCTTGTCTAAGCTTCGCAAAAAATTGATTAAAAAACATTGGTGTTAACGTCACTGACTTACCTGACTTGAATGGCCATAAATAGACTCGATCATCAAATACTATTAATGCAACAGGTAGACTGTACTGGAAGGCAGAAGATACCTTGGCGCCATGGGGAAGGTGTTTGGTTACACGCCCGGCGACTGACCATAAGCTCGGTTCAGTGGGATGGAGCTCCAAGATTATTAAATTGGCGTGCCGATCAATCTCCTCGTCTCTGAAAAAGAGATAAGATCCATCAGAGGAGAAGGAAAAAAAGTACAGATACACTGGCGCCAGTGGGAATATTCCATCGCCTTCATAGTTCCAGTGTGCAACCTCTAAACGGTTTTGCATTCTCCCCGAGTAATACATAGTGTTCCATTGTGATTCGAATTTACTATCAAAATGAAATGTGATACGTTTCGTTGAATAGCTCTTTCTAAGTTCCGATTGGCCAGGGTCGATCGTAAAGACATCGCGGAGTACTATGAATGTTGATACGTGAGGGCTTATTGCGATTGGAAACTGAATTCGACAGAGGGGCTCGGATTCGTCCCTCGTGAATGGCTTTGCTTGTTGAAACAATGAGTCATTTGGTGTAAGATGCCCATACCACAGCGATTGATTCATGTTGAGCCAGATCTCGTCGGAATCCAATGGAACGGTAATTGATGTAATAATCTGAAGCGGTTGGGCGACCGAGAAGACCTCATATCGCGCCACCCACCCAGCACAGGCACTGAATAACTGGGTCTCGCTGGGAGGGGGGATGGATGGGCTTATCTTGCTGTATTCGATAAATGCGCTAGATACCGTTAATATACCATTCTCAATCATGTCCTAATTAAAGGCTTACTCTGATGGTATGACGGTCAGAATTGCCTCATAAAGGCCATCCTGGGACGTACTCGATAATTTGTTCAGATAATGGCCGGAATGCGGAATATCACCCCCGTTGGGTAAAAAGGAGGTGATTTTTATATCCTCACTCGGGTGGAGGTGCGGAAAGAGTGAGAAAGCGGTAGCTTCTAACCAGATGCAAGACGGTGACTGTACCAAATGCAAGCGCCACTCACGGACGAGTTGGTCAAGCTCTTCGCAGAACGCAAGACTTTCTTGCAAGACTGGGTGTTGCAAAAAGTCTCTGAGTTTACGAGACCATTCCCGGAGACCACGGTATGTCATACGCTTGTTTAAAAGAAAAGAGGCCTCGATCCAAGAATTGAGAAGCTTTGGCTGGGACAGGAATCTCGAGATTAGATCGCACAACTGGTGAGGTTGTGATTGAGCAGGGAGAGTTAGTTGCAAATGCTCCGTCCAGTTGCCTGCAGCGTAGTAGCAAAAAGGCATTCGTTGATGCACGTCGAGCGCGGGAGCGTCTTTACCTGACCGCCCACTTAGACTGTGGTGAGGTAACCTTTCCATGATATATTCTAAGCAAGTTCGTGTAATTTGGGTGTTTGCTTCAGTCTCTGCGGTGTAGAGTGGGTTGCAATTTCCTGGAATTGTCCTGAGGAAATCCTCGACGGATTTATGGATGAAGCGGAAGCTGCGCATCTCGCCTCGAGGGACGCCTCTAGGAATCTGGTGTATTTCGACGAGGCACATGCAGCTCGTCAGAACAGCGCGTTCGAAATCCGAACCCGCCTCGGTGCTCCACTGCAAATTGGAGTCTCGCATTGCACTTGCTGTGAGAGAATGTTTTCCATAGAGAAGCCACATAACGACGTATTGGGCAAGTTGTTTGTCCTCCACGAACTCATCTTCAATCTGGCTCAAAATCCGCTGATACATTTTGTCAAGACGTTCCGGCCTTATGACATTACGAATGGTCTCCTCGCGCCTACGTTTTGTTAAAGATCTGGCTTTGGTAAGGAATTCCATCATGAGACGAGCCCACAAGAACATTCCGTCCGCGCCAGTGGCGAGACGATTTGCGAGCTCTTGAAGGTTTGCACTCGCTGATAATCGACCATCCTCTTTTAGGCCTTGTAGCTCCCGTGCGACGTACTGGTAAATGTCCTTCGAGGTTGCCCGCCCTACTGGAAGTTGCTGGCGGGGAGGTATCCGATCCAGAAGGCTTTCCATGTTTGGCCTACTAAATAAAAGTAGCTTTACTTGCTTGACCTTGCCAAGGGTCTGATAAGCATTACTAACAAATTCTTCATGATCGGTGCATTCATCAATTCCATCAAACACGATGAAGGATTCCCGCTCTTCAAGACTGACATAAAGCCGTAAAAGGGAGAGCAGAGCTTTCGGCGAAGCTATGCGTTGCCCTTGGGATAGGTCAGTCTTAGCAAAGGAAAACTTGTCCAAAACGGATTGTTCATGCTTCCCGGATTCCAAGATTTGAGCGAGGATAGCTCGCCATGCGTAGCTGCTTAAGTTGCTCTCTGATTCGTCCCATCTAAAAAAGAAGTAGAACACAGGAAATCCAAATTCCCGCAGTTTTTGGATGCTCGATGATGCCAGGACCGTTTTACCGCATCCAGGGTTGCCTATCTCTCATGAGTGGTATGAAATAGGTGGACCATAGCTCGCAAAATGAGGTTAGAACACACCGGAGATCCAAAGCACATTGTCATGCGCGCTTTTCTGATCACTTGGACTTGCTTGATTGATTGCTAGCCAGCTCGTAAAGGCTTCACAATCAAACAGCCACTGAGCGGTACCATCCTCTCTGCTCGCAAGCGCTCTTTGAAATTCGGTTTCGAATTGAGGAGGTGATAGCCAGTTGTTAATTTTGTCGACAATTTCCACTGCTACATTTGTAAGTCAAGCCTGGCCAATACACTGACGTTTGCTTACCTTGGCGTTCTCTATGTCTTAAATTGTCCAAATTTTCAAGTCTTTGCTTTGCGTCCAGTGACTCGTTTTTCTGCTCGGCATCCATTGCGAACTGAGTTGCAAGCTCACTCAATCGCCGCATCTCGGTAACTTCCCTTTGTGCCTTGCTGACCTGTTCCCCTATTTTCGTAGCTATTTGGTCGTATTTAGTATCCAATTCCTCCTGTCCGACCCACAATTCTTCCTGGATCCGCTGCTTCGTCGTCCATTCTTTTAGATGCTCTAGTTCCTCCTTCATCTCAAAAGTTTTTACATATATTTCGAGACGAAGCTCATCCTGGATGTTTTCCCGGCAGACAATCAGTGTATCCAGAAAGGATCGGAATCGTATTTCAAACGGCTTCCAGCTGAGGCGTAACACGGTCAAAAAGCGGTTACGAGGCTCTAATATTGGTATGAGCAAACTGAATGGGGTGGCGTAATGTTATGGGTCATACTATTGTTCGTTCCGATGAATATTCCGGCTACACTGCGCAGAAATCTGAACAATTCTTTATAAATATTGTGTAAAGACGATTCCAGCCTCGGAGATGGCGGTATCCTACGTTTCTTCCAAATCTCAAGGAACGTGGCGTACCGCGGAATTTGTTTTGCTAAGCGGTCCATCATATCCGCCAACTTATCAATGCGTCGCTAAAATTTTGGATCTTGCGTAATGTTCGCGGAACTGGCGATTTCCGCTTAACGATTTCGGGTTTTGCGAAAATCTCAATCCTCTGCAACAATTCACCGGTAGAATAACATTGCGAGAATTGACTTCGTTCGGTATCCGGCAGAGAGTCCAGGAATTCATTTCGGGCAGCTTCCAAGACGGGATTGTTAATGAGGTCGATCTCGTCATCTCCGCAATGGCAACTTCCATCCTGTTGACTCTGCGCTTGCATTGCCTGGGAATCCTGGTCGGGCTGGTCGGGCTGGGGCTGCTTGACAGTTCTCAATAGGACAACTGATGGTGCGCTTGAAGTTGCCATATGTGATGCCCCCAGCGCTTCTTGGGAGGAACTGAAGGCGTTTTGCATCGTGCTTTTGCGGTGGATGACCGTGAGGGAACGATTCGGTATACTGTTACTGAAACTAATAAGTTGCGATGAAATGAGGTGCAATGTTCACCCGGGCAAAGGCTGAGAGAAGAGCAATCTCGGCGGCGCCACATTTCGATGCACCGCCCCCCATGGAAACCTCGGGCTAGTTTAGACATCCGCCAAGCGCCCAGCAATTCGCGCAGGAATGGCTGCCTTGGCCCACATCAAAACCTGCGACGGCTGCACCAGAGCAGAGCTCTCCATCTCTGAATACGAGGATCTCTAGCGCAAAGGCGGGCGATGGACCGATAACCGTGTTCACGCGGTGGCTGAGTTGTGGTAATGGGGTCCCTTCGCCTCTACAGTAGCTTGAATTTCTTACATGCGAATAACGTAGTCTGCGGGCCTATGGGTCATGCGGGCCTCCAGGTCACCCCATTTCAAAATCGTGAAAAACGCGACGCGTTACTCAACTACTACCTCAATGGCTACACCACAACAACAAAATCCCCTTTTTCAAGAGAGCAGACTTATTTTAGCTATTAATGCTTATAAGCAAAGCCAATTTTTAAGCCTCCAATCTGCCGTAACAATATATAATATACCCTCTTCGGCTGCGAGGAGTACCAGAGGTTTGCCGCCCGGGTAGAAAGCTCGCTGGCCAGCGTAGTTACGCCGGACGAGATAATGATCCAGCAAGGGGAGACGGGTATCTGGATAGGGCCTACGGAGTCCGTACGTCCGTCTTTGGACGGCCTCGTACCTGTACCCGTGCCCGTACCCGGGTCCGTTCCTGGACACGTCAACGGCCAGATTCCGCCTTTGGATAAACCCTCTCCCGTATATCCGACCGGTCCTCAACTATCTACTGCCGCAGAGCCTGCTCAGTCGTCTACCATAACGTCTACTATAACGTCTACCATACCCCCGCAGCAGCTGCCGCAAGCTTCTACTATACCCCCGCCGCAGCTGCCGCAAGCTAACGCTCAACCTCTCCCATTTATCCTTGACCCGCAGGCGCCGCCAAGGAAATATAAGATGCTTCGGGGCGGCAATTCGGTGTTCCAGCTCTGGGCTGAGTGGACTTTAGGGCTAGCAGGTGGGCCGTCAATCGAAGCTCTTGATCGCTGCTGGGGGGCGCGCTGGCGGGTCGACGGCGAGGCTATGTTCTACAGCCGTCGTCGTAGGATAATTAAGGATGTAAGACGGTGCGTAGAAGACGGTACGGCAAGAGACGAGAGACAGGCTATTGACCAGCTGGAGCAGCTGCGAGGCCGGCATTCTTTAGATTGGCTTTGTAAGAATATCTAGGGCGGGGGAGGCTCCCTCTTAGGTAGTAGATAATACCTATTTTACTGCAGTGACCAAAACACCTTAATGTAGGACTGTACTAGTGACCGAGACGTCTCGATACAGGACTGCACTGCAGTAACCGAGACGTCTTAATGTAGGACTGCAGTCACCAAGACGCCTCAATGTAGGACTGCACTGCAGCTACCAAGACGCCTCGATATAGGACTGCAGAGACTATAGCGCAGTCCTATATTGAGACGTCTCGGTCACTAAAGTATAGTCCTACATTGAGGCGTCTCGGTCACTGCAGTGCAAGTGTTTTAAATTCAGAGCAACATTACGCGACCGCCCAGAAGTACCAATCAAACTCAAATTATGTACCTTTTCGCCCAAAATCGCGTGCGAGGTACTCCCCCGATATGTGATAGATATTTAACGTCTAGTACGCATCCCTACAAACACACAAATCATCAACCCAACCACCAACCAACACCTCTATCAACAATCGGACGATGTTACGTTTGAGAGCTCATTAAGGCGAATCCAACGCTCTAAAAATTATTCAAATCGGCCAGGCGGTTATAGGCTGGCCTTGTATATCGATGTCCTAGTATTTTCGCCAACTACGCAGGTGCTATTTTACTGACGCTATTTCTGTCACGGATTAACTCAGCAGTTTACAAATAAGCTTGATTGCTAGCTATTGACCGTGCTAAGTACATTGACGCGTGATGGTTTAAGATGTTTGACAAAGAACAGGAACAGGTTAGGAAACGTGGTTGAAGATATAGGGGTGGTCGTGGTACGTGCGTAGGTGTTACGGGACGAAACGTGCGCGGGTGACTCCCGTGACAATTTTATCCATCACTACAACTCAAACATTCCCAAATCGCTAGTGATCTATAATTTCTGGGTGTATACGTACTATTATTTCCCCCCTTGTCTACCCTACCAAGATAGCTATTAATTTATGGCTTGGTTTTACTCTTCTTAAATTAGATTTGCTTACTTAATAACCACAACTCTATGTACTCCTAAGCTGTAATAATGACTTTAATAATGTTCTATTATGTTCGCCTTCTCTCCTTATTTACTCACAAACAATTGATTAACAAATACTATTTACGCTCTCTCTGGCTTCTAGGGAGTGCATACTGCGAGTCTGGATATAACAACTTATAAACATATTTAACGAAGGACACCACACTAAACTGTTTTAAAGTTTCGAAACGTGCTGAGGCCTTTATCAAAAGCTTTTTCTACAATATGGGCAACGGTCACCATATATATAGTCGTCCCACTTCTTAATACAGTTATGGCAGAATGAATCGCCTATGATAGCTAGACTTTTCTTAAAACTATCTGGAATATATATAGGAACTTACGGTAAGGGGTAAGGGTTTGATAAATAGCATTATTAGCTCCTCTCTAGCAGATCAAACAGTTAATTCTAAAAATCTTAAGTGCATTCTGTATCCCTTGGTCGGAATGATCCTAATAAGGGCAGTTAAACTGTTTAACTATTATACCTGACTCACCCTTAACTTCTAGGCCACTACTAAGAATACATTCGCTACAGACAATCCGTAATAAATTAGTTAGTCTGTCGAAATGGTTATTAGCTCTAAGGAGTTACTTACACAGCAGCAGCGTTCCAAAACGAATATACGCACGCTGTTGTTCTTCCCTTTGCTAAGAATATTTGTATAAATAGCGCAATGCTTAGTGTTGTTAGTTAGATTAATGACCTGCTGCCACCAAATAGATATAGCGCTTGCTAAAGTTGAGTTAACGGAGAGAGAATTTTTAATATATTGATCCGATAGCTCGACGTTAAACGCGACATCTACCCATGATTAGAAAATCGAAAATCGAAAATCGAGATAAATATTGGATATCACCTCGAGAGGATATCTTTCTAGCGGTCTTTGCTTTGGTTTTATGTACACGACCTGGAAATTTGCCATTCGCAGGTGCTTTTCTGCAGGAGTATATCTGGGTGCGTTTACGTCTAACTAACATACTATCCAATTCGAGGGTAAAGGCTGACGCCATAATGCAAAAAAGTGAGATGTATAAGGAAAAAGAATTGAACAAAGTTTATAGCACTAAGGCGATTAAAGGAATGTATAAATGTAACTAGGTTTACCCTTCCCTCCTAAAGAGGACGTATATGTAAGGGTATATACCTAGTTCATAATTATCTATTACCTTCACCGAGCTACTAGGTCGTTAAAGTGCCATTTAAAAAAGCCTACTTAATCTACCTAACTAACCTATTCCACCTAACCCACCTAATTCACCCTTTAGATAACAAGGCGCATAAGATTATATTAGTAGTTCCTTAGAAAGAGATAAATAACCCTACCCTTGCTACCGCAGCTATTTAGAAACTCTTTAATAGGTAGGAGATAGTTTCTTACTAGGGGCATTTTTCTATAGGGTTATTATAGTAGGGATACGGCGCGTTATAAGAGGATTTTATATAGTAACTTTGTATCCTTTTACTATCACAATAAATCCTCTTACACCTCACCTTATCGAAATGCTAAAAGAAATGTCATGGCCGCAGGTAGTTGCGTTATTAACCTATATTGTAGCGTTTTTTTTATGTTTTATACTTATACTCCTAGTTATCTACAAAAAGGCGAACTTAAATACTAGTATTGTTATATTAATTATAGGAGGCCAACTCTATTATTATATCTTGCAGGAACTGATAGAAGTATAGTTTAACTCCTCTTTTTAGGTACGGGATAGTTTATAGCTTTAATTACATGGCTTAGAAATCCTAGATCTAAATAACTTAAACTCTTTACCTAGTAAGGTTTAGAGCGCCGCTACAGGAGCCTAAAGCCTTATTAGCGTAGCTTATAGTGCTATTACTAGTGCTATAGGCGCGGTATAAAGTTCTATAAATAATGTGGTGCTAAAGAACTGCAGTTTAGGCATAGAAAATTACACTATTATATTTAACGACTATATTAATTATAGGAGCCTACTACTTAACCTTATAAATATTCTGCCTAAAGCCTTTATAAAGATCCTGGGTAATTAACTTAAGAAACTTCAAGCTGTGGATAACGTATTAATATAAGTAACTTCTGCAAATATTATATACTGCTTAATTCTAGGTTTAGTTTTAGTTGTAATTCTAAGCTTAATATTTTTTTCTTCTACATTTAAGCTTCCATCTTACTTTAAAGCTCATCTTTAGGCTCTTAGTATTCGACTAAAAAGAATCCTTTATATACTATATTGTTTAGTTTACTACATCCCCTTTCTAATTCTAGCTATTGTTTTACAAATTTTACTATTTAAAACTAAACACCTCCCTAACCGTATTAAGGCGGAGAAAAGGGAGGTTAGTGGATATTGCTTAGGAGCTCTATGTTATATTATAGTTATGGTCTTATTAACCCTCTTTACGCCATTCTTAACTTTAGATATAAGTTACCTCTCCAATCTCTAAGGGTTTTATACATTAATAGGCACTACTAGTACTAAAAGTGTGGCCTTAAAAAGAAAGTAGAAGAAAGGTGTCTAGGAATTATATATTTAGTGCGGACGTATTACTTAAATCTATATAGTTTTCTTAAAGGTAGCACTAGGAGGAATAGAAATATATTAACCCTTTTTACGGGTTTTTAGCAATAACTATGCTGCGTATATATAATATTTAGCTAATAAGAAGGGGAGAATATATAAAGCAACGCTCCATCCCTTCCTATTTGTAAAAATACCGCGGCCAACTATTATAAAGATATTCTTAGATGCTCCTCTCCTAGTATAGCCTTTCTAGACTTAAGTATTCGTTAGTGCAGCTTCTTAGCCTTAGTAGGCAGAATGATTCTACCTATAAAATATCTATAATTTATATTATATAATCCATTTAAGATTTAAATTATAGGCGAGTTGTATTAGAGGGACATAGAACAAAATAATAGTAATAACTGATACCTAGATATTTAAAGGTAGACAGGCTAGCTATTAACACTTAGTGTATATATTTACACTATATATCCCAGAGTATTAAGCTTTATCTAAGCTTTCTACACAATAACTGCTTGATTTTTTATATTACAAAGAGTTTTTAGCCCCTAGGTGTAGGCGAAATAAGCAGTATAGAAATCCTTACTTAGTAAGGTCCCATTAAACCAAAATTAGAAACCTATTATAGCTGTCTAGCTATTATAAGTTGGCACTATTTAGTTAACCTCTAGGGAGGTAAAATTATTATAAACGGGGCAAGGCCCTCTAGCGTATTTATTAATACTAAAGGGAAACTATTGGTTATATATATTATCTAAGGTAGCATTATAGTTACTAAGCAGTGGAAGGCTAGGTATAGTATAGCTTTAGATAGGACCCATATCTATAGTAAGCGGGATAGTAGTAGCGGAAGGAAGGAGGGAGATAATAGGAAGGACAATAATGGATATAGAACTTATTTGGCTATTATGCTTAGTTATTTAAGGTCGTGTTAGACCTTAATAGAGAATTTTGAAATTCTTAACCTTTTCTTCCTAGCTATCTTCTAGAGACTATTACAGTGCTGCAATAAAGTAGACTAAATAACTACGTTGTGCTATAAAGAAGAGAAGAAGGTAAAAGGGGGTATCGTATACAAATAGTAGGGCCAGCCGCCAAGGCGCTAGTGGTGGACCAGCCAACAGTAGGAAACAGTATGCGTCAGGTCAGTGCCGTGACAGTACTCCCCTCCCTAGAAGGTTTGGTCCCCAAACCAAACAAGTAACTTCAAACAGGCAGTATACGGGACCACCTATTTTCGCTGCAAAAATACCAAAAATCCTAATTGGTCGGCTTAACAAATAAAGTTGGCGCGTGGCGCTCTTGGCGAGAATTCTAACCAATTAGACAACTTTAACCGGTGGTTGAAGTTCCATAACATCTTAACCACCACAAATTTTAACACGGTGGTCGGCCATGACTTTAGCGTGACTTTTCCTTATCTTATGCCCAGTCTGGGGGTCCTGGCTTCTTAGGGTATTGCTTATAGAAGCGCTGTACAGCTTATTTACAACCCTTTAGGTCCTTTTCTGGCTGCCAGGTTGTGTCCTTGTAATATTTCTATTTAATCTTATAAGTTAGGCTTTAGGGGTCTTTATCATGTACATTAAGGATTTTCTTAAACTCCTATTTATCTTCTATATTACTATTATCGTCTCTCTCTGTTACTCGTCCTTGTACATTACAGCGCTTTGCGGTATTAATATTTACTTAGCTAGGGATCTCTTCGGCAGTCTAAAGGCAGACCTTAGATATATGGAAGGATTTATTTACTTAAATGTAATCTAGAAGGTCTACTACAACTACCCCTCGGTATACTGCAAGTACGGGGTACAGGCCGTCCCATTTATCGTCCCATTTCTTCTTAGGTCTGTTTATCTTTATATTTTCTAAGCTAACCATAACCATATCGCCTTTATAGAATAACGCGCTCTTATCCCTACGGGTATTAGCATTGTCTTTATAGCGTTACTGTGAAATCCGGGCTAGGGCCTTAAGCTGTGTTAATATCCGCTTAAAGCGGTTGGCTATAGAGTCTGCGCGGAAGAACTCCTTCTTTGCTTATACTGATAGTGTTGGTAGGCAGGGGCCAACAGGCTCGATTCTGAGGCAAGGGTTAAAGCCATAGTTTGCGAAAAATAGGGAGATGCCTATACTCTTATTAACTTAGTTATTTATAGCAAACTTAGCAAGCGGCAGGTAGTTAACCCAGTTGTCCTATATAAAGCTAATAAAAGCACGGAGGTACTTATTTACGGCGGCGTTGACAATTTCGGTTTAGCCGTCCATTTCTAGGTACTAGGCTGAGCTTGGTTATAAGGTTGTCTTAAGGCGTTTACTTAGTTGTCGCCAGAAGTCGCTGATAAATTGTATACCGCGATTAGAGATAATTATGCTTAGTGCACCATAGAGCTTATACACATTATTAACAAAGCCATTAACTAGCTCCTCTATTAAGAGTCCTGTTACTAGAACGAGGTGTCGCATTTTAGTTAGGCAGTCCATAATAATAAGGATATATTCGTATACCTTGCTGTGGCGTTGGCATACCAGTAGCGTTGTGATATAGTCGATCGAAATATTAGTCTATGGGCGAGCGGGTAGTTCTAGTGGCTTTAGGAAACCGGGCGGGGCAAAACAGGGGGTCTTAGTGCAAAAGCATAGGGCACAGTCTTTAACAAAGGTAGCCGTGAACTGGGAGATTCCTAGCCACCAGTATATTCGGTTTAAGAGGTTAAGAGTCTTAACCTGGCTAGGGTAACCAGTGGGGCCGCTGCTATAAGAGCAATGGATAACTTCTAGGCGGAGGTCTAGGGTATTAGGGACAAAGAGGTGTTAGCAGAAGTAGATCTGTTTATTAACGATACTACATTCTAACTTATTGCAATGGAGTAATTTCCTAATCTTCTTTAGCTAACGGCGAGCTTTCTAATTATATAGGGCCGCCACTATATCTCTTATAAGTTTATTCTCCTAGTATCCCAACTAGATTAGCTTATTTAGTAACTTTTTAACTATTTTAGGGTCTAGAGCGGCTATAAACTCCGCGTTATTAAAGTTGCGGGACTTGTATAGTAATTCTTCTAAGATCATAGGGTTAACTTTCTAGGGCGGTATAATAACTTAGGCTTAGTGGCGGAGGCGTTTATTATTAGCATCCTTAGGTTTCGTTCCTAGTAGTTAGCTTAGGGCGTTAAAGAGCGTAGCTTTGCTGCCAGGTCTATATATAATTACAAAGTTAAACTGTAAAAGAAACTCTGCCTACTAAACTTGGCATTGGTTTAGCTGCTTAGTAGTTATAAATGTCTATAGGTTCTTATAGTTGGTAATAATTTCAAAAGGCTCCTCGGTCCCTTATAGCTTAGGACACTATTCCTCTAAAGCCTTAACAATAGCTAAGAGTTCTTTATCATAGATCTCGTAGTTACACTCCGGCGCAGAGTGCTTTACGGAGAAGAATGCAACCGGTCTTAGTTTACCATCATTATTATATTAGGAAAGGACTCCACCAAAAGCCTAATTTAATGCGTCTGTCTCTACCACTATTTTTTTCATGTAGTTATAGTATACTAGTACTAGTGCTAAAGTAAAGGCTCTCTTAAGGGCCTTAAACGACTTGGCTTATTCTAGTCCCTATAGCTATCCGACGTCCTTTCTTAGGAGTTTTGTCATAGGTATAGTAACAGCAGAATAACTTTAGATAAACCTATAGTAGAAGTTTGCAAATCTAAGAAACTGCTATAATTCCTTAACTAAGGTTAGGTTCTCCTATGCTTACAAGGCTTAGACCTTTTTAGGGTCCATGCTTATTCCTTCTATTAAAATAATTAAGCTAAGGTACTTTATCTTTGTTATATAGAACTCTAACTTGCCAATATTAATTTAGAGGCCGGCAGCTTTAAGGCAGCGAATTACCTCTTCAACGTGCCTGGTATGCTTAGCTTAAGTTTTAGAAAATACAAGGATATCGTTAAGGTATACTGTGCAATAGTTATCTAGTGCGTTATAAAGAATGTGGTTAATGTAGTTCTGGAATATAGCTAGGGCATTATAAAGGCTAAATAGGGTTACTAGCATCTCGTAGAGCCCAAAGCATATAATAAATGCTATAAGCCATTTATGGCCCTCGGCAATACAGATCCTATTAAACGCAGCAATAATATCAAGCTTAGTATAGAATTTGGCGCCATATAGGGCATTAAGTGTCTCACAAATAAGCGGGAGCAGGTATTGGTTCTTAACGGTAACGTTATTAAGTCCTCTATAGTTATGGTAGATCCTTACCCCTCCTCCCAGCTTGGCAGCGAGTAGGAGCAGGGCTGCGGTGGGGGACGTTAATTCTCGGATAAAGCCTTTATTAAGCATCTTATCAATCCATTTCTTAACGCATTGGAGCTTAGTAGGGGAGAGTGGGCGGTTCTTATAGTACGGGGGCTGCTTTCCTGGCATGATTTCGATTTTATAGTCCTATAGGCGATGTAGTGGGAGCTTATTAGCATTCTTTAGGAGGAACCCCTTAATATAGTGCCTGTGTTCCCTTAGGAGGCGTTATACGATATCATCCCTAGTTAGAGCGGGCTTGCCTTTTATAAACTTCTTAACGTCTATATCCATAACTTTACGGCGGAGGAACTCAGTATTTATGGTCTAGAGGTTTTTCTTAAGAAAACGGTGAAAATGACTAGGGAAGACCTTGCAGGCTTCTTCCATTATATAGTTACCATTAACTAAGCGGCAAAAGAATTCCTCTGTTAGGTCTAGTATTTTAACCAGTCTAGTAGGGAGTTCATCTATTAATTATTTCTGTTCTTCTTGTTCTACTAATTCTACCAGTTCCGCCATATAGATCCTTATTACTTTTACACCTTTTTGTTTACAAAACTGGGCGAAATTCACGGCGCGTACGTTCATAATATCGTCCAGATTGGGGCGTATTTGGTCTTCTCCTAATATTACAGCGGGGCTAGCTCGTCTTAGTTAGCTCTTAGAAGCGGTTCCTAGGTGGCGGCCTTATACAAGGCGTACGGGGAGTGGGTACAAGGTTAGGCGTTATAGTGGCGCGGTTTCTATTATCTAGGTCTTAGTGGTTCCATAGCTAGTTCTTACTATAACGCGAGCTATAGTGTGCGCATATAGCATATGGCTTAGTTCTGGGTGTTGGGCTAGACGGCTAGGGTTTAAAGGGTGTCTAGGTTGGCGTTAGATTCTTAGTAGTAGCGGCACAAAGCGGACCCTCTTCCTTAGTCTCGGCAAGGCTAGCTAGCTTGTCGTTTCGGTCTTAAGTGCTAGAGTAGTCCAGTTTTTTACTATCTCGTTGCTTTGCAGCTGCACAGGTTCCCCTTTATTAGGAACATCTTCTACTATTAAGGCTTTATATGTGGTCCTAGGCACTAGGCTTAGTAGTACCAAGTATCCATATAGGGCGTCCCTGCTACTGTTAGCTATCCCCCATAGGAGGCAGTTCCTAGAGTAGTAGTCTAAGTTAAAGCGGATCTTAAGCTCCCTAAAGCTAGGGTGGGGCTTATGCTTCTAGAGCCAAGGCATACCTAGGATAATTAGGGTAGCGGGTAAGAGTTTAGTAACAAGAAAAAGCATAGCTTTAGTATAGAGGCCAATTATCATTTAGGCAGTAAAGTAGTCTATAACAAGCAAAGTCAGGATACTATCTGCGAGGCATAGTGGCCTAGGTGCTAACAGCTTCTTAATTATAACATTATACTTTCTTATAATAGACTCTGCGTTGGTAAATACCATTATAGTACTACCAGAGTCCACTAGGCTTACTATATCAATAAAAACTTAGGGGCATAAATTGCGCAATAAGGAGAGTTAGGTTTAAACAAAGATTAATTTCTTATCACTATTTGCTGATCTAAGATTAAGTAGTAGCTTACTAATAGAAAGGACTAATTAGTCTAGTAATAGGGACCTAATCTTCTTGTCTTTCTCCTTATATAGTTTAGACCCTTAGACGCGACTTAGTCCAAGGGTTTGCCTTTTAACAACTAGGGTATAGGGCTATCTTGGCGGGGCGATCCAGTATCTATCTAGCTGGCAATATCGGTCTTAGTTGGGGTATAGAAAGACGGCACCTTACTAACAATATAGCCGTGTTCATATTCGCTAGCGCGGAGTTGCTAATACTAGGTGCTGTTAACAGGTTGGGCTTCCATATAGGGTATTATTTAGAGTAATTAAGCCGCAGGGTTAAAGGGGGGGGGTTATCTGCCACGGCCATAGTAGACTCCGCGGTTGCTACATCCGCAGTTATTAGTTTGCGTTATTTAACGGGCTGGCATCGGGACTAGGTTTGCTATTATAGTAGGGTTATAAGCGTCCTTCCAGTGGCCAGGTAGGCCACAGGCAAGGCATAATCTATTATTAAAGCAGCGCTTGCGCTCTGTGTCTGAGATTCTATTAAGGTCCATAGGTTCTCCAGTTACTACTAGGGTTAGGGTTAGGGTTAATATAGGGGCAAGGGCTTAAGCAGATGGGCGGTGGTTAGTATTCTTAAGGTTAGCTCAGTGTGCATAGTTCGCAAGGTTTTTAGCAAACACATCCATCTACTTGCTCCAACCTATATAGTCGCTATTATTAATTTTATAGGCAAGTCTAAGTACTAGCTCTTCCATCTTTAGAGAGATAAACTTCCAGAGTAGGTCTACCTTCTATTTATCTGTCTTCTTGGCGCAGATTATTAGTTTATTAAGCTCTCCCTTCTAGAACCAATAATTACACTTGCCCTAAGGGAAATAGTTAAGCTTGTTTTTTGCAACCTGGGTTATATTAAGGACCTTATAGTAGGCAGTAAGCTCTTTAAGCATATCTTCCTTAATAGGCCATTTCTATATAGATATATTGTTTGGGTTCTTATATATAAGCTCTAGGCCCTGCTTAATAAACTTATAGGCCTTACCCTCTAGTATATCTAAGATGTAAAGGATCTGGGATTAGACTATATTAAAGTAGTCCTAGTCACAATTAAAAACTCCTTTAATCTTAATGTACCAGGTTTTAAAGTTAGCTTATCATTCTAGCGGGGTACCTTTTCCGCTAAATATTAACAGGTCTTTAGACATCCGTTTTTTCCACTAGGTTGCTACCATTGTTATAGGGGTTAATTATTTTAGAACGGTAATAGTCTCTGCCTAAGAGTTAATAGTTCCTGTTTAGGAAGCAATAAGGGCATTAAGGCTTTTGTTGGCTTTCTCATTAGCGGTATTTATATTATACATAAACTATAGTCCCGCTTTAATATTGCTGAGGAACTCATTGGTATGGTCAATAAGGGTATAATAAGCTTTGTCGGCCTCAAAGGTCTTAGGGTACAGTGGGGAGCGGCGGATTATCCATGCGATGTTAGGGTGTGTCTATATAAAGAAGTCTATAAAAACTTCGCGGGGGTTCTAGGTTTCGGCCATTTCGGCGTCATTAATATCGCCCATTTAGGTGGTCTTTGGCGCTGGGAAAAAACTAAGGATCATTCTAGGACTGTACTGGGTTATAGCGTGTGGACGCGTCGGCGCGCACAGGTCGCGATTGTTCTAGGGCGGAGATGACTGGGATACGGGGAATCAGTAATCGCGATAGGGCGCAATTAATAATAACACAAACTATCACAGTACTGCAATAAAGTAGACTAAATAACTACGTTGTGCTATAAAGAAGAGAAGAAGGTAAAAGGGGGTATCATATATAAATAGTAGGGCCAGCCGCCAAGGCGCTAGTGGTGGACCAGCCAACAGTAGGAAACAGTATGCGTTAAGTCAGTACCGTGACAGAGACTATTAACCACGCGCACACCTATAACTATTAATAGCTACTACTAACTGATTACTAAAGCCACTTTAGGCCCCTAGAAATACCTATTATATTAAGGAAATGCTTCCCTCTAAAAACTAGTGGCCTTAGGGGTCTTTTATTTTTTATTTTTTTATATATCCGTTGTATTATACTATGTACAATACTGCGCATGCAGCCTCTAGGCTATAGCGCTATAGTTCTAACTACATAAATCCTTCCTAGGCAGCTTAATATATACTAGTAACTATATCCTCCTAGTTTATAAACCCCTAGACTAGGGGCTTACAGCTCCCTAGTAAGTTACTAAGTTGCTACAACTATTTGGTAATAAGAAAACGATAGAAATACTAAAATAAAATCCTAACGCCTGTCCCTATCCTTTTACAGTTTATTTCTATCCTTTTGCTCTCTACTATCTCTTTACTAGGAGCTTAGTAGGAGTTGCCTCCTTCTAAAGATCCTGCTGTTATTAGCCACTTTCTAGTAGCTATTCCTGTCTTATCTAGAAATAGGCAAAGTACTTCTCTTCCTTTTTTTATGCAAAATAGCTTCCTTAGAGAGAGAGAAGATCCTAGTTTCTTTTGCATCTCTTTTCTCTTTTCCTTATATAGGCTGCAGTCTAGTAATAGATGCTTAGGGGTTTGTAGCCTTAGGGGTCGTTCGGTTACAAAAGCGTTATATGGAATATGAACTGAAAGTCCGGCAGAAAGAACGCGTTCCTTCCCGATTTGACACGCGCCTATGGCTCTACGGTTGCACGGACATGTGCAATATAGAGGCTTCAGATTGAAATGGAATCTGAATGTGGAGCTTCGAGCTCCATTTTGAAATGACGCCAAGAGCTCCATTTCAGAAGCTGTATACGGTAAAGTTGCCCATATTTTAGCGTACTATTCTGGCGTTTTGCGAGCGGTGAGAGGAACATCAAAATTTTGAGGCTGTGCAGATGAAATCACTCCGAATTAACAGATTATGGAACCGAAGCCGAGGCCTCCATATTGCAACCGAACAACCCCTTATATAATTGCTCTCTTAAAATTACTACTTAACCTAAAAAGCAGATTTAAGGACTTAATTCATTAATAAATCATAAAGATAATTACCTATACAAAGCATACTACTTCTATTTCCGTAAATTTTACTAGTAATACTTAGTAAATACATCTTCCGTAACTACAGAATGGATATCCTTAGAGAAGAGTTTTACAATTGCGATAATTCTAAGACGCGCTCAATCCTATATTATTAATTAGATATAACTTACTATAAAGATGCTCTTAACGCAATAGACCCTAATATTTGCTACAATTTATACTCCCACCTCTATAGCAATGTGGACTAAAAAGACGCACTTATATTTATAAACGATGCTATTTGTAATAAACTGCTTATGGATATAACTAATAAGGAGGTTGTATTAACCCTTAACCTAATACCTAGTTAACAGCTTGCAACTTCAATTTTCTAGCTTAAAGAGTTACGTCGTATAAGAGTCCTTAACTGTATAAGTAAGTAGGAGTTAGGAAGAGTAACTGCGATTCTTAAGATGCGTGTCACGGGACACCTCTGTGACACCTTACACACGTCCACCTGTTTCCACCGTCTTGACCTCCATGTTAACAACTCAGTCAATTAAGACACATGACGGCAATCTAAGGCAATTTGCCATTATATGACGGCAATCTACGGCAGTTTGCCGTCCTCTACTATATTCCGCCACATTCTACCAAGTTCTGCTAGGACTATAACCCAAAGCCTATTCCGCCCCGTGTATATGTTAACTAAGCAACCAAGTTAATAGTATATACCCCTTTCCTCCTATTTCCTTACCTTCTTTTCTTATGTAACGTCTTAACCTTATTATATAGTTTATATATATAGCTTAATAATATCTACTTCGCTATATATTATTACCGCTTATGCTCACTCCGTAACACTATATTGCGTTAACTCTATATACTACCCTCTAAAATGCAGAATAACCCTAAAGCCCCTATAATAGCCGCTAATATTATATCCGTACTCTAAGAATACTCAGTAAATATATAGAAGTCTTTTATAGACGCCCTCGCACAGAACTAGGCCGCAATAGCTAAATAATAAGCTAAATAAGAAGTACGGCACTAGGAATTAATTAAAGCACTTTAAGAAGAAGTCCGCGCCCTAAAGATACTTGTGTTAGGGTCCTAAGACTAAATACTAGCCTAAGAGGCTGCTAACACGCCACCTATAGGTAAGATAAAAATAACCGAATCTAGACCTAGCTTGTTGGGTGTGAACCCTAAGCTAGCTGCGGATATTTATCCTGTAAATTTGTTTACTGTACTATAACAATCTAAACGACTACTAGACCCCCTAATATTTACTAGTAAATAATAAGAACTCTAATTATTTCTAAGCTAGCTTAAAAATAAGCTAACTGGTAATGCTAATTGCTATTTAACTAAAGCCAACTAACTCTGCTACGCCCTAAGTTAACTAGGAGGAGATATAGCTAACCTTATTAAACCCCTTTAACCAAACTTAGTATAAAGTCTAGTTATACTTTTTAAAGCTATATATAGTAACCCGAACTGCTAAGCTACTGCTTAGAGAAAGATAAACTATATAACTTAAGGAATGAAAAGCTTTCTAGTATACTTCTCTAAATTTAACTATTACGTAAAGGAAATAGGCTGGAATAACTCTGTACTAGTTAATAGCCTTATTAAATCCCTAAGTCCTAAACTAAAAACCTCCTTAATAGGTATAGACTTACTAGGAGCCCTTAACGCCTGCGCAAACATTATTAATAAATGGTATAATAATATATTACGCCTAACACTAAAGTCCGCTTCTTAATATAATATAACAACTCCGTAAATGTCCACTAAGTTATTATCTTAGCCCAAGCACCTAGACGCTATAGACATTAATACTAGAACCCTCTCCTACGCCCTAAAAGGATCTGTTAAATAAGAATAATATATTAAACATGGCCTTTGCTTTAAGTGCGGAAGTAATACTTACCTTTTAAGTTACTGCTCTATCCCATTACCCTAAATGTATATATAAACAACTGGTATAGGCGGTGTCCTGCTATCCTAAACATATAAATAAATAAGTAGTAGATTGTCTTAATTAAGCTTTAGCCACTAACCCCAATTTTTACCTAGTTCCAGCCCTATATCTAGTAAATACTATTTATAAGGATGAAGCTTTAACTAATACTTTATAAGAACCCCGCCTTAGTTGCCTCTAAAAGGAAGGTCCTAGAGCTAAGTCGCCCTCTAGGATGGCGCTGCCTTAGGATCTTATTAAATGCTCTAGATGTTATAAACTCTGACTCTTAGGATTGCAGTATAACTGTTAACTATTATCTTTTGGCAGAATAATTAATGGGCTAGTACTTAAGTCCTAATTAATATAGGAGCTAATAGCATAGGATTTATTAATAAAATCTTTGTGTAAGATAATAAGTTTACCCTAACACCCCTTAACCGGCATATTAATGTATTTAGATTTAATGGCAAATGCATTATCTTAGGCCGTATTACTTATATAGCGGCCTTAAGATTCTGATACCTAAACTACAAAAAATTAATTAAGCTTTTTGTAACTACCCTAGGTTACCTAGTAATCCTTAGACAACCTTAGATAAAGCTATATAAGGTAACTATTAATTGGGACAACCTTAAGCTTCTATTTACTGCCTCCCGTTATAAGTAGAAGTACCTTACAATTTACTGCTTAGACTCTAAATTAAAATCTGAAAAATCCACTAGGATCTACTAGTCTAAAATTTCTACTAACGTCTACCCTGTACCTAAAAAGTCCACCTAATTTTACCTACCTAAGAATTCTACTGAATTCCACTAATATAAGATTTCCACTAACGTCTATTAAGAACCTAGAAATAATATATGACTATATAAACTAACTCTAACTGCTGTACTCTAAACTAAGTAGAAGCTTAAGCTTAATATATAAAAGTACTAGAAGAACTGGTATTCTACTATAAAAAGGATACTTAAAGAACCTAAACCTAAATCTAATATTAACTCCGTACCTAACACCAAACCTAAACCTAAATAAGAAACCATATAAGAAACTAAGGACGATTTAAGCTCGCTTAACACCTTAGATATTTATATAATTAGAGCTACTTTACTGGCATGACTTACTAGGAAACCGGAATATATAATCTTTGCTGTTATAATGGCCAATATTAAGAAGGCCTTAGCACTAAAGAAGTATACTAACCCCGCCACGAAAGTACTAGTAGAATATTATAATTATCTAGATGTATTCTTACAAAAGGAAGCTAATAAGCTACTGGAATACCATCTACATAATTATAAGATTATAGTTAAAGAAGGAAAATATTTTGGATTTAGACCCTTATATAGGATATTCTAAAATAAACTCTAGGTACTATAGAAGTACTTAGACGAATATCTAGATAAAGGATTTATTAGAGCAAGTTCTTTACCTATAGCTGTACTAGTAATCTTTGTTAAGAAACCTGGCGGCGGTTTACACTTCTGCGTAGACTACTAAGCTCTTAATGCTGTTACCATTAAGAATTAATACCCAATCCTATTAATCTAAGAGATACTAAACTGATTAAGTAAGGCTCGCTTCTATATAAAGCTTAATATTATCTATGTATTTAACCGCCTCCGTATTGCAAAGGGAGATAAATGGCTTACTACATTTTATACTTGATACGGACTATTTAAATACTTAGTAATGCTATTCGGCCTTATAAACGCCCTAAGTTTATTCTAATACTTTATAAATAATACCCTACGTCCGTACCTAGACGTCTTTTGTACTGCTTATATTAACAACATCTTAATATACAGTAATAGTCTGGCTAAATACTAAAAATATGTTAAACTGGTCCTATAAGCCTTGCGCGGAGCCGGCCTATAATTAGATATAGATAAATGCGAGTTTTATAAAACGGAAGTCCTATACCTTGGACTTATTATTTCTATAGATGGCATATAAATGGACCCTAAGAAAGTTAAAGCAATTGTGAACTGGTAAGAACCTAAGAATGTTAAGGACGTAAGGGCCTTTATAGGCTTTGCCAACTTCTACTAACGGTTTATTAATAACTTCTCCGCCTTGGTCTTACCCCTTATGGCCTTAACCTAAAAGAATAAAGCCTTTATCTTTAGTAAGGGATGTAAGAAGGCCTTTACTTATTTAAAGGTTATGTTTACTACTGTACCTATGCTTTAACACTTTAACCCAGACTAAATAAGTGTTATGGAAGCTGACTTATCCAATTATATTATTAGAGGCATTCTGTCTTAATATAATAAGGAAGGAGTATTACACCCTATAGTATACTTTTTAAAATAACTAAGCCCGGCTAAATGCAATTATAAGATTTATAATAAAGAATTGCTAGCTATTATTAGATGCTTTAAGCAATGGCAACTAGAACTAGAAGGAGCTGGATTCCTAATTAAGGTTCTTAGCGATTATAAGAACTTATAGTACTTTACAACCACAAAATAGCTAAGCCACTGTTAAGCCCGCTAGTTAGAATATCTATCCTAATTCTAATTCTTAATTATATACCGCCTAGGCGTTTAAGGTCAAAAACCTAATGCCCTAACTTGATGTTTATAAGATATGACAGTATAGGAAGAAGCGCGTACCTACTGCAATTAAACTCTACTTTGTTCTAAATTATTTAATCCCCTAGCTAAAGACCTTACGGTATATGTCCTTAAAATAACTGATTAATTAATTAAACAGATTATAATTAATAAATACCTAAATAATAAGTTTATCTAAGAGACACTTAAGCTAATTTAAGATAGCGTTAGACGCTCTAAAAAGATCTCTCTAAGTAAATGTAAAGCTTATGGAGACTGCTTGTACTACTAGAACCACCTAGTTGTCCCTAATTATAATAAACTTAAGCTTAAGCTCCTTAAATATGTATATAACCTACTAGTAGCCGGCCACTTAGGTTAAGGAAAAACCCTAGAACTACTCTAATGGGAGTACTACTGGCTAAATATATATAATATGACACAAAGGTATGTCTCTAGCTGCTATACCTACTGATGAGCTAAAGCTTTGTATAAGATATATAATGGCTTTCTAAAGCCACTGCCTGTTCTGGACTGAAGATAGAAGGACATTTTAATTAACTTTGTTATTGATCTCCCCTTAAGTAAAGGCTATATAAACATTATAGTAGTTATAGACCGACTATCTAAAATAAGACACTTAATTGCCTGTTCTAATATATTAACACCTACTATCGCCTAACTATTCCTAGATTATGTATGGAAACTCTATAGACTCCCTAAAATAATTATCTCTAATAAAGGCAGATAGTTTGTCTCTGTGTTCTAGAAAGAACTAACTACCCAACTTTATATTAAAGCACTGTTGTCAATAGCATACTACCCAGAAATAGATGGTTAAATGGAACGTATAGATGCTATAATGGAATAATACATTTGGATATATACGTCGTATCTATAGGATAACTGGATAGACTAGCTTGTATTCACCGAGTTTATAGCAAATAACTTTATCTTGGAAACTATAAAGGTCTCCCCATTTCTGGCCAACTATGGCTAGCACCTGTAAATGGATTTTGAACCCTTTAGTAATGTTCCTCGCCTAGCTTATTAAGCCTTACAAGTTGTAGAAGTAAATGAATTTATAAAGAAGATGGAAGAACTATAGGAGTTCCTTACTAATAAAATAATATGGGCCCAGTCTGTCTATAAAGCTGTAGTAAATAAGAACCAAACCCTAGTACTGGCTTACTAAATTGGTGACTTTGTCTGACTAGATGTAAGAAATCTAAACATAAAATAACCTACTAAGAAACTTGATTGGAAGAACGCCGGCCCTTATAAGGTTAAAAAAGTTGTCTTTTCTTATGCCTACTGACTAAAGCTCCCTGATATGGTTAAAATCCACCCTATATTCTATATATTAGTCCTCTGCCCTGCCGCCCCCGTATTAGATGCCCTGCCTAGATAGATCTAAGACCCTCCCCTACTAGTTAAAGTAGATGGTGAGGATGAGTACCTTATTGAAAGAGTTAATGACATTAAGTATAATAAATGGAAACGTAAATATATATACCTTATGAAATGGAGAGGCTTTACTAAGCCCTTATGGGAACCTGTTAACTCTATAGGACTTATATAAGCTGTAGAAGACTTTTATAAACTCTACCTAAAACTGCTACAGCCCTATCTTATAAAAGCTTAAGTTTAAAGGGGGGGTACTGTTATGGGACACCTCTGTAACACCTTATATACGTCTACCTATTTCCACCGTCTTGACCTCTATGTTAATAACTTAGTTAATTAAAACACATAACGGTAATCTGAGGCAATTTGCCATTACGTAACGGCAATCTACGGCAGTTTGCCGTCCTCTACTATATTTCGCTATATTCTGCTAAGTTCCGCTAGGACTATAACCTAAAGCCTATTCCACCCCGTGTACGTGTTAACCAAGCAACCAAGTTAATAGTATATACCCCTTTCCTCCCGTTTCCTTACCTTCTTTCTTTACGTAATGTCTTGACCTTATTATATAGTTTATGTACATAGCTTAATAATATCTACTTCGCTATATATTATCACCGCTTATGCTCACTCCGTGACAATGCGGAATCTGAATTGTTATTATTATCCGTTATTAGTTGTGGTTAATCTATTATTTAGACAATGTAATAGCTGTAAAGATATTTATTCTCTAGGGGAAACTTAATGGATTATAGATTGTAAAGTTTATACCATCCATCTATAATATAGGTTAGATAAGAATAAGTGCCTAATTTATATACCTCTAAAGAAACCTTTAAAGAACATTCTCTTTTGCCAATTATGGGATTACCTTGTAGTAATTAAGCCTATATATATAATGGTGCTTGGCATTATATCTTAGTCAGATAATTTAATTAGTTACGCCCTAGTACTCTTTAGAGAGGACGGGCCAATGTATTGGTATAAGTTGTAAGTATTAGAAGGTTATTTTGGTAAAGTATTTACGGATAATCTTAAAGCTTTTAGATCTCTTCTGGTTGATTTATAATTCTATAAAGTATAGTCTATTATATATCCCTAGTATTATATAAGTTTTCTTCTCCCTTAGTTATATAGTTAGAATAAGTAAATATAAGCAGGCTAGCTGCCAAGTAGTATCTCTAAGGTATATATAAAAGGTTGCGTTAATAGAAAGAATTTTAAGTATATAAGCTAGTATAAAGCAAAAATATTTAGTTCCTTAGTAACTTAAAGTAATAATTTATGCTAGTGCTTGCATATATCTTCCTTACTATACTCGTGCCTTAATTAACTAAGTCGCTAACAATAATTATTAGGACATAGATACGTGTTTAATTATCGCGAATATATTTCTGGTCTCTATAGAGCATACCTACTAGCGTGTACTTGAACCTATTTAGACGTATGCAATAATATTATAATTAGCAGTACGAAGAACGCCTAGAAGTGAAAACTCTCTACCTTTCTACCCTAGCCGTAAACCACGCTCACGCTAATGCTTTAGGTACCTAGAAATACCTATTACGCCAATAAAATGCTTCCCTCTGAAAATTGAGGGCCTTATATAATTGTTTCTTTGGAATTACTACTTACTCTAGAAAGTAGATTTACTATAAAAGACCTAACTTATTAGTTAATCGCTAAGATATTAAAGCATACTTCTTCTATTTCTATAAATTTTATAAGTAACACCTAATAAATATATCTTCCCTAGCTCTAGAATGGATATCCTTAAAGAAAAGTTTTACGGCTACGATAACCCTAATACGCGCTTTAGCCTATATTATTAATTAAATGCAGTTTATTATAAAGTTGTTCTTAAAAATATAGAGGATAATACTTATTATAATTTATACTCCTGTCTCTACACTGATTTAGATAAAAAAGAGGCACTTATACTTATGGAAGATACTACTCGCACTAAATTGCTTATATAGATAGCTGATAATAAGGCTAGGATATCAGCCTTTAACCTAATAAACAACTAGAATATCTTAACTATATTACACTGGCTTAAAGAGCCACTTTATATAGCCCTCTTAAAGGATATAAGCTAGGTAGAGTTAGAAAGAATAATTTTAATTATAACTATCCGCAATAAAAGAGGAGCAAAGCAGCTGGCTTTTTTGCTATTAATTGCGACCGGTTCGCTATCTAAAATATACACTTAGTGTAAAGATGTTTATAGTATAGGGGAATCTATATGGTCTATAAACTGTTATATTTATTCCTTTTATAAGCGATATAGACCTAATAACGATAAGAATAAGTGTCCTATCTGTATACCTCTAAAGAATATTCTCTCTTGTTAGTTATAGAAACACCTTAAAGCATAAACTGGCAGAATAATAATAATCGGCCTTATATCTTGGTTAATGTTCTTAATTCGCTATATCCTAGTAACCTTTAAAGGCAATAGGCAGATATATTGGTATAAGGTGCAGGAAATTAAATTTTGTATAGGTAGGGAGAATTTTAGGGCATTGCTAGATAAGTTTAGAGCTGTTCTAATTAATTTACAATCCCCTTAGGTGCAATCTATAAATAGATTAGCAAATAAAGGACGAAATTAAACCCTATAAGTATCTAAAATTCCTATTTAACTAGCTAGTATATCCTTTAGCTTTAAATAGAGTAGTTAATACTTGTTGACCTAAATCAGGGTTACTTATTACCGTCTTACCCTTAGCTTAGTCACCGACTTAGTTACTAACCTAGTCTATACCTTTATATATAAATAGTCTCTTTTCTTTATAGATTAATCTATACATAAGTTCTATTGTTTAACAATATATATTAGTATAAATAGTCCTAAGTAAGTAAGCAGTATAAAGAAAATCCATTAATTTTCTTATTACCTTTAGAAGGGGTACACTATCCCTTATAATAGTAGCGTCCTACCATTAAGCAATTATGTAACGGACCTGTATAAATGCCTCTAAACCAAAGCTTGTAGATTGCTACTATATAAAGATACTAAGCTAAGGAGAAGAAGAAGGATATTGGAGGCTAATAAGGGTCGCTAAGGCGCTAGTAGTAAGCGAGCTAATAGTGATTTTCTATGCCGGGCGTGGAAAATCCTAATTGGCTGGTTCAACGGTATAGTAGAATTTGGTAGAATTTGGTAGGTAATACGCTCTAGCACTATTACAAATTACGCATTAATAAAATAATAATTAAAACATCTTAACTTAATCTAATTGATTTGGTAATTATAGGACATATTTTACAGTTGTAAGGGATAACGCATCTATAACTAGGCCATGTATTAGATAGTATATAAAAGAACACAATATTTAGATTCTAAAGTATATCACTATACTTATAGAGAGTTTATATAAATTTAAGCGCCATTTACTTCTTTAACCTTCCTTTTTAATGCTTATATTAGCCTTTATTTAGTAATAAATCCTCCTATAAATCCTCCTTAGTATTCTCTATTCTATTTCTCTCTAATCTATTATTTAGGGGATCTCTAGAAAGATATAATAGCGGAGAGGCTAAGTTATATAAAGCTAGAGATGAAGTTGCAGTGGGCTTTTTTAGTATATCTTTGGCCTAGTAAAAAGCCTAGTAGCCAATTCTAGAAATGCAAACCTATATACGACGACAACGGACTTGCCTTAGTGTTGTGTTTTGGATAATGATAATAATATACATATTTAGATCTTTAAGAGGATAAATATTCGAGCAAGTAAGATAATTGTGATTATCCTAATATAGAAAGACAAGAACATGCTTACTAAAACTTCCTTTAAAGAGAACTAATATTTTAAGGAGAATAACTACGTGTAACCCTAATAAAGGGTTTATATAATAAGGGGGGGTGAGATCAATAAGACTAGTGATATATTACTTTTTAGCTAAGAGTAAAAAAATAATGTTTAACTATTATAACCTAGCCCTATACTAGAACCTTTTGGTATAACGCGCTAATCCTTATACCCTAGTACTAGCAAGAGAACGATTTAAAATAATCTATGGAATATTAACTTTATTAGCGGAACACTACTTAAAATGCAACTTCTTACTATGGCTTCCGTAGCTATCCTAGCTATTACTCCTATTGTATAAGCTGCTTAAGCCAAAATCTATAATAAATACTTATTTAAAGTCTACCTTTAGTTAGTTACCGCGGACTATTTGTCTAATATAATTACTCTTTGGCCCACTAATATCTATAATAAGATATACTAAGTGCCTAGTTGTGGCGGCGTGTTATTAAAACTTTTAATTATAGAAATAACTATAGACTCTGCCCCTATTACCTAATTTAAATACACTCTAGCAGGAGGCAAAATTTGGTATAATATATTAAATGTCAATTGCGTAACTAACTCCTGCCCTTTTTAGCCTTATGGACTATATATATAGAGCGGCCTAGGCTGCCTAACTCGTAACTGTATTACTGGCGTACCTATTTGCGCAGGCGTATACAATAACCTAAACAATAATGAAAATACTCTCTCTTACAATGAGAATTCCAACATATTACTCTATCTGTGCGCTAAGACTCTTTTACTTTTATGCTAGTAAGCGGGATGCTTCAGCAATTGTCTAGTCTTATATTTTTTTACTAATCTTTATTGCGGAACTATCTTAAGCATCTTGCTAAGAAAACGTAAATTAAATTCACCGCTTAGTTATCCTTAATATAGGAATTAATTATAGCTTGATATATACTTTTTATAGTAGAAAATATATATCTTTTATGGCTAAAAAATTTGCTCTATATTTTATTAATTAATTACTTGGCCTAAACTAAAACTAAAACTTACCTCCACTTAGGGCTAATTGTATAATAAGTCACTAAGCAAACAGGTGCAATCTAGAGACTTACTTAGTAGGTAAACTTGCTAGTCCTAGAGCTAGTGTAGTATTAGCAATATATTTAAGCCCAACTATTTTATAGTGGCCATTACTTTTATACATCTATGCCGAATATAAATAATCGGCGCATATAGGTGGGTAGCTGCAAATATAAAGTTTTACCTTTACCTTACTCTTACTACATTGCTTTAACTATGGCAGCGAGCATTATTATAGCGCTTTTATCCATCTTTTATCTTGCTTAGTTGCACCTCTTTATAGGTAATCCGCCGCCTTTCCGATGGAGTGAATTTACTAATACTATGCAATTAGTTATGCCAATAAATGGGATTGGGATTTATGGCCAGCAGCCCTTCCTATATAAGGGGCACTATATTAGCAATAACAAAGCTGCTAATAAACTAGGAGTTACATAGCAGGCTAGGCAGAACGTCACCTTCTAGTATAGCAAACTAGCGGTAAGACTTAACATATATTTACTAACACTTAGTATTAGACTGTTTAATTCTATAAACACTATAGGCTCTACTATAAACCAAATAGAGGGAGCCGCTTATAGTGGCGGTTTATATTAAATTTTATTCTTCTACAATCAAGGCATAATGTAGGTTATAGTTTAGAACTTTAAGGGAAATTGCCCCTAGGTTAGAAAGGGTAAAGAGGGGACAGTAACTAATTATTATAATATTAACTAAGACTACTATTTTGTAGTCCCTAAAGATTTCCCTTTAGGAGACAGAGTTATTATTATATAGTAAGGCCTTTATTTCTAATATGCTTAGATTAGTAATAATAATTCTAGGACCTAGATTAATGATACTGGAAATTGAGAATACTATATATTGTGCTCTCTGGTTAAGATAATAGGTTACCTTAGCGAGCTTAAACGTGAATTTGATTGGAGCGGATGTTCCTTCGGCCCGTCAGCAAGCCGACTAACATCCACCAAAATCACGTCTGAGGCTGTTTAGCGAGCTTTGTTAAAAGCACAAGCAAAAATCTTAGTTTTTGCGATTTTATAAGGGGATTTCCTCCACAATGCAATAAAATAAAGTCTTTAGAAGTTCATAGATATATCTTAAGGGGCTATTTTATATATCAAAGGCCTTAGAATTGCATTATCCCCTCCTGAATCTGACATTAATTTCGTTAAAGTTGAAATTCCCGATGTTAAAAGCACAAGCACTTATAAGCACCCCCATATACAGGTCCATATAAAGGCATAAAAAGCCTAAAATCTCATAATCTATAGAGCTCAATCTCCTGAGTAATTTGATATAACTTTTACGTTAAAATATGTTGTGAGGATGTTGATCAATTTTGTTGGGGTTTGTAAGTTTTCCTTACTAAAAAAGCTTGTACAAATCTCGCTAAAGGGCCTCAGACCAAGAAATCGATCAAATATCCGAAGGAGTTTTGCGCGCCAGCGCAATCGATTTCTTAGTATGAGTCTACTGAGGTGAGATAATAGGGGTTAGAGCGTCTATTTTAGTCATACCTTAGGGTTCGCCGCTACTAATTACTAATCTCTAAGCTGATCCTTCTGCTCTTCCTACAAATAATTAAATTTAGGCAAGCTGTTATACAGATAATTTAACAGCCATTATTTACCTAGAAATGTATAAAGGATATAACCTGGTTATATAAGCGCTAAAGGCGCTAAATCTTATGCCCTTTCCAGGAGGGGAAAATCTTATTTATGCCTCTAATAATTTAAATACGATAAAGGCGCTTTAAAGAGGGCTTTAAAGTAGGGCATTTTAGAGTGGAGTTTAAAGTAAGACTATCCCTTGGATTTTTTAATGGCTCTGCTTACCACCGTAAACTTATATAGGTAATGCGTATCCGTAGGCATTATAGGGAGAGGCTTCGCCGATAGTTCCCTCGTTATCTTCGTCTTTTCCTCCACTATCGTCCTCTACCTCCCCCCTATTATTAGAGTTAATCTTTCCTTACTTATTACCTTTAGTTCTTCCTCTTTTGGAATCTTTAGCTTTTACTTTTGCCTCTAAGCAATAAGGCTCCCTAACTTTGTCCGTATTAAGTACTTAGGTTATAGGTACTTCTACTTCTAACTCTTCTTTACCTACTAGTGGATTATATTTATAATTAATAGGCTCTAGTATAATCTCCCCTAACACGTTACAGATAAGTAGTATTTTTATAGCAACTACTATACTATCCAGTTTAAACGCGGTTATGACGTTAACTATTACTACTATTTTAAGCGCTGTAACTCGTTTACTTATTAAGATTTTCTATATAAATCTAGACTCGCCACATCCTTTCTATATAGCAATTTATTAGTCTTTATAAAAATATAGATAAGGTAAGGGGATTTTAGAAAATTCTATTATTAAATACTATTTCGTTTTTACTTAAAGCATTCTAGTGTAGATAATGGCTAGGGTTTTAGTTATAGGAGAAAATTAAACTAAGCTAACTTGCTACGTTTCTATACTACAGCAGAATATTCTATTAAACTTTCCGCTATTAGGTAGTTTATAGTTCTACCAGATAAGGGAATTTGGTAAATATTAGATATAGGTGTTGACCTAAATCGGATTCTCTTACCACTGCCTTACTATTGTCTTTATATCTATTACCTTATAACTTACCACCCTATTTCTTACTATTGTATTACTTATCTCCTATTTCTATTACCTATATCTACCTTATATATATAGAACCCTTCTAGAGCCAGCTTTAATTAACAAAGTTCTTATTCTTGACCGTACTGTTTAATAATAGGGAATTTGCTAAGGGAATGGACAAGTAGGTTAGAGATGCTACCAAACTAGACAATAAATATAATGTTAGTAAGATTAGGGACCGGTCTGCTAGGTTTAAAGCAATTTGGCAGTATAAATTATAGCTGCTAAAGCGGATCCCTATTAGGCCTACACAGACTACGCTTTATATACATATGGGGAGAAAACTTCGTCTAAGAAAACCCCGTATTCTATCTCTCCGCCATTGGGCCCTGCCTATATAGTACCTACTGGTTGTCTATGGTCCTCTATATCCTTACTTTTAGTCTTTTTAAGGACCGCTATTGCCGTAACGAGCCTATAGACGCCCTAGTATCCTAAATTTTTGCTCTATTACTATAATGCCCTTAAGGGGCGCCTATTGCTATCCGCCCCTTTACCTTTTATTGCTATTCTTCTTAGCTAGAAGGTGTGTAAATAAGAGCTAATTAAGACGCCTTTTAGTATTAGGGGCCTTCGCAGCCTTTTAAGAGGCGCTAATTTAGTAAATGTTCCCTTTAACGGGTTCTTTTCAGCCATGCTAGGGCTAAAGTCTAATAATGTCTTCTGGGCTGGCGAATAATGACACTACTATATAAATGGTTAGCTTTATATGCAGGTAGGTAAGAAAGTATATTACCACTTCTTCTATAGGAGGAGGCTAAGAGGTATATAACGTGGAAGTATATATATAGTATTTACCCTGCCTATAAATAAGAACATATATATTCATGCCATACTGCGCGCCAATTTTATAGGCTCTTTAAAGGAAATTGTTCTAACATTTATAAAACAATTTCTAGACTACTCTTTTCTTTTTATCTGCCATAATTTTTAGGGTTAATACTAGGGTTAGGCACTTGCTTCTTTATAAATTTTTACCTGCCTAGCCTAGGACGGTTTTATACCCTATACCCTAGTATAAGCTAAGGCAACCAGATACTGCTACCCTTAGGAAATTACGGGCATTATCTCTTACACTTTATTACCTTTAAATTTAGCTTATAATGTCTTTAATGCCATATTAAGTAATACTACATTTAAGTTCTACTCCACGCCGTGTAAAGGTAAAAAAATGCAACTTATAATAAACGTTACCATATAGTATGCGGCTGTAGTAGTAGGCGGCTTTACGGTTCTGCTGCTCTACCGCGTAATCTCTTATATTATATGTTTTCTCTATACCTTGTCTACCTTCTTCCTTTTAAAATACCTTGTTTATCCTTATATTTGGCAAGTAAATACTATACCTAAAAGGCCGACCTAAATTTTTCTTTTAAGCGTCACCTTATACATCATTGCCAACGTATTGTATATAACCATTAGAGTTAGATACTTTGCTTAAATCGGAACATATATAGGCATAATATCCCTTACTAATATAATCCTAGTCATAGCGGGATCGCTTAGTATAGTCGCTAATTACCTTAGCATTTTTATGTAAACGTAATATAAAATCCATGTATATATGGGAACAGTTACTTTTCTGCAAGGGTTAGTCTATACGGTCACTCTATTTATAAATTAACAACTATTTACCCTTAATACATTGGAAATTTGGGGGCTTGTTGTACGTTTAGCCTACCTCTAAACTATCGCCTAAAAGCAAATTAACTTTTAACGCCAGGGAGGCTTATTATTAATATTAATATACCTTCTTTCTACTTATTTTATTTAAAGGGCTGTTTATAAATTCTTTTTTCAGTCCTATACGCTTCTCTTTAAGATCTTTGTCTTTGCTCTTTAGCTTTATATTAAAAGGAACCGGATAGTAGAATTATATTTACTTATTAGGGTATCTATATAGGCTTCCTCTATAGCCTTAAAATGGAACTTCTGCTTATACTGGAACTTTTCTTAAAATAGATTTTAAACTAAAGCAGAAGTAATATAAGAAAGTAGAGCCCTTTATATCTTAGTTTATATACCTAGACCCTAGAAAGTAAAAGCTGGCTAATATATTTATCTTTTTATTCCTAAAGCTAGCTTCTAGTCTATTTTCTAACGCTGCCCTTTTATAATATTAGGCTGGGATAATAACTTAGATCGATTAAAGATATATTTACTTATTAAACCCCAGCAAGGGTTTATTAGAAAGCTTACGAGTTATACAGATACTTTAATGTTGGTATTTGTTAATGGGCCATATAGAGTTGGATATAATTTTAGCAATTTTGGAATGGTACTAATGTTTACAACTAGTATTGGAGTTGCTAGCTACCTAGTATATATTAATAAGCTTGTCTAAGGCTATAGATATTACAAAGTTAAAATAAGGCGGATAGTACTTATATAGGAGCTGGACGCAGATGGTACGTTTGCTTTAAGTTAGACTAAATTAAGTGCTAATACTATTAAACTAGGTCAGCAATTATAGGTAAAACTATTTGTAGATTAATTACTAATAGATAATACTAAGGAATATATAAGTAGCACTCTATATACATAAGAGCAAACCTAAGTAAGTTGATAGAATATTAAGGTTGAGATATATCTTCCTTAGATAGAGGAACCTAAAAAAGAATATAGTAAAAGAATTAAAGCGATATAAGGGAGGCTAAATATTGCAAATGTTCTGTAAGAGAAATTGGCAGTACTTAATAGAAAAATGGTAATATTAGGTAGCAAGTCTACGTTAAGCCTATGCTAAAGCTTCTAATTTTGTGTCTAGTTAGTGCGAGAATAGATATTTGGGATAAAATCCGGGATTACGTTTCTTATAACCTTTATTGGGATTTACGCCTAGTTGACTTAGAATTTTAGCCTCTAAATATCCATTTAAAACAGCTCAATTTCTCTTGTAAAGGGCTCCCTAAGTAAATTGGTAGCAAATACTATAGAGTCTTAGTAGACAGATATAAATAATAGGGATTATATAGCAAGTGCTTAGAGGATTTCTTTATTAGGCTCTCGTGACTATTATCTTTATTTTTATAGAAATGGCTATAGTATTTATGGCTTAGATAAGAGAAATTAGGTAAAAATAGCGTCCGTTCTAAAATATACTACTGTCGTATCTATATACTATTATATAAGTGGGAATCTATAAACGCTCTAGAAAACAAGAATCCTAATAAATAATTTACGTTCTACTTAAGGTGTGTTAAAATAAGCGAAATGACTACTATATTCGTGCTATATATAACAAAACGTAACACCTTTCTAGTAAGCAATTTAAAAGTACTTAGGTATCAATACCAACACTAATATACCTAAGGATGCAACTAAGCGAAGAAGGGATTAGAATAATTTAATCTACCTATTTTATCTATCTTATCTACCTTATCCACCTTATCCACCTTATCTATCCAGTTTAATCACTTTATCTACTTTGTCACCCGCTTAGGCAACCCTTAAAAAGAGATACCCTCTAGAACAAAACGCCTTCTACTATTATACAATATAAGTAGGTTTCAGGTAGGTTATCCCTTTAGCTAGTATATTTAGTCCTACGGTTATTGGTAAGAGCCAGCTAATAGAATTAATAGAATTAAGGCTCCGTGACTATACGCGTACTTTTAATTTTAGTATTTGCGTATGGTCCAACTCTTATAGGACGTTACCAGCCAAAGGGATAATTAATTATAGTATTTCCTTTATTAATAGATCTTAATAAATAATATATTATGCTAATGCCTTTATTAGTGGAGTATATGTAAGGGGAACTTATAGACAGGGGGCTATAAGGACACGATTATAGAACAAGATAGATTGGTGAGAGAGACAAATCCTTGAGGAGGTAAGGCCTTGAGGATCATAGAGACTATATACTACGGGCACGTGCCTCCGGCACGTAACCGACGGCCATCCAAGGGGTGTCCGGGGGTTGTCCTAAGGGCAACCCGAGGTGACCTGTAATAATATCCCTTATATTGCCCCCCCCTTTCTTACGGTTGGCCCCCAATCGCCATTACCTTGCAGTAAAGGGAGATTATAAGGGCTTATCCCAGAAGGGGTTCAGAGAGATATCGGCATGCCGCTATATATTATCTATCTATCTAACCCCTGCTTTAAACTCCTAAAAACCTTAATAAGGAAAAACATGATTGGAGAAAAGATATAAGGATTGCTAGGAGACCTATTAAAAGCCTGCCAGAAGCATGCCAGTAACTACCTAAGCTGACCTAAGGATTTTTATACAACTCTACTTCTAAGCCTTTATACCGGTCTGCAATTAATCATAAGTATTATAGGCAATTTAGTGTTCCTAATGTAGTTCCATAGAACCTTTTAGTATGGGATTTAATATATAGGGCCTTAGCTTACCGTTATCTTTAACTATTGAGATATAATCTGTAATCCTTTCTCCTGATCCCCTACATTACTAACGCATTGCTCCCGCATTTGCCCTTGGGCTACTATATACAGTTAGGTAATTAATCAGTTAATTAAAGAGACTTATCTCTTAAGATTTAGTGCATATGGTTTCAAATCTAGTGGTTCTATGCTATATAATTGGCATAGCTTTACTGCCTAGTAAATAGGAGATACTTTGTAATAGCGCCTGTAGCTATTATACGACTGTTAAGAACGTTTGTAACGTTGTTCTTTTAATATTATAGTATCGTTTAGGTATAATTTAACCTATATATATCTTTAATTAACATCTTAATTGCCTTCCCTGGCCGCGTGATCAGTTTTTATAAGGAAGTGATAGTTAAATAACTTATACGCGTGTTTCCTTCCTTCTAAATAACGCTATTATAACGGAGTTATATCGGCAAGGTTGCGGCTATTCACCAGAAGGGTATTGGACGGTAAAGTATAAGGACACCTTACTTATTAAGCTGTTCCTTTTTCTTAATACCTTACTTCCCATCATCAACCTTTGTCCAATTTTGGACGTATCTTTGATATATTATTAAGATTTTCTTCTTTTCCATTATTATTTTAGTATGCCTCTTTATTCTCCTACTAACTGCTCTTTTAAGCCAATTCCTTAGCGTATTCTGGCCCTACTACTGCATATAGAACCTTAACCTCCGCTAACCCGTAACTAGTGCTGGTCCTACCTAAATGATTTTGCCTATATGTCTTTAAAAGACCAGAAGTCTAATAAGAGGATTCTAGAGGCTTATAATAAGACGCACTGCGTTAGATCCAATACCTTTAGTCCTTATAATTAATGCATGCATACCAAGAGCGGCAGTTACATTAAGGTAAGTTTTTCTATTCTTAATAGATTTTTATTGCTGACTTTAAGCTTTAATAGCCTAGGCCTAAGTAGCAACGTTCCTTTAATGTCCTTAACTACTATATTGCCCGGGCTCTCTCTTATTCTAGCGTAAACGCTGAACGACTTAGTTGAATTCGAGACTATGCCATAGCTATCTACACTGCCTATAATTCCTAGCAAGCCAGCCAGTAACGCCTTATGTAAGAGCAAGGTTAGTACACTAAGGATAGAGTAAGGGATAAGGGTAATAAGAAGAAGGTTGCTATCTACTATAAGAAGGAGTTCGCGCATATATATTAAGTTTTAAAAGAGCATAATATAATACGGTATTAGGTAGGTTACCCTTCGGGTACCTAACAGATAGGTAACTAATAGTTACCATAGCAAGGTCTTAGTGGTTCCGGACTATACTAGCCAGCTAACGTCTCTGTTCATTCTAGGCTTAAGCGTGTTTTTATTGACTATAAGCTGACGCCGCAAGAGCTTTATTGGTATTGGTTTAGACCTAATATTGGTATTAAGCGTTTAAGAATCTCTACCCTAGCTATACCTTATCGTCTTACCCCTGTTTTTATACCTACTTATACCCCTACTAAGGGGTCTGGATCCTATTCTTGTTAGCCATTACTTAGTGGCCTAATAGATACTAATCCTGCTCCTAAGGATAAGGCATAGTGGCTTTTTAGATTAGGCATTTGGGATTTATTCTTATATATAGTAGTAATTAAGAACCTTAATTAGGTACTTAGGAAGGCCTTAAAGGGCTTTTAGGAAGGGCTTAGGAGCCCTAGGAATAATGTTCCTAATATAAATTAATAAATAGGAATGCAATTCTAGCAAAATGCCCTATTAACTCTATGCTATATACGTGAAAAGGCTAAGGACCTGTCCTACCTTGGGCCGTAGCCCTAATCCTTATAGTTTCTGGAGCCTATCCGTTCCATATCCAATTTAACCTATTTACTCTTTAGGGCCTTTTGCGGTCTATTATAAGCTTTCTTTATAGGTTGCGATAACACTGTAGTATTAAAGCGCTTTCTGCGATTTGCAGATTATAGACCTTGGTCCTAATATTCTTTTAGAATATCTTTGTAATATTTAAGGTAATTCTCTAGTTCCTATATAAAGTCCTTAGTAGGCTAGCCTAGCCATTTAACTTTATATTAAAGCTTATTCTTAATAGACTTATAGTATAGTATAGCTTTAACCTCATACCGCTCGCCCACTACCTTAGGGTGTTTAATTAGGCCTAGACAGAAGTTCTTTTCTAGTAGTAGTCTATGCCATGGCTCTAGTAGGTTTATGTGAAACACTAGATATATATAGGCCATAGATAGGGGTAGCTGGAGACAGTAGGCTAGCTTGCTAATTTATTTCTTAACTTAGAAGGGACCTAGGTATCTTATATTAAGCTTCTTTAATGGTTAACGGGTCTTAATATTTATTAAATATAATAGAACCTTATTGCCTACTCCAAAATGCTTGTCCTGGTGTTTGCGGTTATACTAGAGTCTCTGCTGCTCTTAGGCATCTTATAGGCTCTGCTTTGTATACTTCTATTACTCCTTCTATTCCTAGAGGTATTCTTATACTCTCTAGTGGATGTCCTTTAACTTCCTAGTGGGATCCTATAATTAATCATGCGGCCTTAGCCAGTAATTGCTAGGTATACTATTAAACCCAGATAGTTAGACGCTATAGACAATCTGGATTGGTGTATACTTATGTAATACATATTGCTTTAAATTGTAAGTGTACTCTATGTACGGAAGTAGCTCGCACTAGTTGTCTTGCTGGTAGTTTAAATATATTTATAGGTAAGACTCTAGTTCCTAGTTCTGACGTTCTATTTGCCCGTCCGTTTATAGATAGAAAGCTGTACTATAATAGTGGTCTATCTTTAAATGAAAGTATAGATCCGACCAGTACTGGCTTATAAAGACACTGCCCCTGTTAGTAATAATAGAGTACGGCTGGTCTACTTTAAGAAAGCATTTCTCCTTAATTAGGCTGGTAAGCGCTTGTGTGTTAATTGTCTTGTTAACGGGAAGGTATTAGACGTACTTTAAAAACCTATTAATAAGTACAAGGACCGAATCATATATTTATCCTTAGCCATCTTTAGATGGCGGGAGATCCGTAATGAAGTCTATAGTGTAATGTCGCTATAGCTCACTAGTGGGGGGAACTAATTTAAGTAGACCCTATGGCTTGTGCCTATAGATCTTGTATACTTAACACTTCTTATAATGGCTAATGTACTCCTTTACTTCCTGCTTAAGCTTTAGCCAATAGTATTTGCGCTAAAGTAATTCTACTGTTTTAGCTTGACCATAGTAGCCGCCTAGAGGATCATTGTGATTCCTTATAAGGATCTTCTATTATAGATTTGCTTTATATAGCACCCAAACCTTACTATTTCTATGCAGTAGGCCCATTGGGTCTAGTTCCCAATTTTAGTACCTTATAGCTTCCTTTCCGTTACGTTTCCGGTCTACTTCTGCATTAAAGATGGTATAGGAAGCGTCCCTCCGTTATACCTTATAGATAAGATTTGTTAACCTTTTGGATAGTTCCTGGGTAAAAACTGTTTTATCTTATACTGCTCTAAGTATAAGACTTAATGGTACTATAGATCTTGCAACTCTTTAATACGCGTACGTTAGGAAGGCCGCTATAAGGTTAAAGTCCTTTAGTTATTACAGGGCTCTAAGTTCCAATTGCTCTATAGCTTTGCTTTTGGCTTAAGGGGATAGCTTAGCAATTAGAGATAGCATATCGCCAGGTTCTAAAGTTGTATTAGGGACGTTCTGTCTAGGTATATTCGGACCCTTATTGGCCACAAACCGGGTACTAGCTGGAACGTTAGTAGAAGCCAATGGGGTTTATACCACCTAAGACTTAGTGCATAGAGCTATAGGTGCTTAAGTATCCTATACCTAGAGCTTATTCTGCAATATAGGGAGTAAGATATCTATTAGCTATTTTCCTTCTCCCGTTTTAAAGCCTTTGGTATAGTCTGGCCGTCATAACGGTCCATTAGCAGGGTTATTCTCCCCTAGCTTATATTTAATCTTAAAATTAAATCGCGTAAGCTCCTCTGCCTATCTAGCTTGTTAAGGTGTAAGCTCCTTTATAGTTATAAAGTAGCGTAGATTGTGATAATCTAAGAGTATATGAGTGGTATAGCTTATATGCTTAAGGTAATGTCGCCACTGTTTAAAGTAGTTAACTATAGCCAGCAGTTCCTTATTGTGGGTATAATACCTAACTTTAGGCCCCTAGAATTTTTTACTATAGAATACTACTGGTCTCTAATAGAGCTGGGTAGTGTCCAGATCCCTATTAGGTTGCAGTAGGATACTAATAAGGGCAAAATTTAATATATTAGTAATTATCATTAATGGCTAATCTGGGTTAAAATGCCGCAGTAATAGAGCTTCTGTAAACTTTGTTTATAGTTCCTAGAAGGCATCCTAAACCTTTCTGGGCTATAACTATAGTTTATACTATTTAGTTAGTCCCTTCTTGGTTTTCTTCCTTCCCGCCTTTAAGCTTTTTGCTCTTTAGGCTAGGTCTTAGGAAGCTTCCGCAATATAGTTAGATAGGTATTGGGCGACGTCCGAGTAGTTATAGATAAAGCGCCTATAAAAATTGGCAAAGCCTAGGAATACTTAAACATCCCAGTAGCTCTCTAGCTCCAGCCACTCTTAGATTATTTATACCTATACTAGGTCCATAACTACGCCTATAGGCGTTATGATGTAACCCAGGAACTCGACCTGCTTAGTATTAAAGGTACACTTTAACGCCTTAGCGTAGAGGCCCTAATTATCCAAACGTTCCAGCACTTGGCGGATGTGTTGCTTATATTAATCCTTGTCTTTTAAGTAGATTAGGATGTTATCTAAATAGATAATATATATGCGGTTAACTAGTCCCCCTAAGGCTCTGTAAATATACGATTAGAATGTCGCAGGCGCATTAGCTAGCCTAAAAGGCATTACCATATACTTAAAGTGGCCGTATTAGGTCTTAAAAGCGGTCTTCTACTTATCCCCTTCTTTAATACGGAGCCTATGATAGGCGTCTTATAGATCCAGCTTTGTAAAGATCTTTGCCCTAGATAGTTAATCTAGCATTTCACTAACTAGTAATAGTAGGTAATGGTTCTTAATTGTAACTTTATTAAGACCGCGATAGTCTACATATAGCCTTATAGTTCCATCTGGTTTTAGGACAAAGAGGATTGGTGCGCCTGCTAGTAACTTACTAGGCTAGATCCATCCCTTTTCCTATATACTATTAAGGTATTCCTGCAGGATCTTAAGCTCTTTGCGAGAAAGGTTGTAAATAGAAAGGTTTGGGGGTTATTTACCCTCTTCTAGATTAATTGCATAATCGTATTCTAAGTTCTGCGCTATAATTTTGGCTTACCTACCTAAAAATACCCTTAGTAAGTCCCTTAGGCCTAATAGAATATTTAACAGATTGGGGTCGCGTTTGTCCTCTATATTGTCGTTAGGTAGGTCCTGGAGCTCCCTTAGGACACTTATAGGTAGCGTCGCGCGCTATAGTGGTTGTTTGTATATAGTTGCTACTATACGTTAAACCGTTTCATGCGGTAGCTAGTAGAGGGTAGGGAACTCTTTAACGCAGCGTTTAAGGTGCTATAGTATATTCTCCGTATATTGCTTAAGCCAGAGTAACCTGTGGCGGTAGAAGTATCTTGTGAGATCTTTAAGATCGCCGCCTCCCTGTAGTGTCTCCGCAACCTGTCTGGTAGCTCCCCATAGGGTCTCTATTATAAAGGGGTTATTACCTATACTAGGCTCTATACCCATCTTGCTATAGAACAGGGGTTTAATTTGATACTCCTTTAGGTGTAGAGCGTATACTATTTTACCTAGAGCCATATCTTCTAGGATGTCTTTTAAGCTTACTAGTAATATACGCCCTTCTAATTCTTTATTGTTCCACCATTTAAAGGCTCCTGTTTTAAAGCGTATCTTAGGGTCTGCTTCTGCAAGCTAAGGGTATCTAAGAATAAGGTTATAGCCTTTAAAGTTAGCCGCCTAGAAGGGTTGCGGGCCGACTACCTTAGTATAGTTGTGCATATTGGCCACTGACACTGTAAGCTTATGGGCACTGTGTAGTTTAATCTAATACTTATCCAGGAACCCTATAATAGGTTTCCGCTACCTTAGCAACAGGATAAGCTTATGCTCTTTTACCAAATTGTATTGTATAAGATTGATTTCGGCGCTGCTGTTATATAGTACTTGGAACTAACATACCTTGCCTATAGGGAGTACCATTTCTAGCTTAATAGCAATACGGAGAGTCTATCCTTCCATATCTTGCCCTAGTTGCAGCCGGGAGAGGTCTGTAACTAGGGCTTTTCTTTTTTTGGATTATTAGTGTGGTTATCACCCTGCTTATTTTTCTAATTAGGTTTACCTCTAGAGAAGTTTTCTCTTAACCTTTTGGAGTGTTCCTATAAGGGTGCCGGACGGGTATTGGGTTGGCCCTAGGAGTCTTTCCCATTACTTAAGGTCCCTAACTTTAACCCTTCTAAATTTCTCTTTAAGAACGGCTTCTTTAAAGTTTAGGTCTGCCCTATATTACTACTAGAGTGCCCGCGCTTCTGGTGACCCCCTAGCTTCCTACCGGAAGAGGTTTGGTTCCTTACTGTATCCTTAGCATTTAGAACTGCTCGTTTAAAATCCGCATATGCGGTAATCCGCGGTAGGGCTCCTACGCGCTTTATTTTATTATAAATTGCTAGCTTAATTCTAGCCTAGATAAATCCAATCTTCTCCTTTTTATAGACGCTACCGTCCTTGTTTTTAAAGGGCTCTGGATTTATTAGTTAAGCATAAGTTTCCATAAAGTTTATAAACTGGCGGAAATTGTGGTGGTCGAGCTATGTCCCATTCTAGAATAGTTCTGCATAATCGTATTATACGACATGTGGATCTTAAGTCCACTTCTTTAGAAAGGTTTGTAGCTGTGGCTATAAGGTAATTTGCTCTTTATTAAGCTAATTAAGTATAATCTGGTTTAGCGATCGGTTTTTAATCTTACTAATAATCCAGCGTATACGCTCTTTGGTATTATCTCGTATTATTAGCATCTTAAAGAAGTTATCTACCTTATGAACCTAATTGTCTAGCTGTTAGGCGTTGGGTCTATAACAGAGTTTTAGGCTATTAGAGGCCTTAGCTAATTGGTCTATATCCTTTTTCTATTTATAGTGTAGATAACTCTCCAAGTCTTCTATACTTCCTTAGGTAGATACTGGGTAGCCCCTAGAAAGCCCTTAGCCTTGGCTAGGTTATAAAAGAGTTTGTCTAGCCTAGATTAATTCCTACCAGATCTGGATTTGCCTTTAAAGGGTTCTAATATGTTTACTAGTAGCCTCCTCCTATATGGCTTCTGAGAGCCTTGCGACAGCTTCCCAATATCCATTTTAAAGGATATCGGTATGGGGCTCTTAACTTTCCGAATTTGGGCCTAGGGAAGCTCCGGCTATAGAAGTAGTGTTAGTATTAGTAACTAGTGTAGGCTTTTTAATAAGGCTTAGGTTTTAAGTTAGTGTTTAGGTTAGATTACTAAAAGGGGTAGGCCCGCTTAGCTTATAAGCAGTCTATGCGCCGCCACTATGCTAATTATGGGCCGATGGTCTTCTGGGAGGGTTCCGGTTAGATCCCTAATTAGACATATTAGTGTATTCCTCTGGCATTTCTAGCTTAGGGGAAGATCTTAGAGTCACTTCTGGCACTTAATCTTCTAATTGGCCTAGGTGGGGCCGGAGGGGTTCTGGTTACTTTCTGGCAGCATTATAACCGTTATAGAGGGTGTTTGCGTTTTCCTTCGCGTTATCGGTAACTGTAGGTATATGAGAGTCTTTGAGCTCCTAGCGCATCTGGGTGTTGGGGCTCGTTCGGCCGTCTTGCCTAGAGGTTTATATTGTCGCAATCTCTTACTGTTGGAGGGACCTTCCTGCCTTAGCGCAACGGCTTTCCATAAGGTATTTATAGAGTTTTTATTTGGGTCGTCGCGAGATTTTCAAGGGAGGATAGTAGGTATAAACAAAAATGTAAACAATCTGGTTCTTAAAGCCAGCTACCCTTCTAAAAAGAGTAGGAAGGATTTGAATATAAGGGGAACTTATAGATAGGGGGCTATAAGGACACAATTGTGGAACAAGATAGATTGGTAAGAGAGACGAATCCTTAAGGAGGTAAGGCCTTGAGGATCGTGGAGACTATATACTACGGGCACGTGCCTCCGGCACGTGACCGACGGCCATCCGAGGGGTGTC
>Ga0307507_10000873_pt1 | contig 66940 bp, 16 predicted proteins | sample 7_EM_MG_FD_207223 | JGI IMG/M metagenome (GOLD analysis project Ga0307507, IMG submission 207223) | Populus trichocarpa ectomycorrhiza microbial communities from riparian zone in the Pacific Northwest, United States - 7_EM | ecosystem: Host-associated > Plants > Roots > Unclassified | place... | reverse complement strand
ATATCCACTTATAACAATTTTAGGAGATTAGATAGCCTATAGAGGAGGCATTATTAATCTCAAAACAGGACCTATTTAGATAACTATTAAAGGGAGACCAGTCAGAATGTCTTTTAATATCCTACCGTTGGGACAGAACAAGGCGATACTAGGAATACCTTAGTTATAGGAGTATAATCCAAAGATTAATTAGGTTATAGGTTAGGTTAATATTAAGGATATACAACAACGTAAAGTGCGATAGTAAACCAAGTTAGTATGGTACCAAGTTAGAGCGACGTATAAAGAGACTAAGTGAGGCTTAAGTTATATACTAAAGAGATACCATAAGTATGGAAAAAAGTTATGGTTACCAGAAAGTAAGAAGCTATTAGAGTATATAGCTTAGGACTATAAAATAGAATTAGAAGAGGGAATAAGTCTAAAGTTCTTTCTAATCTATAAGCTTACTAAAACAGAGTTAGTAGCGCTTAAGGAGTTTATCTAGGAGAACTTATAAAAGGGATATATTAGACCGTTATAGTTATTAGTAGGATATCCAGTGTTATTTATCCTAAAGAAAAACGGAAAACTTAGGATGTGTATAGACTATAGATAGTTAAACAGCATTACTAGGAAGGATAGGTATCCTTTACCCTTAATTAGTGAAATCTAAGACAGGATAGGCAACGCAAAGATCTTTATAAAGATAGATCTGAGATAGGCGTACCACCAGATTAGAATTAAGGAAGGCGACAAATAGAAGGTAGCCTTTAGGTTAAAGGAAGGACTATATAAGCTATTAGTTATGCAATTTGGGCTTATAAACATACTAGCAACGTTCTAGAAGCGAATTAATAGTGTATTAGGAGAATACTTAGATGAATTTGTTATAGCATACCTTAACAACATTATTATCTACTTAAAGAGTAAGGAAGAGCACGGAGAACACGTCAAGTGGGTCTTAAAGAGACTATAAGAAGAAAAGATGCTAGTAGCAATTGAGAAATACAAGTTCTTTACTAGAAAGACCAATTTTGTTAGATTTATTATTAAACTAGGCCAACTTAGTATAGATCTAAAGAAGATTAAGGCTATAGTGAATTGGCAAGAACTAGAGAACGTTATATAGTTAAGATCGTTCCTAGGGTTTTGTAATTACTGCAGAAGGTTTATAGCATAATAGTCACAGGATATTGAGCCATTTACGCGGCTAACGAAAAAGGAAGAACCGTGGGTATAGGGAAAGGAGTAATAAGAACTATTTAAAAGAGTTAAAGAGTTGTTTACCTAGGAGCCAGTTCTTAAGATCTATTAACCAGGTCTAGAGACGGTTGTAGAAATGGATGCATTAGACTTTACACTAGGAGTATGCTTTCTATAGAAATATTAAAATGGATAGCACCCAGTAGCATACTATAGTTGGAAGATAACACTACTAGAGTTAAACTATAACATCTACAATAAGGAGTTGTTAGGTATAGTTATAGCACTTAAGGAATAGAGAGTATTCTTACAAGGCATAGAGAAACCATTTATGGTTAAGATAGACTATAAGAACCTTATAGGATTCCTAACAACAAAGGAACTCAACTAAAGACAGGTTAGATGGGCGGAAATGCTTATAGAATACTATTTCGAAATTCAGTATACTAAGGGTACAGACAATGCACAAGCGGATACTCTAAGCAGAAAGGCTAAACTACAGAGTAGTGAAAAGCTATTAGGAGCTTTATTATAAAGGGATTAAGACGGATTAATTAGGTATAATTATCCAAAGATCGCAGCAACTAAGGAAAGTTAGATCTATAAATTACCAGAGAGTAATTGGATATAGAAGATCTAAGAAGTATAGGCAGAGGATCTAGACTTAGAGTAATATAAAAATAAAGAAGTAACATATGTACCTAAGTCTATTATAGAAGAATTTGTTAAGGAATTCCATAAGGGAATAACATAAGGACATAACAGAGCTATAGGCTTAGTGTTAAGACTTTAAGAGAAGTATATTATTTAAGGAATCTAGGGACTAGTAAGACAAGTTATAAAGGAATATCTAGATTACCAAAGGAACAAACTAACGAGGTATAAGCCGTATGGAAGGCTATAACCTGTTAAGACACCAGGAAGACTATGGGAGGTTATATTATAGGACTTTATTATTAAGTTACCAAAGTTAAGAGATCCTATTATAGGATAAGATTATAACGCAATTTTAGTAATAGTGGATAAGCTAATAAAGTGGGGATACTTTATAGCATGCACTAAAGAGATATTAGTAGAGGATGTTGCTAGAATCTATATAAAAGAAGTATTTGCAAGATATAGAGCACCAGACAAGATTATATTGGACAGAGATCTAAGATTTATAGTAGTATTTTGGGAAGTGTTTCTGGCAGAATAAGGAGTTCGCGTAGTAATATCTACAGCGTATTATCCGCAGACGGACGGACAAATGGAAAGACTAAACTAGACACTAGAACAGTATCTAAGGCATTATATTAATCATATATAAAACAATTGGGTATCGTTACTACTAGTTATATAGTTTGCATATAATGCAACACCGCAAGAAGGAATGGGGACATCACTATTTAAGGCGAATTACGGATATAAGCCAAGAACATCGTTATCGCCACGTTAAGTAAAAAAGACGAGTAGCACAGCTAAGCAAAGAATAGAGATGTTAATAAATCTTCATGCAGACCTTAAAGAGACAGCTAAACTAGTACAAGAACAAATAAAAAGGTACTATAATACTAGGAGATCTAAGGGACCAGATCTTAAGGAGGGGGATAAAGTATGGCTACTATATAAAAATTTCAAGAGTCGACGACTAAGCAAGAAGTTGGACTACGTTAGACTAGGACCCTTTAAAGTTAAGTAAAGAATTTTATTGGTTACGTATAAGTTAAACCTACCAGCTAAAATGAAAATCTACCCTATATAGCATATCGCAATGCTAGAGCTAGCATACGGAAATGTTGAGCCACCAGTCTATAAGGCAGACATATATAGAGGACAAAAGGAAGACGAATGGCAAGTTTCGAAGATTATCAGTTACGAGGATATAGATGACGAAATATAGTATAAAATAAAGTGGATAGGCTATAGTAAGACTACCTAGGAACTACTAAGCAACCTAAGGAACGCTATAGGAAAGGTACGGGAGTATTAGAAGAAAGTAGGTTAGGTAATATTAACAAAGAAGGATCGCCAAAGAAAGAGTTACCTAAGGGGGACCTAAGAGGAGCAATTGCTGAGCTACTCGGAGTTGTTTCCCTTATAGGAGGAGAGCTAATCCTTTTGTTACCTAGCTTAGACAAACCCTGTTAAACTAGTTTTTACTTCTTGGAACAAACCTTCTCATAGACACGTTTAAGGCGTTAAAGACGAGTATAAGCTAAACGTTAAGCTTTAAGGACGCGTGCGGACTCTTCTGAGGCATGTTAAACCTTAAGTAGTACAGAGGCCAGCTCACTATTAAGCTTTATAGTGGTAGATTAAACACGAGACCCTATAATAAGTTACTTAGGGAACTCAAAGACTGTTAAGAGTCATAGGACGCGCACACTTAGTGTTAAAAACCGAGCGAACATTATAGGACGATTGAACGTTTGCTTTAGTGTACTTAGAGTAAGAAGAGGGTTGTTAAGACAAAGGACTTGCTAGTGTAACACAGACCAACCCCTCTTTCGCGCACCTTAAGTAGGGAATTGCCATCACTTCACCAAGCGATAGTATGGAGGAAATGGTACGAAGGCGACGCTTAACCTAGGAAAGAGAAGAAGAAGCTTTAGGTATAATAAGTATAGATATTAACTAGACTAATTAAACGGATATTACACCTCTAGTGGACAATTTAGAGATATTAGGAATCTTCAAGGACGAAGATAAAGAGGAGGGAGATAGTATTACGGACGCTTTAAGTACGGTGTTATAACTACTTAGAGAGGAGTCGGCGGAAGCTAGTTGGTTAATACAGGCACGGTCTAGGATGGATCCGGTGGAACTATGTAACAAGGAATGGTAACTAAGGTCACGTGGTGTTAAACGTATTAACTGTGTTAAACGGAAGGGATATTATGTTTAATACAGACAACACGTACCTTATGTACAAGAGAGGATTTCCTAGGCGTACGGTTATGTATTTAAAGGACCTTAGTCCCTACTGTAGATAGTTCTCTCCTTATAGTGAATCTTAGAATACAATTAGAGTTAATCTGTTAGGCAACCACTCCACTAGTTGTTATTATGTTGTTGACTTGTCGTACCTATATACCCAGCCCATTGACAGAACCCACCGTAGTTCCTGCTATAAGGTTCCGTTATATCTAGGGCTGTTTAAAAATTACTAGGTAACTTAGAGTAGTTATAAAGAGCTTAATTAGTTTTTTATAGTTTAAGTATTAGAGTTTTAGGGCCGCTATATAAGTAATACGGCCCAAGATAGTGCGTTTGCCGTTAAATCTAAATAGGTTAATATGCCGGTTAAGGGGTATTAGGGTAAACCTATTATCTTATATAAAAATCTTATTAATAAATCCTATACCGCTAGCTTCTATATTAATTAGGACTTAAGTATTAGCCTATTAACCTTTCTACTAAAGACAGTAGTTAATAGTTATACTACGATTCTAAGAGTTAGGGTTTATAATATCTAATATATTTAACAAGATCTTATAATATAGCTATTCTAGAGAATAACTTAACTCTAAAATATACCTTTTAGTAGTAAGTAGGAAGGGGTTTCTATAGAATATTAATTATAATTTTATCTTTATAAGTGGTGCTTACTAAATATAGGGTTAGAACTAGGTAAAGATTAATGATGGTAACTAGAGGGCTAGTACAGTAAACTGTTACTAGTATTAGCCGTTTATAAATTATATTAAGGTATAGGGATAGAGCAGTATTTTAAAATATAAGTCTTGCTTTCGCATTTAAAGTAAAGGGCTAGCTTAATATATTATTCTTATTTAGGAGACCTTAGTAGGGCGTACCCTAGGGTCCCTATATTAATATCTATAGCGTTAGGGTACTTAGGCTAAAATAATAACTTAGTAGACATTTATGGGGTTATTATACTATATTAAGGAACGGACTTTAGTATTAGGCGTAGTATATTATTATAATATTTATTAATAATATTTATATAGGCGTTAAGGGCTCCTAATAGGTCTACGCCTATTAGGGAGGTTTTTAGTTTAGGGCTTAGAAACTTAATAAGACTATTTATAACGGGACTTCCGTTACAAGCGCTACGCTATACGCGTAGCTGGTTTCCTTTTCTTATTTAATGACGTTAGCAGATAGTTTATCCGCCCCAACACCCTTATATAGATTTAGCCGCAGCTACATTCCTATTAAGTTCTCTAGCAATCCTCTTAAGTCTCTATAATAGCCGTATATAGCTATTAATTCTTAAATCTAATGCCTATTTATCTAGCGTTCGCATATAATATATTATCATCGTAATATTAGGATTGCTTACCTGTTTAGCTAGACGTTAACAATAGCGCAGAGCTATTGCGGACTCTCTATATAGACTCTTTAACATATCTAGACCAGACTTTTTTTCTTCTTCCTTTTTTCTAGATAACCACTATATCTAACCCGGCTCTTCTTTTATTAGTACAGTAGCTATAACAGGAACTCTAGAACCAGCGTACTAAGATCTAGTCACTCCAATTACACCTTAATGCCTTACGCGTTAACATCTACTAGCTTTAACTCCGGCTCTAGCTTTAGCTCTAGACCTGCCCTATATCTACCCTAACTACTTATCCGCGTCTCCCTAATCTACTACGCTTTAATAGTAAGCCTCTTACGTTATGTACGTGGCTCTTATTAATTAGGGTAAAGCTCTAATCTAACTAGCTTGCTAGTACTAACGCGTTTAACTATATATAGGATCGCCTTAAGCAGTCCTAGTAGGCTTCTATCCTATACCTCCACTAGTTAGCTAAAGATACCCAGTCCTAAACCCCTAAAGATATCTTCTCTTTCTTTTAGCGCCTTTACTATAGCCTAAGAGAATAATAGGAGGCTATTTAGCGCTTTTTATCTATACGCTAGAGAGAAGAGGAGTTACTTATTACGTACCTCGCTCGCTTTAAGCAATTTATATATAAGGCTAGTGCTTCCTCTTAGCTAGATATATCACGCGTTATAGCGCTCTATTATAGCTTCCGTCCTGCCCTTTACTAGTCTTTTAAGGAGTTAAGCGATACCCTATTTAGCCTATTATACAGTAAATACGTTAAGCTTGTTTAGCGCCTTAATTGCTACTCCTATTGCCTACTAGTCTAGAACCTACCAGTCCAAAACTAGCTAGTCTAAAAAATAGCCTAGAAACCCATCGCCGCCTATAAGCCTATAGACATTAACCTCTAGCTCTAAACTGCCAGTCTTATCCCTACTCCCTAGTCTAGAAATAAGTTAAGAGCCCTACCTAGCTTCCGCTCCCGCCCGCTATCTGCTACCTTATTATAATTACGATTATCCTCTACTAAGTCTACTAAGCGTTATATACATCGCCTAAAGAACGGATTATATCTCTAATATAGTGTACGTAATTACTAAATTACCTAGTATCTACACTCTTATAATAACTTCTAACCCTACTATATTAGACCTATTACCCCCTAAAGGGGGGGGGGTACTATAATAGGACTCCCGTTATAAGCGCTACGCTATACACGTAGCTAGTTTCCTTTTCTTATTCAACGACATCAGCAGATAGTTTATCCGCCCCAACACCCTTATATAGATTTAGCCGTAGCTGCATTCCTATTAGGTTTTCTAGTAATCCTTTTAAGTCTCTATAATAGCCGTATATAGCTATTAATTCTTAAATCTAATGCCTGTTTATCTAGCGTTTATATATAACACATTATTATTATAACACTATTAATTAGTGCGGAGTTGTTCTAGCCTATTTCTTTTATATAATAGTTAAATTCGGAAAAGTATACTAGGAAGCTTTTTGTTCCTTAAGCTATATAGTTTATCTCCCTCTAAGTAGTAGCTTAGTAGTTTAGGTTACTATATATAGCTTTAAGAAGTATAACTAGACTTTATACTAAGTTCGGTTAAAGGGGTTTAATAAGGTTAGTTATATCTCCTTCTAGTCGATTTAGGGCGTAGTAGAGTTAATTAGCTTTAGTTAGGTAGCGGTTAGCATTACCAGTTAGCTTATTTTTAAGCTAGCTTAGGGATAATTAGAGTTCTTATTATTTACTAGTAAATATTAGAGGGTCTAGTAGTTGTTTAGATTATTATAGTATAGTAGTTAGTTTAGGGTAAATAGTTTTTATTTTTTATTTTTTAATGTCTATTGTATTATACTACGTATAATACTACGTATGCAGCCTCTGGGCTATGGCGCTATAGTCCTATATATATAAATCCTTTTTAGGCAGCTTAATATATACTAGTAACTATGTCCTAGTAGTTTATAAATCTCTAATTTAGAGATTTATAGCTCTCTAGTAGAAACTAGATTGCAGTAACTATTAGGTAGTAAGAAAACAGTAGAAAACGATAGAAAATAGTAGAAACCACACGAAATCCTAACGCCTATCCCTGTCCTATTTATAATTCATTCTATTTTTTTGCTCTTTACTATCTATCTACTAGGACCTTCTAGAGATCTTGCTGTTACTAGCCACTTTCTAGTAGCTATTCCTGTTCTATTTAAAAATAGAAAAAGTGCCTCTTTTCCCTTCTTTGTACAAAATAGCTTCTTTAAAGATAGAGTAGAGCCTAATTGCCTTTGCATTTCTTTTTTTTCTTTTCTATATAGGCTACAATCTAATAGTAGGTGCTTAGGAGTTTGTAAGGCACTATATTCTCTAAAGCATCTGCCTTCTTCGTCCTTCCCTATTTGCTTAAAGAAGGATTTAAAGTACCCTTTTCCTAGTTTTAGCTAAAAGAAGGCTGATTGTATTCTTTTAGGATATTTATCCTTAGGGGCTTTAAGAGAAAAGGAGTATTTTCCCTTACAGATTCTAGTGTAGTGTTTTTATAAGGCTATTGCCTAGGTATATGGTAGGGAGTAGGCAAGCCAAGTATAAGTTATAAGGAGAGTCAATGGAAGAGGACGATATAGTAAAGAGTGGGTATGGCAATACCTCGTACAGAGACGAACCAATAAGGAGGGAAGGGCTGGCCCCTAGCCCGTATACCCAAATGAATTAATTTCTATGTACAAAAAGGTAAGCAGTGCCGAAGCCTTGCTTGTACAGGGAAATAGGGAATGGGGAGAAAAACCAGCCAAGCAGCCTCGATAAAAGCCTTAACCTATGGCCAAAACCCAGTGGGAAAAAAGGCCTATTTAGGAAGGAAAAGAGCGTCTGCTAGTGGGTAAGACTTAATCGCATATAATTAGTCTTGAAGAGACAACCGTATATAGTTAAGTCTCGTTAGCTCTATGGCTAACAGCCAGATAGTCTCTACTTGGAGCCGGCTTGATCGCGTAGGATCTTTAAGCTGTAGCTCTTAAAGCTGTCGCTCTGAGATAATTGCCTGCGATTAGGTCTCTGTAGCCCTTTTGGCTGGTAACCGGAGAGTCTCTGGGTCGGAGCCGTAGCTCCTAATTGCCTCCCCCGGCCGCGTAATTAGTTTTTATAAGGAAGTAATGGCCAAATAGCTTATACGCGTGTTTCCTTCCTTCTGAATTACGCTATTGTAACGGAGTTGTATTAGTAAGTAGATCACGTAGGATCTAAGAGCTGCTGCCATATCTTTTAGGCGAGCTATAGCTCTTAAAGCAACCAAGCAGCCTTAAAAACCTCAACTTATAACCAAAACCTAGTGGGAAAAAAGGTCTTTTAGGAAGGAAAAGAGTGTCCGCTGGTAGGTAAGATTTAATCGCGTTTTAATCAATCTTAAAGCCGTAGCTTTTTTAATCTAGCCGTAGCTTTAGATTAAAGCCGTAGCTTAATGAGCCGTCGCCAATTCTTGGGCGAACTATAGCTCTTGAGGTAAGCCGCAGCTTACGAGATTATATAGGATCTCTAAGCCGAAGCTTAAGGTAAGCTATAGCTCTAGGAGACAACCACCTACGGTTAAGTCTTGGTAGCCCCTTGGCTAATAACTAGATAGCCTCTGGGTTAGAGCCGTAGCTCTAGGATTGCATTTAATCTAGAAGTGAGGGTAATAGCTATAGCTTTAAAAGCTAGCCGTTAGTTCTTTGGATAGCCATTAAATAGCAGTCGGATAGCCTCCAGGGTAGCTGCATCTCTGTAATGGCGTTTAACCTTCCAATCTCTGTTGGTGGAACCTGCTTACGTCGCAGCAATCCGCGGTTGGCCTAGAGTATTACTAGCTTAATTGCGTAGGATCCCCCTTAACTCCTACCAGAGAGCTTTTGGATAGTAATTAAATTACCTTTAGGTTGCCGTCGGGGCAGAGCTGCACCATAGCATTGTTGATTGTATGCGGGTATACCAATCGCTAGGAAGTGATTGTGTATAATCTGGATAGCCCCTGACCTTTAGCCAGGTAGCTACCGTCTCCTTTCCTTCTCCTAATCCGTATCTATCTAACCGTTATGCGGATGCGATCTGCTAAACGTCTGGTATAGCTGCTCTGCAGCATACGCGATCGTCCTAGGAAGGTAGAGGACCTGATCCGTATTCTAACACCATTATGCGGATGCGATCTGCTAGGCGTCTGCTAGTGTACCTGCTCTTGCAGTGTACGCGGTCATCCTAGGTAAAAATAGAGGATTGTGAAATGTGAAATTGCTCGAGGGTGGAGCCCTCAGCTTGCTACCGGCTACTACCTACAAGGGTGTAGGATTGGTTTAAATGTAAGGCTATTGCCTAGGTGTACGATAGGGAGCAGGTAAGCCGAGCATAAGTCACAAGGAGAGTCGATGGAAGAGGACGATATGGTAAAGAGTAGGTATGGCAATACCTTGTACGGAGACAAACCGATAAGGAGGGAAGGGCTGCAAGCCCAAGGGAGCTTATAAGGAGGTGCCAAGGGCTAGCCAAAGGCTAGCCTTGGCAGCCGCCAAAAGATCCCTTACAGTTTTCCTTTGCTTTTATTTTGTTGCCAATTATTCCTCCACTATTCTAGTATCGTTTCTCTTGCTACTCTCCCTAAATAGGCTAAAGAGGTATAAGAAGAATGTATTTTTCTTCTAGAGGCCATTTTTAGCCAATAGTATGTCCACGGTTCGTTTTGTGTGGCTAAATTAGCAGCTGAGTCAGATTTTGCAGGCAAAGAGGACCGTGTGCTTAGCATATATGGATATTACCCCATGTCCACGGTCGATTTTTGATCGCCAGTAACGCCGCGCTCTTAATACCCGTCAAGCGCTATACGTAGAGCTGGCTGAGAGCTCTCTGTTTGTACTAGAATGGCAAGAATTGGCCGTGGGTTAATAAAGATATTTACGTTTTAAGTCAGGCGCCGCCATCGTACAAGTGTTACGGCGCTGGTGGAAAACGGTGAATTGTGGCGGACAATTGCAGACAGTTTCAGATAGTTGCAGTCACGTGACTCGAGGACCGCATAAAACCTCGAGCGGCACTACTATTCTTCTCCTTTTCTTTCTCTAGCTTTGGATCCTCGTTTATAGACTACTAATTATATAGGCTTGCGCGTCCCTCTTACCATGCTCGTGCCTTAATTAACTAAGTCGCTAATATTATCTAAAGCTCGTCTATTCTTTCTTCCTAAGAAGGAACTTAAATATATCTATAGACTAAAAAATAGGACAGGAACACAGAATAAGACCCTAAGGACATTGCTAGAACTATAAAAAACAGAACAGAACTAAAAGAATACAAATAAAATACGAAACCTAAAAATAGGACATATACGGACCAGAACCCCCTAGAAAATAAATTAACACCGAAAATTACCTAATACTTCTACCACTATGCTAAGAAATACAGTAGCTGGTAAAGCCGCTGCTAGACTTGTAAATACCTCTAATAGTAAAATAGTCGCCGTCTTAACCCCCTAGGAAGAGCTTATAGTAGCTAATGCTAAAATTAAACGGCTTTAAGAGCTACTTAAAATCAGAGACACCCCTATACCTAGTAAGAAGTTATTAAACACCTAAAGACTTGCTATGGTCCTTAAGGCCCTAGCCCAATATATAGCATTAGTATTGTTGCGGTTTATAAAGGTCGCGGACCCCCTATTACTTATAGACGGAACTAACCCTATATTTAATAACTAGAAGCTTTAATTATAGGATAAGCTTAAAGTTAATATAAACCACTTTCCTAATACCTAAGCTAAAATGGCATACGTCTTTGGCCGCACTGGTGGTAATATATAGACATCGGGAAAATATGGTACCCTACCAATGGCCTCAATGGTTGGTAGTTGACGCAATTGGCGCGCAGTTGAGGGCATTTGGCAACTCGACCGACTAGCCTATGTCGTATTTTTTTTTGACGCAGCCTGCGCGCAACCTGCGCGCAACCTGCCAGCAATCTGCGCATTTGGCAACCACAATTGTATTTACCTCTTTTAAATAAACAAAAGCTACTTTAAGGCTATTTATAAGGCTAGCAAAATAAATATTATTATTTTAGATAATTTAATATAATATAGCGATGGTTCTCTTTTACCTATCTACCTATTAACTTACCTACCTGCCTATCTACCTACCTGCCTGCATCGCCTACCTGTCTACATCGCCTACCTATCTGCATTGCCTACCTGCCTACATCACCTACCTGTCTGCATCGCCTACCTGTCTGCATCGCCTACCTGTCTGCATCGCCTACCTGTTTGCATCTGCCTACCTGTCTATATCTGCCTACCCGTCAGCATCTGCCTACCTATCTGCATCTACTTGCCTGTCTGCATCTGCTTACCTGTCTGTATCTGCCTACCTGTCTGCATCTGCCTACCCGTCAGCATCTCCCTGTTTGTGCCTACCTGTCTGTGCTGCCTTAATTCGATCGATCGATCGAATCGTTTATAGTGTTCGCTGGCTAGTCGTTGTCGTCTGGCTCTGGCGACGGTCGTCTGGTTCTGGCGACGGTCGTCTGGTTCTGGTAACGGTCGTCTGGTTCTGGTAACGGTCGTCTGGTTCTAGCAACGGTCGTCTAGCTCTGGCGACGGTCGTCTAGCTCTGGCGACGGTCGTCTGGTTCTGGTAACGGCGGTCTAGTTCTGGCGACAGTGGTCTGGTTCTGGCAACGGTCGTCTCCTACCTACCTACCTACCTACCTACCTACCTACCTACCTACCTACCTGCCTGCCTGCCTGCCTGCCTGTGTCAGTGTATGATTCAATTTAGGGGAGGGGTTGGCCCGATTAAAGGCCCTGATTACATTCAAACGGTGGTCGTCTAGGGTACCTCCCTAGAAGGCCTTAATTTGATTCGGTAACAGGCCAATATTAAAGCTCTGGTTTAATTCGATTAATTAATTAATTAAATTATTCATAGTGTTTGCTAGCTGGTTATTTAAACGGTCGTTGTCTGGTTCTGGCAATAGTCGTCTAGTTCTAGCGACAGTTATCTAGTTCTAGCGATAGTCCTCTACTAGCTGCCGTTCTGGTGCCTCCCTAAGTAGGGAGGATATAAAAAAGGAAGGGTAAAAAAAAAATAAGGTGGCTATATAGGGCCAGAGGAGTCTAAAGCTCGGCCAGTGTTGCCAAAAGCTCCAGGAGTGCTCGCCAAGGCACTAAAACCTCAGCTAGTGTTGATATTCTGATACCAACCCAGCTTTACTTGGTACATAATTCAAACTTTCATTAAATCACGTTTAGAGGCAATAACACAATTATATTTCAATTATAACGTTAATACAGCTATTTGGAACCTTTAATTAAATACTTCTTACCATTCATTACAATTTCAAAAGATATTAGTAATAAAATGGACAATATAAGTTTTGGGAGGTTATATTAAGGTTATATTAAGGTTTTATTAAGGATCTAATATGGCTATAAACCCTAGAGAACCAGAAGTCTAGAGAGGTATTTATTAATATTCTATATATATTATTATCTTAATCTAACCTAACCACATTAGTTGCCGCCAAATCCCTTCTAGCCCTTAGAGAACAACTGCAATAACTCTTATATAAGCACTATAGGTATATATCTAGGTTATATCCATAATCTAACATAGAATAGACACCACTTAATAGTCCAAACACCTAATTTCGCAATGAGGTAAAGTGACTTCTAGTGGTTATAAGTAGGATCTAATTAGGATATAGACCGAAAATTTTCTCTAAAATGGGCAGGTGAATGCTTTCAGTGGGATGGAGGTCGCATAAAATATAAGTTATATTTTAGATAAAACCACGTTATATCTATAATCTAACCTCAATAGATTATCAACAAAGTCTTTAGTAGCCCTAGCAGCTCTATCCAAGATCCAGACGCCACTATAATGGCTATATATGGCACTCCAGCAAATAGGGTAGCAGCTTCCAGGCCATATTCTAATCCAGACTTAGATAGTAGTAAGGGCAAGGGTTCTAGCACTTATAATACTTCTTTGGCCAAATATTATAAAAGGGCGCATTTCTGGTGCCCCTAGCCAATACACCAAGGCATGGTACCTTGGACTTAACAAGCGCCTAGGGTGGGTTCCGTTCTTTTACATTAAGGTAATATCTAGTATGTATCTAGCTTATATCCAAGATATAACCTAAATATAGCCCTATAGTAAACATTTTCTTGTCCATGTTCTACCAGAGGAGATTTTCTATAAATGGGATTATACTATTAGGAAGACTATAAGTTATAAGTACTATATATCTTTGTTATATCCTAGATCTAACTATAATAGAATCCAAATACTAAGCACACTATTTGCGCTTAGGAAAAAAAATTCGCAAATGGTTATAGAGGATTAATTAAGTATATTAAGTCGCATTTCCCAATAAGATCCCAGATGTATCTATATTGTATCTATATTATAACCTTTTTCTAATCTTAAAATAAAGAAAGGTGTAGGCTATATAATTAGAAGTGTAAAGCCTAGAGGTTAAAAAGAGCTAGAATTGGATAATTTAGATAGTATGGTTGTCTATATATCTATATTATATTCTAGATCTAACCTATTTTAGCGGCTTAAAAGACACTTTATAGAGCTATTTATACAGAAGAGGAACTGCAGGTTATATACCCTGTTAGTAAAGCAGTAAGAAAGGCTGGAATATATTATAATAGTATAAACTATTGTTCTTCTATCTAGGATATATTACTAATATATTTTAGCGCCCCTAGCCGAAAATACACCCTTAATAGCCAAAGGTCATAAAAAACGCAAAGCAACTTCAGCAGATCTAGGTATGTTATTATTTATAATCTTATTATATTATAGATCTAACTAGAATATATAGAGGAGCCAGTTAAGTAGATGCGCATTATATTCCATTCTAGAATTCTATTAACACCTAAGGGTAAGGCAAGTTTAGGTAGTTCTAATTACTATATAACCATAATCTAACCATAATCTAACCATAATCTAACCTTAATATAGCCTAACCACACCGCAATATTTAAGGTTATTAGCAAGTCTAATAAGCAGAAGTATTCTTTATATAGGACCAGTAGTAAGAGTAGGTTTATTAGTTATATTTCTAATATATCTTAGATCTAATATAAATAGCATGCTTATCTAACTAGGCTATATATATATAGTTTAACAAGGTATGCTTATAGTCTTTAATTATATTACTAATATATTTATAATCTAACTATAAATAAAACTTCATTTTACCCGGGACAACGCTGCTAGGGGTTATAGATAACTTTAATAATAGGAAGACATTTAATACTAAAGAGGACTACGCTATGTAGGTTAAATAGGTTATAGCATTTATATATCTTAAATATATCCTAGTTCTATCCTAGTTCTATTATAAACACTAAAGTATTAAGCGCGGGCATGGAGCATAGCGTAGAGTATATAGGTTAGGCTTTCTTAGATATTGCAATGTCCTTATATCTAGGTAATAACCTTAATATAACCTCTACTCCTTATACTTATAAATATAAAAATTTGTATTAACCAAGCTCTCATTCTAATTTTCTTAGCTCCAACTCTAGCTTCCGATTTTATAGTTCAATTGCCTTTACTTCAGCTTCTATATATAAAACCCTAGCCTCTTATTTACGAACATTTAATTAGGATTACTATAGCGTTAACTGTTGTAAAAATTAAGCTTGTTAAGTAACTGTTATATAAAGTAAAGACTGTAAGCTACTATTATATCTTAGATATAGTTAGCTTATAAGCTAGATACATTAAGGATATATCTAGATAATCTTACTTAATAGTAAAATAGGTCTAGGAGAGAGCGAAACCTAGCCATTATTTAATGTTATAATAGAGGAGACTAAAAGATATTAGCTTTATAGAACTTAGTAAAATCTAGAATATAATATACCAGAGCAAACAGAGGCAATAGATTGTAAGCGAGATTTTAATTATACGCCTCGCAAACTTCGTAATTGTAACCATGGGCGTATATTAGTTCTAGAAGATGATATATCTAATATAACATTATTAAAATCAAAATCTTTATCCTCTTTAATACTTATAGATATAGCATTAGCTTTTCCTTTGCTAGTATGGGCCTATTTTCTTAAATTTTCTAGCTCTTTTAAACCTCGTTAAACTATAGCAGATTATATTAGCAATATATCCACGTTAAAGCCATAATAAAGCTATATATTTACGCTTCTCTGCAAGAGCCATTTTTTTGGTGATAGATGTAGTTCACGACATATATAAAATTCCATGCTGATTATACACCTTCTACGCTTTATAATTAAAAATATTAATTCTCTGCCCACTAAATCTGTTATTATAATACTATATAACAGATATAACAGATATACAAACATTAAAATAGCAGCAAGAAGGCTTAATTAACGCCCTAGATTATTTACTCAAAGATAAAAGCATTTAATGGCGTTTATATTCTTTACAATTATAGAGAATATATTATTATCCATTTTACTGCAATACGGATTTATTCTAGATGCAATACATATATATCGCTTATGTTAACACTAGTTTACAATTTTATAGTTATTGCTGTACTTTTCTATAACCGCGAATATTAGAATATAGATATAATATAGATAAATTAGGGATATAATATCTCCATACTTTTAATTACGTCTAAAACTTTATAGTATTACTTATAGCTTATAGCCTCTATAATCAAAGCCATATACTGCCTAACACTATCTTAGCCTATATTTCCAGCTCTAATAACCCAACAAATACCGCAAAGAATGTGGATTTGGCAATATATAATTATAGACTTTATATGTCCCTGCCAGGTCTACAAGGGGTCAATATCTGCTAGGTAAAGGCCAAGCCCTAATATATTTTAGTAATATCTTTAATATATACGCATTATAAAATACCTTTTACCTACGCCCTATCCATATCCATAAGAGCTGTATAAAATCCACGTTTATAAATATAACTCCAATAAGTTAAATAGCCGCAATTCTTATATAAGCGGAATACAGTATAGAAAAGTTGTTAATACATTTCTGCTAATTAACCTATGGCTTAGTTTACAAAAACTCTTATTAGTATAATAACTATAGCCTTATTAGAATAAAGATATAACTATAATATAACCATAATATAACCAGGTTATATAATACCTTTATTAATTCTAGGGATATTTATAGCAATTATAACCTTATCTAACCTAGCTGTACTAACCCGTTTAAAAGACATATCAATTTTAAACATTTTTAACGTTAAGAGTATTTCTGCCTGGCCTTTTTAAAAGTATATAATTATTAGCTTGCTATCTTAGTGGAATATATCTTATATATATCTAGGACCTATTTTATAATGCAGATGCTTTTTAAATATTACCCCTTATATATCTTAACCTCGCAGAAATAATAAAAGCTATTGCTTTTTAATTAGGTATTAAATCTTATTAAGAGTTATAAGGCTTTGGTAAAGGCTTAAAAGGCTAGTAATATTATATTTTTTACAAAACTCTTTTATTAAAGGGCTATATATAAAAGAGCCTAATAGAATAAGGATAGAGTATTAATATAACTTAGATATAACGTACTTAAAGTAAGCCCTGGCCCCAACTATCACTAAATTTATTGTTAAAGTTCTTTAATAAGCTATATTGGAACCTTTAACGGAGGCGCTAGAGGATGTATATATTTGCTATAAGAAGTTAAAACAATATATAGGCAATCCTTAATATTATCTAGCTATATATAGTTAAACTCCATGTTATAAGAGGCTAGTACCCATTTTCCAGGTCCTTAGGCGTAGTTACAGCCTAGATATATTAAGGTTATATTATAGTTATATGCGTATTATAATAACTTATTACAATTATCTAATCTTTTCTTCCTATACTTTACCGCTGCATAGGTTTCTAGAGTGCCCTAATAGCCTTAGTTAAGTAAATCTCTTAAATATTTTAATAAGTATCTTAAAACTAAAAAAAGAGACTTTTAGTAGTGTTTTTTATGGTTTTATATTTAACTTCCCTTAGTATAGTATATACTTGCCACAGGTCTATCTGTAAGTAACTAGTTATAACTTAGTTATAGTTATAATATATTTAGGATATATTAAACACTAACCATATACTTTACAATATAAAGATATGGCTTATAACTAGCACTCTACTCTATATAGGCAATCTAGTACTAAAATGCATAACAAATACTGTTATAAAGTCTATATATATTAATAAGAATAGATAATATAAATAAGTATCTTACATATTTATATCTCTTCATTTAAGATTATCTTAATTTAATTCTATTAAATCGCCAAGGAAATATATAAGAGTATATAATATCTATATTATAACTTAGATATAGTAATATAATATTATAGATATATTATACCTTTTCTTGCAATTTATATATTCTTTCCCAGTCTTTCTCTATAACTTGCTTATAATAAAAGTTTTATAGCTAAGGGTCTAAGTATTTACAGCAAAACACGCCTATATAGGGTATCTGTCTCCTAAAGCACTTTTAGAGACTAAGAAGAGGGCATATTATACTTATCTTATTCCTTAATATGCATAAGTATTATATCTATCTATATTAGAACCTAGTTATATATAAGATCTATCTAGGATATAGTCTCTTACATTTTTGTATATCTTGGTAATATTCTTATTATTTAGCTATAGGCTAGATAAATCTATTATATATCTAATCCCATGCTTAGAGGATATAGGATATTCTAGTATCTCTTAACTAAATATAAGTCTTTCTACTACAAGCAATCCAGTTTGTGTAATTAATATTAAGCCTAGCTATATTATAGAAATAATTAGTTTACATATTATATATAGCTTATGTTATAGAATTCTACTTACTACTAGCATTAAAGAAGAGGCATTGGTAGATTATTATAGCGTGGATATTTAGGATTATATATCTTCGTAATACTCCTAATATAAGCTGGATATATCCTAATTACTATCTTTAATATTTATATATGTACATTCCTCCTACACCTATTGCCCTTTATAAAAGAAGTCCTCCTATAATTATTCCAAGTCTTTAATTAAGGACTAAGTTGCTTCTATTAGCAGTAGTATAGAAGAACTACCTAAGATAGGTAAGTGCGTAAGGGTGCCTAGATTATATCTTGGATATATTATTAATCTATCCTAGATATATCTCTGCGCACTTTAGGGTGGCTGCGTATTATTAGCCATTTCCAATACTAAGATTGCACGATCTTAGATATACCAAAAATAGAGTATAGTTGCAATATTATACGATTAAGTGTAGCTTTAATGGCGATAATTTTAAAGAATTTTGTATTAAAAGCTTATGAAGTGTGCGCGCACGGTGCTAAGTTCATCTAGTGTAAGATTTTGCGACGTGGCGTATTTTAACACTCCCGGAGCTTTCGGCAACACTGGCCGAGCTGTATGGGCAGAGGCACGTGTAGAGGCTATCGGGAATATAGCGGGGACCCGATGCAGAGCTTCGTGTAGAGCCTCTGTACGCAGAGCTTCGTGCAGAGCCTCTATGCGCAGAGCTTCGTGCAGAGCCTCTATACGCAGAGCTTCGTGCAGAGCTTCGTGCAGAGCCTCTATACGCAGAGCTTCGTGCAGAGCTTCGTGCAGAGCCTCTGTACGCAGAGCTTCGTGTAGAGCTTCGTGTAGAGCTTCGTGTAGAGCTTCGTGTAGAGCTTCGTGTAGAGCTTCGTGTAGAGCTTCGTGTAGAGCTTCGTGTAGAGCCTTGTGCAGAGCCTCATGCAGAGCCTTGTGCAGAGCCTCCAAGTAATAAGACTATATAATAGTTAAATATATAGTATATAACTTTACCTTAATTGCATGTTAAGAAATATACAGTTACTTTTTAAAGTTGCTAAGTAGGTTAACTGCGTGTCAAGGAATATGCAGTTAGCTTTTAAAGTTATTAAGTAGGTTAACTACATGTTATTTAACTTTTAAATATATTAAGTAAGTTAACTACATATTATTTAACTTTTAAATATGTTAAGTAGGCCAACTACATGTTAAGAAATATGCAGTTAGCTTTTAAAGTTGCTAAGTAGGTTAACTGCGTGTTAAGAAATATATAGTTAGCTTTTAAAGTTGTCAAGTAGGTTAACTGCATGTCATTTAACTTTTAAATGTGTCAAGTTGGTCAATTGCGTGTTAAGTTGGTTAATTGCGTGTCGAGTTGGTCAAATTGCATGTCAATTACGCGAAACGCGAAAACCAAAGTCTACTTGAATCTTATCCTGCGAATATTTTCCCGATGGATATACCTATATCCGCGATATGCCTAGGACTTAGCAGACCCCTTTATCTCTAAAGAAAAGATAATTAATTACCTATCTTCTATTTATAAGGACCCCTTTAAGGTATAGAATGCCTATCTTAATTATAAAAGCCTAATAATAAAAATAACGGAAACCTTTTTGGTTTTTTAGACCTGCTTTTTATACCTAGCCAGACAGGCCTAAATCCCCTAGGAAGATCTAATACTAAACCTCTTTAATAAGCTTACCCTAGACCTATAGCGCGCTGTACTACCGGTTTATACTACTATATAAACGCTAAAGGAACTTATAGACTAATATCTAGCTATAAACTAGGGCATCCGTTAAATTAAGGTACGTATTAAGCGGTATAAGGCTAGAAGCTCCGCCAACCAGAATATAAGTACTATAAGAACAAGCCACAGTACCCTAGTAAGATCTGTGACCTCTATAGCACCGACTATACCGCCTACTATTAACCTAGTGGCTAGTCGTGCAGCTAGTCCTGCCGTGACTCTAGCGTATATTTAGCCTTTATATAGCGACTCCTATAGATAGGCCCTTAGCGACCAAGGAGCTTGCTTTATATATAGTTAAAAGGGTTACCGTATAGCTGAATACTTAATAAATGCAAAAAAGGATAAGGTCCTACTAATCTAGGAGGACAGCATAGAGGTAGAGTTAGAAAAAGAGGAAACCTAGAAGAAGACTCCTCTTTAGGGTTGAAAAGGATTAACATATTATATATTAATCTGGGTCAGCTAGTTAGTGGAAAAGGCTATACTATCCCTTATACTTTATTCTATAATAGATATTAAGTTTTAACCTCTGCTTTAGCTGACACTAAAGTAAATACCTTTACCTTAATAGACACCTAGTATGCCGTAAAGCTAGCTAACCTTTTAAATATACCCTTTAAAAAACTGCCTAAACTAATTCCTATTTGTGGGTATAATAGGCAGATAGGGCTACCTATTATAACTATCTTATAGATATACCTCTGCGTTAATGGATAAAGATAGTATAATGTCCCCTTTCTTATTACGGACTTAGGAAGCCATAATATAATCTTAGGGAGAAAATAGCTAGCCTATTTAGGCTTATAGCTTAAAGTATAGAGTAGACGGCTTATCTGGCCTAAAATGTAACTGACTACGGTACCCTGCCAAACCACCACTGTTTTACCTATGTATTACCTTGACTCGCTTACCAACTCGCTCACTGACTCGGTCAATTACCCCTTTATTGTCTACACCTTTTATATATATATACCACATGATTTCCATAGATTTACAATTAAATCGCTTAGTTAATTCCTATACACTGCAAAAGCTTATATAAAACCCTACCACCAACACCGTCTTTTATAAAGGAAATTAGTATTATAATAAAAAACCTTATACGGCTACAGATAGACACCGTTTATTAAGCTAATACTATATATATGGACTAGGCATTTAAAAAAGATATATAGCTTAATCCGTAACGGATCCGTATACTATAACGCCCCTAGATTACTAATATTGTGCCGCTAATACTAGGGACCTAGGAAGCTAATAATAAGCTAGATAGACCAGGCCCTATATAGCTATAAAGAACAGCAAGGAATATTAGACGCCGTACTAAATAAATAAACTAGAAAGATAACTTACGGAAGATAAAATAGGAGCTAAGGAGGGCTGTAAGCTCTTAACTATAAAATACGGTTTATAAAACGTCCGTAAAGAAACCTATAAACCTCCTACTAGTTAATATCTGCTATATTGGCGCCATAGGGTTCTACTAGAACTTAAAATAGCCTAATACCGTTACCTTTACAACTAGCTTATATAAAATTAACCAGATAATTAAAGATAAGGAAGCCCTAGCCTATAACTAGCTTAGTAGGAAAAGTAAGCTTATAAATAAGAAGCTGGTAGAACAGAAACTACTCTACTAATACCAGGAATTTAAGGATATATTCTCCAAGGCAGTATCTAATATGCTCCTGCCTCACTGACCATATAACTATAAGATTAAAATTAAGCTAGATAAAGAAAACACCCTTAGCTATAGCCCCCTCTGCTAGCAATCTACTAATAAGCTATAGGCCACTAGGCAGTACCTTATTAACAATCTTAATAAGGGCTTTATTAAGCCTAGCCAAGTCCCCCTTACCTTACCTATTTTCTTTATAAAAAAGCCTAACAGCGGACTCCGTTTCTGTATTAACTTCTATAAACTAAACTATATAACCTATAAAGACCAATATCCGCCACCCTTACTTAAAGAAACCCTAGCCTATATAAGTAAGGCTAAGATTTTTATAAAGCTTAATATCCACTAGGCCTTTTACTGGATTAGAATAGACCCTAAATCTAAAGATCTTACTATATTTTGGACCCGCTACGGATTATATAAATATAAAGTGCTACCTTTTAGACTAACTAATGGACTAGCTATATACCAGTGGTATATAAATAACGTACTCTTTAACTACCTTAACGACTTCTATACGGCCTACCTAGACAATATTATAATTTACTTTAAGGATAAACTAAAATATAAGGAATATATTTATAAATGTAATAAAGTCTAGTAGGAAATACTATAGTGGACTTACTAATAGGCTAGATGTGTAGGTAAACAGGAAGTTAATAATATAATAAGTACAAATATATAACTAGTGGAGTGGTTGCCCAATAGATTAACTCTAATTATATTCTAAGATTTACTACAAGGAAAGGAACTATCTAGGTAGGGACTATAGTCCTTTAAATACACATCCGTACTCCTAAGAAAGTCGTTACTCTATCTACTCTATCTACTCTATTGTAGATTATATAGATTATACAGATTACACAGATTATATTATATAACCTTGCCTACTATCCCTTATTATATAGTTCACTAGTTCTATCTTAGACCGTGCCCTTATTAACTAACTAGCTTCTTTTAACCTTTCTCTAAGTAGTTATAGCATTGTATTTAAAGCGTCTATAACACTATCTCTCTTCTCTTTATCTTTGTCCTTAAAGATCCCTAATATCTCTAAGTTGTTTACTAGAGGTATAATGTCCGTCTAATTAACTTAGTTAATATCTTTACTTATTATACCTAAAGTACCTTCCTCTTCTTCTATAGCTTATTGGTCTTATACTATTGCTACTATATTATCTCTTAGTAAGATAATACTATCTCTGTGTTCTTATTATGCGAAAGAGGGGTTGGTTTATATTACGCTAGTAAGTCCCTTATCTCAGCAACCCTCTTTATATTTAGAGTACACTAAAGCAAATATTTGTTTGTCCTGCGACGTTCGCTTAGTCTCTAATGCTAAGTATACACATCCTACTACTCTTAATAGTCTTTAAGTACCCTTATTAATTGCTGCTAGGGTCCTAGGTTTAATCTACCGCTATAAAACTCAATAATAAGCTCTTAATTGCGCTGGCTAAACTTTATTATTCTTATAACGCTAAAAAGAAGGCTGCTAATGCTTAGCAACGTACCCTTAACTCTTATTTGGCTGCGTCCGCTTAGTTAATCTATCTTAAGAAGGTTTGCAAGAAGGTACGTTTTAAGGAGTAGAAACTTATAAAATAAGGCCTTTAGGAACTTGGCGATAAAAGAACAAATTCTCTTCTAATAGAGAGGGAAATAACTCTAAATACCTCAGCAGGTATTTCTCTTAGGTCCCCCTTAGGTTACTTATTTTTTAGTAATCCTTTTTTATTAATACTACCTAACCTTTTCTCTTCTAATACTCCTATACCTTTCCTATAGCGTTCCTTAAGTTATCTAGTAGCTCCTAGGTAATCTTATTATAGCCTATCTACTTTACTTTATACTACGTTTTGTTATTAATATCCTTGTAACTAATAATCTTTAAAACTTCCTATTTGTCCTCCTTTTAACCTCTATATATATCTGCCTTATAGACTAGTGGCTTAACGTTTCTATATGCTGGCTCTAGTATTGCAATTGTCACGGGACACCTCCGTGACACCTTATACACGTCTACCTGTTTCCACCTGTTTCCACCGACGCGGCAAGAAGAGACCGACCGCGAGACGATAATCTGATGGCAATCTGCCGGCAATCTACGGCAATCTGCCGCATTCTGCCATATTCTGCTAAGTCCACTAAATCCTGCCAAGTTCTGCCAGGACCGCTACTCGAATCCTATTCTGCTCCGTGCACGTGTCGACCAAGCAACCAAACTAACGATATATACCCTTTCTTCCCGTTTCCTTACCTTCTCTCCTTACGCAACGTCTTGACTTCATCACACAGTTTATGTACATAGCTTAATAATATCTACTTCGCTATATATTATCACCACTTGTACTCACTCCGTGACAGCAATATACTATATAGGGTAGATCTTTATTTTCTCTAGTAAGTCCAACTTGTATATAACTTCTAAGATTTTTGCTTTAATTGTAAACCGTCCTAATCTAATGTAGTCTAACTTTTTGCTTAGTCATTAACTCTTAAAATTTTTATATAGTAGCCACACTTTATCTCCCTCCTTAAGATCTAGTCCCTTAGATCTCTTAGTATTACAGTACCTTTTTATCCTTGCTTATACTAGTTTTGCTATTTCCTTAAGGTAATTGTAAAGATTTATTAGGTTCTCTATTCTTTCTTTAGCTGTGCTACTTATTTTCTTAGCTCATACCTATAATTCGCCTTAAAAGGTAATATACCTATCCCTTTCTATAGTATTATATTATACGCAAACTATATAACTGGTAATAACAATACCCAATTATTATATACATAATTAATATAATGCCTTAGATATTGCTTTAATGTCTAGTTTAGTCTTTCTATTTGTCCGTCCGTCTATAGATAATATACTATTAACATTACTGCGCGAACCCCTTATTTAGCTAAGAATACCTCCTAAAATACTACTATAAATCTTAGATCTCTATCCAATATAACCTTTATTAGTACTCTATATCTTATAAACACTTCCTTAATATAGATTCTAGCTATATCCTCTATTAAGATTTCCTCTATATATGCTATAAAGTGGCCCTACTTAGTTAACTTATCTACTATTACTAAGATTGCGTTATAATCTTATCCGGTAATAGGATCTCTTAACTTTAGCAACTTTATAATAAAGTCCCATAATATAACCTCCTATAGTCTTTCTAGTATTTTAATAGGTTATAGCCCTCTATATAGCTTATACCTTATTAGTTTATTTCTCTAACAATCTAGATATTTCTTTATAACTTATCTCGCTAGTCCCTAGATTCCTTAAATAATATACTTTTTTTTTTAAAGTATTGACACTAAGCCTGTAGCTCCGTTATATCCTTAAGTTATTTCTTTATAAAAGTCTTCTACAAACTCCCTTATAACTCCTCTTAGAATATATATAGCCTCTTAGTACCTGCACTATTCTAAGTCTAGATCCTTATCCTATACTTCTTAAATCTTTTATAACTATATACTCTCTAGTATCTTATAGGTCCTTTCTTCCTTTATTGCTATAATCTTAGGATAATTATATCTAATTAATCCATCTTCGTCTTTATATAGCATTGCCCCTAACGGCTTTTCTTTTCTTTATAACTCTATATTCCTACTAAGTGTATCTGCTCTCGTATTTTTAGTACCCTTAGTATACTAAATTTCGAAATAGTATTCTGTAAGTATTTCTGCCTATCTAACCTGTCTTTAGTTTAGTTCCTTTGTTATTAGGAATCCTATTAGGTTCTTATAGTCCGTTTTAACCATAAATAGTTTCTCTATGCCTTGTAAGAATGCTTTTTATTTCTTAAATGCTGCAACTATACCTAACAACTTCTTGTTATAGATGTTATAGTTTAACTCTACTAGTGTTATCCTTTAACCATAGTACACTACTAGATGCCATGTGTCCTAGTGCTTTTATAGCAAATATACTCTTAGTGTAAAGTCTAATATGTCCGTTTCCATAACTGTGTCTAACTATAGTTAATAGATCTTAAGGATTAGATCCTGGGTAAATAGTTCCTTAAGTTCCTAGAATAGCTTCTTCTATTTACTACCCCATATCTATATTTCCTCTTTTTTTGTAAGCCTTATAAACGGTTTAATGTTCTTTAACTATTGCACTATAAACCTTCTATAGTAGTTATAAAACCCTAGGAACGATCTTAACTGTATAACATTCTCTAGTTCCTACTAACTTACTATGGCTTCTACTTTCTTTAGGTCTATGCTTATTTTGCCTAGTTTAATAATAAACTTAACAAAATCGGCCTTTCTTATAAAGAACTCGCATTTCTTAATTACTACTAGCATCTTTTCTTTCTATAGTCTCTTTAAGGACTATTTAACATATTCTTTGTATTCTTACTCGCTTATTAAGTAGATAATAATATTGTTAAGGTATACTATAATAAATTTATTAAGGTATACTATAACAAATTTATTAAGGTGTTCTTCTAATATACTGTTAATTTATTTCTGAAATATTACTAGTGTATTTATAAGTCTAAACTGTATTACTAACGGCTTATATAGTCCTTCCTTTAACCTAAAGGCTGCCTTTTACTTGTTGCCTTCCTTAATCCTAATCTAATAGTACGCCTTCCTTAGATCTATCCCTATAAAGATCTTTGCATTGCTTATCCTGTCTTAGATTTTGCTAATTAAGGGTAAAGGATACCTATCCTTTCTAGTAATGCTATTTAACTATTTATAGTTAATACACATCCTAAGCTTTTTGTTTTTCTTTAGTATAAACAATACTGGATATCCCGCTAATGAATATAACGGTCTAATATATCCCTTTTATAAGTTTTCCTAGATAAACTCTTTAAGCGCCACTAACTTGGTTTTAGTAAGCTTATAGACTAGAAAGAACTTTAGACTAGTTCCTGGCTCTAATTCTATCTTATAGTCCTATACTATATACTCTAATAGCTTTTTACTTTCTAGGCTCTATAACCTTTTGCCGTACTTATAATATCTTTTTGGTATATAACTTAAGCCTCGCTTAGTTTTTTTTGTATATCGCTCTGACCTAGTATTATATTATCTTAGTAGCTTGTCGTATTTTGCGTTATTAAGTATCTCTAATATTAACCTGACCTGTAGCATAATTAATCTTTAGATTGTATTTCTATAACTAAGGCATTCCTAGTATCGCCTTGTCCTTTCCTAATAGTAGGATATTAAAAGATATCTCGATCTTTCTTCCTTTAATAGTTAACTAAATAGGTCTTGTTTTAAGATTAATAATACCTCCTCTATAAGCTATTAGATCTCCTAAAATCGTTATTAACAAATATAGGTATTCTTTCTGTCTATATAGTAATGTAAGGGATCTTTTGGCGGCTGCCAAGGCTAGCCTTCGGCTAGCCTTTGGCACCTCCTTATAAGCTCCCTTGGGCTTGTAGCCCTTCCCTCCTTATCGGTTCGTCTCCGTACGAGGTATTGCCATACCTACTCTTTACCATATCGTCTTCTTCCATCGACTCTCCTTGTGACTCATGCTCGGCTTGCCTGCTCCCTACCGTACACCTGGGCAATAGCCTTACAAGTAACCCCATCCTTTTAACTGCTGCTAGTAATATATAGTTCCTTATTGGTCCACTATTTACTAACGCTTTGAACTTCTAATCTTGCCAACTAACTTATAGATTTAGGTGTTGACCTATAATTCCTTTAAGGGTCTAAGGCTCTACTACTGGCTCCCTTTAGTCCTATAGGCCTCTACTTTTCCTAACTGTTAACTACTAATCCTTAACTATACTTAGTCCTTCTATAGCTAATACTTAGTTTGTTTTTTGTCCTCTATATATTATAGATAAGTATTCTCTAGGCACTTTTCCGTAAGGAATCTCCTGGGTTAAAGTATTAAGTTACCTAGTTCTTAAACTTCTACTAGGTGCTAACTATATATATATATAGCGTTTCTGTACCGTCTTTTGTCTATTATCCAATACATTTTTATTAGATACTTGCGATATTTATCCTTAGGTGTCTTATGCATATTATATATATTATCCATATATACAATCTATGCCAATGTATAATGCGCTAGGTGCTTTAGGTTAACTCTTAGCTTATTTTTATCCTTAAGTTTAAACCTCTTCCGTATTAATTTAAATGTTGCTATGTTGTTTACTAGTACTAATATCTATATCATCTCTCTCTAGTCTACGGCCTATTCCTTTAGATTCTTTAATGTTATAATTAAGGCTTCTTTAATATAGCCTATCTATCTCTCTAATATAGCTTAATCTAGTATAGCTTTTTCGTCTAACTATATACAGAAGTCTTCCCACTTATCATTTCCTTGTTACTAGTACCACTTTTAGTATAACTCTATAAGTATATATAATCTATCCGTAAGGAAGTATCTTTTCGCTGCTGCATTATTATAACCTTTTATATATTATTCTGCAAACCTAGTTAGAATTCCTAGATCCTCTTCTTGTTCTAGGTTGTTTAGCTACTTAGCTCTTAGTATACCTGCCTTTAGCTTATTAGTAACCTTCTGTATAGGTACCCAGTCCCTTATATATCCTAGCATAGCTAATCTCTAGTCTAGCTTCTATTCTTGCTATGCAAGAATTTGTTATCTAAACTCCTCCATACTTTCCGTCTTGTTGCGTCTTATACATAGGGTTTCGACATTATTAAACTTCTTAACTGTCTAAACAAGGTTTCGCAATGCAGCTGCACGCGACCACGTGAGCTAAGCGAGCTTAGGAAATCCACTAAATTCCACCTATAGAATAGGAGAACCAATCAAGCATTAATTAAATCAGTTACCACCTATACTATTGCAATAGCATTACGTATTACCGGAAGTAATACTAACACTGATTAGTAATTACAGATCAGGAGACATACCACCTATAAAGAGAGACGAGCTCGATCAGTCCCTGCTACAGGCCTCTACTAAACCCATTTGCTAAGGAGCATCAGTTAACGTGTATTTAAAAGGTTAACCCCTATCTAATAGGCCCTTAACTCTTTATACATAGCCCTTAGGTGTTTAAAGAACCGACCCCTTTTAATAGGCCCTTAGTTCGCGTCTATTACGCATTTTATACTACCTAGATCACGTTAAGGAGCATTAGTTGACGTATATTTAAAAAGTTAACCCCTATCTAATAGGCCCTTAACTCTTTATATACAGCCCCCAGGTGTTTAAAGAACTAACCCCTTTTAATAGGCCTTTGGTTTGCGTCTATTACGCATTTAAACTTAACAAAAGTTAAGCACTCGCGTCTATTACGCATTTTAATTAACTCGCGTCTATTACGTATTTAGAACCCAAAATTAAACTTAATAAGGGCTATGAGACAAGAATTAATATGTTAGATATTGGGGCATAAGTTAACGTAGGACGGAAGAAATGGGGTAAGGGTATTAACCTATAATCCGACAAAACCACTATAGAGGATATTAATAAATTTATAAAGTTTAAGATCCTAGAATACGAAGCCTATAATTTTAAAGACGATGAACTATAAGAGGTCTATAAGGAAGATTTTAATAACTTCACACTATAAACCCTTAGGGATTGTAACTAATACGGCATTTAAAAGCTTTAAACGTTCCTACGGACTAATGGCGTATAGGTAAGGAAGCATAGGAATGCCACAGTCCCTAAATTACTATTTAACACCTTATAAGAAGAAGACCCTATAGAATAAACTAAGCTTAAGACAAGGGAATATATGGCAACCGGAGGAGAGTTTAATTCAGGATAAATTAAATACCTCCTTAAGAATAACTTTACTAGCACCAGTACTATTAAAACCCCAATCTTAACCTTACCAACTATAAACCCTACCCTACTTACGATACCACCCACAAAACCCTACTCTACCTATAATACTACCTATACAACCAATCTTACTAGTACAACCTACCTTATTAATATAATAAAACTAACTCTATATTAACCTGCTAATATTAATAGAACCACCTAGATAGAGCTAGGGTTTTGGTAAGGAGTTAATAAACCTTATAAAGATGTATATAGAAGACAATAAGTACAGCGGAGAAGATAACAATTTTGACTTTAAACTTACCATCTTCCACGACCTTTATAGTAGAGCTAACGTACTCTAAGAAGCCAAGGTTAAAGCCTACCCTATAATATTACGCGGCTTAGCACTTAACCACTACTATACCAACCTTAAGAACGTCACCCTAACCCTTTTATTTGACTAAATCTGTGACGCTACACGTAATTACTTTAAGAGACCTAAGTACAGGTATAGTATACTAGGGTAATAGAACTTAATAACCTTAAGGTCTATAATAAGTAAAGGCGAGAATACTAGAAAATCAACTCTAGACTGCCTGTAGTTGCTTATTAAAGAACTAAGACACCTCTAGTATGGTCTTAACCCAGACTTACGTACTAATAAGTTCCTCTATAATAAACTTATTAACGCTTACCAAGAGTTACCAGCTTATTAATATACCTGCTTTAAACCTTCTAACAGCCTAACTGGCTTAATTAATAACCTATAATCTTCTATTATAACTTTTAAAAAGTTAAATAATAAGAACCCCTAAGCCTTCTTTACTAACCGCTATTACCACAAGCAGTACCACCAGCCACTATCTTGACCGTATAACAGACCACCTAACCAATATACACTACCTAAAAAGCGCTGCTTTGTCTACTATAAGGAAGGTTACTAATTATCTAAATACTTAAGAGAAGAACGCGATAAATTAAAGAAGAAGTTTAAAGATAGATTTAACCACCGCTTTAATAGATATGCTAAGTAATATATTACTAAGTATAAGGGAACAGATTATGATAATAAACTTAATTTAGAATCTATTAATGACGTAATGGAAGCTCTTATAATTGATATTAAGTCACTACTAGCATTTCCAACTTAGGAACAGACTAAATTATTCCTTACCTCTTTTAGAACAATACAGCATAAAGGACCATTAATACTGTAACTAACTTAGCAGACCGATCCTTTACCTATATAATTACCAGCACTAACCCAACTGCTTACTACAACGACTTAGACCCATTTACCTATATTACTACTAGCTAATATACCTCTAATAAGTTCTATAGAGTAATAATTAACACCAGAGTTTTAAAGAGATTAATAGTAGGTTATAGACAATACCTCGCATATAGGAAGACCTATAATACCGTTATTAATACCTTAAAGGCCGGCGCTATTAATATCTAGTTTAGCATCGGCTCTACCCCTTCTATTAGTTCTATTATAGTTAATACACCAGTTAGTAATATTGAGTTTCACATTATAAAGGCCGATATACCCTTTTTACTATGTCTTGCAGATATAGATATACTAAAGGTCTATTACAATAACCTTAAGAACGTCCTAATCACCCCAACAAAATTAGTACTAGTAGTTCGCCAATTTGGCCACCCCTTCTTACTATAGGAAGAGTTACTACAGTTATTTATAACCCATTTATTTAACCAAAACCCTTACTACTTAACTACCACTAAACTCCGCCAACTCTACCACCGCTTTGGACATCTATTAGTAGATAAGCTATATAAGGTATTAGAACGCTCTGGCCACAATAATATTAACAAGTAGGCCATTAACTATCTTACTAAGTACTGCTTCCACTGCTGGAAACATAGCAAATCCCCTAGATAGTTTAAGTTCACATTACAAGAAGACTAAGATTCCAATTTTAACTATTCTATTTTTGTTGATATTATATATATTAATGGAAGCCCTATCCTCTATATAATTGATAAAGCTACTAGATTTTAAGCCGTAAGATAGCTACGTAACATCTCTGCAAAATATACCTAGGATATCCTACAACTCTGCTAGATTAATACTTATATTAGACCACCTAACTACATTACCTATAATACTAGGAAGAACTTTATAAGCAAGGAGTTTTCACAATATGCTATAGCAATAGCTATATTAACCAAGAGCGTCTCAGTAGAAGCTTACTAGTCCATTAAAATGGTAGAAAGAGCTTATCTAATACTACGCCAAGCATATTAGATAATTATAGAGGAGCTATAGGACTTAGGAATAACTAAAGAATTAGCTTTATAAATGGCGGTAAAGGCTACTAATAATACAGCTGGCCCAGATGGCTTAGTACCAACACTTCTTATCTTTAGTGCCTACCCTTGAATAAGCGAACTCGACCTACCAGCACCCTCTATTATATAGCAAGCAGCAGCTATAAAGAAGGCAATAAAGGAGATTGCAAGGATTAGGGTAAAGAAGTAAGTTAATAATGCACTAAACTAACAAAACGGCCCATCTGTCACTATAATCCACAACCTCCTCCTCAACTTAGACGTGCTTGTATAGCGTAAAAGCAATACTAAATAAAGCGGTAGATAGACTGGCCTATCTAAATTGCTTAAAATTAACAGAGAGATATGCAAGGTATAGCTCCCTAGTGGACCTATTAATTTTAGGACTATAGCAGTAAAGCTATACCTATAACCTAAACCAGAGGAACCTAATAAGGAACTAGAGGAAGAACTAACTAAGGAACTAACTAAGGAACTAGCAGCTAGTGCACCCCCCTAAAGATTAAATCAGACATAACAATCGCTAATAAAGTTTTAGCAAAACATTATAGATGTATTAATATTTATTAACGACAGCCTAATAAAACCTAATACTATAACCTTTAAGTATACCTTACTGTTATTTACAGAGTCTTAACGCAATAAACGGTTTACTTAAGAAAGGTATCTTTAAGTTTATTAATATAGTAGACGTCCTAAAAGGAGTCAGAATCTTTAACTCCTGGTTTATTAACAAGATTAAGAACGCTAAAATAAATAAGGCCTTTAAGAAGTCTAGACTGGTTATACAAGCCTATAACAACTATGGTAAAGATCTAGTTCTAACACAGTTATTAACCATTTAACGTGTTAGCTAGAGAATCATCCTAGTATTTATGGCAACCCTATAGGGAAATAAAAAAAGACCAGCCTCTTTATATCTGCGCAACATCTTACAAGCTTACATATAGTTTAGTACCCACCTAAATAGAGACTTCTTTATATGCCCGCTACTAGAACTTAGACTAAAGGATAGATTAATTCTAAAAGTTATTAAACTATTATATGGTGTCCCAGAAGCTGGTAACCATTGGTTTAATATATACTACTATTACTACCTTAATAAGCTATGGATTAACCAGTTAATATATAACCCCTGCTTACTATATATGAACAGCAACGGCTTTAGAATTGTAGGATTATAGACTGATAATATATTGTTCCTTGCTGATAAGACCTTTATAGAAATTAAAAAGACAAAACTCTAAGAGGTAGGTTTTTTAGCTAAGAAGAGAGAGAAGCTTACCCAGACTACCCTAATTAAGTTTAATGGAGGCTATATTAAGCAAGACAAGGACTTAATAGTTCTTACCTAGGAACGTTAATGCTAGAACCTAAAGTTGGTTACTATAAAGGCTATAGACCTAACTAGCTCCAGAGGGGAGGTCTGCAAGGCAGTTATATTAAAGGACTAGTACGTTGTTTAGAGAGCAAGAGGAGCCTATATTGCCACAGTCTGCCAACTAGAAGCTGCCTTTAATCTCTTATTTATAGCACAAGTTGTTAATCTAAAAGAGAAACACGCAAAGCAGCTTAATAAGCGGCTATAATAGCAAATTGATAATCCCTCCCGAGGACTTTGCTTTGTATAACTTAATATAAGTACTCTTAAACTAATAATATTCATAGACTCGTCCTTTGCTAATAACTACGACCTCTTATCCTAAATCGGCTTTGTTATTGCACTTATAGATAAAAATAATAAGGCCAATATTGTCTATTGGTTATTTATTAAGTGCGGGCGGGTTATACAAAGTGTCTTAGCATCTAAATTATATGAAATGGCCCATAGATTTAACACTAGAGCTATAATTAAAGCAATCATTAAGAAGATCCTACAACTTAAATGACTACTAGTTATCCTCTATACCGATTTAAAATCTTTATATAATTGCTTAGTTAAACTCAGGACAATATAAGAGAAATGACTTATGGTTAACCTAATATATTTATAGCAATTATATAAAAGAAGAAAGATAGCAGAGATTAAATAGATTAACGGAGGCAGTAATCCTATAGACGCTATAATAAAATCTAAACCTTGTTAGGCGTTAAAGGACTTAATTAATATAAATATAATTAAGCTATAGGTCACTAAGTAGGTAGAGAGAGGAGAAGACGGAAAGGCAGGAATAGAGAGCGTAAAGATATTAAGCCAGCAGCCAAGGCGCTAGTGGTAAGCGAGCCAATAGCGATTTTCTATGCCGGGCATGGAAAATCGTGATTGGTCACTTTAGCAATATGGTAGAATTTGGCAGAACTTAATGGAATTTGGTGGAATATAGCAGAATTTGGTGAAATATAGCAGAATTTAGCAGAACTTAATGGAATTTGGTGGAATATGGCAGAATTTGGCAGAATTTGGCAGGTGGCGCGCTTAAGCACCATTATAAAACTAAATGCCCCCAGTGTCTGAATAAGGTTTCGCAATGCAGCTGCACGCGACCATGTAAGCTAAGCGAGCTTAGGAAATTTATTAAATTCTACCTGTAGAATAGGAGAACTAATTAAGCATTAATCAAATTAGTTACTACCCATACTATTGCAATAGCATTACGTATTACCGGAAGTAATACCGACATTAACTGTTATATTAACTTTTTAACCTTTAGACTAAACACTAGGTTCCTCTAGAACTACTATAGACCTTATTCGTTCTTTAAAATCTTGGCTCCCTAGGAATTGTTATCCCATACTTATTCGTTTGTCTTTAAACTAAGCTATTACCCTTTCCCATTAGTTTTCGTCTATTATAGGTCCTTAGGTATATCTTATCTTATCTTAAGAATCTTAAGCGTCTCTTATATCTTCTTAAGAATCTTAAGCCTATGGCCTCTTGCCTTTACTAAGTGGTAAGCTAACACTAGCAGTTATCTACTTACTTAATTATGTTTAGATATTGCTCCCTCTATCTTATAAAGCAGTAGATGCTATATCTAACGGTATTATAATACCCATTACTAAACCGCGTTCTATGGTGGTCTTAGTCTCTACTTCTATTGTGTTATTAAGGTTTAAGCGCTTCTAGTTAGCCTCTTTTTCTTCCTTATTACTATTAATTAATAAGTACTCTAACTCCATTATTATTTCTACTAATCTTTATCCGTATATTACTATAATATCTTAATCTAGCTTATAGAGTTAATCTTATTCTTTGTCTAACTCTTTAGTTCCTTTAAGTTCTTATAACTCTAGCTTTTGTGGCCAATAGATTACGCCATACTTAGCGTTCTTATAAACTTGGTATGCGTTATTATAATAAAACATAAAGTGCTTAACCAAACACTCCTTAGTCCTATATAATACACCTATATTTATATTATCATGCTCTAACAACTTTATGCCCTTTACTATATAGTTACTCTAACCACCTCTATAGTCTCTAGTAAAATAACCCTATTTTCCGCAATTTATGCAAGCTCCTAATTTAAACTAATTTTCTTGTTATAGAGTCCGCCTAAACGTCTTCTGCTATTAAGATCCCTGGTTTAGCCTCTACTCTTTAGTCCTATAATCACTTAATCCTTAACCTCTAGGTTTCTATAGTTTCTTACTCTATCTCTTAGACTCTTTGGTACTACTTAGGTCTATTAACTCTGGTTCGCCATTTTATAGTTTATAATTCTGCGTCTGTTATTGCGTATTCTGCGCCTTATATAACTATAGAACTCTATCTTGCCCTTTCTTGGCTTATTCCCTCTAATAGATCCTATTATTAATTTTTATTAACCAATCTATTAACTCTCTTAGAGTTTCTATATCTTCTATTAGGATAATTATGTCCTAGACTTTAGCCTTAAGTCCTTATTTATACTATACTATAAGCGCCTTATTATTCCACTTAACCTATATTACAAGTGTCTAAAACCATATTATATACTTAATTGCTAAAGTGCGTTATACTAGGTTCTGCAGCTTTCTTTCTGCTATAGTTATTGCCTCTAAATCCCCAAATATCTATATTAACCTTTTAGAGAATCCCTTCTAGTTAGTAAATATATACCATACTTTTTAGTTAGTAGTTATTATTCTATTTGCTTAGATCTTGGTAAGGTAAGGTTTAAACCACTTAAGTGCTCTTTTAGTTAGGAACAACCCTACATATGCCACTTAATCTATAGATGTTACCAACTTTACTCCTTCTTGTATAACCTTAAAGTGCATTTACATAAGGAACCCCTTAAGCTTTAACTTCTCCCCTAAGAATCGTTTAATTAATAGTAATTTAACCTTAGCTGCTCTAATTCCATTGATTTAGTCCTTAAGTATTTAATTATTATCTGTTAATTAATTAACCATTTCCTATAACCAACCTGCTATGGCTAGCTGCGAATCAGTATCTCTTATACTGGTATCTCCTCCTAACCCTAAAGTCGTAGCTGCTATAGATAGCGTCGTAACTAGTGCTTTTGATAGCATATTATTTAACTTTATTAATACCATAACTAGGTAGTAAATGTGTAATAAAGTCTAGTGAGAAATACTACGGTGGACTCGCTAATGGGCTAGGTATATAGGTAAACAAGAAGTTAATAATATAATAAGTATAAATATATAACTGGTAGAGTAGTTACCTAACGGATTAACTTTAATTATATTCTAAGATTTATTATAAGAAAAGGAACTATCTAGGTAGGGACTGTGGTCTTTTAAATACACATCCGTACTCCTAAGAAAGTTATTGCTCTATCTGTTCTATCTACTCTATCCACTCTGTTATAGATTATACAGATTATATTACGTAACCTTACCTACCATTTCTCGTTATATGGTTCCACCGGTTCCATCTTAGACCATGCCCTTATTAACCAACTAGCTTCCTCTAACTCTTCTCTAAGTAGTTATAGCATTGTACTTAAAGTGTCCATAACAGTAAAGTCCTATAATAGCTTCGTAAAGCGGGTCTCTAGGCCAATATTAGAAAGTTAGAATTTAGTATTAAGCGTACTAAGTACCTAGGGTTTATTATTAGTACGGACGGAATTAAGGCAGACCTGGAAAAAACGGCTATAATTAATTAGTGGAAATCCCTAAGGACCGTAAAAGAGGTATAGTCATTTCTAGGTTTCTATAACTTCTATTAACGCTTTATAAAAGACTATAGTAAGACTACTCGGCCTCTTAACCGCCTTACTAGAAAGAACCAACCTTCTATATCGGGAAAATATTCGCAGGATGAGATTTAAGTAGACTTTATTTAGCGCGTTTCGCGTAATTAATATGTAATTTAACTAACTCAACACGCAATTGACTAACTTAATACACAATTAACCGGCTTAACACATTTAAAAGTTAAATAATACGCAGTTAACCTACTTAACAACTTTAAAAGCTAGCTGCATATTCCTTAACACGTAGTTAACCTACTTAACATATTTAAAAGTTAAATAACACGCAGTTAACTTACTTAACAACTTTAAAAGCTAACTGCATATTCCTTAACACGTAGTTGACCTACTTAACAACTTTAAAAGCTAACTGCATATTTCTTAACATGCAATTAAGGTAAAGTTATATGCTATATATTTAACTATTATATATAATCTAATATAATCTTATACAATCTTATATAGTCTTATTACTTGGAGGCTCTGTATAAGGCTCTGTATAAGGCTCTACACGAAGCTCTATATTGGGTCCCCGCTATATTCCTAATAGCCTCTACACATGCCTCTACCGCCTTATTTTTTACCCTTCTTTTCTTCCTTACCTCCTCCCTACCTAGGGAGGCACTAGAACGGCAGCCAGCAGAGGACTGTTGCTAGAACTAGATAACTATCGCTAGAACCAGACGACCGTTACTAGAACTAGACGACCGTTACCGGAACCAGACGAGCGTCGCCAGAACCAGACGACCGTTACCAGAACCAGACGACTGTCGCCAGAGCCAGACGACTGTCGCCAGAGCTAGATAACCGTCGCCAGAGCCAGACGACAACGACTAGTCAGCGAATACTATAAACGATTCGATTGATCGATCGAATCAAGGTAGCACAGACAGGTAGGCATAAACAGGGAGATGCAGACGGGTAGGCAGATGCAGACAGGTAGGCAGATGCAGATAGGTAAGCAGATGCAAATAGGCAAGCAGATACAGATAGGTAGGTAGATGCTGACGGGTAGGCAGATATAGATAGGTAGGCAGATGCAAACAGGTAGGCGATGCAGATAGGTAGGCAATGTAGATAGGTAGGCGATGCAGGCAGGTAGGTAGATAGGCAGGTAGGTAAGTTAATAGGTAGATAGGTAGAAGAGAACCATCGCTATATTATATTAAATTATCTAAAATATTATTATTTATTTTGCTAGCCTTATAAATAGCTTTAAAGTAGCTTTTATTTATTTAAAATATGCTATTAGTATAAAAGAGGTAAATAGCTCTAAATATAATTGTGGTTGCTAAATGCGCAGGTTGCGCGCAGGCTACGCGCAGGCTGCGTGTCAAAAAAACACGACATAGGCTAGTTGGTCGAGTTGCCAAATGCCCTCAACTGCGCGTCAATTGCGTCAACCACCAACCATTGAGGCCATTGGTAGGGTACCATATTTTGCCGATATATTTTAATGCTGTATGCAAAAAGGCCTTTAATAAACTTAAAAAGCGGCTGGTCTCTGCTCTATTACTAGCCTATTTCTACCTAAAACGGCCCTTAATATTAGAAACGGATACTTTAGGTAGTATAATAGCTGCTATCTATTCCCAGAAACAGCTAGATGGAAAATAGCACCCCATTATATACTATTTAAAAACTATAATAGACGCTAAGCTAAATTACTATATCTATAATAAAGAGATATTGGCTATTGTTTTTAGCCTTTAGCACTAGCGCGTATAGCTAGAGAGGACCCCTAAACCTATTTAGGTAGTCTTAGATTATAAGGCCTTAGAATATTTTATAATAACTAAAGCCCTTACGGCATAGTAGGCGCGCTAGGCGGATATCCTATCTCGGTTCCACTTTTAAATTATATATAGGCCAGGCGCCACTAACCGCGCGGACGCCCTTATAAGGCGTAAACAGGATATAGATAATTAGATAACCGTAAAGATCTTACTATAGACCTAGACGCTGCTAAGACTAGAGCACCTTAACCCCTAGATATATGTAGAACTAAATACGGACCCTATAAAGGCTAAGATGTGCCCTATTAACCCTATAGAACTTAACCTTATTAATAAGCTATTATAAGCAAATCGTACGGCCCATTTATTATAGGAACACTGTAAAAAGGTAAAGGACATTAACGGCCTATAGTCCCTTAAAAACGGACTATTAAAGTATAAGGAACGGCTAGTAGTAGCTAAGGAACAGAACCTATAAACTTAGCTTATTACTAAAGCGTATACTTAGATCTCTACGGCCCACCCTAGAAAAAATAAGACCCGTAAGATTATTGGCGACCGTTATTACTGGCCTGGAATAGTTATAGATATTAATTGCTATATATAGAACTATAACGACTGCCGTAGGTCTATAATTCCATAAGATAAGACCCTGGGACTATTAAAACCACTTCCAATACTAGAGCGCCCCTAGTAGTATATCTTTATAGACTTCTATAAGCTACCTATAGACCGTAACGGATACGATATAGCTATAGTCATAGTTAACCGCCTTAGGAAGCGCCCGTTCTTAATCCCTTATTATAAGAACATTAATATAAAAAAGGCGGCCTAACTATATATCCACTACGTCTACTAAATTTATGGACTACTAGATACTATTGTATCCGATTATAGGCTATAGTTTATATTAGCTTTCTGGAATAAGTTTACCTAAATCCTAGGCATTAAGCTAAAGCTTTCTATAGTATACTACCCCTACCTATCTGGATCTGCCTACCCATCTAGATCTACCTACCTGTTAGTATCTGCCTACCCATTAGTATCTGCCTACCCGTTAGTATCTACCTACCCGTTTACATCTGCTTACCTGTCTGTATCTGCTTACCTATCTATATCTACCTACCTATCTGTATCTGCCTACCTGTCTGTATCTGCCTACCTATCTGCATCTGCTTACCCGTTAGCATCTGCCTATCTGTGCCTACCTATCTGTGCCTACCTATCTGTGCCTACCTATCTGTGCTACCTTGATTCGATCGATCGATTGAATCGTTTATAGTGTTCGCTGGCTAGTCGTTGTCGTCTCGCTCTAGCAGCGGTTGTCTAGCTCTAGCGACGGTCGTCTAGCTCTGGTAACGGTTGTCTGGTTCTGGCGACGGTTGTCTTCTAGCTGCCGTTCTGGTGCCTCCCTAGGTAAGGAGAATGTAAGAAAGGAAGGGTAAAAATAAGGTGGCTACCTAGGTGTATATAGGGGGTATCCTTAGTAGAGGCACATACAGAGCTCTGTGTAGGGCTTTGGTGGAGCTCCGTATAGAGCTTTAGTTAGTGCTAGCACTGATAAAATCTTATCCAATACGAACCAATAAAATATCGGTATTGCCAATATTGCCAATATTCGAATAATATTGTAATATTACTTAGCATACTAAAATTTTATATTACGCCTAAAGGTTATCTTCTATCTATATTATATTATGTTATATATCTTCTAAAACTTAAATTATCTCTTATTTTTAATACTATTAGTAGGGGGGGAGTATATAGGGGGAAGGGGGGAGGGGAAGGTAGGGGGGGTAGGTAGCTAAGATTTTAGGCCTCTTTTAGGGGCATTTAGTGGGTCTAGGGGCATAGACCGCCTAAAATCTCGTTGCTTAGGCAATAGAGCCCCTATAAGGTCGCTAAAGTTATTGGGGCTCTGTCGCCTTAGCAACGAGATTTTAGGCGGTCTATGCCCCTAGACCCGCCAAAGGCCCCCTAAGGCGACTCGCATATCGGGCACGTGCACTCGTAGCTAGATACCTCCTTTTCCTTAAAAATTCGTCTATTCCTATAATATACACTATTATTCTATTAATTAAACTCCCTATCTATATCTTGCCTTATAAAAAAGCTTTTTTATAAAGTAGTAAGGCTCTTTTATAATGTAAGGCTGCGTAAAGCCAGTTATTTTAATTTTTTACCCAATATTGGCAATATCATATTGCCGATATATTTCCGATAACCGATATTTTATCGGTTTGTATTGGTTCGTATCGATGCCAGGTCTGGCTTTGGTGGAGCTCCGTGCAGAGCTTTGAGCTCTACACGGCGCTCCACCAAAGGCTCTACTAGAAGCTTTGCCAGAAGCTCTGCACGAAGCTTTGCCAGAAGCTCTGCACGAAGCTTTGCCAGAAGCTCTGCACGAAGCTTTTCCAGAAGCTCTACACAAAGCTCCACTAAAGCTCTGCACGGAGCTCCCCCAAAGCTCTGCACGGAGCTCCCTCAAAGCTCTGTATGGAGCTCTACTAAAGCTCTGCACGGAGCTCTATCAAAGCTCTACGCGGAGCTCTATCGAAGCTTTACGCAGAGCTCTATTAAAGCTCTACGCGAAGTTCTATTAAAGCTTTACACGGAGCTTTATATTTACTATAATATCTACTATAAAGCTCTATACATAAAGCTCTACATAGAGCTTTACATTAAGAAAAAATAAATAAATAAATAAAATTATAGCCAAAAATTGGGGTCTGCTTAACTTGCTTAAGTCGCGATTTTGGCAATTTGTGGTAATTTGCAGTGATTTGCTTTAAACACACAGATAAGGTAGGCGCGTGCATAAGTAGCCTGTGTGTTTGTAGCAAATTGCTGCAAAATGCTGCAAATCGCCAAAATCGCGACTTACGCAGGTTTCGCAGACCCCGATTTTCGCTTGCCCAAAAAAAAATTTTCTTGGTGTTGATGGTTCGGCTGAGCGCCCGCTCAGTCGCCGAGCCGCACGTGACACTAACAACCCCCGTTGACATTCGCGAATGTTCACGGCCGAGCCTGCAGCCAAGCCGTGCACATATTCGAATGTCTTTACCCCCGCTAATTGAGTCGCTGATGCGCGCGTACTATTGGCCTATTGGCCTAGCCGTGCGCCTATGTATTTACCCTATGCGGTAAGGTCACTTATGCGCGTCGCTGAGCGGCCGGTAGGTAGGGTATGCATACTTTCTCTACCTCTTTTCCCCGGTCTACGTCTACGCATATATAAAAAAATAGGAACCCCCCTTAGGCGCCGCTTCTCTAGCAGCGTCCTATCTTAAAAATAGCGTTAATTAGTTACGTAGAGATTAATGTCGCGAATAATGCCAAACTACGCGCCAACGCGCAGAGTATTCTCGCCCTTACGCGTACTAAGAGGCCTAAAAACACGTCTCTAAATTATAAGCCGAAGTAGAAGGAGTTTAAGGTAGGTAGCTAGGTGCTTTACAGAGTAGTATACTTATAGCTAACGCGTGTCTTTCTAGGCCTTTTATAAGAAGAAGTAGTACTATAACAGCGATACCGTTATAGAAGAAAAGCTACTCCTTTTCCTTATTAAGGAGGTTATAGGCCGGCTACTATCCGTGGCCTACGTAGCTGCGCCTTGACCACCCACCCAAAGGGTAGGTGGTGGACACCCAAATCGCCAGGACACCTTAATAGCCATAATTGATCAACTTTCTTAATTATTTAATTACTACACAACTACCAATATAAGCGATTATCTATTAAGTGAAAATCAGGTCGCTTGCCTTGCTTAAGCTATCCATAATGGCGAATATTCCTTAATTGCAGAGGCAACGCGTGAGAATCCTTACCTGTATGGTCGCGTCAAGAATCGCATTGCTGGATAAATATCTTAATCAGATCGACCTGCAACGTATAGGCTACTTAGCGATACTAAAGAAGAAGGTATTATGCTATGGATTACATAACCAAACGATATTAGGCAGCACCCTAGTATTTCTCTACTTAAATGATTTGTTAATTGTATTCTTGTCAACCGTTATATAGATCCTACTAAACCACCACGTACCTGCGGTACTAAATGGGCTACACGATTCTGTAAGCGCTGAAAGGTTATACTTAGGACTAAGGTACCTAAAGAGGTAAAGAGATAGGCTGCTAAAAATCCTGTTCTTATAGAAGAGTAGTTTAGCACGTTAGGGAGAGACATTAAGAAGTATGCAGTATAGCATAAGGATATATACAATATGGACAAATTAGGTGTACGAATAGGACAAGGCAAGAAAGAGAAGGTACTTATTATTTATAATAAGGCCGTACAGTGTAAGGTAGGTAAGGCGTTTAGCCGTAAATCTATTTGTAACGGAACCCTCCAGGAGGTACATATCAGATAAGACAGTAGGAGGTTTTATCAATGTCCCATCTACGTCCCATGTATATCCTAGAGGAGACATAGTTAGACAAATAGGGGCGAAAGGTTTTACTAGTGTCTTAGAAGGTTTATATAGGAAGCTGGTTCTCCTCTAGAGAAGACCCAGCGATTAGTCTCTAAATGGAAGTAGTTAGAAGCATTTGTCCTCCAATATATACAACTTATTCTACCTTTGACTTACCTTCTACTTACCTGTGACACTACTAATTAGATAATTATATGTTCCGGTTAGGCTAGCCTCTTATAATTCTAATTACTTATAATCCTTTACGGAAGGAACGTACGGCTATTAATTAACAATAACGGGCCATACCTCCTTACCCCCCAAAACGACGCCCTTACTATAAGAGGCTGACAGAGTCTTCCTAGAGGAGCGCATCCCCTCTACTTATAAAGGAGTAGACTAGGAAGCCATAGCTGGTTTATCTAACCTTCCAAGACCCTTAGGAACGATCACTGCTGGGGAGTCATTAGAGCGGTTGCTACACGAGACCCTACAAAAGATAAAGGAGTTAGAGATACGATTAAGACAAGTATATTAAGACTACTAAGGACAATTGCAAGGATAATTAGGGGAAGCACAGACACCCCAAACACAAAGCGGACTTAAAGGGGTAACGCCATACTACGCTATAACGTCAGAAAAACCTAAATTCCGTACAAAGGAACCTAATGAGTATAATAGTGATAGTCTCCGGAACTGTAATTATTTCATCCGTTAATACGAAACTAAGTTTCAGCTGGACCTAAAATGTTACTCTAATAAGTATAATTAGACACTAATTGCTTCTACCTTCCTATATAGCACTGTTAAGAGTTTATAGACACGCTATAAGAAGAAACTTACCACACCCCTTAAATTTAGCGAACTTAAGTTATGGTTAGTTAATTAGATCTAAGACCCTACTAATTAAGGGATAGATTATAACTAGCAATACCATAACGCCAAACAGTAAGAAGGCTAGAGTGTAGTCCAGTTTATAAACTACTTGGAAGAACTAGAAGATAATATACCCTACTTAGACCTATAGGATGACGCTATATAACTTCACTAGCTACTTGCTAAGTTATAACCTAAGATTTAACAGGCTATATAGAAGAAGGGCGAAATTCCTACCTTCTAAGAAAAGCTTATCTCTAAAGCTACTTAAATTAAGAACGCTAAAAGAGACTATCTAGGGAAGCGAAAGGAACAAAACGCCAATAATAAAGAGTATAGAACTAGACCTAGCTTTAACAAAAGGGGCAGATTCTGACCTAACCACTCTATAGAAGGACAACATAAGCAGGCTTCACAACCCTAGAGCAACGCTGGTTAACCCCAGAATAATAATGGGCAGAAACCGTGAAACTAAGAGTTATATAGCTGTTATTACTGCGGCAAGAAAGGCTATATACAACGCTTCTACTAGTAGAAGAAGTAAAAGGATACTTAATTAGAAAAAGAGAGAGCCTAGTAGATCTTCACTCCCTTATACTAGGCCAGCAAGAGAAGGAGGGAGTAAGCTACCGCATAGTTATTCCTGTCTCCATTTAAGTTAATAATAAATAGGTAATATAAGACTGCCTTATAGACAGCGGCGTAACTATAGGGTTTATTTCTTAATTACTAGTAAAAGAATTAGATTTAGACCTTAGTAGCTCACAGGTGCGCACCGTTTAAAGCATTAGAGGCTACTAGATTCCGTACTATAGAGAACAAACTTTTTCCGTAGCCAGCCAGGACCGCAATGGTCTATAGGATATATAGGAGATGCGCTTCTACGCCGCAGAAATTAAGGGGTATAACCTTATTTTAGGATACCTATAGCTTTGACAAGTTAATCCAGATATTAATTAGCCTTTAGCCTTGTATCAATACCGAAAGTCTTAACTACGCATTATAGTTAAAGATTAAAAGACTTTCTTAAACCATATGCAAGAGGAAGGGTGGGTGTATGCCATATATACCACCCTTAACACTAAGAATAGGGACATAGGGTATTTATTTTTGGATATCCGGCTATACGCAGTTAAGAAACCAAAGATTCTATAGGAATATATGGACCTAAAGGATGTTGCTAATAAGGAAGCCGCGCACACCTTGCCTAACCCTATATTAGTAGAGCATAAGATAGATACAGGAGATAAGAAACCTCCTTTTAGACCACTATACAACCTATTAAAAAATAAGCTGGCAGTATTATATCAGTATATAGTGGACAATCTTTAGAGAGGATAGATTCGGCCTTCTATAAATTAGGCAGGGGCACTAATTATATTTATACCCAAGAAGGACAAAACCCTTTGTCTCTATGTTAACTATTAGGCGCTAAACAAGATTACTATAAAGAATTGCTAGCCGCTACCCTTAATAGGGGAGCTTATTAACAGGCTATTAGGCGCAAAGATATTTATAAAATTAAATTTAAAAGATATATACCATTAAATCTAGATTAAAGCCGGCAATAAATAGAAAACGGCGTTCTAAACATAGTATGGCCACTTTAAGTACCTAGTAATGCCATTTAGGCTCACTAACACACCGGTAATATTCCAGGCCTATATTAATAAGGCATTATTAGGCCTATTAGATACAATATATATGGTCTACCTTAATAATATTATAGTCTACTCTAATAACTACAAAGTATATACATACCACGTATAAATAGTACTAGAAAGACTGCGGGAATATAAGCTCTATATAAACCTAAAAAAATGCTTATTCTATATTACTAGTATTAATTTTCTAGGCTTTATTATCAGCGTCAATAGAGTGTCAATAGAGAAAAGCCGGGTAGACGCTATTAGGGAATGGCTATACCCCACAATATTTAGGGAAGTATAGGTTTTTATAGGCACAGCGAACTTCTACTAAAGGTTTATTGTTTATTACTTATAAGTAATGCTCCTAATTACTAATCTACTAAAGGGATCTAAGGATGGTAAGAAGTTAGGACCCTTTATATTTAGGGAAGCTGCCAAATAGGCTATAAACCAGTTAAAGGATTTGTTTACGTCGGCGCCTATCCTAATATACTTCTACTGGGAGCTATATATATACCTTAAAACGGATACATCCGGCTTCGCCCTAGGGGCAATTATATCTTAATTAAAAGACGGAGAATGGCATCCTATGGCGTTTTAGTTAAGGAAAATAACCCCTATAGAGTAGCGTTATATAACGCACAACTAGAAGCTACTCGCAATAGTTACAGTAATAAAGCACTAGCAATATTATTGTATAGAAAGCAATTATCCTATTAAAGTCCTTACAGACCATAACAACCTAGAATACTTTATAACTATAAAGGTGTTAAGCAGTCGATAAGCTAAATAGGCGGAGGCACTATTACAATATAACTTTAAGATTATGTACCGCCCAGGAAAGATAAATCCCGCTAATAGGTTATTAAGACATCCGGATTATAAGACTGGGAGAATCTAGGATAGCATAGGGGAAATAATTCCCACATTACAAAATTTGCTTAAAAAGAAAGAAGAATCTTTTCCTAGAACTATAGAATTCCGCAGTAGGGCAGAGGTCCCGGCGATATAGCTACAAAGCACCATAATAATAGAGCCGTAGGATATAGTTATAGACCAGGTTATAGACTAAGCAAATATCACAAAGTTAGCGTACCCTAAAATTAGTAAGAATTCTGCGGGATGTGCTAGGGGTGTCGCAGCACCTTTAACTTAACGGCGCATTAGCTGCGAGTTTCCAGATTTAGAGGGGATAGGCAAGATGCCTATCTGTAGCATAGCACACTATACAACAGCAGGAGAATTTACTGGCACTAATAGTTTAAAACGTCTTATACCACGCCTAGAGTCTATAATGGCGGCGGGCAAAACAAAAATAAGTAATCTATATAAAACCTTTCCAGATCTTCTTCTTTAAGCATAATAAAGGGACGCCTTCGTTTCTAGGGAGAGGTGGAAAGATGTAGTAGAGACCAACTTGGCTAGAGTTACTAAGAAGCTATAGCAGCAAGACCAAAAGGGTCTGTTGCGCTTTAAGGGTGCTATATATGTCCTAAAGGACCAAACGGTTTAAGATAAAATTCTAAAGGTCTTCCATAATAACCCTCTTAGGGGTTACTACGGTGCCAACAGGACCCTTAAGGCCGTTTAAAGGAAATACTTTTAGGATAGAATATCTAAAGAAGTTAGGGACTATATATTGAGATGTAATATATGCCAAAGGGTATAGATATCTAGGTATTGCCTATATAGTAAGTTATTAGTGCTTCCTATTCCGCAAGAACCCATGTTAGAATTAATAATAGATTTTATAACAGGCTTACCCCCTACTAAAATAAGAATAGGAGAGGTTGCTAACACTATCCTAGTAATTGTTAACAGATATATAAAGTTTTTAGGGTATTTTGCTGTTATAATAACGATTACAGCAGCGGAACTAGCAGACCTGTTTTTAGAGCGGTGGCTCTTGTTCAGCACGCTAAAGGGAATTATGTCCGATAGAGGTACCATATTTAACAGCGCATTTTAGGCTTCATTCTGTCTTCTATTAAAAATATAGCGAAAGATAAGCACTGCCTTTTACCTATAAATAGACGGACAAATAGAGCGTCTAAATGCGTTATTAGAACACTACCTCCGCTACTATATTAATTATTAACAGAATAATTGGCTATTGTGGTTGGCTCTAGCGTAATATATATATAACATAAGCATCTACAGCAGTATAAAAATAACCCCTTATAAAGCACTATTTGGGGTAAAAGTAAATAACCCTTAGAACGTTAAGGATATCGTTCTTAAAAGAGAGGCCCTAGTGGCGTCTAAGAGAATTAAGCAAATAAGAATTTGCAAAGAAGAACTTAAAAAGCACTTACTAAACGCCTAGGTTATACAAAAAAGGTACTATAATAAGGGATATATACCTAAAGAATTTAAAATAGGAGACGAAGTTTTACTATTTATAAAAAACATCCAGATAAAATGTATTAAGAAGAAGCTAGACCACAGGTGGCTTAGACCCTTTAAGATAATTAGGAAAACTAAAGGAAATCAAGCCTATAAATTAGAATTACTAAAATTATATCTAATATATCCTATATTTTATGTTTCCTTATTAAAGTTATATTAGAGAAGAGATGGTATAGAACCACCCCTACCTAGTGAAATTAATGGGGAACTAGAATGGAATGTAGAAGATATTCTAGACTAAAGATGGCGTTAGAAGAAACTTAAATTTTTAGTTTATTAGAAAGGATACTCTTAGGCGTATAACAGTTGGGAACCTAAAAAGCACCTTCGGCCAAGATATAAGACAGTAATTAAAACTTTCCTAAAAATTATAAATTAGGATTTAGCAACGGTTCCAGATATACCACGGATAAGATAATAAGAAAAACCCTATAAATTAAAACTATAAGGTCTAGTACAGGTATTAGAAATGGAAATATTTTGCTATTATAATAGGGATCCTAGAATCCTATAAGAGAAAGACATAGAAATCCACATAAAAACTACTAGAAATGCTGTCCAAAGAGGACGCTATTTAAGAATAAGTAGTAGTACCAGAAGAAGGGGCCCTAGGGATTTAGAAGGGTTTCTAAGGGATAAAAGGAGAGTATCTGGTCTAATACTAGAGATATGCAATAGAGTTAATAATATAAAGAGGACTAAAAAGACACAGAGCGAAGATTTAGAAATTTTAAGAAATTATAAAGTACCTATAAGAACACTACCCGTTCATTACATATAGAGATTATAGCAGTATGCTGCTTTTATACGGACTGTTACTAAAAATAAAAATAGAGGCATCCCCGAAGTATAAAGTTAATTCCCAGTACTAGGGCATCCTAGAAGCACCAGAGAGATACTATATAAAGCTATTCTATAAGAAGAAAGAAAGAATAAGATAATAACTTAAATACTAAAAGTAGTAACGGGAGCCTCCTCCTCTATCTTAATGTCATTGCTAGTAGTATTATTAGCACTCCCATTCCCAGAAGCATTAGCATTCTTGCTAATATTCTTCTTAGAGTGGTAGGAACTAGATGGACCACCACAGCCAGGGGACTAGCGGGGAGAATATTTATCTTTGTTACTATCCTTAGTGTTATCCCTAGGCTCCAAATTAGCATCTAGGCTGGGATTAGAAAGTTAATAACTAAAGAGTTAGCATAGTTCCTAAACGTATTACTAAAGAGACTTACCTAGCTAAAAAGGCCTGCGCAAGAGTGCAAATGTTATTATTTATAAGAACGAGCTGCTTATATATATACTCCTAGACACTATATATCTAAGATTACTGTGTCTCCATAGCAGTAGAAACCCTTATTAAATTAAAAAGGCTATAAGCAATGGAAGACACCTTCTATTCCCGTTTTTTACTGTTCTAATATAAATAGAAATCCCTAATAGCGCGTTAGAGCCAGCGAGCCTTATATATATAGACAGCGGGGATCTAATATAGTTAGTAGAGTCTAGAATAGAATGGAATGGGAAATACCAGAATATAGGTCTTTTTCTAGCTGTAATAGTAGGAATACTTAGATCTGTTCTCGCTAGAGCGCGGCATCTTATAGGCGTGGGACGGGTCTAACGTGAGCGCGTAAACGCAACAATGGTAGTACTTTAGAGAAACCACTGTAGGAGTAATAGAGGTAGTCTATAGTGCTAATAGAGTAGGGACAATGCCGCCGCCAGTCTAGGGACGCGTAGTATGATTATAAGCCATTACAAGAGAACACTATAAGAAGTTAGTATTATTAAAGAGATAAAATAGGGATCCTATTACCTATAGACACGTTATAAGAAGAGAACGGAGCAGTGGTGGAAAGAATAGCTGGAGATATAGAAGCTAAAAGCTAAGATATAATAAAAAACAGTCTGCTGAAAGGCGAGACGAATTGTATTATTAATGGAAAGACGTATAAAAGACGACAGCTTATAAACTAGAAGAAATTAACATTAAGATGTTATTATTAGGACCTATTTTAGGTAAATAGGGATAGTGGCTAGTTAATACGTCGCATAGGACAACCTCCGGATCAGCTTATAACAAATTCTTATAATAAGAAAGGTGAATCCTATTTAATTTTTATTATTATTATTAAAGTTCCATTATAAAGGCACCGTGAAGAGCTATGGTGGAAGAAGAATAGAGGAATAAAAGATAAAGTAAGGTTCTACGCTAGTGAAGAACTGGTAATAAGCCGCATTATAGAGTACCTTTCCACTAAAGAACTTCCCTAGTGGTTTTAGTCGGAACTCTATAAGAGTTTATTAAGAGGCAAAGTCTTAGAGGACCAAGACCCTAAAAGGGGAGGCAATTATAACAGAACCCTCCAGGAGGTATATATTAGATAAGACAGTAGGAGGTTTTATTAATGTCCTGTCTATGTCCTATATATGTCCCAGAGAAGACATAGTTAGATAGATAGGGGCGAAAGGTTTTACTAGTACCTTAAAAGGTTTATATAGGAAGCTGGTTCTCCTCTAGAGAAGAACTAGCAATTAGTCTCTAAATAGAAGTGGTTAGAAGTATTTGTCCTCTAATACGTGTAACTTATTTTACCTTTAACTCACCTTCTACTTACCTGTAACACTGCCGATTAGATAATCATACGTTCCGGTTAGGCTGGCCTCTTACACTATTACAATTATAGAGACAATTTGTATAGACGGTTATATTATCCCGCTGTAAGGGCGCGAAGAGGCTTTGGGAAAGATTCAAAGGAACAATATAAATTCTATCTAAATCTAAGGGTATATAGCTCCTGCTAGGAACAAGACATTGCGTAAAGAAGAGAAAGGAATAACGAGAGAATCTTGCAATTAAATAGTTTAGGGGTCTTGGTTGATGCGTGCGCACATACACACGCGGACGGACTTTGGTAGTATTCGATTAATCTAGCAGAACTTGGCAGAAGTCAATTAAGCTAGTAGAATTTGGCAGAATTTGGTTAAAGCTTCAAGTTCTATCTATTGAGTGTTTTACCGAGATATTCCTACTATAACTAGGCTAGTCCCGTTATAGTACCCCCTCTTTAGCCGAAGGTCTAAAATAATACAATTTTATTATATCGTATTTTACATTAGGTAGCGGTATAGAGTTTTACTAGTTCTAATTATTAAACGGACCAATTAGGATTTTCTATCCCCGGGATAGAAAATCGCTATTAGTTTGGTAAAGGCGGTAAGCCAAACTAACATCTTTATAGTAGGTCTTAGCAAGGCAAATCTAACTAATTAGACAACTTTAACTACCAGTTAAAGTTCCTTAATATCTTGCGTATTATATAACCGTGTTACAAGCGTTGTGGTATTCTTTAAGCTCTTTTTAATTTCGAGTTTTCTGCTATTATGTTTTATATATTCGTGTTAGGTGGCAGTTATTTGCCTTTATATTATATCCATCCAGCCAGAGTAGGCCGCAAAGGATGGTTCTTATGGAATTCTTTTACTAGGGAAGGCGCATCGGTCTTAACTTGCTTATAAAGCTCCTAGGTTTGTATTTTATATCCTTCCTACTTAATAAGAAGTTTAAATTGTTTAGATTATATTTTCTATTGCATATTGTTAATTAAGTTAATAAAGTAAGAACCGTTACCATTGTCAACAATTATGGGAGGTGGCGGCGGCACTTTATAAGTTATAGGTTTGTCTTTTAAGGGTTACAGCAAGCTTATATAAAACGTTAGATATATTTTTATCTCAGTTAGTAGTTTAAGCTTATAAGTATATAGGCTTAATTTCTTCTTAATTTGGTATAGGCCCGCAAACTTCCAATTAAGTTTCTTTAAGGGCCGTTAAGTCTTTAGGTTTTATATATTTAGGTAAACCATATTACCTTCCTTAAAGTCCTATATAGGGGCTCATCCTTTGTTCGTATGCTATTCCTATACCGTTTAAGCGTATGTTAATTTACTTCGTAATAGTTCTGTTAACTGCTTTATTTAATTAGCGAAGTTATGCGCGTCAATTAACTGAATCCGTTTAATTATGGGTCCTATTATATTAATTTCGGGTCATGGTTTAAATCTAAGTTAGGGGTCTTATCCGTAGGTCACATAGAACGGCGTCATGCCTATTAATACGTTTATTATATTGTTCGCAGTAAACTTAGCTAAAGGCAGTCATTTTTCCCAGTTATCTTGCAGGTAGGAGCAGTATATTTATAGGTATTGTTCCATAATCGCGTTCGCAATTTCAGTTTAACTATCTATCTCCAGATAAAATGCAGTTAAGAGTCGTGTTTAAATGCTCAATTGTTTACATAAAGCTTGCTAGAAGTCTAAAACGAACTAGCTTCCACAGTTAGATATTATCAAATTAGAAAATCTATATAGCTTAAAGACGTGCTTAATAAAACATTCGGCTACTAATATTATATTAATTAAGTCTATAGGAATTATATGTCGCATTTTTATAAGACGGTTAATAACTACCATAACATTTATAAACCTGTTACTATTAGGTAAGTTAACTATAAAGTCAATCAAGATATCTCGCCATCTTTATATTGGAATTAGCAACGGTTAAAGTACTCCTTACTTCTTTACGTGAGAGGTCTTCCTACGCACGCACGTTCTGTAGGCTCGAACGTATTTTTATACATAGTCGTGCATTATAGGCTAGTAGTATACTCGTTAAATAATCTTATAAGTCTTTACATGGCCAGAATGTCCTGCTATAGGGGAATTATATATAAATTTAAGTATCTTAAATCGTAAGGGTTTGGAATTCGGAACTACCATCTTCTATTAATAGTATAGTTGATTATTACGAATTTCGTATTTAGCGAGTGTAATATCTTTATACTGTTGTTTTCCTGTTTAAATCGCTTTTATTACATCTGCTATCTATACGTCGTTCTTGTATTTGTATTCTATTAGCTTATTAATTTCTATTTTCTATTTATTAATTTTTAATTCGTTTCTGTTAAGTTCCGTATCTAGGAATATAGAACGTAGTTTCTTAAAGCGTTTGGGGGGTAATAAGATCCATAATTAATTTATAATCCATTTATCTAAGGCGTTTGTAGGTAAATCTTATAATTATTGTGTTAATGTATTAGGCTTCTAATTAAGTTTGCCCGGTTAGTATATAATCTTAAAGTCGAATTATAAGAGGTATTCGGCCTAATAAATTTGGCGCTGCGTTAACTGCTTTATAGTTATAAAATACTGTAGGTTTTTATGGTCTGTTAACACGCGTATTAGAAACAATAATCCTTTAAGTTCTAGACGCCATTGTTTAAAGCATCTAACAATTATAAGTAGTTCCTTATCGTATATCTTATAGTTCAATTTAGTAGGGGCGAGCTTTTAAGAGAGAAAGGCTACTGGACATAGCTCACCGTCCTTATTATATTGCGATAAGACTCCCCCTAGGGCATAATTAGACGAGTCTGTTTCGACAACATATTTAAGGTTAGGGTTAAAGTGGGCAAAAATCGGAGCGGTTATAAAGCGTTATTTTAAGTTGTTAAAAGCTTGTTTACATTTAGCAGTTTATTTAAATTTCACGTTCTTTCTTGTTAGGTTTATTAATGGTTAGGCAATTTTTAAGAACTAGTTAATAAATTAGCGGTAGAAATTTACAAATCCTAGGAATCCTTAAATATCTTATATATTACTAGGGCTTCCCTAGTTTATAATCGCAGCGACCTTTTTAGAGTCCATTTTAATTCTATTACGGGATATAATCAGGCCTAGGTACGTAACTTTAGACGCATAGAACTTGCATTTCTTAATATCGTATTATAAACCCGCATCTCGCAAATGTTTAAGAACCATTCGGACGTGTTTTTAATGCTTAAAAAGCGAAGACGAGTAGATTAGGATATTGTTAATATACGTAATAATAAATATATTAAGGAATTTACGGAGCGTATTGTTAACGTATTGCTAAAACGTACCGGGACCGTTCTTTATACTAAATAGTATTACTAGGTATTTAAAAAGTCCCTATTGTATATAAAAGGCTATATACTTCTTATCTACTTCTTAAATGCGAATTTGATTAAAGGCAGCAACTATATCAAGCTTTATAAAATATTGTGCCTTTACTAGGCGGTTAAGCGTCTCTTAGATTAAGGGGATTGGATATTAGTTTTAAATTGTAATTGTATTTAGGGCTTAGTAATTAACATAGAATCTTAAACCTCCTCCTGGCTTTTTAACGAATAATACAGGTAAGGCAAATAGAGATTAACTAGGGCGAATAAATCCTTTTTCTAGATACTTGTTAAGGTATTATTGCATTATAAGTAGTTCTTCTTGTGATATACCGTATAGCGGACTGAACTTTAGTGTCGTACTAGGTTTAAGTTCTATCTTAAAATCGTGTTTATCCTAATACGGGGGCAGCTGGTCTGCGAATCATTTTTTAAACTCGTTAATTAGATTATGGTACTCCTTAGGTATAAGAGGTTAAGGGTTAATATACTACTTTGGTTTTAGCGCCTTCTTAATATCTTCTATTATTATAGCGAAGATTTTATAGTTTTGTTTTCTTGCTAACGAAATAAAAGGTGCGGCTTGTATTATATAAATTTTAAGGGGTTTTAATATATTATCTTCGCATTCTTTACTGCGATTAGCAGTTATAGTTTTGTCATATTGGTTTAAGGTTTATAGTAAGGGCAATTTATATTATATTGAATTCGAATAGTCTTGTATATGTTTATAGGGCAGGTGGTGTTTTAAATAATAACTTCAGCAATAGGTTATGCGGAATTTTAGTGTTTCTTTAACCCAGCTAATTAAAGGGTTGTGCCGTTTTAGCTATCTATGTCTAAGTATTATCTTATATTGCTTTAGGGGTGTTATAAATAGGGAAATGTATTTAAGGTGTTCGCCTATTTACATTTTTATAAAAGGGTAGTGCGTTAATTTGCTATATATTAAGGGTTTGCCGTTAAAGCCTCGTAGGCCTTAGGGCTTATTAAGTTTCTTTAAATTTAGGCGTTAGGTTTTTATGTAGTTTATATTAATAAAGCCCATACTAGTAGCTCTGCTGTCTATAAGGATTTATACCTCCTTCCATTTTTTAAGTATTTAAATTTTGCTAAGTACATTAAGGGAGTTGTGTTGTGTATTAGCGCTGGAAAAGCCTAGATACTTATACTCTTCTACTTCTTATCCTAAGGCGCGACTTAGCCCTAGGACGATTCGTTTTCCGAGTTAGCTAAGCATAAGATGCTTTATAACGACTAAATATAATTTATAGAACAAGTATAAGTTAAGGAGTAAGTACGGCTTAAAGAATAAGTACAATTTAAGGAGTGGGTGCGATTTAAAGACCGGGAGGAACTACAGCGGACTTTTTTAAAAGGGTAAGTCCGGTAATTCCTTTAGATATGTCCTTTTCTGCCATATCTAAAGTATTCTCTATTTGTAGCTTAAGTCCTTCGTTCGTTGGTTCCTAAGGGTGTGTAGGATCAAGTGGCGTTAAGGTCCATAGGGTTGTGCGTAGGTTTTGGAGAAGGGTCGCGCTTTAGGGTATATGTCGGTTTCGTAAAGTCTTAAACGCAAGGTATAGTTGGCTTTAGAGAACGAGTTTGTTTATTATATTAAAGGTCCTTATTAATTTGTTAACATATTATAGCAAATTTGGGTAGGTCCTTTGGCAGTTCCCTACCTACTAACTGTGCTCTAATTTTATTTGAAATAGCTTATTAAAGAGCAGCAACTTTAGCGGCTTTATTCCAATCTAATTTGCTAATAAGGCCTAAAAATTCCGAAAAGAAGCTGGTAAAGTCTTAATTCCATTATTATAGGTTTTTAAGTTTAGTAACAGTGGTGTGTTTGCGGCTGGCGTTATTATACGTTCGTTCTAATAAAGAGACGAAGATTTCAAAATTAACGAAGGTGCTGTTATAGAAGAATAGGTCTATAGTTTGTGTAGCATCTTTGCTTAATTAAGATATCCCATAGCTAATCTTACTAGCTTTAGTAGGGTATTAGTTATAGTTTATTAAGAGTTTAAGGTAAAGCTTAGTTATAAAGGAACGTAGGTTATTTTAATTTCTATTAAATATTAAAGGGTCAGGAAGCTTTTCTGATTTTATAGTAGGTACTAGGTTTGTTATAGGTATAAATTAAGCTACCGTTACTAGTTTAGGGTTTGTATTTAATGGGCCGGGTTTATATACAGTTATCTTAATTTCATTTGCAGGTGTTACTGTTAGGGTCTCTATTATAAGTATATTAACGTTGCGGAGTTCTTTATAGAGTGTTTCTATTAATTACTAATACTGGGCTTCTAGTGCAGCCCGCTACTAAGCTAAAGCATCTATAAAGGCTTCTTGTATTATAGTTAACTGTTCCCTAACTAGGGTTATAATGCTTATAGTTAATACGTGGGATTCAAAGTCGTTTGCCATTTTAATAGTAGTTGTTTTAGACGCAACGTAATATAAGGGCGCGAAGAGGCTTTAGGAAAGATTTAAAGGAATAATATAAATTCTATCTAAATCTAAGGATATATAGCTCTTGCTAGGAATAAGACGTTACGTAAAGAAGAGAAAGGAATAACGAGAGAATCTTGCAATTAAACAGTTCAGGGGTCTTGGTCGATGCGTGCGCACGTACGCACGCGGACGGACTTTGGTAGTATTCGATTAATCTAGCAGAACTTGGCAGAAGTTGATCAAGCTAGCAGAATTCAGCAGAATTTGGTTAAAGCTTTAAGTTCTATCTATTGAGTGTTTTACCGAGACATTTCTACTGTAACTAGGCTAGTCCCGTTACACCCGCCTCTTATTATCTTTAAAGGCAAGACCTACTAGATATGCTAGTACTTAGAAACAATAATTCCTAATAGCTATACTATCGGTATTAGTAATACAGCGTATATAAATAATGAGATTGCGCTTAAATGGATTATATACTTTAATCTTTATACGCAAAGCTAAATAAAGGGTGCATACAGACTCCTAATTCTTAACGGCTACGGCTCTTATAAGACACTGGAATTTACGTAATACTATATTAATTAGAAGATCTTACTAGCCTACTTTCCCTTATATCTTACGCATAAGATGCAGCCGCTTAATGCAGTCGTGTTTTAGCCATTTAGGCACTAGTACGGCAAGGCCGTAAACTAAGCTTACCGTACTAGCGCGTTTAAGATTGACAAGATAGAATTTCTTTACCTTATTCCTAACGTATAAAAGCGTATATTTAAGGAGATAATAATTAAAGTAGCATTTATAGAGACTATCCTTTACCCGTTTAACCTATAAAAGGTACTTAATAAACTACCTTTACTACCTAGGGCTACACTAGAGAAGGACCTATAGTTAACGACTATTAATATCACAACTCTAAAAACACTTCGGTAGGTAAGCGACCTAGCTTGGTACATTAGATAGAATTTAGAGGGGTAGGAGAATAAAGACCTAAATAAGGCTATACAGAAATATATATACGGGGCAGAGATTCAGCTTTAGGTATTTAGATCTCTTAAATAGCGGCTAAAAGAGACTAAGGCTGGGAATGAGCGACGCTAAAGGCAGGGGGCTAATGCTAGAAAGGTTATATAGAAGTTTGGGGTAATTATAGTTGCAGAGGGTTGTTTACTAGCTAAAAAGAGAAAAATAGCTAATAAAAAGAAGGTTGTAAAAAAGCGTAAAAAGTATGCTAAAATACTAACACTAGAGCCTGAGACTCCTAATGACTCTATAGATAAATATAGTAAATAGGATAAAGCGCGTAAGCAGTAGGAAGACTTGTAATTATTACTATAGTAGTGCTATACAATTGATTTTTTTTAAACCCTGGCGATTGAGGTGTCCTGGTAATTTAGGTGTCCACCACCTACCCAAAGGGTGGGTGGTCAAGGCGCAGCTATGTAGGCCACGGATAAAAGCGAAAAGCCGTAAGGCTAGTAATGACGTACCCTAGGACGAGACGCGGCTCTCCTAGCGCTTAGTTTATAGCTATATTACGGCCCTAATAACATGCGACCCTAGGAAGCGAGACACCTCCCTAAGCGAGACATAGGCGTTTATACGCGCTCTTCTTCTTCCCTGCCAAATTACACCCAAACACGAAATTCCTTGTACAAATTATAATGTCCCTTCCTAAATCAAGTTTTCGTGAAGCTGAAATCTCCATACAAAAAGCTATACAAGACGTTAGATTAGGCGTTGAGCCGTCAATTCGCAAAGCCTCCGACGTTCGCGCATTGCCTCCCTCTACTATTGCCCATCGCCTTGCTAGGCGTCTCCCTAGACACCTAGCCTATAAAACTCTACTGCATTCTTATCAGGAGGATTAAATTATTAAATGGATATATAAATGTTAGTCCTAGGGCTTTCCAATAAGAGTTAATATGCTTTCTATAATCGCGAACTCTGTGACGGCTTGAATAAATGCCGCACGGCTCGAACAAATGCCTCTGAACCAAAGCTTAAACAAATGCAACGTGTGCTTGAACAAATGCTGTATTACGAAGATATCAAGGTGAGGAGCAAGAGAAGGTGGTGAGGCCACGTCTAAATACACAAGCCAAGCCCTAAGCGAACCCCTGACTAGGTAACGCGCCCCAGCGCCATCACACACTCTTTCTTGGCAGAAGGCAGGGTCATAGGCAAATATTAAGGGGAGAGATTTATACAACGCCACAAGCTCCATACTATTATAAGTCGTCAATTGGATTGCCAGAGGGCCTGGAATAATAATCCAGTTATTATTCACAACTGGTTTAAGTTCTTTTGAAGCGTACAGGACAAATACTTAATTAAGCACTCTAAATTTATACACAACTTTAACGAAAAAGGGATTATGCTAGGCCTCGCAGCATCGGCCTAAGTAATTGTAGATAGTAAGACTAGTAGGGAGAGGTTAAAGAATTGGGCTGTTCTATAACCAGGAACACGAAAGCTAGTCTCTATAATAGAGATAATTAGTACCAATAGCTCTTACCTACCTCCATTTATAATTTGGAAAGGGCAATAACACCAGGAGACTTGGTATTAAATTACTAAGTAGAATAAACGTCTTTGCGGGTATACCTATGCGACCTTAACGAACGGCTAGACGGACGACTCGCTAGGCCTACGTTATATTAAACACTATAATACACACACGTGATATCTTATAGAGGATAATAAGGGCGACATTTAAAGCTATTACATACTTATAATGGATAATTACTCAAGCCACATTACCTGGCAGTTTATTAAGTATGCTATAACGAAGTCTTGTGGGAAATACTACAATGGACTCGCTAATGGGCTAGGTGTGTAGGTAAATAAGAAGTTAATAATATAACAGTAATAAATAGTAACTGGTAGAGTGGTTGCCCAATAGATTAACTCTAATTATATTCTAAGATTTACTATAAGGAAAGGAACTATTTAGGTAGGGACTATAGTCCTTTAAATACACATCTGTACTCCTAAGAAATCCTCCTTATATATAAGGTACGTGAGATATATAAGGTATATAAGACGTTCCTTATAGATCTTATAGAGCTCATAGAGCTTATTATATAACCTTAGTTACTATTCCTTATTACATAGCTCTACTAGTTCTATATTAGACCGTGCCCTTATTAACTAACTAGCTTCTTCCAACTCCTCTCTAAGTAGTTATAATATCGTACTTAAAGCGTCCGTAATACTATCTCCCTTCTTTTTATCTTTGTTTTTAAAGATCCCTAATATCTCTAAGTTATTTACTAGAGGTAGAATGTCCGTCTAATTAATTTAGTTAATATCTTTACTTATTATGCCTAAGGCTCCTTCTTCTACCTTAGTAGAGCGTCGGTTTTATACCGTAGCTGTTATACTATTGCTAGGTAAGATTATACCTTCCTATTCTCGTTATGCGAAAGAGGGATAGGTTTGTGTTATAATCGCGTCACCTATTAACTAACAACCGTCCTCCTGCGCTAAGTATACGTAAGCGAACATACAATTGTCTTATAATATTCGTTCTGTCTCTAACGCTAAATATACATGTCCTACTACTCTTAATAGTCTTTAAGTACCCTTGTTAATTGTTGCTAGGGTCCTAGGTTTAATCTACCACTATAAAACTTAATAATAAACTATTAGAGGCTCTAGCCGAGATTTACCGGCTTTAGCATAATGATAAGATTTGTCTGGCTTATATTTATAATAAAGAGCATTATGCCCTTAAGGCCCGTTAAAACGCTTATGCTCGTCTTCTTCGTCTTAAGAAAGTTTATAAGAAGGTTCGTTTTAAGGAGTGGAAACTTATAGAATAAGGCCTATAGGAACTTAGCGATAAAAGAATAGATTCTTTTCTAATAGAGAGGGAAACAACTCTAAATACCTTAGTAGCTGCTCCTCTTAGGTCCCCCTTAGGTAACTTATTCTTTGGCGATTCTTCTTTATTAATATTACCTAACCTGTTTTCTTCTAATACTCCTATACCTTTCTTATAGCGTTTCTTAAGTTATCTGGTAGCTTCTAGGTAGTCTCTTCGTAGCCTATCTACTTAACTTTATACTATATCTTATTGTTAATGTCCTTATAACCAACGATATTTAAAACCTCCTATTTATCTTCTTCTTAACCTCTATATATATCTGCCTTATAAACTAGTGGCTTAATATTTCCGTGTGCTAGTTCTAGCATTGCAATATACTATATAGGGTAGATCTTTATTTTCTTTAGTAAGTCTAACTTATATATAGCTTCTAAAATCTTTACTTTAATCGTAAATAGTCTTAGTCTGATATAGTCTAATTTCTTACTTAGTCGTTAACTCTTAAAATTTTTATATAGTAGCTATACTTTATCTCCCTTCTTAAGATCTGGTCCCTTAGATCTCTTAGCATTATAGTACCTTTTTATTTTCTCTTATACTAGTTTAGCTGTTTCTATAAGGTGTTTATAAAGATTTATTAAATTCTTTATTCTTTCTTTAGCTATACTACTTATTTTCTTTACTTGCCTTAGTAATAATAACGTTCTTAGCTTATAGCCGTAATTTGCCTTAAAAGGTAACGTTCTTATCCCTTCTTATAGTGTTGCATTATATACAAACTATATAACTAGTAATAATAATACCCAATTATTTTGTGCATAATTAATATAATGCCTTAGATACTGCTCTAGTGTCTAATTTAACCTTTCCATTTAGCCATCTATCTGCAGGTGATATATAGTTAATATTACTGCTTAAACCCCTTATTCTACTAAAAATACTTCCTAGAAGGCTGCTACAAATCTTAAATCTCTATCTAATATAACCTTTATTAGTGCTCTATGTCTTATAAATACTTCTTTAATATAGATTCTAGCTATGTCCTCCACTAAGATTTCTTCTATATACGCTATAAAGTATCCCTACTTTGTTAGCTTATTTATTATTACTAAGATTACATTATAGTCTTATCCGGTAATAGAATCTCTAGACTTTAGTAACTTAATAATAAAGTCCTATAATATAACCTCCTACGGTCTTTCTAGTGTTTTAACTGGTTATAGCCCTCTATATGGCTTATATCTTATTAGTTTGTTTCTTTAGCAATCTAGACATTCTTTTATAACTTCTTATGCCAGTTTCTAGATTTTATTAATAATGTACTCCTTTTAAAGTCTCTTAACTAATCCTATAGCTCTGTTATATCCTTAAGTTATTCCCTTATAAAACTCCTCTATAAATTCTTTAGCTAGGCTTCTTAGAACATATATTGCTTCCTTATTAATATATTCCTTACTGCTTAGATCTTCTAGTTGTACTTTTAGAATTTATTATAACTATACACTCTTAGGTATCTTGTAAACTTAACTGTCTTCTTTAGTTGCTATAATTTTAGAACAATTGTACCTAATTAATCCATCTTTGTCTTTTCTTAATAGTGCCCCTAATGGTTTTTCTTTATTTTATAACTCCGTTTTTCTGCTAAGTATGTCTGCTCTTATATTTTTAGTACCCTTAGTATGCTAAATTTCAAAGTAATATTCTATAAGCATCTCTGCCTATCTAACTTGTCTTTGGTTTAGCTCTTTTATTATTAGGAACCCTGTTAGGTTCTTATAGTCCGTCTTAACTATAAATAGTTTCTCTGTGCCTTATAAGAATGCTCTTTACTCTTTAAGTGCTGTAACTATACCTAATAACTCCTTGTTATAGATATTATAGTTTAATTCTAGTAGTGTTATCTTTTGACTGTAATACGCTACTAGGTGCCAACCGTCCTAGTATTATTATAGTAGATATGCTTATAATATAAAGTCTAATGCGTCCGTTTCTATAACCGTGTTTAACTATGGTTAATAGATTTTAAGGATTGGTTCCTAGGTGTTGGTATACTTACTTTATTAACGTGCATAAATATTACTGTATTGCGATACGTATGCGGTGTTGAAGTTGGTAGTTATTGATTGTTTAGAAGTAAGGGATTGCTTTAAGGATAGGTTAGCTAGCCTTGCTTTGTGGTCTTATAACCACGTCACATGACTAACATTCTGACACTAGAGCAACTCTAAAAAGAAGGCTAATCTACACTCCAAAGTCAAGTCTACTTCTAGACTATTTGTAGCGTATATGTAATAGCTAGAGATCTAATTAATACACAATAAGGAGAAGAAGAAGAACCGTTAGGGGTAGTAGGTTGATATATCGCGAGGGCCGCTAAGGCGCTAGTGGTAGGCGAGCCAATAGCGATTTTTTATCCTGGGGATGGAAAATCCTAATTGGCTGGTTAAATTTAGGGTCCGCACCGTTACAATTAGTTATATAACGCTAAGTTAAGTCTGAGTTCGTTTGTTTAACCCATCCTATAACTTATAGGTTGATTTAGTTTGTATTAATAAGCCGTTAAAGAGCCGCGTAGGGTTTTCCCTTTGTTATAGCGTCAGCAGGGTTGGCCTCTCTGTTAATCTATTTTACCTTTATAATCTATCTCCGTTTATAGGCTTACCAGAGGCACATTATATTAATTATTAGGAGTTTTTCTTGGGTGGTTCCGAGTCGTACTAGATAGTTATATAAGGACTTAGAGTTAGTGCAAAGCATAAATAGGAGGTTAATTTGTAGGATCTTATCTACTGTAGACTTAATTACAACGCCGATGTTAAAGCCATGGGCTATACCGTAGAGTTTAGAAGCTAGTACGCTCTAAATAACTCTTTTGCACTTAACTAAGCTCTAATAGATGATATTGGCCTTCTTTATAGCATCAGCTAGTACGATAACGTAGCCGATCTGTGAAGAGAGGTCCTTATTATTGGTAAATAATGTGTCTATAAATACCAGTAGCTATAGGGTTTTAATGTTTAACTTAATAAACTTAAGGCCTCTATTAGCGTTCTCGATTTACTAGTTTAGGCGCTTATTTAACTGTTTTACGTCTTTTTTATTGGGGTTAATCACCTAGGCGGTAAAGGATAAATTAAATAAGGCTTCTGGCTGGTAAACTGAAGCGATATATACACCTCTAGCACGTTAAGCGATGTACTGGTCCTTTGGGGTTAAGGTTTTTGTAGCTCCTCTTAATCCCGTACTTATGGCAAGTTTAGTGCTAATCGTACTAAGGTTTATGCATTGTTGTTTCTAAGTAAGCGTAATACTCCTATTAGTTAGTAGCTGAATAACTCTACTATTAAACTTAATAGGTATATTAACGGTAAGTTGTTCCTGTTCTTTAGCTATAAACTTGGCCTTATATAGCTCGTTTTGCTCTGTATTTATAAAGGTCTTATCTGCTAGGAATAGAGTATTGTTAGTTTATAGGCCTATAATGCTAAAGGGTTTGTTGCTCTGTAGGAGATAGGGGTTGTACGTAGACTAGTCTATATATAGCTGTTAGATATAATGCGAGTGATATATTTTAAACCAGTGGTTACCGGCTTCTGGTATTCTGTAAAGTGGTTTTATAACCTTTAAAACAGAGGCCTTGTTAATCCCAAGTTACTTAATTAGCTCGTGCGGAGGTCATACGTAGAATTCTTAATTTAGTGTAGTGGTTGATTATACGTAGGCCTATGAAATATCTCGGAGGTAAAGTCGTGCCTATAGAAGCTTTATGGCGGCGATATAGAGAATTAGTCGTTAGCTAACTTGTTAAATGGTTAGTAATTAGGTAAGAACCAGTTCCTTTTCTAAGTTATTATAAGCTTACACGACTAGTTGGGATTTTTTAAAGGCTTTATTGGTTCCCTTATTCTTAATCTCGTTAATAAATTATAAGTTAAAGAGTTATACGCCTTATAGTATATCTATAAATCTTATAATCTTAAAAACTCCCTTTTTAAGTAGACCAGTAAGCTCTTTTTGTTAGGAGGCGCTAAATTAAGTACTGAATTAACTGTCATCCTGTAGGTAGATGGTGATATTAGTTATAGCCGTAAGTAGAGGATATTTGCGAGGGCGTCCTCTGCCTTGTTTTAGGGGTTGTTGCTAAGCTTTAGTAGGTCTCTCTAAGACAGTCTTAAAAAGGGCTGACCTAAGTAGAGGTTTAAGTGGCGATTTTAGTTCGATAATTTGCTCCTGCGATTTAGTTGCTTAAAGGTAGGGTTTTATAACCGTAGATTAAAAGGCTATAGGTCCGCTAGACAGCTTAACGGTACATATTTCACCCTTAATAGTAAGTAAGGTAAATGGCCTGTTTTAATGGCCACTTTAGCTAGTGTTTTCTTCTCTCTAAACTAAAACAGGTGAATTTGGTGGGAGATTATAAATCGCATTAGTATTGGGTCCGTTTCATATATTTAGCGCGTTAGTGATCTGTCGTTTAGCTTATAGCTTCTGTATCTCTGCTATAGCCTTTTTAATTGCGGTAGCGAGTTGTATAACTATAGGGGATGGTGCATCGGATTTAACTATTTGGGGGTAGGCTTTAAAGACTAGAAGTATAGGAACTAGTCCTTTAGGGCCAGCTAAATTGTTAATTGCTTTAAATGCTATTTGGAGTCCCATCTCCTTATTAATTTTAGGTATTTTAGTTATAATGATCTAATAGGCTTGCCGTAATAGACTGTGGTAGCGCTCTACCATTCTAATAGAGTTATGTGCTTTGACCAGTACTCCCTTTATACTAGTTTTTATAATGGTGGTGTATTACTTGAATTCCTTGCTAACAAAGTTCTTTTTAGTGTTATGGGTAATTAGGTCTGGTGGCCCTAGGTAGATATTAATCTAGTATATCTATAGAACGTCTTATGTGTGTTTGGCGCTGATGTCTTGTTGCTATCTACCGGCTTAGAATCGCGTTCCTTTATTAATAACATGTAGGAGGGGTGATCCGCTGATGTATATAATGTTAACGATGATATTATAGTTAAAATTAACGTTGTTTTATAGGGTGAAGCGGAATCTGCTTGGTAATTTGCTAAACTTCTAACAGTAGTAGCAGAACTTGGTTAGTTGCTTAATGGCCATTCTGTTAGTTTTATGGCTAGCATAGTAGAGTAGCTTTTGCAGTTTTTTAACTAAGGGGTGTCTAAATTGGTGATATAGGCGCTGTAGCTCTATATCTGTTAAGTAGCAGGGGTTCGCGTTAAAGGATTTAGATAAATATAACTATAGTAATAAGCTCTATAGGAGAAATGGGTAGCCAAACTGTTGTACTACTAGCACTCTTTTGGTGCGAGTAATAACAACATTTTTGAGGTTGTTGTAGTAGATTTGGAGTCTGTCTATATCCGCTAAATAGAGCAAGAAGGGGGTATCTATATAGATAATATAAAACTGTATCTTGCCTATAGGGGTAATAATATCCGTAGTTTTAATGGAGGTAGTAATTCTAATGCCGAATTACATGTTAACTTATTCTTTAGTTAAGGTATTAAGTTTTATGGATTAGTCTGCGTTCTATAGTGCCTAGAATTGTCCATAACTGGCTATAGACTTTTTTAATATACTAGTATCGATCATAATTCCCATAAATACTGTGGAAGTATAGCGTAAAGCGGCGGTTGTTGTGTTGTAGTTAAACGGGTTAGTTTCCGTAGTAGGTTTTATAGAGGTTATAGTAAGTAAGTAAGTGTAAGCCTTGTTGGCTAGTTCTACGCTTGTAAAGGTTGCTTTGTCTATAGTAAAAGTCCTAAATAATATAAGGTAGTAGCTATTAGGGTCTTCTAATTCTTCCTTACTATTATTATTATTAGTGTTTTTATTAGCGTCTGTGTCTAGTATAAGAGCTTTAAAAGTTTTATTACACTTATTGTTGTCATCTCCTTTATAGTAGATAGTGTATTGTCTGAAGCGTTCTTTAAAGTTACTGTTGCGGCCCTTGTTATTATTAAAACGTTTTTTATACTTATCTCTAGAACAGTTCCGCTTCTCCTCTATGTGTTTCTATGAGCGATAGGTCTCCTTTTGGTAAATGTAGTACTTAGTCTTTAGGGATCTAACGGTATTTTGTTTATAGGAGCGGGTTCGGTTACAGTTGTTATAGATATCACGGCGGTATGTGTGATCCGTAAAGTAGGCCCCTTAAGACGGTTTTATTAAGGCTTGGGAAGGGTGTTCCTTCTCCTATATAACTATAGAAGATTGCAACTTGCTAATTAACTGGGAGAGGTTTTTAGAAGGGTTAGAAATGGTGATACGGCATACTGGTACTCCTTGGCAAGCAGTGATTAGCTTATTTATAAGGAAGAGGTCTGTATAAAACTCTAGGTATAATCTGTGGCAATATTTTAGGAGCTTATTAAGGAGTAGTTGGAAACTCTAATAGATTTGCTTATTAGGGTTCTTGTTAATAATTTTTTAGAAGTTGGTGGCGTTCTATTTAGTAAGATTTCTCTAATAGTACTCTGGTCCTTTAAAGAAGTGATATATATAGTTATATGCCTTAGTAAATAATCTGGTTAAAAGGCTGCTATTATAGTAGTAATCCTAAGCAAGTCCCTTTAGCATGGTTGGGAATGCAGTTATATAGCCTTTAGGAGGTAGACTAGCTCTCTTATAGATATTATAGAAGATAGTTAACTTAA